>OBLU010000012.1_pt1 | contig 170891 bp, 146 predicted proteins | sample 1518681 | NCBI WGS metagenome assembly OBLU01 (sample SAMEA3539304, study PRJEB22396) | soil metagenome | biome: tundra; feature: field; material: soil | place: USA | collected 2010-05 | depth 0.15 m | reverse complement strand
TCGAGAACAGCAGCGTCTCCGGATCTCCGTTGTCGAGGTTGGCTCCGGCCAGGAAATCCGCACAGATCATTTCCAGGCAGTAGCCGCGGGATCGGTCGCTTCCCAGCATCAGAGCCGCCGTTTCGATCGCTTTCTCAATGACCGGCATCTGGCTTTTGTACAACTTAAAGTAGATGATCTCCCACGGTTCCGTTTCCCGCCCAGTCAGTTCCTTCTCGACCTCCTGCTTGAATTCTTCTTTCGGCAGGTGCCGGGCTTTGTGCAACCAGGTTGCACAATCGAAGTGCTGCCCATCCCGCCTTGCCAGTTTTGCTAACTCGATCCCCTTTGTCCATCCCACTTCTTTCAGCTGCTTTCTTGCCTGCGGCGGCAGGTTTTCGTGAATCGACATGAGGTAATACGCCTTCCGCCGCGACCCCGGAAACCGCCGCTCCAGGAACTCGTCGAAGGACTTGAGGCTCTCCAGTCGCCAGTACTGGCCCGCCCGAACCTCGCATAGATAGCGCCCCAGCTCGACGAACTTGGTGTCGCGCTCTGTCTCCTTCCGCTGCTCCCAAGCCAGAATCTCGTCAATCTTGGTCAGGACGAAAAGGGCGCGGCGACGGTTGAACTTCGGCGGCATGGGCGGATTCCTAGTAATTAAGCTCGTCAAGCCAATCAAGACTGTCTGCTCCTGGACGCCGCACGACGGCGGCGTCGATCATTTCCTGCTTTCCAAGACAAAGCCCCACATACGGACAGCTGCTGCAGGGATTCTGCGGAAAACGGATGCCACTATGCGGAAGAAAGTCCGCCGACTCGATGCGGCGGATTGTGCCTTCCACCAAATGGCCAAATTCCTCGCGCTGCTCGTCGGTTATGGTGGTGCGCAGGTACTGAACCTCGACCAATCGCTTGCGGACGAAAACCACCTGGGCGACTTCCGCAATGCCAGTCATCCAGGAGTAGCAAACGAGTTGCGGATCCAGAGACAGGAGTCCCTCAGGCTCTTCCGGGTATCGGCTCGAAGTAGTCTTCCACTCGAGGATGCAGCGCGCGCCGTCGAGTTTCCCGATCGCATCGATATAGGCGACGAAGTCGTTCTTTTCAGCGACTGGCCGGGTGAACTTGATCTGCAGATTCCGTCGAGGCTGGTGGACCTGGATACGATCGTCCTGACAGAAGCGGTCCAGGAGCATGATTCCTTGCCGGAGCATGCGATCCCAGGAGTCTCCGTTGGAGTAATGCAGGCCTTGACCCTGACAAGCCGACCACTCGGCAAAGAGCACTGCTCCGGGATCCTCACGGCGAAAAAGGGCTCCCAGCGCTCGTTCGAAGGCGCGGCCGAACAGCATTGCCGCCCGGGTGTCCTTCTCCTTCCAGCCATCGAGATAGCGATGCCGATAGCGCCGCGGGCAGGTGAGGTATTGGCTGATCTGGGTGTAGCTATAGGTCATCAGGCCACCTGAGGGTTGTCGAGGTTTGCAGGTGAAAGTTCTTCCCAACGGCCGGCGGGAGCAAAACCGTCGAGTCGGAGCAGGGAAGCGCCGTTGAAGATGATGTGGCTGATCTTGACCACGCCCTTCAGCCCAACGAGTTGCCCCTCGTCCACCTCGTCCCGTCCGAGCAATTCGGTATCGTAGCCAAAGTCGCGCAGGAACCAGTTCAGTTTCCACAGGGCTTTCGGGCTGCAATAGAGCCGACTCGACAGGGTGTGGCCAGAAAACCGGCCGGGTTCAAGAATTGCCAGAGCTAGGGTGTAGTAAGGCTTCTGCGCCTGCCGATGAAACTTGACTCGCTGCACCCTAACGAGGAAGACTCCGTCGGGAATCTGGTCGGCAGCACAGCGATCGGCGCTGTGGGTCATGAGGACACCCCAGACCCTCGATGATCAATGCCAGTAAAGATCGAGAGTCCTTCCCAACGGGCAGCCGGCGCGAAGCCGTCGAAGTTGAGGACAGAGATGCCGTGCACCGTGACTTCGCTGACCTTTACCACGCCCCACAAGTCGACCAGGGCCTTATCATCGATCTCATTTTTTCCGAGCAGCTCGGGGTCATAGCCGAAGTCGCGCAGAAACCAACTCAGTTTCCACATAGCTCTGGGCGTGCAGTAGAGGCGGCCGGTCATGAAACACCCGGTCAGATGCCTGGGCTTGAGGACAGCGAAGCGGATCTCGTAATAAGGCTTCTGCTTGTGCCAGCGATATTGCGCCCGATCCACCCGGACCAAGAAAAGACCGTCCGGAACCGAGTGAATCACCGACACATCCGCCGGGCGGAGAGACTCGAAATAGCGCCTCACGCTGCACCTTCCTTCCCGCCGCCGAGATAACTGTTGAGCTGGCAGAGCAATGCGTTCCGGTCTTTCTCGGCCCAGTCGGCCAGGTGCGCAACAAAACCTTCGACCTGTTCGCGGGAGGCTTCGCGGAGGGTCTTAGTGCCGCAGAAATCGACGGCGTAGGACTTGACGAGATTGGCATCGAGCTGGTGCTGGCGGATCAGCTGGCAGAGGCGGTCACGGACCTTGGGACCGCCGTAGTTTCCGTTGTTCCCATTGACGGGCTGGTGTGGGAGCTTCTTCGACTCCGGGGAAGGCGGAGTGGGTTCGGCAAACGAACCGATCTCCTCGACCGAGCAGATGCCAATCCCGTAAGCCTTGCGCAGAGCCCGGTTGACCGCCCGGGTCTCCGCCACCCTCATCTCTGCACCATGGACCAGGGGAGAGACGTTGGAGGGATCGGCATCGCCGTATCCGACGAAACCTCTACATGCCCGCGACTTAAAAACCGCGGCCCTGAATACCCACCGAGAGGTCGTGGGATCGCTGGATTCTAGGACGGGTCGGGAATGAATGCCGGCACAGTTGCGTCGTTCGGCCAGCCGCAGCAGTCCGGAATGGGTAACGTACCAGCCACCGTTAAGATACTTAACGTCCCCTTTTGTGACGGAAATCTGATGCCTTTGAATTATTTCCTTGAGCGCATAGAGGGCAGGTTTCGACAGGTCTCCATAAAGGGACTTTGCGAAGTTCGTTTCCCGTGCGAGATTGACCTTGGATAGTTCCATTTCACTGCTCCTTGCTCTCAGAGAGAGTTGTATCTCTATAAAGCTATATTAGCTCATAAGAGCTTTAACGTCAATGCGAAAATCCTGCAACAAGGTGCAAATCGACCTCGCGTCGATCGGCCGAAGAATTCGAGAGCTGAGGGGTTTCGACGTGACCCAAGCTGAGTTCGCACGTCGTATTCGGATTGCACAGAGTTATCTTTCAGCGCTAGAACGCGGAGAAAAAGAACCAGGTGCAGCGGTGCTATTGGCAATCAGCCGGGAGTTCGGGAAATCTGTGGACTGGTTGCTGACTGGAAAGACAAAATTGAAGCAAGAATAGGATTGCCACCGCTTCGCAGACGAGGCGACAAGCGTGCGTCGGAAGTTTCTCCTGCCGCTCCTTTTCACGCGTCACGCTTGGCATCGCTGTTGTTTTGATAAACGAGCAACGAACGTTCGTGTGCTCTAACCTTGGGGGATACCGCCTTGAAGCCCGATTACCGAACGAACCCAACAAGCTCCTTGTTTTCAGCCCGCGGGTGCCAAGAAAGGGGACTACTTGAATGCGTGGAGATACAACTGTAACAGGGGCAAGGGGCGATTCGAGCGTAGTCCCGAAGCGATGGGAGAGGTGGCTAAATATCCTCTGATCGGCATCGCTGTTGAGAAGTGAGGCAAACCGCGAAAGCAGCAGAAGCGCAGGAAGTTACAAGATGCTGCTTTCTAGGCCGTCCGCGACAGGATCGGGGATCAATTTTGAGGGCCGCAGTTCTCACAACATGCCATCGCCGCGCCGTCCGGGAAGTGGCGACGCTAGGCTCAGTAGCTAGCGAGCCTGTTCGGCCACCCGGATGTAGGGTTCCACCAGGGCAAGCAGTTGGTCTTTCAGGAATGGTCCGCTCGCCAGTAAGCCCGACAGAAGCGGGTCGCGGCGATTGGCGGTCAAGTCGGTTTTCTCCAGGGTGCTGACAAAACCACCCGCACTTCGCACCAAGGCCGCTCCCGCTACGACGTCCCACTCGTTCTTGGGTGTCAAAGTGAAAGTGACGTCCGCGAGGCCCGCTGACACCAGCGCAAGCTTATAAGCCACCGAACCCATCGCTTGGATCTTGAAGGGACCGTTCTCGAACCGCTTCCACTCCCCGCGTTTGACCTCACTACGGCTGGCGAGGATGAGAGCTCCGTCGAGCGTGGTGCGCTGGCTCGCACGCGCGGGTCGCCCGTTGTAGAGCACGCCGGCGTCAACCGCTCCGACAAAAGTTTCGCTGGTCGCAGGGTTATAGATCCCTCCTGCCACGGGCACGCCCTTCTCGACGAAACCGATCGAGACACAGAACTCCGGCAGCCCCATCACAAACTCGCGCGTGCCATCCACAGGATCCACGATCCACACTCGTTCTTTATCGAGGCGCGAAGGACTATCCGCCGTTTCCTCCGAGAGCCAGCCTTCGCCGTCGAGCAACAAGTTCTGTCGCAGCACGGCATCCACGGCGCGATCCGCTTCGGTCACCGGATCGTGCCCCATCTTGTATTCGGTCTTAATCGCGCCCGGCGTAAAGCGTGCGAAGACGTTGCCTGCCGCGTCCAAGGCCGCCTGGATGCGGTGCAGAATATCGGAGTAACAGGAAGAGCTCATTTTCCCCTGAATCATGTACGGCAGAATTATGTCGTCAGAATAATCTTCGTCGCAATCAAGGCCACAGCATGCGGACTCCGGTGATCAATAGCAAGGTGCACAGGATTCGCCGCAACCACAGCATGGGAACGCGAGTCGCCAAATGCGACCCCAGCAACCCGCCCGGGATGGAACCAATCAGCAGCGACGCCACCAGCCCGGGATTCACGTTGCCCAGCCGGAAGTGCAGGAATCCCGTGACGCCAGTGAGGATGACTGCGTGTACGATGTCGGTTCCGACGTTGACCTTGGGCGGGAAGCTGTAGAACAGCAGCAGCAACATCATGATGATGCTGCCCGACCCTACCGAGGTCATGCCCACCAGAAAACCGGCAACCAGCCCGATCAGCGCCATCCCCAGGAAACCCTTTGCGGTCGGTGGACGATTGGCGACCCGCTCCTCGATCTTTCTTTGCAACAGCAGCAACGTGGGAATCACGATGAGCAGCACTCCCACCGCGGTCTTGATAAAACTGTTCACTCCGTCGCCATAGATGTGGCGGATGTGCATCAGCAGTTGCACTCCGCCGATGGAGCCGGGAATACTCCCGACCGCAAGCGCGAACACAACCTTGCGACGTACCGTGCCTTTCTTCAGGTGCAACAGGCCGGCCGGGATTTTTGTGAAGAAGTTGAACAGGGCGTCGGAACCGACGGCGACGAGAGCCGGTACCTTCAGGCCAAAGATCAGAATCGGAAGCAGCAGAACGCCGCCTCCCACGCCGCTCATGCCGATAAGCACGCCAACGAAAAAGCCAACCAGAATTTTGGCTGCGAGCAGTGGCATAAGCGGTTCGCGTTATTCTCCCGCCCGGTTGACGCCGATGAAGCCTTCGCGCTCCAGGTGCAGAATGATTTCCTGGGCCGCTTCTCCGGGTGACAGTTCGCCGGTGTTGATCGTGACTTCGGCATCCGCCGGAGCTTCATAGGGATCGGAGATCCCCGTGAATTCCTTGAGAATTCCCGCCCGCGCCTTGGCATAAAGCCCCTTACGGTCGCGCTGCTCGCAGATTTCGATCGTTGTGGCGATGTGCACCAGGACGAACCCGCCGAAGGGCTCGATTAACTGGCGAACGTGTTTCCGCGTCGCGTCATACGGCGCGATCGGCGCGCAAATCGCGATGCCGCCGTTCTTCGTGATCTCCGAAGCGACATATCCAATGCGGCGAATGTTGATGTCGCGGTGCTCTTTCGAAAATCCCAGCTCCGACGAAAGATTCTTGCGCACCAGGTCGCCATCGAGCAGCGTCACCGGGCGCCCGCCGACTTCCAGAAACTTCGTCATCAGGACATTTGCAATGGTGGACTTGCCCGAACCCGAGAGTCCGGTAAAGAAGATGGTCACACCCTGCTTCGCGCGTGCCGGAAAGCTGCGACGCAGTTCCTGCACAACTTCCGGATAGGTGAACCAGGCAGGAATGTCGCGCCCTTCGTTCAGCCGATCCCGCAGTTCCGTGCCGGAGATATTCAGAACCTTGTCGCCCTTCTTGACTTCGTCGTCAGGCACGTAGCGGTCCTCATCCTCCAGGTACACCATCATGCTGAAAGGCACCATGGCCACGCCGATGTCGGCTTCGTGCTTCTTGAAGACCTCCTGCGCCTCATAGGGGCCATAAAACGGCTTGCCATCGGTGTCTTTGCCGGGGCCGGCATGATCGCGGCCGACGACGAAATGGGTGCAGCCGTGGTTCTTGCGAATTAAAGCGTGCCAGATCGCCTCGCGCGGTCCCCCCATGCGCATGGCCAGAGGCAGCAGCGAAAGCTTTTGCGTTCCCTGGGGATACTTCGAACTCAGCAACTGGTAGCAGCGCACGCGGGTGTAGTAATCCACGTCGCCGGGCTTGGTCATCCCGACCACAGGATGAATCAGCAGATTCGCCTCGACCTGCCTGGCCGCGCGGAACGTGAGTTCCACATGCGCGCGGTGCATGGGATTGCGCGTCTGGAAAGCAACCACGCGCCGCCATCCCAGGCGGGCGAACTCAGCGCGCAGTTCCGCCGGCGTCAAGCGCAGCGTGCGGAAGTCATAATGCGAAGGGGCTTGCAACCCCTCGACACTCCCGCCCACGTACCACGGGTTCGCCTTGTTCATGGTGTAATCGGCGCCCGGATGAGCCTTGCTGGTGCTGTTAAACACCGCTTTGGCTTCGGCCGCGCGGTCGGCCTGCCAGATTTCCTCCACGTGCAGCACGGCCAGCATCACGCCCTCGGCGTCGCGCAGCGCGACCTTGCTGCTGCCGGGCGTGAGCTTCTTGGCAAATTCTTCGCTGACATCGAGCGTGATCGGCATGGGCCAGAGAACTCCGCTGGCCAGCCGCATCTTGTGGCACACTCCTTCATAGTCGGCTTTGGTCATAAAGCCGCGCAGCGGAGAGAAGCCTCCGCTCATGAGCAGTTCAAGATCGCAAATTTGCCGGGCCGTAAGGTCCCAGGACGGCCACTCGCGGGAGTGGGCTTTCAGTTCGGCGGCTTTTTCCGGGGATGCCAGCAGATTTACAAGTTCGCCGCCATGGGGAGCAATGAAATGACTAGTCGAAGCGGACAAGAGCGTGAAACCTCCAAGGTTCGTTGATTATGGATTTGCGGCATCTAAATTCAGCTTCTCGCAGAAGGAATTAACGTTAATTGCTCGCAAGTGCCATGCCGCATGGGTTTAGCAATTGTACTGTAAATTGATACGGATAGAGGTGGGACTTTGGTTTCAACGGTTTTGTCATCTGGAGATGTGCAACTCCTTGCGCAGCATGAGGCGATTTATTCCACCACACTGCAAAGTTTCTTCATTCTGTCGCGGACATTGAGGATGAACCGCAACGGACTTGACCTAGAATTTCAGACGCCATCCGTCCCCTCGAACGCACAGGGCCGCGACGTAGCCATCTCCGGCCGGTACCTCCTGCAGGGACCAGTGCGCTGCTTCGCTACGATCGGGACGGGTAGAAAGCAACGCATTCCCATCTCCCGGTCTCAAGGAGACGTCAAACTGGTTAAGAGGAAGCGACAAGCCGGTTCCTTGTGCCTTGATATAGGATTCCTTTCGGGTCCAGCAGCGGAAAAAACCTGCATATCTCTCTGCCGGCGCAAGCGTGGCAAGCTGACGCTGTTCCTGCACTGAAAAAAATCGGCGGGCAATCGCCTCGTGGTCAAAGTCCTCACGAACCTTTTCCACATCCACGCCCAGCGCCCGTCCCTGTGCGAAGGCCAGCAGCGCCACGTCCCCCGAATGGGAAACGTTGAATTCTACTTGCCTCCCACATGGGGCAGGATTCAACGATGGCTTCTCCTTGTCGGAGTAACGAAACACCAATTCCTTCGGATCGGAGTCAGCATAGCTGGCCAGGATCATCCGTAAAACAGCGCGCGTGGCAGTGAAGTACTGACGATCCCGAGCGAAATGAAACCGCGCCGCTCTCGCCCGTTCGTCCGCCGAAAGGATCTGTTCCCATCTCGCTTCTGCTTTGGCTACGGCGGCCAAATCGACTCGCCACAAATGAACTTCGTTTCCAGGGAGTGCGATCCGCGTTTCTAGCCGAAACCCAGCATCGGAAATGTTCATAGGGTGGATCACGGTGCAATCAAAGTCAGCGTAAAGCAATTTGAAAACGAAAACGGCGTCAGGCGGCCGTGGTTGCGGCGCGGCTTGAGTTTCTAGAATAAGCCTTCCCGGAGTCATCCTGACCCGAGCCGCTTTTCAGGCGGAGGGAAGATCTCGCGCAGAACCGGCAGCGCTTCGAGGAAGCCTCCACGCGGGACGCAGCAACCGATTGCTCCGCCACTGCCCATCATCTCAGGTAAACTATCAGTGGCCTCTTCGTCCCAGCAAAATGATTAACGGCAAGCGCATCGCGGTCGTCATGCCCGCTTACAACGCGGAGAAGACTCTCCAGGTCACGGTGGGGGAATTGCCCGACCTGGATGACATCCGCATTCTGGTGGACGACCACAGCTCCGACCACACCGTAGATCTCGCTCGCAGCCTTGGCTTGTACGTCTTCCAGCACGACCGCAACTACGGCTACGGACGCAACCAGCAAACCTGCTATCGCGAGGCTTTGGCCGCTGGCGCTGATGTCGTCATCATGCTTCACCCCGACTATCAGTACACACCGCTGCTGATCACGGCAATGGCGAGCATGGTCGCTTACGATGTATATGACGTCGTGCTGGCATCGCGCATCATCGGCGGCCGCGCCTTGCTCGGCGGCATGCCCATTTACAAATACATTGCCAACCGGTTCCTCACCGCCTTCGAGAATCTTTTTCTGGGAGTCAAGCTCTCCGAGTACCACACCGGATACCGCGCCTTCAGTCGCAAGGTGCTCATTGAGCTGCCGCTGCTGGAAAACTCCGACGACTTCGTCTTCGACAATCAGATGCTGGCGCAATGCGTGCACTTCGGCTTCCGCATTGGTGAAGTCTCCTGTCCCACAAAGTATTTCGAAGAGGCCTCATCCATCAACTTTCGCCGCAGCGTGAAGTACGGTTTCGGCGTACTGGCCACGACCTTGCAGTTTGGGCTGCAGAGAATCGGTCTGGCTCATCTGCCGCGCTTCAGCGCTCAAGGGCGCAAACTGGACACCGGCCGGGAACCCTATTACGCAGCCCGCTCAGAGACCTCGCGCCCGGTATAGGCATCCGGTCATCCGGTTCAGCAGCTTGCCAAAAACGCGCTTTCCGGCGGCGCAGTACTTGTTGTGCCGCGATGAGTTCGCACTTACTACTGTAGGCTTAGTGTGTGCGTGAGAACTGATGTAGGCTCTTAGTGTGTGTGACCTGACTCTCCGGCAAAGGTGTGGAACGAAACCTGCCAAACTCCAGCCGCGAAGCGGCGGCATGGCGAAAGCCTGGCACGGAAGTGCCGGGTGCGAATAGGAAAAGCAACTTAGTCCCGCAGGGACGGCACAGGTTCTCACACATCCTTGATTAGCCTAGAAGTACGCCGTGCGAATGTTTCCGCGGCCTGCTGCAGATTCGGGTGGGTCTCTGTTCTGTAGTGCCAGAATCTGGAATGTCCGAAGCTCCGCAAAATCCGCCCATCAGGCCATGGGACCAGAGCGATGCCTCTGCCACGAATTTGGCTCTGCTGGCCGCGCTCACCGTGTTTGCCGTCTTCTTGATGGGCTACCATCCGGGCCTTGAAGACGACGCGTTTTACCTGGCGGCGATCAAGAGGAATCTCAATCCGGCCCTGTTTCCGCATGATTCGGAATTCTTCCGCCTCCAGTTTCAGGCCACCGTCTTCGACAAGCTCATCGCATTCTCCGTCCGCATCAGCCATCTGCCGTTGGCGTGGACGGTTTTGCTGTGGCAGATCGCCGCTATCTTCCTGCTTCTCCACGGTTCGTGGCGGATCAGCCGCCGCTGCTTCACGCAGCCTGAGGCGCAATGGTCCGCGGTGGCCACCATTGCCGTCTTACTTACTCTTCCCCTGCCCGGCATTGCCATCACGCTCGCCGATCAGTACCTTCATCCCCGCACCTTGGCGACGGCCGTGATTCTTGCGGCCATCGTCGCGGTCATCGACCGGCGACTCTGGCTCGCGGGAGTTCTGCTCGCTGTCGCCTTCGCCATCCACGCCATCATGGCCAGCTTCGGAATTTCTTTTTGCGCCTTTCTGCTCTGGAACCAGCGTGTTTCCTGGCCGCGGCGCTCGCCTGGCGTGCGCTTGGCCGTCGCCCTTCTCCTTCCTTTGGGATGGATTTTTGAACCCGCCTCCGATGCCTGGCGCCAGGCGGCGGCCACTCGCAGCTTTTACTTTGTGGCGCGCTGGCACTGGTATGAGTGGTTGGGAGTCTGCGCTCCGCTGCTTCTATTGTATAGCTATTGGATATTTATTAAATATAGCGAAAAAGCCGAGAGCAACGGCGGAGTGCTGCCGTCGCTCGTTTCGAGCCTCCTTTTTTATGGCGCCTTCCAGACTGCCGTCGGTCTCCTGATCATGCTTCCTCCCAGCCTCGAGCGCCTGCGGCCGTTTGAGCCGATGCGCTACCTGCACTTGCTCTACCTGTTGTTCTTCCTGATCGTGGGCGGCCTCCTCGGCCGCTATGTACTCGACCGCCGTGTCTATCGCTGGGTCCTGCTTTTTATTCCTCTGAGTGCAGTCATGTTCTATGCCCAGCGCCAGATGTATCCTGCGTCCGCGCATCTGGAGTTGCCCGGCGTCGCGCCGCAGAACGAATGGCTGCAGACCTTCGCCTGGATCCGGCAAAATACTCCAGTCGACAGCCTGTTCGCGCTCGATCCGCACTACATGACGTTGCCGGGCGAGGATTATCACGGATTCCGCGCGCTCGCCGAACGCAGCGCGCTCGCCGACTATGAAAAAGATGGCGGCATGGCTGCCCGCGTCCCGCGCCTCGCTCCGCGCTGGCTCAAGGAAGTGAATGCCCAGAGCGCTTGGCGGAATTTTCAAGCCGCAGATTTCCAGCGCCTCAAGCATGAGTTCGGTGTGACCTGGGTCATCCTCCCGCGCCTCGATGCGCATCTTGCTGCGCCAGATCAAGAAGGGCAGGGAATGACGTGCCCCTATCAACGCGGTCCGCTTCAAGTGTGCCGTCTATACTAAGAAAGCAGCACCGGCGAAAAAAGCAGCGTCGGAAAAAAAGTAGCGGCGGCATCTCGCCCGCGCTTTGCAGCGCCACGATATCATGCCAACAGAATCCCCCGCTCCAACCCGCGTTCCACCCTACGTTCTGATGGTTCTTGCCGCCTTGGCAGTCCGCCTCGCGATCATCCCCTTCGTCTACCACGATTGGATGGACCCCTTTGTGCTCGAGCATTGGGCCTTCGGAAGGATCGCACGCTCCATCGTCTCCGGACACGGCTTCGGCAGCCCGTTTGCCGACACAGGATTGTCCGCACTCTTGCCGCCCGTGTACTCCTATCTGCTCGCAGGCATTTTCAAAATCTTCGGAATCGAGACCAAGGCCTCGGTGCTCGCGGCTCTCTCGTTGAACAGCGTATTTTCTGCGGTAACCTGCGTGCCGGTTTTTTTCCTGGCGCGACAGGCCTTCGGCCAGCGTGTGGCCAAGTGGGCGGGCTGGGGGTGGGCTTTTTCTCCTTACGGTATCTACTACGGAGCCGACTGGGCCTGGTCGACCTGCCTGGTCACGCTCGAACTCGCCTGTTTATTTTGGATGGCCTGGCGTCTGGAGAATTCTTCTCGCACTCGAGACTGGCTGCTGTTCGGCTTCTTCGGCGGCGTTTCGGCACTGACCGAGCCGGTTGTGCTTGCGGTTGTCCCGCTGCTTGCGCTCTGGACGCTCTACCGCCGCTACCGCCGCAAGCGGCCGTGGAAAGAGCCCATGCTGGCCGCCGCCTTGGCCGCGATCATCGTTCTCTCGCCCTGGTTCGTGCGCAACTATGAACTCTTCCACCGCTTCATTCCCGTACGCAGCGGCTTCGGCCTCGAGCTCTACATCGGCAACAACGGCTACTCCGAGCACTGGGTGAACCGCGCGCTCCATCCCAACCACAGCGACGCCGAACTGCAGGAATACGAGCGCGTGGGTGAGATTGCCTACATGGACCACAAGCTCCTGCAGGCGAAAGATTTCATCCGCGGCCATCCCGCCTGGTTCGTGTGGATGACGTTTCGCCGCATCGTCTACATGTGGACGGGCTACTGGAGTTTCGACCGCGCTTACCTGAACGACGAGCCGCTCGATCCGCCGAACATTTTCGTGAACACGACCATGACCATCCTTGGGCTCTGGGGCCTGCTGCGCGTCTTGCAACGCGATCCCGCGCTGGGCGTGCGTTTTGCCATCGTTCTTTTGTTCTTTCCACTCACCTACTACTTCTCGCATCCGGAGACGTACTACTTTCGTCCGGTCGATCCGCTCATCGTCGTCCTCGCAGCCGTAGCCGTGGCGGGGCGCTCCGGGGAACCGCGTGCATTGCAGCCTGTCGCGAGTGGGGTTTAACATCTAACTGGCGATGGCGAACGCGACTTCTTTACCCGTCACAACTCAGCGCCGCTTCACGATCGGGGCCAGCGAGATCCTGAATTTCGCCTACGACGCTTTCTGCAGCAACAAGCTTCAATTCACGCTCACGGCTCTGGCCATGGCGGTGGGTACGGCCTCGGTGATTCTGGTGGCCACGATCGGCCTGACGGGTAAGCAGTACATCCTGCGCCAGCTTCAATCCATCGGCACCAACATGATTTACGCCGACTACCAGGGCGGAGCGCAGCGCATCGACTCCACGCCCGATCCCATGACAGTGGAGGACGTACAGGCGGTCCGCGAGCAGGTTTCCAGCGTCGTGGCCGCTTCGCCCACCGTGGCATTGGGAGACCGCATCAGCATCGGGGCGGGAAAACAGAGCGACATCCTCGTCCTCGGCGTGGACCCTGACTATCTGCGGGTACGCAATCTGAAAGTCCTCGCGGGCCGTTTTTTCGATTCCGAAGATTCCTCCGGCCGCAACAAGGTGGGCGTCATCACCGAGAAACTGGCGCAGAAACTCTACGGCGCTATCCCGGTGGCGATCGGCCAGATCATCAAGTTGAGCGGCGGTCTTCCGTTCACGATTGTGGGCGTGTTCAAGGAAAGCGTGGACACGTTCGGACAGTCGGATATTCAGGAAGAAACCATGCTGATCCCTTACACGGTCAGCCGCTTCTTCACGCCCACCGCCGCGGTGTATCAAATCTATTTCTCGGTGGCCACGGCGCAAGACGTGATCCCCGCCACCGCTGCCATCAAACGGGTGCTGCAGGCCCGGCATCGTCCCGAGTCGGTGTACAGTGTGCAGAACCTGACTCAGCTTCTCACCGTGGCGGGACGAGTTGCCGACGCACTGACGCTGATCCTCATGCTGGTCGCCTTCGTGACTCTTCTGGTGAGCGGCATCGGCATCATGAACATCATGCTGGCGACGGTGACGTCGCGCATCCGCGAGATTGGGATTCGCAAGGCCATCGGCGCCACCAACCGCGCAATCCGCTTCCAGTTTCTTGCGGAAGCCATTCTGATTTCATTCACTGGAGGCATCGCCGGCATCGTGGTCGGCCTCGCCATCCCGTACTCGGTACGTTTCCTCACCGATTACCGCATGCCGATCTCGGGCCTGTCCGCGATCATCGCTATCGTCGTGTCCTCGGTTGTAGGGATCATCTTCGGCACCGTCCCGGCCACCCGCGCCTCGCAGCTCGATCCGGTCGAAAGTCTGCGCTACGAGTAGAGAGGCAGTCGAGCTCCAAATGGAGAAGTGTTCCTGCAGGAACATTTTATAATACAAATATGTACGTACAAACGTTCCTGCAGGAACGTTTGTCTAACAAATATATACGTACAGATGTGCAACGATTGCGCTCCAAGTTGAAGTAAAAGATGGGGTTGTGCCGCCAACGGCGACCGATGGCCGCATGGGCACCTTCCGGGCGGCTGGACCGACTATGCGGCACCGAACTTCGCGTACGGAAAGTCGCCCTGATACCATCAGCAGGAATCCCCACCTGAGGTCGGTTCCACCCACGCAAGTGTAAGGGATGTCCCGGGACAGACTGTAAAGATGGCTAGAGCACCCCGCGAAGGGTAGGCAGCCTCTGTCCTATATCCAAGGGATGGGCCAGTTTCCCACTATGCATACGAAGAGCGCGCGATCGAAAGCCGATTCCCGTCGAAGCGGAAGGAAGCGCACAAAAACAACAGAGCCGGGCTGGTTGACCCGGCTTTCCATTGTGGAACTGGTTCGTCCCATCTTTTTTCGATGGCCGACCCAGCATGTCGAGATCGCTGAACTTTTGCCCTGACTTCTATGTCTTCCCACCCACGACTTCGGGTCTTCTCACGCTACTGGACCGAGTTTCATTTGGGGTCGCGGGGTCACCGGCCCGCGCCGCCAAGTTACATCACCATGGCCAGATTTTCTAACTCATGCATAAGGACAGGCATGGCGCACCCCGCCATTTCGACGCGGCCCGCAGCGTCGAGCGCTGCCTTGGGTGAAACCCCATAGCCGCGGCCCATCAGAAACACCTGAAGCAGTTCGGCCGCCTCGAAGGAGTCGATCATGCCACCCTGGAGCAGATCGTTCCTCAGTGCCGCTAGCTCGGTCATCGTGAATCTGTCTTTGTCATTCATGGCCGTCATCACCTCCGACTCCGACCTGTTACTTACTTGCCGTATTAGAGTCATCGGCACTTGTGGAAGTTGCATGCAATTCTTTTGCCGTAGTTATGCTGTTTTTCCTGTACGGTCCGCCGAGCCCCTATGAATTGCTTTAACCCGTGTGGATGTCGAAAGTTGCGGACAGGATCAGGAGGCGGCCGCGGCTTGCCGAAGTTTCTTTCGTACCCCAAAGTAATCTCAGGACTGACACAATGTGTCGATTCCGGACCGAGTTGTGTGAAGGACGCCCCGACCCCCCAACAAGGATCGGCTTTTCCACAAGGAGGAAGAGGGTAAGAGAGAATCCTCAAACAGGATGGGCGACGCAAGGGGATCACTTCAAGGTTTCACGCCTACAGGGAGAGCCGGAAGGCCTGGGCGGAGGAGGCGATCGATGAGTCGAGCGCTCTCCCTGGCGGCTTCGCTAGGACTTTCCGGCTGCTGCTCCCGGCCGTGAACCAGGCCTTACACCGGCTCCAGCACTCTGTCTTGAACTTTGGCTTGCACTTTGTCCTGCGCTTGGGCAATCAGGCTCTCGAACTGCGCGTGATCGAGGCAAAGAGCGTGCTGGCCGTAGCGAGCTTCTTTTCCCACGACGTGCCAGTAGGGCATCCAGCAGAACTGCTTGCCTTCGATCCCCGCTTCGAGCACGACCAGGAAGGGATAGAACGTCACTTCCTCTTCCTCTTCCCCGAGCCAGGACTCCAGCTTTTCGGGAAGGTGCGCGGACACAACCTTGAAGTCTCCGTCGCCCGCGCCCAGTTGGAAGTCGAGATTCACGTGCAACTCCCGCGTTCCTCCGCAGGCCGGGCACTCTTCCGGAGCCAGTTTTGAGAAGTCGTACAAGGTATCGAACAGCTTGTGGTGCGTGGGATATTTTTTATGACATTGAATGCAGTAAAAGTATTGTGCAGCCACGTCTGAACCTTCCTTTCCTGGAAATCCAGGCAGACCGGAGTTCAGCCGCAAACTTGCCCGGAGCCGCCCGCGCTAAGGCTCGACCGTGGCCTCATCGACCAGCATGATGGGGATGTCGTCCTTTACCGCATAGACCCGGTGGCACTGCTTGCACTTCAAACTCTCCGGGCGCTCGCGGTACTCGAGCGCCTGCTTGCACGCCGGACAAACCAGAATCTCCAGTAGTTCTTTGGCAATCATGACGTGTGCATTGTACGACACGGGCAGGGGCCGGGGTGTGATCGGGCTCACAACACCTCATTCCCCATACGGAATTGAGAAATTGAGCAATCGGGTAATTGGGTAATTGAGGAGCGCCTCCACCAATTACTCAATTACAAAATTACCCGATTGCTCAATTTCCCGTCCGAGGTGAATGCTCTTCGCGGCAGTTGCGATAGAATTTCCTCGGAGTCCGAATGCCTGCCACGATTCTCGACGGAAGCAAAATCGCCCAAGATATCCGCTCTGAAGTTGCGGCGGAAGTGAAAACCATGACCGCCGCGGGGTTGTGTCCCGGCCTCGCGGTCGTCCTGGTGGGCCACCATTCCGCATCCGAGATCTATGTGCGGGGCAAAGTCAAAGCCTGTGAAGAAGTGGGCGTCTACAGCGAAAAGCTCACGCCGTCTGAGGCGGCCACGACTGCGGAACTGCTCGCTCTGATCGAAGAACTCAACCGGCGCGACGATGTCGATGGGATCCTCGTGCAGTTGCCCCTGCCCGCCCAGGTCGACGCGAAAACAGTATTGATGGCCGTCGACCCGGCCAAGGACGTCGATGGATTCCATCCGGTCAACGTCGGTTTCCTGTCCACCCAGCGTCCTGGCCTGGTGCCGTGCACGCCCGCCGGCGTCCTCGAGATCTTGAAGCGCAGCAACATTCCCATTGCCGGGCGCGAAGCCGTGGTGGTGGGACGGAGCGACATCGTGGGCAAACCCGCCGCCATGCTGCTGTTGAACGCCAATGCGACGGTGACCGTTTGCCATTCGAAAACCCACGACCTGCCGGGGGTTTGCCGGCGCGCCGACATCCTGGTGGCCGCGATCGGGCGCGCGGGGATGATTACCCGGGATTTCGTGAAGCGGGGCGCGACGGTGATCGACGTAGGCATGAATACCGTCACTGATCCGGTGGAATTCCAGCGGTTTTTTGCCGGCGACGCCAAAAGGGAAGAGAGCTTCCGCAAGAAAGGATCGACGCTGATGGGCGACGTGCATCCCGAAGTGGTGGAGATTGCAGGGGCCCTCACGCCCGTGCCCGGCGGCGTGGGGCCGCTGACCATCGCCATGCTGATGTTCAACACGGTGAAGGCGGCGAAGATGCGGCGGGGAAAGCGTATGCCCGAGTTCTCGCGCGCTTGATCCCTGAATGAAAACGCACCACGGAGTCACGGAGAAACCATTTTCCTGTTTTTTCTCCGGGGCTCAGTGTCTCGGTGGTGAAAATGCTCTATGGGAGCCTCATGCTGAAAGTTGGCCTTACCGGGGGCATCGCTGCCGGCAAGTCGGTGGTGGGAGAGATGTTTGTGGCGCTGGGCGCGTGCCTGGTTCAGGCGGACCGGATTGCGCATTCGCTCATGCAGCCGGGCGAAGCCGTCTATAACGAGGTGGTGCGCCACTTTGGCCGCGAGATTCTCAATCGCGATGGCAGCGTTAATCGCGCCAAGCTGGCAGAGGCCGCGTTCGGCCCGGCCACCGCTGCGGAAGGTAAGCGCGCCTCGCGCATCGGGGAACTGAACCGAATTGTGCATCCCGTAGTCATCCGCAGCCAGGACGCGTGGATGCAGGAGGTGGGCCGGCAGGACCCGCACGCCGTCGCTATCGTTGAGGCAGCGCTGATTCTGGAGGCGGGTGCGGGCGGGCACTTCGACCGGCTGGTGGTTGTCACTTGCAGCGCGGAGCAGCGCGTGGCCCGTTTCGCCGCCCGACAGAAAATCGACCTCGAAGCCTCGGGGAAAGAAGTCGAGCGCCGCATGGCCGCGCAACTGCCTGACCAAGAAAAAATCAAAGCGGCCGATTACGTGATCGACAACTCCGGCTCGCTCGACCAAACCCGCGAGCAAGTGTGCCAGGTGTGGCAGAAGCTGCGTGCCGAGTCGGGAAAGTCCTGATCCCTTTTCCTACCATGAAGACACAGTCGCGGAGAATGGTTTTATTTCTTGCTCTTCTCCGTGACTCAGTGTCTCCGTGGTGACACGATCTTCCATCCTGCACAATACTCGGGCTCGGCTAGAATTCGCTCATGAAGCCCAAGACGTTGTATCTCGCGCTTTGCCTCGCCGGGGTGCTGCTTCCTTACTGGCAGTTTGTTCCGTGGGTGTTTCAGCATGGACTGAACCTCGCGCTCTTTGTGCGCGAGCTGTTCGCCAACCGGATCGGCGCATTCTTCGGCATGGATGTCATCGTCTCAGCGGTGGCGCTGCTCGTGTTTACCCGGATTGAGAGTAAGCGCCTGGGTATTCGGAGGCGGTGGCTGGTGGTCGTCGCTGTGCTGACAGTTGGAGTCTCGCTCGGCCTGCCGTTGTTTCTCTACCTGCGGGAGTTGGAACTGGAGCATAAACCTGCCTTGGCACAGGGGTAGGCCGCGCACGTGTCGGGGCCAAGTCGCGATGCGTCTAACCGGCGGTGTCTCAGTTTGCCGGCTCTTGCCGAGAGCGCTGTCGAGCTTCGCTCGACGGACAGCCGGGGCGGCTGTCCCCGCATGCCTTTTTTCGCGAACTGAAACACCCAGTGTTTGTCCGGGCAGCGTGCTTAGTGGCGGGGCATTGTTTAAAATCAATTCAGGGACCTTTCTACTCCCCGGCATCGTACTTAATCTATCGGATGGTTTGAAATTATGAGACTCGTACGGCCTTTGATCTTTGCGCTGGCCCTGGCCGGGGCGTTCTTCTACTTTACGACCTGGCGTTCGAACTCGCAGGCGGGTGGATTGCATCCCTCGAACTGGCTGAGCCATCCCGCGCAGGTGGAGATCACCGAGGCGGCGCCCAATGAATCGCTGGACGGCGAAGAGCAGAACAATATTTCCGTGTACAAGAGGAATATTCCGTCGGTGGTGAACGTTACATCGCGCGCCATGGCGTTCGACTTCTTTTACGGTCTGGTGCCGCAGGAGGGGCAAGGTTCGGGATTCGTGATCGACAAGGATGGGCACATCCTGACCAACTATCACGTGATCGCCGACGCGCGGCAGGTGGAAGTTACCATGCACAACCGCAAGAAGTATAAAGCGACGGTGGTGGGCACCGATCCGCCGCACGATCTGGCAGTGATCCAGATCAAGGCGCCGGATCTGGTTCCGGCGGTGCTGGGCGATTCGCGAAATTTGCAGGTCGGGCAGAAGGTGTATGCCATTGGCAATCCGTTTGGCCTGGCGGGAACGATGACGCGCGGAATCGTGAGTTCGATCCGGCCGGTGCGCGAACCGAGCGGCGCGATGATTGATGAAGCCATTCAGACCGATGCGGCGATCAATCCCGGCAACTCCGGCGGCCCACTGATGAACTGGCATGGGGAAGTCATCGGCATCAATACCATGATTCTTTCCAGTGTCGGGCAGAATGCGGGCATTGGCTTTGCCATTCCCATCAATACCGCGAAGGCCGTGCTGAACGATCTGATGACGCTGGGGCGGGTGCGGCGTCCCGCGCTGGGCGTGCGCACGATTCCGATCAGCCCGGAACTGGCGGATGAAATCGGATTGCCCGTCGACTACGGATTGCTGATCATCCAGATAACGCCGGGCGGCTCCGCCGAGCAAGCTGGGCTTCACGCCGGCACCGAGCGGGCCTACCTGGGGAATACTGCCATCATGCTGGGCGGGGATCTGATCGTGGCCATCGACGGTGAAAAGGTGCAAGACGAGGAGGACCTTTCGCAGACGATGAATAACCACCGCGCCGGGGATACGGTGAAAGTGACCATCTATCGCAATAAGAAAAAGATGGATGTGAGCGTGTCGCTGGGCGAAGCACGGCAGCAGGTGTGAGGAAGGCAGCTGTCAGCTCTCAGCGGTCGGTTAAGGTGCTGGTCAGGGAATGATTGAACAGTAATGCAGCAGAGATCGTTGCTCATCATTACGGATTCGATGGGAGCGGGCAAGAGCAGCGTTCTGGGCGAAGCGTCCGACATCCTGGCGCTGCAAAACCTCACCTACGCCGCGATTGACCTTGATGCGTTGGGGCTTGCCCATGTGCCGTCTGGCGTAAGCAGCGATACCGTGATGTACCGCAATCTTCGGTCTGTCTGCAAAAACTATGCATCCCTCGGAGTAGGGCGTTTCCTGGTGGCGCGCGCGGTCGAAGACCGTGCTGCATTGGAATGCTGCCGCAAGGCAGTTTCGGCCGGCAACACAATCGTTTGTCGTCTCACCGCGACCGTGCGAACCATGCGGCAGCGGGTGAAGATGCGCGAGTCTGGTGTATTACGGGTGGAATTTGTTGCTCGGGTCTCAAAACTGAACTCCATCCTTGACCGTGCGGGATTGGAGGACTTTGCCGTTACCACCGACGGTTGTTCGGTGACTGAGATTGCTCACCGAATGCTGCTCAAAGCGGGCTGGATTTCCAAGTAAGTCCCCGCGATTCCGCCTCTACTTGAAAACGTGCAGGTTCCGCGATAGTCTGTCCTCCTGCCTATGACTGCCGTCCTTTAATTCTGCGGTTGCAACGTTGAGCGAGACACGCGCGGAGGTGTGTGCGCGGCGCTCCTGCCTTTTGTCGTCCTATAAAACAGAAAGGATTTCTCCCATGCAATTCGTGGATAAGGCCTTCGCTCGCCGTCTGGAGTCGGTCGAGGAGATGCCGCAGGTGTTGTACGCGCGGACATTTCAGAAGACGCGGCCCGAGATTGGGGCGGCGGAGGAAGAAATCTGCGGCGGGCACATGATATTTGCCGGGTTGGGTTCGCCGATTGGACGGGCGACCGGAGTGGGGCTCGACCGTCCGTTCACAGCCGAGGATCTTGATCGCGTGGAAGAGTTTTATCGAGCGCACAAGGCTCCGTCGCAAGTGGATTTGTGTCCCATGCACGAGGCGACAGTATTCGAAATGTTCAAAGAGCGCGGATATGCGATCGCGGAGTTGAACAACGTGCTGTTCCGAAAGCTGGACGCGCAGGAGACGTTTCCTCCGCCCCCAGCGCGATTCGAGATTCGGCGCAGCCGTTTGGAGGAAGCCGATGCCGCGGGCGCCATCGTGGAGAGTGCATTCTTTCCCGATGGCGCGCCGGAGGCGTTTCGCGGACTGATTGCGCCCTTCTATCAGATGGAGCGGGCGCTGGCGTTTGTGGCCAGCGTCGAAGGCAGACTGGTGGCGTGCGGCACGGGGTTGGTCATCCCGGAGCACAGAGTCTTCGCCCTGTGCGGCGCGGGTACCCTCGGCGAGTTTCGCGGACGCGGGCTGCAGACGGCGCTGCTGCGCGCCCGCATGGCGGCTGCGGTCGAAGCCGGATGCGAGTACGCCGTGGTGGTCACGCAGGGCGGGACAACTTCGCAGCGCAATGCGGAGCGGTTGGGCTTTCGCGTGGCGTACAGCAAGGTCACGGTGATCAAGCAATTTGAGGCGTAGCGATCTCGTCCTCGGCGTCGGTGAGCGTGGACCTCCTCCGGACAGCCGGGGCGGCTGTCCCTACGCAATCGTCTTGGCTCCTAGACCATAGGCGGCGACCCACTGATCATAGGTCTGCTGAGTGGCGGGCCACTGAAAGCAGAGGCCGTAGCCGTCGGGATCGGTGAACCACAACTGCTTCATGCCGTAAGGCGCGACTTTCGGCTCTTTCAGGTTCAGACCATGCGCGCGCAGGTGCTGGTAAGCGGCGTCCAGATCCTCGCAACCGAAAAACAGGCAGGTGTCGCCATGCGCGGCAACGCGGGCGGGATTGGGAGCGGCGGGACGCCGATCCGCTTCGTAGGCTGTATTGAGCATCAACTCCGCGCCATTCAACTTTAGGCCTGCCCAGTTGCAGTCATCCCCGGGTTCAGACGAGGCGGAGACTTCGAAACCCAACACGTCACGGTAGAAATGAATTGCGGTCGGCATATCGAAAACCTGCAGCAGCGGGGCGAGGCCTCGAATGTCAATGCGCATACTGTCCTCCTTTCATCATCCGAATAAAGGGGAGACGCGCGCCTTGAGCGGTATGTCGGTAAGAGCCAGAGACAAAAGCAACGGACATAGCCTGAAGCGCAATCGCATGCGCGCAAGAATAGCATGCGTCGCCCATATCTCATCCAAGGCCGGTGTACAATTCCTCCCACTCGCAGAGTCCAGAAAATCTGGTTGCGATAATCTATTCGTGGGGAAAAACGATGAACAGACTCTTCCGGAGGTTCGGTGCCGTCTTGATCAGGGTCGCGGCTTTAATCGTTGTCGCTTCTTGCGCGGCAACTTCTTTCGCCCAACAAGCCGATACTCCCAAGCCCGCGGCTGCAAAGAAGCAGGCTGCCGCGCAATCGTCCGAAAAGCCGGCGGAGAGCGCCGTTAAGCCGGAGCCGGGTGCTGAGCCGAGGCCCGCGCCTCGCGAAGCCTCGCAAGACAAAGACAAAGACAAAGACAAAGAAGAGCATTACGACATGACCGAGGCGGTGCCGGTCATAACCCATCACCAGATCAATGTCGACGGGAAGCTGCTGAAGTACAGTGCTACCGCCGGACGCCTGCCCATCAAGCGTGGCGACGGCAGGATCGAAGCGGAAATGTTCTACGTCGCCTACACGCTCGACGGCCAGGACGGCGCCAAGCGGCCGCTCACCTTTGCCTTCAATGGCGGCCCGGGTTCGGCCTCCATCTGGCTGCACATGGGAGCGCTCGGTCCGCGCAAGGTCGTGCTGCAACCCGATGGCTTCATGCCCCCCGCGCCCTACCGCATGGAAGACAATGCTTACACGCTGCTCGACAAAAGCGACCTGGTGCTGATCGACGCCATTGGCACTGGCTTCAGCCGCGCCGCAGACGCCGAGCTCTTCAAGAAATTTTGGGGAGTCAAGGGCGACATCGAAGCGTTCAGCGAATTCATAAGGCTCTACATCACGCGCAACGAGCGCTGGTCGTCGCCGCTGTTCCTCTTCGGAGAAAGCTACGGAACCACGCGCTCCGCCGGCATCGCGGGATACCTTGCCGACCGCGGCATTTCGTTCAATGGCATCACCTTGCTCTCCACGGTGCTCAACTTCGAAACGCTCGAAGACAACAATACCAACGACCAGCCTTACATTTTTCTGGTTCCGTCATTCACCATGATCGCCGGCTATCACCACAAGCTGGCGCCCGATCTGGCGCAGGACATGAACCGCGCCCGGCAGGAATCGGAACAGTGGGCATCCACCGAATACGCGCAAGCTCTGGCCAAGGGAGACGCGCTCACCCCGCAGGAGCGCCTGAAAATAGTCGATCAACTGGCGCGCTTCACCGGCCTGAGCAAAGAAGTGATCGACGAGGCCAACCTGCGCATTAATGTTCGCAAGTTCACGCACTATCTGCTGATCGATCAGAAACTGCGCATCGGACGTCTCGATGCTCGCTACACTGGTCCCGATCCCAACGGCTTGCTCGACACTCCGATGTACGACCCAACCGGGTCGGCCACGCAGCCGCCGTTTACCTCGGTCTTCAACAATTACATCCGCACCGAACTGGGATACAAGACCGACATGCCCTACTACGTGCGGGCGCAGGACGTCGGCTTCGACAAGTGGGATTGGGGATCGGCGATTCAGGGATTTCCCGACACCGCTTCCGCGATGCGCCAGGCGATCGTGAAGAATCCGTATCTGAAGATTCTGGTGATGGAAGGCTATTACGATTTGGCGACGCCCTATTACGCCGCCAACTACACGGTGGACCACCTCAACGTACCGCAAAAATATCGGGATAATGTTTCGTTTGCGACTTACGATTCGGGACACATGGTGTACCTGCCCATGGACGGTCTGAAGAAGATGAAGGCGGATCAAGCCGCGTTCATGGGAAAGGCCGGGGCGCAGTAAAAATCACGGTCGGATTAATGGAGGTTCATGAAAGCGCATCTTAGCTACACAGTCGTACTCTCATTCTTTCTGCTCGCCGCAAGCGCAGTCGCTCTCAGCCAAGAGTCGTGCGAGAAGCTGGCCGGGGCAAAGATCCCAGGAACCACGATTACTCTAGCCCAAACGGTCGCCGCCGGCGCATTCGTCGGTCCTCCCGCGCCCTTCAGTGGGATAGACGTGTCCGCGTTGTACAAGAGCCTGCCTGCATTCTGCCGCGTTGTGGCGGAGGCTAAGCCGACTGCGGACTCCGACATCAAACTCGAAGTCTGGTTACCTGTCTCGGGATGGAACGGCAAGCTGCAAGGCATTGGCAACGGCGGATTCGCCGGGCTGATCGACTATATGCAACTCAGCGCGGCCATGAGTAAAGGATACGCGGCGACTGCTACGGATGCGGGCCACACAGGATCGCCTATTGATGCGACCTGGGCGCTGGGACATCCCGAGAAAGTCGTCGACTTCGGCCATCGCGGAATCCACGAGATGACGCGGGTTGCCAAGGAAGCGGTCCGCGGGTTCTATGGAAAGAGTCCGCAGCGGTCTTACTTTGCGGGATGTTCCGACGGCGGGCGCGAGGCGCTGATGGAGGCGCAGCGCTATCCCGCGGATTATGACGGCATTCTTGCGGGGGCTCCGGCCAACTATTGGACGGCTCTGCTCTCGACTGCAGCGTGGGACACGCAGGCACTAACGCTCGATGCGGCCAGTTTTATTCCTCCGGCGAAGATTCCGGCGATATCGGCGGCAGTTCTCGCCGCTTGCGACGCGCTCGACGGTGTGCGCGACGGAATTCTGAACGATCCCAGGCAGTGCCACTTCGATCCGGCGACGATCGAGTGCAAGGCTGGCGAAGACACTGACAAGTGCTTGACCGCGCCACAAGCCGCCGCGTTGAACAAGATCTACGCGGGTCCGCATGATCCCAAAGGACACGAAGTTTTCCCCGGCTATCTGCCGGGCGCGGAAGACGGGCAAGGAGGATGGGGACTTTGGATTACCGGTCCGGCTCCGATCAAGAGCCTGATGGCATTCTTCGGGATTGGGTACTTTTCGAACATGGTGTATGAAAAATCTGACTGGGATTACAAGACATTCACGCTCGAAGCCGGGATGAAGTCGGCCGAAGAGAAGACCGCGAGCGCATTGAACGCGATCGATGCTGACCTGAAACCCTTTAAGGCAGGGGGCGGAAAACTGATTCTGTACCACGGGTGGGAGGATCCGGCGATTCCGGCGATCAACACGGTCAATTATTATCAGAGTGTGCTCGCGAAGATGGGGCAACGCGACGCAGATTCGTTCGTGCGCCTCTACATGGTGCCGGGTATGCAGCACTGCGACAACGGCCCCGGCCCCGACTCTTTCGGTCAAGTCGGGGAGTTAACCTTCGACGATCCTCAGCACAGCGTGGATGCGGCTCTCGAACAGTGGGTGGAGAAGGGTGCTGCGCCGTCGACGATCATCACCTCGAAATATTCCGCCGAGGACAAGCAACACGCCGCAATGACGCGGCCACTGTGCGCATATCCGCAAGGCGCCAAGTACAAAGGAAGCGGCGACACCAACGATGCAGCGAACTTTGTGTGTGGAGCCGGAAAGAAGTAGCCGGAGGACGGCGGTTTCAATCAAGAATCACCAATGCGCTTCACCGGCTGTATTGATTCTTCTTCTTGTCCTCATGCCGCTCCAGGCCAAGTTGAATCAGGCGGTCGATCAAGTCGGCATAGGCCAGCCCGGATGCGCCCCACAGCTTGGGATACATGCTGATCGCAGTAAATCCCGGCATGGTATTGATCTCGTTCAGGAAAATCTTCCCCGTCTTGGGATCCATGAGGAAGTCGACGCGCGCTAAGCCTGAACAATCGACGGCTTTGAACGCGGCCACCGCCAAGTCTTGAACTTTCTTGGTTTCGGCTTTGGTGAGCTTCGCGGGGATAATCAACTGCGAACCTTCGTCGACATACTTCGCGGTGTAGTCGTAAAACTCCTTGCCGGGAACAATCTCTCCCGGAACCGAAGCGGATGGCTCGTCGTTCCCCAGCACCGAGCACTCGATTTCGCGGGCTTTTTCTTTCTTGCCGCCCACGCCGTGCTCGATGACAATTTTGCGGTCGAACTTCGCCGCCTCTTCGATCGCGGGTCCAAGTTCCTTGCGATTGTGCGCCTTGCTGATGCCCACCGACGATCCCAGGTTCGCCGGCTTCACGAACACCGGATACGTCAGGCTGCTCTCCACCAGTTTCTGAACTGTCTTCGGCTCTTTCTCCCACGCGCTGCGCAGGATGGTGACGTGCTTCACGATGGGGATTCCCGCGGCAATGAACAGCGACTTCATGATGTCCTTGTCCATACCGGCAGCCGAGCCCAGGACGCCCGCGCCGACGTAGGGAATGTCAGCGAGTTCGAGCAGACCTTGGATCGTGCCATCCTCGCCAAAGGTGCCGTGCAGCACAGGGAAAATTACATCCACATTGATGGCGCGGTCGCTGGCGCGCCGCATCATCGCAGCATCAGTTTGAAAAGGCACCAGTCCACTCTGCCGGTGCACCGGCTCCGGCGGCACGACAACCGCTTCGCCGCGCGCCAGCACCGCGGCGGAGGTAGTGGTCTCCGGATCGCCGGCGCGCAGGTTCCGCGGTTCGATCATGAGTTTGCCCTGCAGCAGGTTCTCGGCGTGCTCGGCCGTCAGCCAGCGCCCGTCTTTGGTGATGCCGATGGGCACGACCTCGTACTTCTCTTTATCAATCGCATTGAGAACAGACGCGGCCGAGAGCAATGAAACCTCGTGCTCTCCGCTGCGCCCACCGAACAGGATACCGACCCGAAGCTTTTCCATGACCTTCCAGTGTGGACGCGGCCGAAGTCTTCCGTCAATCGCAGGGTTGGTACGGGTCTGGAACGGCTACAGAATCTTCTTTCCAAACGCGGACAGCGCCAGTTCCACCGCCAGATCGGCCGTGCGATTGTGCTCGTCGATCACCGGATTCACCTCGACAATCTCGAAGCTGAGCATGCGGCCGTGATCGGCAATGATTTCCATGGCAAGGTGAGCCTCGCGGTAGGTCGCGCCGCCGCGCACGGGAGTGCCCACACCCGGCGCGTCTTCCGGATCCACCCAGTCCATGTCGAGCGAAATGTGATAGCCCGCGGTGCCCCGACCGGCGATGCGCAGGGCTTCTTCCATCACCGTGCGCATGCCGCGCTCGTCAATGTCGCGCATGGTGAAGACGCCGATGCCGGCGCGCCGCACATTTTCCTTTTCCACCGCGTCGATGTCACGCACCCCAACCAGCACGCAGTTCTGCGGTTTTACCTTGGGGGAGAAGTCGAAAATGTTCGCCAGTTCCGAAGGCCACAGACCCATCAGCGCGGCCAGCGGCATCCCATGCACGTTGCCGCTGGGAGACGATTCGGGCGTGTTGATGTCGGTATGCGCATCGATCCAGATCAAGCCAACTGGCTGGTTCTGCCGGCGATAAAATTCGGCAACGCCCGAGGCGGTGCCGACTGCCATGGAATGGTCCCCGCCCAGCGCCAACGGAACTTTCCCGGCCTCCAGCGTCTTGATCACCAACTCCGCATGTTTGGTGCAGGTGGCCGTGATCTCCTTCAAATACTTGGCGTGAGTGTCGCCTTCTTTTTTCTGTTCAGGAATGGCAACGGGAACGTTGCCGCCGTCTTCCACCTCGTGCCCGAGCGCCTCGAGGCGCGCCTCAAGCCCGGCCACGCGGACCGCGGACGGACCCATGTCGACGCCGCGCCGGGACTGGCCAAGGTCGAGCGGCACGCCGATAACGCGAATTTTTCTGGGAGTGATGTTGGTGGACGCGATGGATGTGGTCATCATGGACTTGAAATTGAAACAGATTGGGTAATTTTGTAATTGAGTAATTGTGTAATTTGAAAACACTGAATCGACTGATTTTAAAAATTACTCAATTACTCAATTTCCCAATTACCAATTCTTACGGATAGAGTCGGTACAGCATCCTGGGAAACGGAATGGTCTCGCGCACGTGCTCCAGGCCGCAGATCCAGGCCACGGCGCGCTCAATGCCCATGCCGAAGCCGCCGTGGGGCACGCTGCCGAACTTGCGCAGGTCGAGATACCATTTGAAGGCCTCTTCCGGCAACCCGTGTTCGTGGATGCGCTGCAAGAGCAATTCGTACGACGCCATGCGCTGCGAGCCGCCGATAATTTCGCCGTAGCCTTCGGGCGCGAGCACGTCGACGCACAAGGCCAATTCCGGGCGCTGCGGATCCGGCTCCATGTAAAACGCTTTGACCTTTGCCGGGTAACGATGCACCATCACCGGCTTGTCGAACTGTGCCGACAGGTAGGTCTCGTCCGGCGAGCCCAGGTCGCCACCCCATTCGAATCTCGATTCCAGCGCACCTTTGGCGTGGCCATCCTGCAGATTCTTCACCGCATCGTCGTAGCTGATCCGCGGGAACGGCGCCTCGATCTTTTCGAGTTTGGAAAGATCGCGGCCAATGGTTTGCAAGTCGACGCGCCGCTTCTCCAGGCAACGCTTCACGATAAAGGTGATGAGTCCCTCGGCCAGTTCCATCACATCGTCGAGTTCGGCGTAGGCAACTTCCGGTTCGACCATCCAGAACTCAGTGAGATGGCGCCGCGTCTTCGATTTTTCCGCGCGAAAGGTGGGACCGAACGAATACACCTTGCCCAGCGCCATAGCGGTCGCTTCCACATAAAGCTGGCCCGACTGCGTGAGAAACGCCTGCTCGTCGAAATAGTCGACGGGGAAGAGCGTGCTGGTGCCTTCACACGCCGCCGGAGTAATGATGGGCGGATCGGTCAGCGTGAAGCCGCGTTCGTCGAAGAAGTCGCGCGCCGCCTTGATGATCTCGGCCCGCACTCGCAGAATCGCCGCCTGCCGCTGGGATCGCACCCAGAGATGCCGGTGCTCCATCAGGAAGTCGGTGCCGTGTTCCTTGGGAGTAATCGGGTAAGGCGAAGACTCCGGCACGCGCTGCACGACCTGCACATTCGCCACATCGAGCTCGTAGCCGCCATGGGCCCGCTTGTCGGCGCGAACCTTGCCTTCGACAATGACGCTCGACTCCTGCGTCAGGGTCTTGATCGCATCGAACACTTCCGGCGGGACCGCGTTCTTCGGCACAACCCCTTGAATGATGCCCGAGCCGTCGCGAAACTGCGGGAACAACAGCTTGCCACTTTCGCGCAGGTTGTAGAGCCAACCGCGGATCGTGACCGACTGGCCTTCATGCTTGCCGATTTCGGCAATCGTAGTGACAGGTGAAGACATATCAATTGTGTAATTGAGAAATGTTGTAATTGGGTAATTTGCAGACCGGGACGCAGTCACCGGTTTTCAATGACTCAATTACAAAATTACTCAATTACAAAATTACCCAATTACTCAATTCTTTCGAGCTTCTCGAACGTCTCCCCCAGCTTCTCCAGCGCATTCACTTTCTCATCTTCCGCGAGTTCCAGCAGCAGAGGCGGGGTTTGCGGAGCCGAACGCAGGAGTTCCATGGCTTCCTTCCAGTCGATGGTTCCCTGTCCCGGCCACAGATGCGAATCTTTGTCTTTCGCATTGTCGTGAACGTGCGTCGAGCGAATGTGATTCCGCAAAATCTCAAACCCCTCGCGGACCGAGCCCTCGAGATGCGCGTGTCCGAAATCGAAACAGACCCCGACGTCGTCGAAGTGCGCGCCCCGGATCATTTCCACCAGTCGATCGGGTGTCGAGAGTTCGTTCGGAATGTTCTCCAGCAAAATGCGCACGCCCAGCGGCTTGGCGAATGCCCGCAGATGTTCGATGGAAGTCATGGCCGCCTCAAACTTTTTCTCGCTGAAACTCTCATTCGGCGTTCCCAGATGCTGCACCAGAAACCGAAATGGAATCTGCTCGGCAATTTCGAGGGCGCGCTTGATCTCATCCATCGCCTCGATTCGCGCAGCACGGTCGATGGAGGCGACGTTGACTGGGGGAGCCCCGGCCCGGCCCCACTCGTAGTCGGAGTACAGCGGCGAGTGGACCGAATTGAGCGGGATCCCGCTGCCGCGGAACCACTCGGCAATTTCCTTGACGTGCGCCTTGCGGTTGGCATAATCGAGATGCTGGCGCGCCGCAAAAATCTCGACCGCCTGCACTCCGCTGCGAGACAGCCCGTCCAGAATCCCGGGGTGCAGCCGCTCTCTTACGAACAGATAGGTGGAAACCGCTTTCTGCATGCTCGTCCCTTGAGAAATCGTTGACTGAAGATTGCTGATTGCCGATTGCTGATGCAAAACCTGAAAAGCCCAGCGCCTCGCTTTTCAATCAATAATCAAAAATCAACAATCATCAACGCCTTTCTAGTATCCCACTGCCTTTCCGCCATCCCGCACATCACTGGCGCCCAGCCGTTCGCCGGTTTTGGCATCGACGGCGATGCACTCCGCGTCGCTCCAGTAGGGCGCGACATGCGTCCCATAGTGAAGCCCGACCTCAACGTCGTATCCCATGTGTTGCAACAGGTTTACGGTATCGGGCGAAAACCATTGTTCGACGTTAACCACGTCGGGCATCCATTGATTGTGAAAGCGGGGCGCGTTCACCGCTTCCTGAATATTCATTCCGTAATCCACCACGCCCATTAGAACATTGGCCACGGTGGTGATGATTTTGGAACTGCCCGGCGAACCCAGCACCATTACAGTCTTGCCGTCGCGCACCACCATCGTCGGAGTCATCGACGACAGCGGCCGCTTCCCCGGCCCAATTGCATTTGTGTTGCTCTGAATCAAGCCGTCGCCGTTGGGCACGCCCGGTTTGGAGGAAAAATCATCCATCTCGTCGTTGAGCAAAAATCCCAGGCCGTCGGCTGTCACCCGCGACCCGAACCAATCGTTGATGGTGGTGGTTACGGCGACTGCATTGCCGTCCGCGTCCATCACGGAATAGTGCGTCGTATGGTTGGACTCGTGCGGCGCCATGACCGGGGGATGCCCGGCGGCATACTGTTCCAGTGCGCTGAATACCGCTGGCCGCTTCAGATCTTTGCTGGGAGTGGCGTGCGCGGGATCAATGGTCTCCAGCCACGCCGCTGCATATCTTTTATCGATGAGCTGCGCCACCGGGATCTTCGCGAAATCCGGATCACCCATAAACTCGGCGCGATCAAAAAATGCTCTGCGGAAAGCCTCGACGGTATAGTGCATCGATTGAGCCGATCGCTCTCCCATCTTGCCGAGATCGTACCCTTCCAGAATGTTAAGGATTTCGATCAGTACCGCTCCGCCGGAGGAGGGGGGTGGCGCGCTGATGACCTCATAACCACGATACGTCCCGCGCACCGGTTCCCGCTCTTTTACCTCATAGCGGGCCAGATCGTCGGCGGTAATCAGGCCTCCGCCCTTCTGCATCGCCGCGGCCAGTTCCCGCGCCAGTGAGCCGTGGTAGAAATCATCCGGCTTCTCGGCGATCCGCTCCAGCGTCCGCGCCAAATCTGGCTGGCGGAAAACCTCTCCCGGCTTGTAGTAATCGCCGCTTCGCTGAAACACCCGCCGCGATTCGGGGAACTCCGCCAAATGCCGGTCATGCAGATCGACGGCCTCTTCCCAGCTCAGCGCGTATCCCTCGCGCGCCAGTTGGATCGCCGGAGCCATCACTTGCTTGAGAGTCAGCTTGCCAAATTTCTGCTCAGCGTAAACCATGCCGGCCACCGACCCGGGCACGCCAATCGCCTTGTAGCCGATGTCGCTGGCGCCCTCGATGACATTGCCCTGCGGGTCCAGATACATGTCGCGGGTCGCCGCCGCGGGAGCCATTTCCCGGTAGTCGAGAAAGCGCGCCTTGCCATCCGCCATGCGAATGAGCATGAATCCGCCGCCGCCGATATTTCCTGCCGCGGGATGCACCACGGCCAGCGCGAATCCTGTCGCTACCGCGGCATCGACGGCATTGCCGCCGGCCTGCATGATCTTTACGCCGACATGAGACGCCAGTTCGTGTACGCTGACCACGATCGCGTGCGCGGCATGAACCGGGTGCGTCGAGGCCGTGGCGGGATTCGCAGCGCCCGCCACCACTAGCGCCAGAAACAGTAAAATCAATAATCTATGTGGAGATCGCATTCAGGTTGCAGACTCAACGTTTAAGCGCGAACTCTGAGGCTAGCCGACGGCGGCAAGCCGAGTCAAATCAGTCGGTCTTGGATAGTGATGCGGTTGAGTTTCGACGGTGTCCATTCTTGCGGGGCGTCATCCTGACAGGAGCCGTCTTGAGGCGGAGGGAAGGATCTCGCGCGCACGCCAGCTAACGCTTCCTCTGGCGTCCTGTCGAGCCAGCGGATTTCTTCTTCGCCGCTTTCCTCTTGACTCCGTTGCTCCGCGACTTCGACTTACCCGGCGCCTTCGCCGCAACCATCTCGTACGATTGCCGGATCAGATCCTGCAACTCATCGTTGCGCAGCGCGTCCAACCGATCGAGCATGACCCAGTTGTGATGCCCAAGGTACGGGGCCGGCCCAATGCCTTCCCGCTCAATCAACTCGGCAAATGTCTGCGGCGTGCACTTGAACGTTAGCCGCACCTGATCCAGCCCCAGCACCGCGAACATCTTGGCCCTGACTTTGAAGCAAAGGGCGTCGCCCCATTGAAGCTTTTCCGTCGCCTCCGGAAAGGCCAGACAATACTTGCGAATTTCATCCACATTCATTTCAGTTTCTCTCTGAATCGGAACCACTTTCTCGCGAATCCAATTTTAAAAGGAGATTGGAATGCAAACCCGCCAGCTTGGCAACTCAGATCTGAACATCACTCCCATCGGCTACGGTGCCTGGGCCATTGGCGGCTCGGGCTGGCAATTCGCCTGGGGACATCAGGATGATACCGACTCCATCGCCGCGATCCACAGCGCGCTCGAACTGGGCGTGAACTGGATCGACACCGCTGCCGTCTATGGTCTGGGGCATTCCGAAGAAGTTGTCGCCGGCGCTCTCCAGAGCTGGTCCGGCCCGCGCCCCTACGTTTTCACCAAGTGCGGCCTGCGCTGGGACGCCAGCGGCCAAGTCCGAAAAGTTCTCCGCGCCGACTCGATCCGAGCCGAGTTCGACTTCAGCCTGCGCCGCCTGGGCGTCGACGTGATCGATCTTTACCAGATTCATTGGCCGCCCGATCCCGATTCCGCCGAACTCGAAGAGGGTTGGGCCACCATGTCGAATCTGAAACGCGAAGGCAAAGTGCGCTGGATCGGAGTCTCTAACTTCAACCTCCAGCAACTGGGCCGGGCGAATGCGATTGCGCCAGTCACATCCCTGCAGCCGCCGTACTCACTGCTCCATCGCCAGGTTGAGAACGACATTCTTCCTCACTGCCAGAGCGAAGGAATCGGCGCGATCGTTTATTCCCCGATGGGGTCCGGTTTGCTGACTGGGGCAATGACCCGCGAACGCATCGCCAACCTTCCCAAAGACGATTGGCGCAAGGGACACTCCGACTTCACCGAACCGAACCTCTCCCGCAATCTTGCGCTGGTCGATCGTTTACAGCAGATCGCTCGAGGTCGCGGACGCTCCGCGGGGGAAGTCGCGGTCGCGTGGACGCTCCAGAATCCAGCCGTCACCGGAGCCATTGTCGGCGCACGCAATTCCCACCAGGCCGAAGGCGTGATGCGCGCCGGCGAACTACGACTCACAGAGGAAGAGATCCGCCAGATCGAGGAAGGCTTGGTCGCGGAAACGGCCGCGTAAGGGCGCGGACTTTGATCTTAATCCGGGCGAATGAACAGCGAACGCGAGTTTGCGCTTGACGCCGCCCCCCGCATTTTGTAGGATCGTAAGAACAAGTCCACTCTTCGGAGCGGACCTGAATTTCATGCAGAGTGGCTGAGGGACGAGCCCTATGACGCCACGGCAACCGATCCGGGATCATATATCCCGGGTGTCTGGTGCCAACTCTCTCCTGGAAACAGGGAACATGGGATTCGGCATGCGCGCTGTATTTGCATTCCGATAGCCTCTTTTCCTTTTCCTGGAAAAAGAGGCCTTTGCTTTTTAGGCCGCTTTTTCAGGCTCGTCCCCAGTTACTCGCTGCTTTGCGAGAACAAAACCGCAAAGCAAGAAAGCGAGTAGCCCGATGTCTCACTACGAACTGCGGTGCCGGGAATGCGGACGGACGTGGGGAAACCAGCCCCGCTCCATCTGCGACGATTGTTTCTCTCCTCTGGAAGTCGCCTACGACTACGAAGCGCTGCGAGCGCAGGTTGGCCGAGGAACGTTCAGCCGTGAGCAGATCGCCCAGCGGCCGCCGAACATGTGGCGCTACTCCGAACTTTTGCCCCTCCCCCAGGGCTTTGAACCGCGGCTGCCGGTCGGCTTCACTCCATTGCTGCAGGCTCCGCGTCTGGCTGAGCAGTTGAGTGGGACGACCACCGCCGCGAAGAATGTCTATATTAAGAATGACGCGGTCTGCCTTCCCACGCTTAGCTTCAAAGATCGCGTGGTGGCAGTCGCTCTATCGCAGGCGAAAGCCTTCGGGTTCGACACCGTGTCGTGCTCCTCGACCGGGAACCTGGCCAATGCCGTGGCCGCGCACGCCGCTCGCGAAGGACTGAAGGCCTGGATCTTCATTCCATCGGACCTCGAGCCCGCGAAAATTCTGGGCACAAACGTCTTCGGCGCGAAAGTTGTGCGCATTGCCGGCAACTACGATCAGGTCAATCGCCTGTGCTCGCAGATTGCCGACGAGCATCGCTGGGGCTTCGTCAATGTAAATCTGCGGCCGTATTACGCCGAGGGTTCGAAGACGGTCGGCTTTGAAATCGCTGAGCAACTGGGTTGGCGGCTGCCGGATAACGTAGTCTGCCCGATGGCTGGTGGCTCGCTGATCGTCAAGATCAAGAAGGCGTTCGACGAGTTGATCAAGCTGGGTCTGGTTGAGGGCAAGGAAGTGAAATTCTTCGGCGCGCAAGCCACCGGGTGCTCTCCGATTTCGACGGCGGTCAAGACGGGCAGTTCCGAGATCGAGCCGCAAAAGCCATCGACCATCGCACGCTCGCTAGCCATCGGCAATCCTGCGGACGGACACTACGCCATCAAAGTGATCAAGGGCAGCGGCGGATGGAGCGAAGATGTCAACGATCCGGAAATTGTCAATTCCATCAAGCTGCTGGCGGAAACCGAAGGCGTCTTCACGGAAACCGCTGGCGGCGTGACCGTCGGCACAGCGGGAAAGCTCTATCGTCAGGACCGCATCCTGCCGGAAGAAACGACCGTGCTGTGCATCACTGGCAACGGCCTGAAGACGACCGACGTGCTCGCCGGTGTCTACCAGACGGAACGCCCGATCGCCCCCAGGCTGACGGAATTCGAACAGTACCTGCAGCAGACGTTGAGCCCTGCCGATGTACCGGGAGTGATTGCCGAAGCAGAGGCCGTGGGAGCGTAATATGCCGATCACGGTACAAATTCCGACCGCACTCCGCCGCCACACTGCGGGCGTTAGTTCCATCACGTGCGCAGCGTCGAACCTGAGAGAATTGTTCTCTGTCCTCGACGAGAAATTCCCCGAACTGAAACCGCATCTGCGCGATGACAAGGGACAGGTTCGACGCTTTCTCAACATTTACGTGAATGAAGAAGACATACGCTTCCTGGGCGGCCAAACTTACGCCTTCCAGGAAGGCGACGAAGTTTTACTTGTGCCCTCGATCGCGGGCGGCGCACTATAGCGCCTGGTCGATTCTCAGAAAACATCGATTCAAAAAATGATTCATCCCAGGCCGCTGTATTAGCGGCCTTGTTATTTGTTTTCTGTTTTGTTTATTCCACGATTCAGCTCGCGCCTCCGATCTCTCGCAAGACTTAACAAACGTCCCAACACTTCGCGCTGACACGGGTATGTGTTGGCGTGATGTCTCGGAAATTGAAAAAGAATCTGTAAACTCACTCCCAAGGCGCGATCCGCCGCTACCGAATTTTCTGCCAGTTCGTCTCACTCCCCAAGTTGTCACACGAGCCTTCGTCCTCTCCGGTGACAGGCAACGAGCGGGTTCGTGACAGCGGCCTTGGAGTGTGCCATGAAGGGTCGCATGTTTGTTGTCTTTCTTTTGCTTGCAGGTTCGGTTGCGGCGCAACTCGACGCGGGCAACGTCGTCCGGCGGGTCCGGGTGCGGGTTGCCTTTGGGAGCGGAGGCTGTGACGCGTTTGCCCACGTCACCCTGATCGGACACGGTGGTCCCGTGGCCGAAGGCGCGGCGGATGATCAGTGCCAAGTAGACTTCTTCAACGTGCCGGAAGGCACTTACCACCTGAATGTGTCCGGTAGTAATTTTGCCAAGGCCGACTCGGGCAGCATCAACATGACGTCCGGCGGTCCGACGGAGTTCGATGTCCAGGTGGAGCGGCCAAACGAACTGAGCCGCAATTACGGCGTGTCCGGCAGCGCTTTTGTCTCGGCCTCCGATCTCCGCGTTCCGAACCGTGCCCGCAAGGAATTTGACAAAGCGAGTGAGTTGATCGGCCAGGAGGACTTGGCGCAGGCGATTCAGAAGCTGAACAAAGCAATCTCGATCTATCCAGCTTACGCAGTTGCCTACAACAACCTGGGCGTGATTTATTCGCGTCTGGGAGACGGGGTGCGGGAACGCGAAGCTCTGCAAAAAGCGATCAGCCTCAACGATCACTTTGCTCTGGCGTATGTCAACGTGGGGAGAATGAACATTGCGGTCGGCGATTTTCCGGGGGCGGAGACCGCACTGGGCAAGGCTGCAACGTTCGATCCGACGGACCCGATGACATTGATCCTGCTCTCCTACTCGGAGTTCATGGACCGGCGCTTCGACGAGGCCATTGCGACCTGCCGCAAGGCACATGCGCTGGAGAAGCCTCACGCCTTCGTGCATCGCGTGGCGGCGCGTGCATTTGAACAGCAGAAGGAGGGAGCGAGTGCGATTGCAGAATTGGAGTTGTTCCTCAAAGAGGAGCCGCGCGGCCCTCGCGCGGATGCCGCGCGTAAAGAACTGGAGACCGTGAAAGCTGTTCTTCAGTGAATCACAACCAACCCTGCTCTCACGGAGTTGGCGCAGTAACTTGGCCAGTGGGCAGTTGCAGCGACTTCGAGCGATCGATCACCCACTGGGGAAAGACCGGAGCGCCCTGCGGAATCTTGCCCTGCGAGATGGCCCAGTGCTCGAGCCAGCCGCTGCCTTCTTCTCCCACGTAGGTGTCGGGCAGACTGTACGCCTGATCCCCCAGCGCGTCCTCCAGCGTGATGAAGCGATACCCTCTTTTGCGTAGAACCTCCAGCAACTCACCGATGTGATCGGCTTCCAGGTTGCTGGCATGCAGCAGCAGAATCTGCTTCGGCTCGTACCCGACGACTTTGACGGAAAGCTGCTCAGCAGAGGCGATCGCCGCGTCGTGGTAGGCAAGATAATCTCTTACAATCTGCTGCTCTAATGCCGTGTCGTTACGCTTCTTGGCGTCTTCGTAGAGTCCGGCGAACATCCAGTCCCATCCGTCCAGCGTAATCGGAGCAATGCGGTACCCGCGTTCCGCCAGGAAAGCTTCCGCCTGGCGGCGTGTAAGCAGGTCACGCCCGGTATCGAGATAGGGATGGCGGAAATACCGAAGCTTCATCCTGCGCTGCGCGAGCAGCATGCGGGTCACGCTCTCGCCCTGGATCACGTCGTCTTCCCACGCTTTCAATCCAACCTGGTTCAGCGATGCATGACTGAAAGTGTGGTTCCCCAGTTCAAAACCGTAGTCGAGCCACATCTGGAGCGCCTTGATGCGCTCATCGACCTCTCCTGGCTTGTAGAGTTTCTTCTCGTTGACGAAGCCGACCACGGGAATTTTCTGATCGCGCAGCGTGCTGAGCAGCTTTGTTGTCATCGCCGTGATTTCGGTGGCAGGGAGCCGGTCGGCTATGCCCGCGGGAAGATCGTCAATAGTCACGGCGACCTGGCGGTCCGTTTTCTGTGGTGTCTCTGCCTTGGGGGAGATAGAGAAGAAGCAAATTGTGCAAACAGCGACCAACATCGGCAGCGATTTCATAAAGGAGCCTCGTGAGCATAGAAAAGGAGGAATGCGTATTAAAACACGATCCAGCGAAAGTTCCAGCAGCCCGAGGATGCAAAAGAGTTGCACCGTCCTCCCGCAAATGTATAATCTAACTAACTGGTTAATTAATGGCAAGGCTTCTCCATCCCCGTAATGCGGTGCATCGCCGCATGGGTTCCCGCGGCCAGCCCGAGGAGAGCCGTGCCGCCATCCTGGAGGCTGCCGCGCAGGAGTTTGCGGAATACGGCATTGCCGGCGCCCGCACCGACGCCATCGCCCGCGAGGCCGGGGTCAACAAGGCTCTCCTGTACTACTACTTCAAGGACAAAGAGACTCTTTACGGCGCGGTGCTCGATAACGCCTTCTCGGGTCTGAAGGATAGCGTCTTTCGCGCGCTTGACGGCGACCTTCCCCCACGCGAAAAGATGATGGCCTACGTCGGCGCATATTTCGATTTCATTGCTTCAAATCAGATCTATCCTCGCCTCATGCAGCGCGAGATGATGCGGGCGCGCGCGGGCCAGTCCCAACCCATCGACAACGTGATCAAGACCTATATCCAGCCTATTTTCGCCCGCGTTAGCGAGTTGATGCGCAAGGGAATTGCGGACGGGGAATTTCGTCCCGTCAACCCAGCGCACTTTGTCCCCTCGATGGTCGCGATGATTGTTTTCTATTTCAGCAGTGCCCCCATGATGCAGAAGATCGTGGGATTCAATCCTTTGACCCGCGAGCGGATCGCCGAGCGGCGCGCCGCCGTGCTCGATTTTATTTCCGCCGCGTTGTTCCGGTCAGAAAGCAACGCCACGCCACGCAAGGAGCCCGCTCATGAGCGCGCGTAATAAATTTCTTATCCTTCTCGGAATCATCTTTGTGATTGCCGCGACCTACTACTTTCTGTCCGCCGACCACTCGCGGGACTTGGTGTTGATCGGCACGGTCGATGCGAACCAGGTGATCGTGAGTGCGCAAGTCAGCGGCCGCATCCAGAAGTTGCTGGTGGATGAGGGCACGCCGGTCAAAGCCGGAGATCTCATCGCCGTGCTCGACCCCTCCGAATTGCAGGCGCAACAGGCTGCGGCTACAGCGACCATCTCCAGCCTGCAGCATAAAGTCTCTGAAATGCAGCACACGGAAGAATCGACCAAGGGCTCCACTTCGAGCGATGTGGCGAACGCGCAGGCCAAGCTGTCGTCGGCGAAGGCACAGTTGCTTCAGGCAAAGGCCCAACTGGACCGCACCGCGAGTGACAGCCGTCGCGCTATCGAACTGGCTAAGGCGGGAATCTCGTCGGATCAGGAGCGCGTGCAGGCGGAGACCAACCTGCAGGCGGCCCAGGCAATCGTTCAGGCGCAGCAGGAACTGGTTAAGGCCGCGGAAGCCGACCTGAACTCCGCCATGGCGCGCACCCATCAGGCCAATGCCGCGAAGAGCACCGTGGCCGCTACCGAGGCCGACCTCAACAATGCGATCGCGCAGAATAATCAGGCCGCGGTGCGATTGGGCTATACCAACGTCTATGCGCCGGTGAGCGGAACCGTTTCCGTGCGCGCCGCACGCCAGGGAGAAGTAGTCAACATCGGCGCACCGATCGTCACCATCGTCGATCTGAACGATACCTGGGCGCGAGCCGCAATCCCGGAAACCTACGCCGACCACATCGGATACGGTGATGTACTGCGCGTGCGCTTGCCGGGTGGAACCATTATGAGCGGCAAAGTCTTCTTCAAAGGTGTGGAAGGAGACTTCGCCACGCAGCGCGATGTGAGTCGCCGCAAGCGCGATATCAAAACCATCGTGCTGAAAATCCGCATGGAAAATCCCAAGGGCTCATTCGTCCCTGGCATGACTGCCGAAGTGCTGGTCTCGCCGGAGCAACTGAAGGGCAACAGTACGCAGAACGCCGCCGCCGCGGAGCAACGATGATGGCCGAATTGAATCCAAAGACGAACGACCCGAGCCGCCCCGCCGCTAGCGAGTCCGGTTCCAGCCTGGAAAAGCCGATCTATGATCCCACCGCGCCGTCTGCCATCGAGGTCGAGCATATCGTCAAGAAGTACGGAGACTTTACCGCGGTCGACGATGTTTCGTTCAACGTGAAAGAAGGCGAGATTTTCGGCCTGCTTGGCCCCAACGGAGCAGGGAAGTCGACTCTGATCCGCATGATGACCACGCTGATCCCGATCACGGCGGGGAAAGCTCGCATCGCCGGACACGACGTGGCAAGAGAACCGAATGCGGTGCGGCGCATGATCGGGGTGATTCCGCAGGCGCTGACCAGCGACCTCGACCTGACCGTCGAAGAGAACATGAATATTTATGCGAAGCTCTACGACGTTCCAGCGAAAGAGAGGAAGAGGTCGATCGATGAACTTCTGCAACTGGTCGACCTGACGAAATGGCGCGACGCGGCAACGAAAACGCTCTCCGGCGGCATGCGGCGGCGGCTCGAAATTGCCCGCGGGCTGGTGCACCATCCCCGAATCTTTTTTCTGGATGAGCCGACGACCGGACTGGATCCCGTATCCCGTGTAGCCGTCTGGGAGATGTTGGGCAACATCATGGAACATCGGAAACTGACCATTCTGATCACAACGCACTACATGGACGAGGCCGACCGCCTGTGCGACCGCATCGCCATCGTCGATCACGGCAAACTGGTGGCGCTCGACACACCCATGGCCCTTAAGGCGAGTGTGCCGGGATCGAATGTGATCGAAGCGCAGTTCGAGAATGCTCCCGCCGACTGGGAGCAGCGCCTGCACGCACTCGATGAAGTCACTTCGGTGCAGCATGAAGGCGCCGGCATGTACCGCGTGCTCACCGGTAACGGCTCGCGCACTACGACGGAACTGGTCGAGATGGCGGTACAGAGCGGAGTGCAGGTGAAGTCGCTTTCGGTGCAGAACACGACCCTCGACGATGTGTTCGTGCATTACACCGGCAGACAGCTGCGCGACGAACTGCAAAAATCGTACGCCTTCGTAATGCCGCCACGGCCGGGGTTGCAGCCATGAATCGGATGATGGCGATTGTCGAGCGCGAAATGCGCAAGTTCTTCCGCTCCCCCGCGCTGATGCTGGCGTCCATGATCTTTCCGCTGGTGCAGTTGATCATTCTGGGCAATGCGTTCGGCGGAAAAATCCATGACGCCCGGGTGGCCATCGTCGACCAGGACGGCGGCCCGCAGGCACTAAGGGTCCGCGAAGCCTTCGACTCCGTGCGGGCGAACATTCGCACCTTTGTTCCGATCTCGTACGACAGCGACAAGCAGGCCATGGAAGACGTGCGTAACGGCAAGCTGGAAGGCGCGGTGATCATCCCGCCGCAGTTTTCGCGGCGCGTGTACGAGGAGAATCACCCGCGCATCGCGCTGGTCGTCGACAACAGCGACAACTTCATGAGCTCGGCGGTCGAAGCGGAACTGACGGATCTGACCAACTCGCTCAACCAACCCATGGTCTCGCCCCGCATTCTGCAGCAGACGGCGCTGGATATCGTTGAACTCTATCCCTACATCGAATACATGAAGTATCTGCTGCCGGGGTCGCTGGTGCTGGCGATGTTTGTCTCGGTCATGATCGGCGGGGGCATGCTCTACATCGACGACAAGGCTCGCGGCGTGCACGAGGGCTACCTGGTCACGCCGATCACGAAGCTTGAACTGGTGCTGGGATTGAACCTGGCCGGTGCGATCAAAGCCGTCATGACGGGCGTGATCATCGTGGCGATCGGTTCGATGATGGCGGGAGTGGGGACGATTTTTAATCCCGTGACCGTGTTCGGACTCTTGATCATGATCGTGCTGACTTCGCTGGCCTTCAACACCATGATGTTTCTGCTCATGGTGCGCATCGAAGATCCGCTGGTGCCGCGCGCCATGTTCGGCATCCTCAATACACTGCTGTTCTTTCCCAGCGGTTCGGTCTATCCCATCCAGGCGTTTCCTCCGTGGTTACGGGTGATCGCGAAGTGCGACCCGTTCACCTATGCGGTCGACGGCTTCAAGTGCCTGCTGCTCAAAGAAACAAGCCTTTCCGCCGTTTGGGGAGACATGCTCTTCCTCTCCATCTTCGCCGCGGTAACGCTGGGCATCGCGATCCCGTTGTTCAAGCGAACCCTGTAGAGGGTTGAGTAATTGGGTAATCGGGTAATTGTGTAATTGCGTAATTGAAGAAAGCCCGTGCCCCACCCCCGAAATTACCCAATACCAAATTACCCAATTACTCAATTCCCCTGGGTCCGTTATGCTAGAGGGGTATGACACTCCTGGATGCCAAAGAGTACGACCCGGAAAACGCGCGGAAACGCAGGAGGCGAATCATTTCGGCCATCGCGATCGTGTTGATTGTGGTCTGCGTCATCTGGTGGAATCGCTATTTGCCTGAAAAACTCATCGTCGGCCACTTCTTCGATGCCCTGCAGAAGCAGGATTACAAGACAGCCTACGGCATCTGGATGCACGATCCGCAGTGGTCGCAGCATCCCAGCGAGCATCCGAAATATCTGTTCAATGATTTTTACCGGGACTGGGGCCCAGGCGGGGAGTGGGGGCTCATCAAGGCCCAGAAGGTCTACGGCGCTAGCACCTGCCCCGGCGGCGGCAGCGGCGTGGTAGTGGATGTGGTCGTGAACGACCGCGCCGAACACGCGCAGGTGTGGGTGGAGAAATCGGACCATACGCTGAGCTATCCGCCGTGCGAGCTGATTTTCCGCTAAACGTTACACGTGCACCTGCGCCATGGACTCCAAGGTCTTCGTCAGCGTCGCATCATCGCTGACATTCAGGCAGGTCTTCGAGCGGTCGATCTGCCGCATCAGTCCGCAAAGGACTTTCCCCGGACCAACTTCGATAAACGTCCGCACGCCTTGCGCAATCAGCAGTCGCATGCACGGATCCCACTTCACTGATCCCGTGACCTGCCGGAGGAGCGTGTCGCGGGCGCGTTGATCGTCCGTCACCAGGTCAGCCTCCACGTTGCAGGCGACGGGGTAGACGGGCTTCTGCATCTTCAGAGCATTGAGATCCGCTTCCAGGCGATCTTGTGCCGGCTTCATCAGCGAACAATGGAAAGGTGCGCTGACCGGCAACAGCTTGGCGCGCTTGGCGCCGCGTTCGTCCGCTAGTTTCGCGGCGCGCTCGACCGCGGCCGTATTGCCCGAGATGACGATCTGCTCCGGCGAATTGATGTTGGCAGGCTCACAGACTTCCCCCTGCGACGCGTCGTGGCAGACCGCGGTAACCTTCGCAGGATCCATCCCCAGGATGGCAGCCATCGCACCCACCCCCACCGGCACGGCTTCCTGCATGTACTTGCCACGGTTGCGCACCGTCCGGACGGCTTCGGCAAAGTTGAACGTCCCCGCAGCGACGTGTGCGGAATATTCGCCAAGACTGTGTCCCGCGACGTAGCTGGGCTTGGGAATGCGCGTCTCCAGCACACGCAGCGTCGCGATCGACACGGTCAGAATCGCCGGCTGCGTGATCTCCGTCAGACGAAGCTGGTTTTCGGGTCCCTCGAAGCACACGGTGGAGAGTTTGTATCCGAGGGCGTCGTCGGCTTCTTCAAACGTGCGGCGGGCGACCGGATACTTTTCGGCCAAATCTTTGCCCATGCCGACAGCCTGCGAGCCCTGGCCGGGGAACAGCAATGCGATTGTGATTTCAGGCATGAAGTAATTGGGTCATTGGGTCATTGTGTAATTTGTGTAATGTGTGATTTTCAGGGTCGCCCCATGGTCTTCCTAAATTACACAATTTCTCAATTACCCAATTTCGACGGACGCTGTCCGCACGGCCGCCAAGCCGCGCTCAATCGATCCGTTAATCCCGCGTTCCGAAAATTCCGCGGCCACGCGGACCGCATTTTTGATCGCGTTGGCGTTCGACGAACCATGCGTAATGATGCACGCGCCTTTCACACCCAGCAACGGCGCACCGCCGTATTCGGTATGATCAAGCCGCTTCTTGAAATCGGTGAAGGCGCTGCGCGAGAGTAACGCGCCCACTTGCCGCGTAATGGTCGCCTTCAGCGATTCCTTCAGCGCGGTTCGCACCAGGTTGGCCACCCCTTCGGAAATCTTCAACGCAACGTTGCCCACAAATCCATCGGCCACGATGACATCGACCTGCCCGTTGTAAAGATCGCGGCCTTCCACGTTGCCCACAAAATTCAGCGGAAGCTGTTTGAGCAGCTGGAAGGATTGGCGAGTAAGGTCGTTCCCTTTGCTTTCCTCTTCGCCAATGGAGAGCAGGCCGACGCGCGGTCCCGGTGTTCCGGGCCTCTTCCCGAACATCGCACGAAAATAGACATCGCCCATCACGGCAAACTGTTCGAGATTTTGCGGCGTGCAGTCGACATTCGCGCCCACGTCGAGCAACATCGCAGGATTCCCCGGTGCGGTCGGGAAAACCGCGGCCAGCGCGGGGCGATCGACGCCGGCAACCGCGCCCAGCACGACTTTCGCAGTAGCCATGGCCGCGCCGGTGTTGCCGGCGGTGACGAACCCGCCCGCCTGTCCGTCGCGCACCATGCGCAAGCCCACGCGCATCGAGGAATCGCGCTTGGCGCGAATCGCCTCCACCTTATCTTCCATGGTGATGAATTCACTGGCGTGGACGATTTCAACGGGCAGGTGCGCTGCCGCCGAGTGGCGATCCAATTCCGCCTTGACCACAGTTTCCGGGCCGACCAGCAGTACCCGCACGCCGTATTGACGCGCCGCTTGTAGGGCGCCCTCAATCTCAGGCTTGGGAGCGCGGTCCGAACCCATCGCATCCAGCGCAATCACGCTAGGCATGGTGTCTTTGAGCTAGCTGGCTTCTTTAACGTCGAGGACTTCGCGTCCCTTATAGTAACCACACTTGGCGCAGGCGCGATGCGGCATTTTTTTCTCGTGACAGTTGGGGCATTCGGAAAGGCTGTGGCCTTTCAATGCGTCGTGGGCGCGCCGGGTGGAGGTGCGCTTCTGAGAGTGTCGACGTTTGGGATTAGGCATGGTTAAAATTCCTCTCGATCAAGAAGCTGTCAGCTCTCAGCCATCAGCTTTCAGCTTTTGAAGCTGAGTGCTGAATTGCTGAGCGGCTTAGCGTGAAAATCGAACTTCCATCAGATGGAGCGCAACTATTCGCGGACCGTCGACGGCTGAAAGCTGACAGCTGACAGCTTTTTAGCGTTCCAGTTTGCTGCGAATCTCTCGCAACGCCATCCACCGTGGATCTTCCAGCGCGGTGGTGCAGGAACACTGTTCTTCATTCAAATTCTTGCCGCAGTGCACGCACAAGCCCTTGCAATCTTCGCGGCACGTGACTTTCAACGGCAAGGCCAGCAGCACCTGCTCGCGCAAAACGTCTTCGAGCAGAATCCCGTCGCCTTGATAATAGCCGATTTCGGCTTCCGCGTCGGTCACCGAAAGCTCGTCGCGACCCGCGTCTACCCCGAGCGGCCGGTAGAGCAATTCGAACTCGCGCGTTATATCCTGGGCCACTGGCTCAACGCAGCGGGCACATTGCAATTCCAAACCCGCCGTTAGCCGTCCTCGCAGGCGGATGTCCTTGATGATCTGATGCTTGCCGTGATGCTCTTCGACCACCTCAGCGTGCCCCGACGCCTTCAGCGGCGTGCGCTGCCGGGCTTCGCCACCCAAGTCGATGACCTCGGGCTGAAACTCCTCCTCAAAATCCAGAGGGTGGCGTTCCAATTCTTTGATGTCCAGAAACATTGCGAAACCTCCGCGCTAATGTCGCCAACCAGTTCCGCGGAAGCACGCCAAGAGGCGTAAGTACCGCAAGGAGCAAGACTTAGGATAAGGCGGATGGCGCGAGAGTGTCAAGAAAAGGGAAGTCGCCAAGGCCTTGGGGAGTGCTAGAATATCCCTAGGAGTTCCCTATGGCGACCCTCTATGTCGAGAATGTTCCGGATGATATTTACACGGCCTTGCGTAAGCGCGCCCGCTCCAACCACAGATCGATCGCCGCCGAAGTGATTTCGCTGTTGGAGCATTTTGTTCCAACGGCCCAGGAACTGAAGCGCCGCCGAAAAGTCTTTGACGACCTTGCCAAGCTTCGTGCACGGCCACCCCTTACCTCGGGTCCATTTCCCTCGGCAGAAGAAATGATCCGTGAGGACCGCGACCGGTGACGCCCACCGTCGTTGACGCCAGTGTTGCGGTCAAATGGTGCTTGCCCGCCCGCGATGAATCCCTCGTCTCAGAGGCGGAAGAATTACTTGCGTCTTATCGTACCGGGGCGGAGCAATTCTTGGTTCCAGACCTATTTTGGCTGGAAGTGGCAAACGCTCTTTGGAAAGCTGTCTGGAAGCAAAAGATAGACTCAGAAACGGCCGCAAGGAGTTTTCGAGTAGTCAGCGATCTCAAAATCCCCACCATTTCCTCCGTCGATCTTGTGCCTCTGGCTTTGCAATTAGCTGTAACGCATCGTCGAACGGTCTACGACTCGGTCTATGTTGCCTTGGCATTGCGCGTGAAAGCAAATCTGATCACCGCAGACGAGCGACTAGCCAATGCGCTCGCAGCGCACTTGCCGGTAAAGTGGCTGGGAGCTCTCTGAGCCAATTCAGCGCTACGGCAAATTCCGATATCCATAGTCGAATCCGCCGTCCCCATGGCGAATTGCTCATGCCATAATCGACTGAGGATTTCGATTCCGGCAGGCGGAATGAGGCGAGCATGCGAGCGCTGGTTACAGGAAGTGCCGGTCATCTGGGCGAGGCTTTGATCCGCACTCTGAGGAACCTGAAGCACGAGGTCGTCGGCCTTGACGTCCTGGAGTCTCCGTTCACGACTCACCTCGGCTCGATTACCGACCGATCTTGCGTCCGGCATTGTATGAGTGGTGTGCAAACCGTCTTTCATGCCGCCACGCTGCATAAGCCTCATGTCGCCACGCACAGCCGGCAGGACTTCATCGACACTAACATAACCGGAACGCTCAACCTGCTGGAGGCGGCCCCGACCGCGGGCGTCCAGTCGTTTATCTACACCAGCACCACCAGCGTATTCGGCGACGCGCTTGTGCCCCCGGATGGAGCTCCTGCCGCATGGGTGACCGAAGAGGTCACGCCCCTTCCCAAGAACATCTATGGAGTGACCAAGGCTTCAGCCGAAGATCTTTGCCAGTTGTTTCACCGCAACCAGGGACTCCCGTGCATCGTGCTGCGAACATCACGGTTTTTCCCCGAGGAGGACGACGACAGGGAAGTGCGCGAAGCCTACTCAGACGAGAACGTCAAGGCCAATGAATTTCTTTACCGGCGCGTCGAGATTGAAGATGTCGTGAGCGCACATCTACTGTCTGCCGAGCGCGCGCCCGCCATCGGATTTCGCAAATATATCATCAGTGCAACCACGCCCTTCCTGCCCCACGACTTGGCGGACCTTCGGGTGGACGCGCCGCGAGTGGTGCGGCAGCGCGTTCCCGACTATGAAGCCGAGTACCAGCGCCGGGGCTGGAAAATGTTTCCCAGCATCGGACGAGTGTATGTGAACGAGCGCGCTCGCCGGGAACTGGGCTGGAAGCCGCGATACGACTTTAACTACATCCTCAGCCGCCTGCGAGCAGGCGACAACCTGAGAAGTCCGCTCGCGCAGATCATCGGCTCCAAGGGATATCATGCCAACGCATTTTCCGACGGGCCGTATCCACTGCCGTAGATTGTCCGCTTACCTAGTCTCCAAGCTGCAGCACCTCGACCGCTCGGGTCGGGGCTTCCTCGAAGATCAGTGCTCTTTCGACATCCAAGGCAGTGTGCCGAATATGACGAGGTACGTACCAGCCCACTGCAGCCAAGGGGACAAAGAGGATCATCCGCGCGGGTTCGACGAACGCCCACGACTCCACCTGCGGCGTCACCACGGCAAACAGGAAGAATGCGAATACGCATCCCAGCAGCGTCACGATGGAGTGTTGCTCGAAGAGCGGAAACGAGCAAGTGAAAGGAAGTTTTCGGAAGCGAATCAATACTGCATCGGTTAGCAGCAGCGACCAGGCTACGAAAATGAGCGTGTGCAGGCAGCCAACCGCCCAGCCTCCCAGGTATGCGTAGATCGGAAAAGAGACCAAGAGCGCCCACGGCAATACCGACACCAGAATCACTTTTCGGGCCAGCGGTTCGCACTCGTGCTTCTCTGCATCGAGCATCAGCCGGAAGATCCAGTTGGAGCGCAATTCCACGGGAATCTCGAACACCATGCGCAGGCCGACAATGATGAAGAAGGCAAGCACCAGCGGGATCGAGAGACCATCGGCCGATACCATCGCCTTTCCGGCTGGCTCGCCATTTTCGAAGGCGCTCAGCAGCGCCTGGGACGCGAGAACCAGGCCCAGGCCGCCGATCCCTGCCAAAACCAGGCGATGCGATTCGCTGCGGAACAAGGTCTTCCACACAAAACGAAAACCGCCCCTTTGGAACGGAGTGCGCAGCACCCAGCGGTCGAACCACGCGCCCAACCGCGACCTTTTCATCGCGCGTTCGATGGACGGGCCTTCGGTCATCTCCGCAATGCGAATGAAATGCCGCCGGTATCCGACGGCGTAGACGCAAAATGCAATCACGATCACCGCCGCGAAGCCCGGCAGAGCCAAACGCGCGAGCGCCGACAGAGCGGGATCCGCGTGACCCCGCAATGACTGGCAGAGTCCCAGAAACCAGCACGATGGCAACAGGCGTGTCCATGCCGGCGGAGATCTCGGGAACCTCCGCAAGAAATCCGGCAAGGCGAAGCTGGTGCAAAGTAGAGTCACCAGATACACCACAACCAGCGCGCGAACGTACGGCGAGATCTTCTTGAATGCTGGTGGCGGCAACACCGCCATCCCGAAGCCCAACACCGCGAACACAGCAAAGAATGAGAAGACGCTCGCCAGCACCACTCCGAGCGCATGCACGGCCGCGAAGCGCAAGAAGAAGAGAAACAAATTCTGGGTAGCTCCCACCACCAGCGGGAACAAGATGGACGACGCCGCATTGACGTCGATCGCGATCAAGCCCACGAGAAACAGCACCGCGACCAGATTGGCGAAAAAGATAGTCCGCGTCGAGATGGGCAACGGAACCAGATTCGTATAGTCGCGGCGATCGGGGAAGATGGCGTCCCATCGCCACACAGCCACCGCGCCGGTGACCGCCATCGAAAGGCTGATAAAAAAATATTCGTCGGGAATGGCGCTGGCAAAGGGGTCAATGTTCGTCGCTCCCCGCATCCATTGCAGCAGCGTGCCGTACTTCTCGAACAACAGGATCGATACGAATCCACCTGGTAGGGCAAGCAGAGTGAGCACCAGGCCGACGCCGAGATCGAGACCTTCCGTGTCGGAATCGCCTCCGCCGCGGAAGATGCGGGCCACGAAGAGTTGAACCATCCGCCAGAAGGGGCGCTGGCGGTGGTCGTCCCACGCGCCCATGATCGATTCGATTGCCTGAGTGATCATGCGGCCTTCATCTTCATGACGGTGACGATGTCGCGCGCCACACTCATTGTGTCCACATCATCGACCAGATGCAGAAATGTATTCTCCAGAGACTGCCCGAGAATCTGGCCAATGTTCTCTACCGAATCTTGCGCGATCACGATTCCTTTCCGCAGGATCAGCACGTCAGAACAAACTTTCTCCACCACCTCGAGCACGTGCGAGCAATAGAACACGAGTTTCCCCTGCTTTCCGAGCGCTTGCACCAGGTTCTTGAAGATCAGCGCAGAAGTGACGTCCAGGCCCGAGAGCGGTTCATCAAAAATGAAGATCTCAGGATTGTCCATGATCGCAGCGATGAGCAGAACGCGCTGCCGCATCCCCTTCGAATAGGAACCGATGCTGGCGTGCCGGTGTGGATGCAGGGAGAACAGTTCTAATAGGGAATCGACTTTCTTTTCGAGGTCACGCTGCGTCATCCCGCGCAGAGTTCCAATCAACTCCAGATATTCCCAGCCAGTCAAGTACGGGTACAGGTTGGGCTCCTCCGGAACGTAGCCCAGGCGCTTCCGGTACGCTGCCAGATTGTCCTGAATGTTCTGACCGTCGAACTGAACCACGCCGCGTGTCGGCTGCAACAATCCGGTGAGCATCTTTACCGTGGTGCTCTTGCCGGATCCGTTCGGGCCGAGACATCCGAGCACTTGTCCGGGCCGCAACGAGAACGACAGATCCTGCACCGCGGGCAATGACGCATAGCGCTTCGTCAGATGCACGGCTTCGAGCATAGACCACCTCGCGAGACGAAATTTCCAGACGATGGCGCGAGAGACTCAAGAGCGCTGGGAGAACCCCATTGGTTCTTATTTAGATACCGACAGGTCGAGTTAAGTTTCCGCGAAAGGAATGTATGCGGAGCCGCTCGATTCAGCTGGCATTTCGAGCGCCGGGAGATATGATTTGCCTGTGCGATTGCGATGCTCCCTTTGTTTGTTCTGTGCCTTTGTCGCCCTGACGGCCGTCGGTTCAATGGCCATCGATCCCGAACCTCAGCAACCAGCCTCTCGCGTAGCAGGCACGACCGTGGCGCGTCTGGTCAACGAAGTCCGCATCCGAGCGAAGGCGCTCGAGAATAGCTCAGGAATGCGCAACAGCTTCCAGTCGTTCACTTCTGCCTACAAAATCGTGCCCGGCAGCGTCAGCTATTCCGATTTCGTCATCGTGCGACTCGTTTACGAGGCCACACGGGACGCAGGCTTTTGGAACATGCATTGGACCATCACAAACATGCCGCCGAATTCAGACCGGGTCTGGAGCCAATGGAAGGCAGGGACAGTCGTTTCGCCGCTAACGCCGACGGCCTCTGCGGAGTGCGATGAACTCTCAGCCTTATATGCCTTTCTAGTAGAGCGCGCCGGAGTGCGACGTGTCGGATTATTCTGGCCGTACCCAAATCACACGGTGGCGGTATGGGTTTTGCATCCGACTCAGGGCGCCGACGTTCGGGTGGTCGTGCCTACTTCACAGATATTTCTCGAGGTTACGGATTCGTTCGGCACGAAGAAATTCAACCCGTGGCATCAGAAAACGATCTTCGAGTACAAGCGCCGCGACGTGCCGGATGACTTCGAACTGCCTAAGCCTTTGTTCGAATTCTTCCTGCAGCAGATGGATAAATATGCAGGCGCTTCAGATTCTACGTTGCAGCAGATCCGGTATCTGAGAGAGGGTGTCTTTCTGAAATACTGGACCGCCGAAGAAGCCGCTCGCGACGCGCTGAGAAGAAAGAATGATCTGCGCTCCGGTCCTGCCGAGGACTTGGCCGCATTTCAGAATTTCGCTCAGGACATGCGGTCGCAGGCTCCTTAGTGAGTGACCGCGGGCAGTAAGTTATTGCCCCGCTGGCATCTTCAAGCCAAGTGCTCGCACTGTGACGTCATCCAGCCTGGCTTTTGTCTCTCGGTTCGTGACCACACCGAAGCTGCCGGAGTAGTCCCACATGGCCCAGCCGAGGTTGTGGCGCTCAAGCGACGTCCGGACATCTTTGATCCATGCCGCGCGATCTTGCGGATCGGAGAAATTCCGGTATACGCCGAATTCATTGCAGATCAGCGGAACCCGGCGTTGCTTGGCCCAGTCAGCCGCCTGATTGATTTCCGCTTCGATGCGCGACGCGTCCCAGTGATCCTGTCCGTAACGGATTACCTGCATACGATCGCGCGCCTCGGGAACTGCCGCGGCAACCTGAGAGGCATTCTCCGGCGAAGACGGATAATGGAGTCCCTTCAGCCAGTGCCAGTAATACGCTCCCCACGTTGCACCCTGATGCGTGAAGATGTGCGGCTCGTAGAAATGGAACACGTAGATGACATTGGCATCGGGCAGGGGCTCGAGAAAAACCAGGTCGTCATCATCGTCCCAGCGTGCGCCGGCGGCGATGATGGTGTTCGTGGGCGCGCCTCGCCGAATGGCCGCGGCCAGTTTTGCCTCCACTCCATACCAGCGGTAGGCGTCGCGCATCTCCGGTTCGTTCAGAATTTCAAAAAATACGCGGTCCTGGTCCCACGAAGCGTAGTGCTGCGCCACCATGCTCCAGAAATCGGCGAAGCGCTCGACGAAGTCGTCTTCCTTGCCCAGGCGCGTCTTGAAGTCGGAGTCGGGATGCATGTCGATCTCCACCGCGAGACCCGCGTCCAGAATCATTTTGACCGCAGCATCCAGATAGCCGAAATATTCCGCGCTCTCATTGCGGCTGCGTGCAGCATCCATCATCGGTTGCGGGTTCACGCTGAGGCGCACGTGATCGAAACCGGCAGACTTGATCAGCGCAATATCTGTCGCTGTGGTCCAGGTCTGAAAGTGTTCCTTCGTGTATCCCTTGGGATCGTAAACCTGCGCGAACCACTCGCTCAGATTAATGCCCTGCCGAATGTGCGCCAGGCGAGCGGCAGGAACCGAGGAGAGCGCTTGCGTTGGAGCCTGCGCCTGCGCCAACGGCCCAGAAGCCAGAAACAGAAAGACAGCGACCCAATTACGGATCATGAACGACTCCTTAAGAATACGAGGTATTAGCTGAGAATCGGCAGCGCTCGAATTCTCTTCTTCGTCGCAGCATAGATGGCGTTGCACAGTGCCGGAGCGACCGGAGGCACCGACGGCTCACCAATTCCCGTTGGAACCTCCGCGCTCGGAACCGCATAGACCTCGACTGCCGGAGTTTCTTCCATCCGCAGCGGGGCGTAGTCGTCAAAGTTGCCCTGCACGACGCGACCTTTCTCGATCGTGATCCTGGCGCGCAGCGCGTTGCCCAGTCCGTATACGATTCCACCCTGAATCTGCTGTTCCAGGATGCTCGGATTCACGACTTGCCCGCAATCGACCACAGCCACGACCCGATGCACGCGAGGCTGGTCCTTTTCCATGGTGATCTCCACCACCTCAGCCATATACGACGAGAAGCAGCTGAAGCAGGCGACTCCGCGATAGTGGCCCGCGGGAAGAGGCTTGTCCCATGCCGCTTTCTCGGCGGCCAGTTGCAGCACAGCTCGCATGCGGGCCGTGTGCCAGGTCGTGGTGAAGTATTGCAAGTCCTGATCTTTCGCCAGCAGATGCAGCCGGTACTGCAGCGGGTCTTTGCCCGCGGCAACCGCGAGTTCGTCGATGAAACTCTCCAGCGCAAACCCCGCCTGCAGTGCGTAGACCGACCGCATCCAGCCCAGGGGCACGGGCGTCTCGGCCAGCACGTACTCGATCGAGTAGTTGGGCAGTCCATACACGGGTCCGGCTTCGTCAGGCAGATCAGGATCCACTCCGTTCGGAACCGGCTGTCCCTTTTGCCCGCTGATCGACGGCGCAATGATGCGATGCGTCAGCGCGACCGGAAATCCTGATCCATCGAGCGTCGCGCTGAGTTGATGCAGGCTCGCCGGACGGTAGGTGGAAAAGCGCATGTCATCTTCGCGCGTCCAGATCACTTTTACCGGAGCATTGATCGCCTTCGAAACCAGCGCAGCTTCCACCGCATAGTCGTGTTCCAGGCGTCGGCCAAATCCTCCGCCCATGAGCGTGACGTTGACCTTCACCTGATCCGGGTCGAGTCCGATCGCTTGCGCCACCGAGTCGCGGCAATCCTGCGGAACCTGCGTGGGCGCCCACAGTTCGCAATTCGTGCCTAGGTAGGACGCGGTGCAATTCCCCGGCTCCATGGGCGCGTGAGCCATGAAGGGCAATTCGTATTCTGCGGAGATGTGTCGGCCCGAAGCTTTCGCGGGATCTCCGGCCAAATACAGGCTCACACCTTTCTTTGACGCGGCCTGCTTCAGCGACGCCGTCACTGCCGCAGTATTCAGACCCTTGTTCGGGCCATCGTCCCAGGTGACGTTTAGCACGCGGCGGCCTTCCATCGCTCCCCAAACGCTGTCGCCGACCACAGCCACGGCCGAATCGCCGATCTTGCCCACGTAACTCACGCCGGAGATTTTCTTCGCTTCCTTGTCATCGAACCCCGACACTTTCCCGGCGATCGTGGGACACCGCGAGAGCACAGCGAACTTCATTCCGGGCACGCGGAAGTCGATGCCGAAGATCGCTTCGCCTTTTACCTTGGCGGGCGAGTCGACGCGCGGCAGGCGTTGCCCGACGATCTTGTAATCCTTGCCCTGCTTGAGCGGCACGTCAGTCGGAACCGGCAGCGTCGCAGCCTTGCTGGCGAGTTTCCCATAACTCAAACTCCGGTTGGATGCAGCGTGCTTGATGTGGCTATTCTCCGCCGTGCACGAAGATCGCGGAACGTTCCACGTCAAGGCTGCGGCGGAGATCAGCATTTCGCGCGCCGCAGCGCCGGCTTTGCGCATGGGATCCCACGTGGTGCGGATGCTCGCGCTTCCTCCCGTGGTCTGATCGCCGAAGAGCGTACTCGCTCCTGCCTGCTCGATTTCGATCTGTTTCCAATCGGCCTCAAGTTCTTCGGCGAGGATCATGGGCAGCGCGGTGCGCACGCCTTGTCCCATCTCGGAGCGCGCGACCACGATCGTGACTTTGTTGTCGGGCGTGATGCGCAGGTATGCATTGGGCGAGAAGGACTCTTGATGCGAAGTGCCTCCATGCGGGAGGTAGAAGCCGATTACCAAGCCAGCGCCCGCGGCAACTCCGGCGGTGACGAATTCACGGCGGGAAATAGGGCTCATCGCGAGCCTCCATTCCCGGCGGCGCGATGCACCGCTTTCCGAATCCGTTCATAGGTTCCGCAGCGGCAGAGATTGCCGTTCATAGCTTGTGTGATCTGCTCGTCGGTCGGGCTAGGCGTTTTCGCGAGCAGCGCTGCAGCGGACATGATCTGTCCGGTCTGGCAGTAGCCACATTGCGGGACCTCTTCGGCGATCCAAGCCTGCTGCAGTATGTGCAGGCCGTTGGCTCCGAGGCCCTCAATCGTAGTGACGCTTTTGCCCGCGACTTGCGAAACGGGAGTCGAGCAGGAGCGAATCGGGTTGCCATCGACATGGACGGTGCAGGCGCCGCACAATCCCGCACCACAGCCGAATTTGGTTCCGGTGAGTTCGAGGGTGTCGCGGAGAACCCAGAGTAGAGGCGTCTCCGGAGAGACGCTGACTTGCTTTTCACTGCCGTTGACGCGGAGTGTGATGTCTGCCATGTAGGTCCAGTTGTGGAGTTTGGAAGCTGCCCAACATGGTATCCAACCTGCGGGAAAAGGGAAATGGCAGATGGCGTTACGAAGAGATGAAATGGGTCCGAAAGCGGTTTAAAGAATTATTTCAGCTCTGACAATTTCTGCGTGGCGAGTTGACCAGCTTCGGCGCCGGGATTGTCTTTCTTGATCTGCTCGTAGATGCGCTTGGCATCGAGCGGCTGGTTGGAGTTCTGGTAGAGCTCGGCCAACTGCAATTGCGCCGTCACCTTGCTGACCGATGCCGTGGGCTTGTTGATCAGTTCCTGATAGAGAGCAACGGCTTCTTTGGTGCGGTTGGTCTGACCGTAGAGCGAGGCGAGGGCGGATTTGGCCACGGCAGCAACCTCGCGGTTGCCGGCGGAAGCCACCTGTTTGAAGTTGCGCTCGGCGGCGGCATTATCAGACAAGTTGGCCGCGTTCACTCCCAGAAAATAATGGGCCATGTCGGCGGTGCGAGTGTGTGGGTACTTGTCGACGATTGCCTGGAATTGTTTGGTGGCGGATTGGGCGCGCTCTTTCGCGGAAGTGAAGCTGGGTACGTCGGGCTGGGCAGGTGTTCCTTCAGGGCGCAACTGCGTGTCCATGGTGCGAACTGCCTGCGAAAGTTCGAAGCTGGCCTTTTCGTCCTGTGCGCTCAGGTAATACCATCCACCAATCACGGCGGCGAGAACGATTGCGACTGCCACTGCGGAGATGATGAGAGTCGAGCGGTGTGCGACTGTCCAATCGGCCGTTTTCTCGGCGGCGTCGAAGGTTACACGGCTAAAAGCATCCTGTTTCAGTTGATGGCGGGTTTCTGCGCGCACGGACTTCCCTTCTGGTTATAACGGTGGCTGGATAAACTAACAGTTTAACAGGGGCAAAAGGGGGCGTCAAAAGTAGGAATCGACCTGTGCATAATTGCCGAAACAATATCTTGATCGTACGTCTCGATCGCTGATTTGTGAGCGAATTCATTTTGGGAAATGAGCGAGTTCGAGCCGACCCTCTCCGCAAAGAAACTGATTCCGGCGTGGTTACCAAAGACAGCTTGCGTTTGCCCGGTTGACCATCCGCGAACGACACTCCTGGGTGAAGCGCAATGGACGGATTGGGGGTAACGTAGTGCGCTAAGGCGCTCCGCAGTGCAGAGCTGAGCGTCACCTACTCCTCCGAAAAAAGGCAGTGACCATGCAAAATTCGTACGCCCCCGCCAGCCTTCGGCGCAGCTCGAGAGTGCCGGTCAACGTTCCAATTCTGGTTACGAGCCTGGAGCCGGGTGCCCGGTTCTCCGAGGTGTGCGAGACCCTGGAGGTCAACGCGCATGGCTGCTCGATGCGGTCCCAGGTGAAGCTGGACGCGGGAGTGGTCGTGCACTTCCATAGTAAAGAAGGGCGCGAAACGACAGCCAAGGTGGTGTACTGCCAGCCGCTCGATTCGGCGCGGGAAGGCTGGAGGCTGGGGGCGCGACTCGATCGGCCGGAGAACTTCTGGGGTTTGAAGACGTTTCCGCAGGATTGGGCGCGACTGCCCGCGCCGGCGGAGCCGACCGGGGAAATGCCTCCCGCAACGGTGATGGCGAAGAATGTTCAGACCATCAGCCCGCCGGCGGAGAAGTTTCCGGCCTCACTGAAATTGATGCTGGACAATCTGCAGAAGCAAGTGGCTGACGAACGCTTGCGCGCCCTGATGGCAGAGGCAGTGAAGCCGCTGCTCACCGAGGTGGCAGAGTTGCGCGAAAAACTGGCGCGCGCGGAGCAGCCCAGAGAGCGCAGCAAGTTCGAAGTGTCGCTCTCGTATATTCCGCCCGAGTTGCAGGATCAGGTCGAACTGCGATTGCGAAAAGAGTTGGGGCCGCGCGTCCTGGATGAAGCTCGGTTGCAGTCGGCGCAGGTGCTGAAAGAGGCAAAGACGGCGATCGAGCAGAGAACGTCTGAGAGCCATGCAGAGTTCCGGCAGAAGGTGTCGGAGGACTTGCGGGGGGTGGAGGAACGGGTGCAGGGAGTCTCGGCCGACGTGGTGGAGAATTTGCGGGACCACGCGCGCCGCCAAATGGGAGAATTTCACCAGCACGTGGTAGATGCGGGCAATCGTTTAAAGCGGCTCAGTGAAGAGCTTCTCGAGGTTCAGCAGCGCACGCTGGGGAACGAGCACGACGCGCGCCGGAGCGAACTGGAGCACCTGCGGGCCACGGTTGCGTCGGAGTCGTCGAGGCTGCAGGCGGAGGTTGCCGATCTCGATGGCCGGATCGCCAAGCTGGATGAGTCGGTCCGCGGGCTGGAGTCGGGCCTGGATATACGGCTTTCGAAGATGGCCAGCAATACGGTGAGCAGCGCGCGCACGCAACTAGAGAGCACCGTGGATGTGATTCTGGAGGAATTCGGAACGCGCAGTAGCCAGGCGCTCGAGAACCAGGTGGAGCAAGCGGGCGCGAAGCTGGGGATTATCCAGAAGGGAATTGAGAACGCGGTCTCCGAGTCGATACGGGTGCAGGCTGCGGGAACGCTGGAGGCTTTCGAGCAAAGCCTGGATGAACTGGCGCGGAAGTCGGTGGAACGCTGCCGGGGCGCACTGGCCAGCGGGTTGAACTCGCTGGTGCGGAGCTTGGGGGATCAGTTCCGGCTGGAGCCAACGTCGAATCACGATCGTGAGTATCGGCGACCGGAGTAGCCGGATGGACGGGCATCAACGCGAGTCGAAGTCGTCCGGAAATGATTTGAGCGAAGGCGAGTGTCTCGGGCAGGCCTTGACCATGCGCAGTCTTGCATTTCGAGAATAGGGGAACTACCAACGGAGAACCACCGGGCGGTTGACATCAGCCGTCATCAGTGACAGACTTCCACCCTCTCTAGTTCCTTCCCCCAGAAGGAAATAGCTGAAACCGTGACCGACCGTATTCGATTTATTACCCATCATGGAAAGCAGATTCTTTTCGTGGACGTATCAAATTGCCCACCCAGCGAAGTAGCAACGGTGGCCCGGGCCGTTCCCGAATACGTCACAATAGAGCCTCGCAATTCTGTGCTCCTGCTGGTGGACTTTACCGGCGCGTCTTTTGATCCGGAAACTGTCCGCACGATGAAAGAAAGCGCAGTGTTCGACAAGCCATACATCAGGAAGTCTGCATGGATTGGCGCAAGCAACTACCTGGAAGATGTTCACGAGCAACTTGAGGCCTTCTCTCGTCGCGATCTGCCGATTTTCAGCAGCTTCGAGGAAGCTGCGACGTGGCTGGCGAAGGACTGAAAATAATCTGGGGTAAAATTCGCAAGCTGAACTCTTACCCAAGCTCGTCTTGGGGGCGGCGGCACGCCAAGTCACGGTCAAGCACGCCGGAACGCGAAAACGCCGAGATGGCAGTGCTCAAAACGTGCCCTTTTCATGCGATACTGGCTGCCTTCTCGTTCCTAAAATCGAGGCCAAAGAATGGACTCCCTTCCCCCCGAACTGAAGATCCTGGTAGTAGATGATTCGCCGATCTATCGCAAACTCGTTGAGCAGTCGCTCTCGCAAGAGCCTTGTACGGTTCTATTTGCGAAGAATGGGCGTCAAGCTCTGGATTTGTTTGCCGAACATCGCCCTGCCCTAATAATCACTGACTGGACCATGCCCGACATCAGCGGCCTTGAACTCTGCCGGCGCATCCGGACAGAAGTCCAAACTTTCTACGTCTACGTCATTCTTCTCACCGGCAACACCGATAAAGAAGAAGTGATTGAAGGTCTAGCCGCGGGAGCCGATGACTATCTCACCAAGCCTTTCCATCCTGGAGAATTGCATGCCCGCGTGAAAGTGGGCCGTCGTATTGCCGATCTCCATCACCAACTGCAGGCCAAGAATCGTCAACTGGAAGAGATGGCCCTGACCGACCCTCTCACCGGTCTGCCTAACCGCCGTGCAATTGATGTCTGGGCTACGCACGAACTGAGCGCTGCGGCGCGCCACGATTTCCCGGTCTGGGTCGCGATGGCCGATCTGGATAACTTCAAGAGCATCAACGATACCCACGGACACGACGCCGGAGACATCGTGCTCAAGAGTTTCGCTCGAGTTCTCAAGTCCAACACGCGCCAGTCAAACATTTGCGGTCGCTTGGGAGGCGAAGAATTTCTTCTGGTTATCACCCACGTGGAAGAAAGAGAAAACGTCGCGATTGCCATCGACCGAATCCGGAAAGAATTTGGAACCCAAAGGTTCACCGTTGCGGGTCACACTTTCGGCGCCACGGCGAGCTTCGGAATCGTCGGCTTCCGTGGAGTCGCCCCTCCCAATTTCGCCGACCTCGTGACCCGCGCAGACGCTGCACTGTATTCGGCGAAACACAAAGGGCGTAACCGCGTCGAATTTGCAGACTAGATCCAGGCTACGGACCGGAGCCGGTACCGCGCGCGAAGTTATAATGCCCGTCGCCCTCGGGGAAAATACCCATGACGATCGTAGCCGCGCTGTCGTAGTTCGGACCGAAGTTGCCATCCACGCTGGATAGACGTTATTGCCCGGATCCAGCGGACTGGAAGTGCCGGCGATTCCTCCCGTGTTCAGATAAACCGCGTTGGTCCGAGCGTCGGAGAAGGAGTTGCCGTAGCTGGGGTGGTTGCGAATCAGGAATAAATCGGTGCCGAACTCAAACGTGTGATGCCCGAATCCCTTTCGAAATACTGTGCAGAATAGCTCACTTCGGAAACACGCTGAGGCAAGGGCAATAGGGCGTCACAATTGCGAATTGGACTCCCTTTCCTGGAATATAATTCCCAGCAATTCAGAGCCGAAAAGGAGATTTCTTTTGACCGTTGACACAAGTGAGCATTCCTTCATCGATTCTAGCCATCAACTCCCGGCTCACGGTTCGGAATCTCACCGGCATAAGGTAGTGTGGATCGTCACATGGATTCTGTTGTTGCTCGCCATTGTGCTTGCAGTTCTGCTGCTATGGCGCCACCTCGATGCCGTGAAAAAAGTCGCGCCCGCGCCGCCGAAGATCACGATTACAACCGCGACCGCTAAGAAAGGTGACATCGGCGTTTATCTTGATGCAATTGGTACGGTCACCCCGGTCTACACCGATTCGATTACCAGCCAGGTGAACGGCCTGGTTGTCGCCGTGCACTATACGGAGGGCCAACTGGTACGTAAGGGCGATCCGCTGGTTGACATCGATTCGCGTCCGTACCGCGCAACTTTGTTGCAGGCGCAAGGAGCGCTGCAGCGAGACGAGAACCTGCTCGCACAAGCACAGATGGACCTGGAACGCTATCGTGCGGCGTGGGCGCGCAACGCCATTGCAAAGCAAGTCGTGGATGACCAGGAAAAGCTTGTGCAGCAGGACGAGGGGACAGTAAAAAACGATCAGGGTACGGTGCAATTTGACCAGATTCAAGTCGACTACTGTCATCTCACCGCGCCCATTGCCGGCCGCGTGGGTTTACGGCTGGTGGATCCGGGCAACGTGGTGCAGTCGGGTGGGACCGTAACCCTCGCAGTCATTACGCAACTGGATCCCATCACCGTGATCTTTACAATACCGGAAGATAGTCTAGGCCCAGTTGCAGCTCGACTGCGCAAGAAGGCTGTGCTCACGGTCGATGCCTTTGATCGCACTGCGCAGACGAAGATTGCAAGCGGGAAGCTGTTGACGCTGGACAACCAGATTGACACTACGACGGGGACCGTAAAAGCACGATCCGTCTTCGACAATAAGACTGATGTGCTCTTCCCGAACCAGTTTGTTAATACGCGGCTGCTGGTGAATACGTTGCAGGGGGTGACGCTGATTCCAGCGTCGGCCATTCAACAAAATGGCCAGGCATCGTTCGTGTATGTGATTCAAAACAATATCGCTCACATGCGCAGCATAAAGCCCGGAGTTACAGACGGCGGTTTAACGCAGGTGGATGGCATCAATCCTTTAGACGTGGTGGCCAACAGCAGCTTCGATAAGTTGCAGGATAACGCCGCCGTCGTGGTTTCGAAGCCTGCCCCAGCTGGCACGAGCGGGAGCAGCGCCCCGTGAGTCCATCTCGTCCGTTTATCTTGCGGCCAGTTGCGACCTCTTTGCTGATGGCGGCGATTCTCCTGGTAGGCATTGTTGGCTATACGCAACTGCCGGTCTCCGCCTTGCCAGAAGTGGATTATCCGACTATTCAAGTGCTCACGTTTTATCCCGGAGCAAGCCCGACGGTGATGTCGACGACGGTGACGGCGCCACTGGAGCGCCAATTCGGCCAACTGCAGGGTTTGAGCCAGATGACCTCCACCAGCTCCGGCGGCACTTCCGTCATTGTGCTGCAGTTCAACCTCAGTCTGAATATTGATGTAGCCGAGGAGGAGGTGCAGTCTGCCATCAACGCGTCGCAGAGTCTCTTGCCATCGATTCTGCCCTCGCCGCCGATCTACAGCAAGACGAATCCAGCCGATGCTCCTGTGCTCACGCTGGCCATCACCTCAAGTTCCATGCCGCTTTCTCAAGTCGAGGACCTTGTGGACACGCGGCTTGCGCCTAAGATCTCGCAACTCAGCGGGGTGGGCCTTGTAACCATCAGCGGCGGCCAAAAGCCGGCGGTCCGCATTCAAGCCAACCCTACGGCCCTGTCATCCTACGGCATCAACATGGAAGATCTGCGCACGGCGCTGACCAATGCCAGTGTGAACGCCGCCAAAGGGAACTTCGATGGGCCCCGTCAGGATTACCAGATCGACGCCAACGATCAACTGATCACCAGCGACGACTATCGGAAAGTGGTCGTCGCCTACCGTAACGGCGCGCCGGTGATGCTGACTGACGTAGCCAACATTGTGAATGGCGTGGAAAACAACAATCAGGCCGCGTGGATGAATCAGACGCCCGCAGTCATCCTGAATGTGCAACGCCAGCCCGGGGCCAACACCATCAGCGTGGTCAAGAGCATCAAGCAACTCCTGCCGCAGCTCCAGGCCAACCTGCCCACGGGCATTCAGGTCACCACGCTCACCGATCTTACAACCGCCATCGAAGCATCGGTTTCCGATGTTGAGTTTGAATTGCTGTTGACGGTCGGACTCGTCGTGCTGGTCATCTTTCTCTTCTTGCGGAGTCTCTATGCCACCATTATCCCGAGTGTGGCGGTGCCCCTGTCGCTGATCGGCACTTTCGCGGCGATGTACATCCTCGGTTACAGCCTGGATAACTTATCGCTGATGGCGCTGACCATCTCCACCGGCTTCGTGGTGGACGATGCCATCGTGATGATCGAAAACATCGCGCGCTACATCGAAGCGGGCGATCCACCCATGGAAGCGGCGCTCAAGGGTGCGGAGCAAATTGGCTTCACCATTCTCTCGCTGACCGTGTCACTCATCGCCGTGCTGATTCCACTGTTATTTATGGGCGACGTGGTGGGGCGTCTGTTCCGCGAGTTTGCCGTGACCCTTGCGGTCACCATCGTCGTTTCGGCAGTGGTGTCCCTTACGCTCACGCCCATGATGAGTGCGCGCATCCTGCGGCACCAGCCAAAAGAGCAGCAGGGACGCATTTATCGGGCGTCTGAGCGCGTCTTCGAGGGGATGATCGCGTTCTATGGCCGGACCCTCAAGTTTGTCCTTCGATTCCAGACGATCACGCTGTTGGTTGCGCTGGCCACACTGCTGCTCACGGTTTTCCTTTACGTCATCATCCCCAAAGGATTCTTCCCGGTGCAGGATACCGGCGTCATCCAGGGCATCTCGCAGGCGCCGCAGACGATTGGCTCAGTTGCCATGGCAGCGAAGCAGCAGGAGTTGGCAAAGATAGCTCTGGCTGACCCGGCCGTCGAAAGCCTCTCATCGTTTATCGGTGCGGATGGTACGAACACAACCACCAACAGCGGCAGGATATCGATCAATCTAAAGCCACTCGACCAGCGCAAGATGAATGCGTCCGACGTAATTCGCCGGCTCAAGTCAAAACTCGATCAGGTTCAGGGAATAGAACTGTTCATGCAACCGGTACAGAACATTACGGTGGACGACCGGGTGAGTCGCACGCAATACCAGTACACGCTCGAAGACCCCGATGCGAATGAACTGAATGACTGGACCAACCGTTTCGTCGCCCGGCTGAAGCAGTTGCCGGAACTGGAAGATGTCGCGACCGATCAACAAACGGGAGGCCTGGCCGTATCTCTGGTGATTGACCGGGTCACAGCCTCGCGATTTGGCATTGCGCCGACGACCATCGACAACACGCTCTATGACGCCTTCGGTCAGCGGCAGATCAGCACGATGTATACGCAGGTGAATCAGTACCACGTTGTGCTGGAGAGTGAACCGCAATTTCAGAAGGACCCGAATAAGCTGAACCATCTCTACATCCAATCCAATGCGTCCTCAGGAGCAACCGGCGCCGGAGCCTCCTCCTCATTCGCATCTTCCGGAGCATCCGCCGCGGGGTCGAATGCGCTGACGACTTCATCACTGTACACTCCGTCGGCAAATTCCATGGCTCCTCCTGGGAACGCGCTTTCGGCGAGCGCCTCCTCGACATCGAGCCGGGGAGCAAACTCCGCAGGCATTACAAGTTCGGCCACCAGCAGTGCCGTGCCGCTGAGCGCTTTCTCGCACTTTGAGAAGACGACCGAGGCGCTCTCCATTAACCACCAGGGTCAATTTCCAGCCATCACCGTATCGTTCAATCTCGCGCCGAATGCCGCGCTGGGCGAGGCCATTACGGCGGTCGACAAAGCGCAGAAAGACATGCACATGCCTCCCAGCCTGCAGGCAGGTTTCCAGGGCACGGCGGCATCGTTCACGGCTTCACTGGCCAACGAGCCGTTGCTCATTCTGGCTGCGCTGGTCACGGTGTATATCGTGCTTGGAGTTTTATATGAGAGCTTTATCCACCCGATTACGATTTTGTCCACGCTACCGTCCGCGGGTGTCGGCGCTTTCCTCGCGCTGCTTATCTTTCGCCAGGATTTGAGCGTGGTCGCAATCATCGGCATCGTTCTGCTGATCGGGATCGTGAAAAAGAATGGCATCATGATGGTCGACTTCGCGCTGGAAGGCGAGCGCGAGCACGGGAAGAACGCGACCGACGCAATTTACGACGCCTGCCTGCTCCGCTTCCGCCCCATCATGATGACCACCATGGCCGCGCTGCTGGCGGGACTGCCGCTGGCGCTCGGAACGGGTTTCGGTTCTGAGTTGCGCCGGCCGCTGGGCATCGCCATGGTGGGCGGACTGCTGCTGAGCCAGGTGCTCACGCTTTACACCACGCCCGTCATTTACATCTTCTTCGACAATCTAGCGCAGCGCTTTTCGCACAAAACGAGCCAACCGGAGACCGGCGGCGCGGAACTGGCAGGGCCGGCATGAACATCTCCGCACCCTTCATTCACCGGCCAGTGGCTACCACGCTGCTCACGGTGGCGATTGCGCTCGCCGGGGCGATTGCGTTTGAGGTGCTGCCGGTGGCGCCCCTGCCGGAGGTCGATTTTCCGACAGTTTCAGTCAGTTCAGGCTTGCCCGGAGCCAGCGCCGAGATTATGGCGTCGTCCGTCGCCACTCCCCTGGAGCGGCAACTCGGCCATATCGCAGGAGTGACGGAGATGACCTCCTCCAGCACCCTCGGAAGCACCTCGATCACCATTCAGTTTGACCTCAGCCGCGACATCGATGGCGCGGCGCGCGATGTGGAGGCCGCCATCAACGCGGCGCGATCCTATCTGCCCGCCAACCTGCCGGGCAATCCTACCTACCGCAAGGTCAATCCCGCCGATTCGCCGATCATGATCCTCGGCCTTACCTCCGACAAATACGGTCCCGACAAAATCTATGACGAAGCCTCCACCGTCCTCGCGCAAAAGTTGTCGCAGATACAGGGCGTAGGGCAGGTCTCTGTCGGAGGTGGAGCGTTGCCGTCTGTGCGAGTGGACGCAAATCCCACACAGCTGGCTAGCTATGGACTGACCATTGCGAATCTGCAGTCCGTGCTAAGCCTGCAGAACTCCGACCTGGCCAAAGGTCAAATCTCCGATGGCACGGTTAGCGCGGACATCCTTGCCAACGATCAACTCTCGCTCGCAAACGGCTACAAGCCGCTCATCGTGGGCTACAGCAACGGCGCAGCGGTCCGCCTCTCCGATGTGGCGCAGGTGACAGACTCGGTGCAGAACGTCCGTGCTGCGGGCTATTTGAATGGCAAGCGCTCGGTGACGGTTATCATTTTTCGCCAGCCCGGCGCCAACATCATTGATACGGTCGACCGCATCCGCGACCAACTTCCGTTTATCAAGGCAACGATTCCGTTCGGCATCGATACCACCATCGTTCTGGATCGCACCACAACCATTCGCGCCTCGGTCAGTGACGTGGAGCGGACGCTGCTGATTTCCGTCGGCCTCGTCATCCTCGTGGTATTTGTTTTTCTGCGCAACGGCCGCGCCACGCTCATTCCCGCGGTCGCGGTGCCGGTCTCGCTCGTCGGTACGTTCGCCGTGATGTATCTGTTCGGATACACCCTGGATAACCTCTCGCTGATGGCCATGACCATTTCTACGGGATTTGTGGTCGATGATGCCATCGTGGTGATGGAAAACATCTCACGCCATTTGGAAAACGGCATGAAGCCCTTTGCCGCGGCGCTGAAGGGCGCGGAGGAAATCGGATTCACCGTGTTCACCATCAGCATCTCACTCGTTGCCGTCTTTATCCCTCTTCTGTTGATGGGCGGAATCGTTGGCCGTCTCTTCCGCGAATTTGCCGTCACCCTCTCAACGGCCGTGTTCGTGTCTATGATCATCTCGCTGACCACGACGCCGATGATGTGCGCCTACCTGTTGAAGGGCGAGCGCACGCAAAAGCATGGCCGCATCTATGCAGCCAGCGAAAAGTTTTTCGACTGGGTGCTCTCCTTGTATCGCGGCAGCCTGCATTGGGTGCTTGATCATCCGACCCTCACGCTCGTTGTGCTCTTCATCACCATAGGGCTGAATGTGCTGCTGATCGTCAAGATACCCAAGGGCTTTTTCCCGACCGTGGACACGGGATCGATCAGCGGGTCCGTGCGCGGGCCGCAGGATTCATCCTTTCCGGCGATGAACGACTCCATTCAGCAGATCGGCCGCGTGATCAAGAACGATCCTGCCGTCGAGAATGTGATTGCGTTCACCGGCGGCGGCGGGGCCACGAATACCGGTTCCCTCTATATCGCGCTCAAGCCGCTCGCGGACCGCAAGATCAGCGCCTCTCAGATCATCGACCGCCTGCGTCCGCAATTGAACCGTCTCCCGGTGGCGTCCGCGTTCCTTCAACCTGTGCAGGATCTGCGCATCGGCGGACGGTCCAGCAACGCCATGTACCAGTACACTCTGCAATCCGACACGGTGCAGGATCTTTCCAAGTGGGGACCGATCATGCTGGGCGAGATGAAGCACCTGCCGGGTCTGCAGGACGTCAACTCCGACCAGCAGAATGGCGGTCTTGAAGAGTTGATGACCTATGATCGTGTTACTGCGGCAAAGCTCGGCCTTACCGTGAAGTCGCTGGACTCGGCGTTATACGGCGCATTCGGCCAGTCGGAAGTGTCCATCATTTACACGCAGCTCAATCAGTACTACGTGGTGTTGGAAGTTGCTCCCCAGTATTGGCAAAGCCCCGAAGGATTGAAAGACATCTACTTTCAGAGCTCCGGCAATGGAAGCACGCCGCTGCTCGCGGTGGCCAAGAGCCAGGCCAACACAACCCCGCTGAGCATCAACCATACTGGTCTGTTCCCTTCAGTCACGCTGTCCTTTAACCTCGCGCCAAACGTGTCTTTGAGCGATGCCACATTGAGCATCAGCCAGATGCAAAAGCGGCTCGGTACGCCTTCCTCGCTGCAGGGTTTTTTTGCCGGCACGTTGCTTGCCTACCAGCAATCTCTGAGCACCGAGCCTGTGCTGGTTCTGACGGCGCTGCTGGCGGTGTACATCGTCCTCGGTATTCTGTATGAAAGCCTGGTTCATCCGGTGACCATCATCTCCACGCTGCCCTCGGCGAGCGTAGGCGCAATGTTCGCGTTGATACTCTTTAAACAGGATCTGAACATCATTTCCATTATTGGCATTGTGCTGCTGATCGGAATCGTGAAGAAGAATGCCATCATGATGATCGACTTCGCGCTTCAGGCAGAGCGCAATGAGGGAAAGAACACATACGATTCGATTTTTGAGGCGTGCATGTTGCGCTTCCGTCCGATTCTGATGACAACGATGGCTGCGTTGTTGGGCGCCTTGCCATTGGCGCTGGGGACGGGCACGGGGTTCGAACTCCGCCGGCCCCTTGGCATTTCGATTGTGGGAGGGCTGATCTTGAGTCAAATGCTCACGCTCTATACCACGCCGGTCGTCTATTTGGCGTTCGACCGGCTGCGGCTGCGCGTAATGGGGAGACAAAGCGACGTCGCTCACCGAAGCGCCGGACCAGCCCCCAGCGCTGCGAACTAATTGGAGCCATCATATTCGAGCCATGAGGATGCACAAGACTATGACTACTTTCCACCGAAGAGCCACAATTTGTATCGTCATGACGCCTTGCCTTTTGGCAGGGTGCGTGGTCGGCCCGAAGTACCACCGAGCATCCATCGACACTCCTGTGGCATACAAGGAACTCACGCCCCCCGATTTCCAGAATACAGATGGCTGGAAAGTGGCGCAGCCGAAGGACGACGCGCTCCGCGGAAAATGGTGGGAGATTTTCAACAATCCTCAGTTGAATGCGCTGGAAGAGAAAGTCAACGTTTCGAACCAAAGCATTGCAGCCGCTGCGGCAAGCTTTCTGGCGGCACGGGCGCTGGTCAAAGAAGCTCGATCACAACTTTTCCCTACGGTGACAACCAACCCGGCCATTACTGTTCAACGGCCGTCTGCCACATCATCCAGAGGTGGGTCGAGCTCTGGAACAGGAACAGGTTCCTCATCTTCGTCGCCGGGTACATTTACGGACTACACGCTTCCGTTTGATGCTACGTGGCAGCCGGACCTGTTCGGCCGTATCCGGAACACTGTGAGATCAGCTGCCTACGGAGCCCAGGCCAGCGCGGCGGATCTCGAGAACACGCGCCTCACGGTCCAGGCCGAAGTTGCTGTGGACTATTTTCAACTTCGCGGACAGGATACGCTTAAGGAGTTATTGGATTCGACGGTGATCGCTTTTCAACAGTCTCTCGATCTGACGCGGGCTCTGTACGACACCGGCATCGACTCCGAGGAAGCCGTAGCCCAAGCCGAGACTCAACTCGAAGCCACGAAAGCGCAGGACGCCGCTCTTGGCATCCAACGGGCGCAATTTGAACATGCCATCGCGATGTTGACCGGCCAACCCGCCTCGACGTTTTCAATTCCGATCGAACCGCCCAATTCAAATCCTCCAGCAATTCCCTTCGGTGTTCCGTCCCAACTTCTGGAGCGGCGTCCCGACATTGCGGCAGCAGAGCGGCTGGTAGCTCAGGCCAACGCACAGATTGGCATTGCCCGTGCCGCATACTTTCCAACGGTTACGCTGAGCGCAACGGCGGGCCTCGAAAGCACCTCGTTCGCGACGTGGTTCACATGGCCGAGCCGATTTTTCTCGCTCGGCCCGGCGGCCGCGGAAACCCTGTTTGACGCGGGGTTGCGCCGGGCTACGGTCATGCAATTCAGGGCACAGTACGACGAGACCGTGGCCAACTATCGCCAGGCGGTCTTAACGGGGTTTCAACAGGTGGAAGACAACCTCGCGTCGCTGCGGATTCTGTCGGTGGAGCTTCAACATCAGAACGCCGCAGTCAAATCGGCGGAAAGAAACCTCGCGCTGGCCACCGATCGCTACAAATTAGGAATCGATCCTTACCTGAATGTGATTACCGCGCAAACATCATTGCTATCCAACCAGGAAACCGCGGTAACTCTTCGAATCCAGCAGATGACGGCCAGCACAGGGTTGATCGAGGCGCTCGGTGGAAGTTGGGACGCCTCGCAGCTCCCATCGCCGGCGCAACTAGTCAGCAAGGTACCATAACGCCAAAACTGCAGGATGACTAGGGTCTGCAACTCTGCGCTCTATGAAGCGGGAAAGCATGCGGGTTTAGACCTGGGTAGTCCGTACGATTCTGGCGTGGTTGGGCGCGCTTGCCCGCGCCCCATCGTCGTCGAATATTCCCCGCGCTGAGAAATTGATCGCAGCCATGAGCGGGGCGATCACGATCGGCATGATGATGGACCACATGGTTTGCTCCGAGATCGATGCCGCGATCGAATTGGTATCAAAAGGACATCGAAATGCGCCGGCCAAACGCGCCAATGATTGCCTTCGCTGAATTCCTCAAACCCTTGCGCTCGAGCCCGCACTGTCCGAAGCTGGCGTGAATGATGAATTTGCGTCTTCTCGTGTGAACGTCTAGGCGTCACACACCGGGGTGCGCGAGATGGGGTGGCACTGACGGCAGATCGGCAACGGGACCTCCCAGGTTTGTGCTCCATAGGAGAATGTGGACTTTCGGTACTCCACGGCTGATCCGCAATCACGGCAGAAGATTGGCGCTGAACGAATGCTTGCAGAGTCAAGGAAGTCTACGATTGCGCGGCGAAGAGGATTTCCGGTAGTGATTGCGGCAACGTCTTCCCTGGGCTTGGGTTGGCCTCGTGCCAGGTTCAAGCTTATTTTCAGTAGATAACATCCTTCGTGAACAGCCTTCCCGAGTTCATCCACCTTGCAGGTTTCAAGCTGCAGGGGTCTGGTACAGATAGCGCAGACTGGAAAGCGTGCAAGGTTGAACATGAGGCGCCTCCTGGGAAATATTCATCCAAGCGTTCCTCGATTCTTCCATCCGGGGCTTGCGGAATCTGGTCAAAACTGCACACTCGGCAACTTGGTCGATTACGGGCTTTGTCACTCATTTTCAGGACCAACCATTGTCAATCGGGGGAGCTAGCAGAATCAGCTTCGGTGGTGAGGACAACGCGGCACAAGGGCGCATGGGGAGCCCCATCCTTTCGCGTCATCGAGACCAAAAGGTTGTGCCTGCCCTTCGGGCGTAGTCTTTACGCCGCAGCGGGCGAGGGGTTGGTGACCGCGACGGGATCGGCGGGGGAGGAAGTCTCGGCGATGGGGAGCCTTACTACAACGACGGTACCCGTGCCGTTGGAGTTAATCTCCAGCGTCCCACCTAGCTGTCTGAGCCTTTCGCGCATGCCTCGAATTCCAACGCCGGGCGTGCCGGAGGAAGCCATTTCCTCTTTCTTTTCGGGCGGGATGCCTTTGTCCTTGTCCTCAATCTCGACGATCACCTGATCGTCGCGCTGACGAAGGCGAATCCTCGCGCTCGAACTTCCAGAATGCCGGTGAATATTGGTAAGGCATTCCTGCACCACGCGAAAAATGGCAGTCTCCGACTCACGCGGCAGGCGCCCGAAGTCGTCAGGGAGATCGAGATCAACCTTGATTTTGCTGCGGAGGGCAAATCCGTCCACATACCAACGAAGGGCAGACGACAAGCCGGCTTCATCGAGCAAAGGGGGATGAAGCAAGTGAGAAATGGTGCGGACTTCAGTGCTCATTTGCTGGACTAGATTTTCGCTATCGGCCAGGGCATCGGCGGTTTTGGCCAGGCGCTCGACGTCGCCTCGCACGGCAGATAGGTTCATGTTCAGAGCCGCCAACATTTGTCCAACGCTGTCGTGAAGTTCGCGAGCGATGCGCCGTCTTTCGTCATCCTGCAACTGGAGCAGACGCGCCGAGAGTGCGCGCAGGTTCTGATTGGCCGTGTCGAGGTCTGCCGTGCGTTCCTGGACGTGAACTTCGAGTTCTCCCTGCGCCTGCCGCAGCTTTTCATTTTGGCGGCGACGCGACTCGGCCATGGCCACAACGACGATCGAGGAGAACAGGAATGCCAGGAGAAGAACCAACTCGGCAACGCTGGGAGTACGAAACGAGTGTACGGTCGTAATGGGTCCGTACATCGCACCCACGAGTGCCAGCACGATTGCGATTATGGATGGCCCGATGCCGCAGTACCAGGCCGAGAAGGCCACTGCTGGAAACAACAGTACGTAGCCCGCGCGGTCGCCGACCAAGGGATTCAGTGCGGCATCAAGCAGAAAGGCAGCTAAAACCGCAGCGAGCGCAAGGGCGTAACGCAGGAAGGTGCTTCCTAAGATTCGCCCAAACCGCGAAGCATTCGTCCCCATGTGCTCAACCTCAGGTTTGGAGTGTCGCAACGCAAGATGGCGAAGGGGCAGGTTGCAAAAAAAACGCGGTACTAATAGATGAATCATAACAGGATCGCTTCGATCGGGAGAACTTTGGAAGGAAGCTCTTCTGGCTAAATCGGCAGCTGACGAGTTAGGTAATTGTTACGGCGCTCTCGAAGAAGTTGGTAGGCGCTACGTCTTCCGCAATGTTGAGGTATCTGCTACTCTGCGGTTTCCGTTCTGGGGGAGGAATCAGGAAAATGCCATCGCACAAGTTGTGGTTCTCAACCTTCGCAATGCTGTTGTGCCTGAGCTTTTCGGTATCGGCGGCTGACAAGAAATCCAAAGATGGGAAAGCCGACGAGACGGGCAAACCGTCGTACGAGCTGGCGCAACCCGCCACCGAGAATCTGGACTACACCATGTACCAACGCATCCGGGACGAGGGGCTTTCGCACTCGCACGTGATGGAGTTTGCTTCCGCGCTGATGGATGGGATTGGCGCACGGCTGACGGGGTCTCCGAACCTGAAGCGCGCCAATGAGTGGACGCGCGAGCAGTTCACAGCCATGGGATGCAGCAATGCCCACCTCGAGGATTGGGGCGAGTTTGGCCTCGGATGGCGGCAGCTCAACACGTGGATTCGGATGTCGGCGCCGGATGCGGCGGTTTTCATGGCGCAGGCGCTGCCCTGGTCGCCGTCGAGCCACGGGCCCATCAATGGGCGCGCGGTTTGGGTGGATGCGAAGGACGAGAAGGAGCTGGAGAAGTACAAGGGCAAGCTGGGCGGCAAAATTGTTTTCTTCGGCGAAATGCGCGAAGTGAAGCCGGTGGACAAGGCGCTGTGGGAGCGGCGAGACGACGCCAATCTCAAGCAGACGGCCGAATACCCGGTCCATGTCGGGGAACCGGAGAGGCAATTTCAGGAGTTCATCAAGCGGCTGGAATTCCGAGAGAAGGCGGGACAGTTTTTCGCCGCCGAGCATGCGGCTGGGATCGTGGTTCCGAGTCGCGATGGGCGAAATAACGGCGGATCCGGCGGAACGATTTTTGACGATGGCGGATCGGGGATGGGGTGGTTCACGTATCAGCGCGAGCACGCCGAGGCTCTCCCGATCGTGGTGATGGCGATTGAGAGTTATGGTCGTGTGTACCGCCTGCTCAAGGCGAACGTGCCGGTCAGCGTCGAGATGGATGTGGAAACGGAATTCACCGGCGATCACGAACACGGATTCGACACCATCGCAGAAATTCCCGGTACCGATCCCAAGCTGAAAGATGAAGTGGTGATGGTTGGCGGACACCTGGATTCCTGGGCTTCCGCGACCGGCGCCACCGACAACGGAGCGGGAACGGTTGTTGCGATGGAAGTGATGCGCATTCTGAACGCCTTGCATGTGCAGCCGCGGCGAACGATCCGGGTAGGTTTGTGGACTGGTGAAGAACAGGGAGAATTCGGCTCTTACGGTTATGTGAAGCAGCATTTCGGATACGTGCCGCTTTCCACCGAGCCGGACCAGTTGAAGCTGCCGGACTTCCTGCGCAAGCCTGCCGGTCCGGTGGAGCTCAAGCCAGAGCAACAGAAGATTTCGGGATACTTCAACCTGGACAACGGCACGGGAAAAATACGTGGCATTTACCTGCAGCAGAATGCCGCCGTGTCTCCGATCTTCCAGCAGTGGATGGAACCTTTGAAAGACCTGGGCGTAGGCACGATCACCATGAGGGACACCGGCGGAACCGATCATGAGGCGTTCGACTCGGTGGGCGTGCCAGGCTTCCAGTTCATTCAGGATCAACTCGACTACGGATCGCGCACGCACCACTCCAACATGGATACGTACGAGCGACTGCAGGCCGATGATCTGGCGCAGGCTGCGGTCGTAGAAGCGATCTTCGTTTACAACACGGCGATGCGCGACCAGATGTTGCCGCGCAAGCCGATGCCGCATCCCGAGCTCGAGGAAAAGCGTCGCGCTCCGCTGAAGAACTTGATGCCGGGGGCCGAGGCAGCGGAAGAGATGAAGAAGCCGGAGGATTAGACGCTGGGGCTAATGCCCCAGTTATTTCGATGTGCCTTACGCGGCCCTAAAGGGCCGCTCTTCCACGGCTGCGAAAAGGTGTTTGCACGCCGAAGCGTTCTTGGGATAGCCTCGTCTAACGTAACAACCTCCGCTGCTGGAGTCTTCCATGGCTGCAATTCATCTGGTGATCAACAACAGTCCGCACGAGGTCGAGATCGCTCCCGACACGCCTTTGTTGTGGGTCCTGCGCGACAAACTGAATTTGACAGGCACGAAGTATGGCTGCGGGATGGGATTGTGCGGAGCGTGCACGGTTCATCTGGATGGCGAGGCCGTGCGGGCGTGTCAGACTCCCGTATCTTCCGTGGGTACGAAGAAGATCACAACCATCGAGGGGCTGTCGGCGGACAACACGCATCCGGTGCAGCGAGCGTGGATTGCAGAGCAGGTGCCGCAGTGCGGATACTGCCAGACGGGGCAGATCATGTCGGCGGCGGCGCTGCTGGCGAAGACCCCTAAGCCCAGCGACGATCAGATCGAGGCCGCGATGGTGGGGAACTTGTGCCGGTGCGGCATGTATCAGCGGATCCGAAGCGCTATTCATCGTGCGAGTAGTTCTGGCGCCAGTGTTAGCGCTGGGAAAGGAGCATGACCATGGCCATCAGCCGCCGACAATTCGTGGTGGGAGGAGCAGTCGCCGGGGCGGGAGCCCTGGTGATTGGAGTGCGGCTCTCGGGGTCGTTGCTGCGTGCGCAGGAGTCCGATCGGGGGACGAAGAAGGCTGCGCCGAATCCGTTTGACGCCTATGTGCATGTCAAGCCGGACGGGCACATCACGCTGATCGTGGCGAAGTCGGAGATGGGGCAGGGAATCAAGACCGGCCTGGCGATGATTCTCGCCGAAGAGGCAGAGGTTGATTTTAATTCGGTGAGCGTGGAGCAGGCGGAGACGCGGCCGGATATTTATGCGCACATGGGGACGGGCGGGAGTGGGAGCACGATGGAGAGTTTCACGCCTCTGCGGCGGGCGGGCGCAACCGTGCGCGAGTTGATGATTACGGCGGCGGCGGCGAAGTGGAACGTGCCGCCGGCCGAGTGCGAAGCGAAGAAGGGAAGTGTGCTGCACGAGAAGTCCGATCGCAAGGCGAGTTATGGGGAGCTGGTGGAGGCTGCGCGGAAGTTGCCACTGCCCGATCCGGAGAAAGTGCAGCTCAAGGATGAAGCGGATTTTGAATTGATTGGACATCCCACGGCGCGCGTGGATGTGCCGTCGAAGGTCAATGGCAGCGCGCAGTTTGGGATCGATGTGCGGGTGCCGGAGATGGTGTTTGCGGTGGTGGCGCGGTGTCCGACGTTTGGAGGCAAGGCGGCGCACTTCGATGCGGGCAAGGCGAAGGCGATTGCGGGAGTGCGCGATGTTTTTGAAATCCCGGCATTTGGTGCGGATAAGTTCACTGCCGGAGGAATCGTGGTAGTGGCCGATTCCACCTGGGCCGCGATGAAGGGGCGGGAAGCGCTGCAAATCACGTGGGATCACGGGGCTGCGGTTTCGGAATCGAGCGAGGGAATGCGCGAGGCGTTGCGAGGCGCGGCGGCAACGCCGGGCAAGCGGATACGCAACGACGGCGATGTCGATGCGGCACTTTCGAATGGAGCGAGAAAAGTGGAGGCGCTGTACGAGATGCCGCTATTGGCACACGCGACGATGGAACCGATGAACATCACGGCGCATGTGCGCGCGAGCGATGCGGAAGTGTGGGCTCCAACGCAATCGCCGGACTGGGTGCAGGGAACGGTGGCCCAGGTGCTGGGACTCAAGCCCGACAAGGTGATTGTGCATACGACGTTGATGGGCGGCGGATTCGGGCGACGCTATATGGCCGACTTTCCCGCGGAGGTAGCGCAGATCGGGAAGGTCGTGGGCAAGCCGGTGCAACTGTTGTGGACGCGGGAAGACGATATGACGCACGACTTCTACCGGCCGGCGACGTGCCATCGCATGCGAGGCGCCGTGGATGCGAATGGGCGTCCAGTGGCGTGGTTTCACACGCTGGCGTCGACATCGATTCGTGGCTATTGGGATCCGAAGGCCGCGCCGGAACAGGAGGAAGTTGGCGGCGCGAAGGAAATGCCGTACGCGATTCCGAATGTGCGGCTCGAGTTTAATGGTGTGACGAGTGCGGTGCCGCGAGCGTGGTGGCGGTCGGTGGAAAATTCGTTCAACGGCTTTGCGGTGGAGAGTTTCATCGATGAACTCGCGGCCGCGGCGGGACAGGACCCGGTGCAGTTCCGAAAAACTCTGCTGGTCAAGCCGGCCAACTGGAAGGCGAAGAGCGAGGATGACCCGGATCCGGCACGGTTGCGCGGAGTGCTGGAGTTGGCGGCCGAGAAAGCGGGCTGGGGCAAGCCGCTGCCGAAGGGCCGGGGACGCGGGATTGCGGCGTTCGCGTCATTCGGAAGCTATTTTGCCGAGGTGGCGGAAGTGACGGTCAAAGGTGGAGAGTTCAAGATCGATCGCATTGTGGCCGCGGTGGATTGCGGGCAGATTGTGAATCCGGAGTCGGTGCGCTCGCAGACCGAGGGCGCGATCATTTTTGGATTGAGTGCGGCACTGAAGAATGAGATCACAATTAAGAACGGGGCCGTCGAGCAGAGCAATTTTGATGGATACGATCCGATCCGGATCAATGAGGCTCCGCCGATCGAGGTGCATATAGTCACCGGCAAAGAGGATCCCGGCGGAATGGGTGAGCCGGGGCTGCCGCCGATCGCGCCAGCGGTGGCGAATGCGATATTTGCGGCCTCGGGGCAGCGGCTGCGCAAGCTGCCGTTTCAGTTGAAAGCCGTGGCTTGAGGGTATTCTTCGCGACCTCTGCGTATGCTTAGCGGGCTTCGCGGCTAGAAGCTTTTGACCGCAAAGATCGCGAAGGACTCGCGAAGTCCGCACGGAACCATCCCCGGGGGTGACCGCTGAAACTATTAAAAACAAACGCCGCCGATTTCCCGGCGGCGTGCTCACTTGGAAAGATCAAATGCTCTTAGCGCGGAGCTTCCTCTAGCAATCCCTGCTCCAACTTTTCCTGGCATTCGATGCAGTGGCGCGTCCAGGGGACGGCTTCGAGGCGCTTGGCGTTGATCTCCTTGCCACAGTGGATGCATTCGCCGAAGCTGCCTTCGCGGATGCGCGCGAGAGCCTTATCGACCATCTGCAAAGTTTGGCGGTCGTTGTTGCTCTGGCTGAACAGGAATTCCTTGGTGTAGGAACTGGCGGCGCGGTCGGCGATGTCCTGGGCGGTATCCTCGTCGGCGGAGCGGCCGTCGGCCTGGGTCCGATTCACGGTGCGGCGCAATTCCAGCTGCCGCGTCTCTAAACGTTTCTTGAATGTTTCCAGCTTCTTCTTATCCATAGGTCACTTGCACTCGGTTGATCTTTCAAAAAATCGGTCGCATCAAACTCTGAGGACGCCCCTTCCCGGAGGCGTCCGTGGTGATAAGGCCAAACGAAGATGATAAGCGCCAAAATTAAGATGCGTCAACCGCTGGAAAGGTGTAGCGGCACCCGGCGCCCGCCCGCGTTCGACGAAGCCAACCTTTTCTCGACGGGGACCTTCTAAAACGAGCCGCCTCAGTTCTGTCCTGGGGGCTCTCATCTCCATCGTCCAGCCAAGTAGAATTTTTGACGTCGAACCTTGACTGTCGAACGTTTGCGGTCGAACTGCACAAAGGATCCGCCGGCGCAGAAATTCAGCCTATCTCGGCAGCGGATCCTTCATGCTGGCCAGGGCGTATCCCATAACGGCCATGGCGGCGGCGTTCTCACGCAACTCAACGGGAACAATTTTATCCAGCGTGTCGGCGGCGCTGTGATGATAATTGAAGTAGGTGCGGCCGTCCTGCAAGATGCCGAGGGCGGGCACGCCCGCCTCTGACATGGCGGCGATGTCGGCTCCCGGCGGATAGCTGCTGGGCTGCACGGCATTGCCTCCGAAGCTTTGCAGGATTCCGAGCGCGGGGCGCAAGAGTTCCGCCGCGTGCGGAGTCATCTTGACGTTGAAGCCCAATGGGTGGGCCGCGCCGGAATCGCTTTCGATCGCGGCCACGTGGTGTGGGAATTCGGCGGAATGGTCCTTGGTGTAGGCCTGGCTGCCGGCACCGCCGCTTTCTTCGTCCATCCAGGCAATCACCCGCAGCGTGCGCTTGGGGCGCAAGTGCAGCTTCTGGAGAATCTCGGCCGCTTCCATCGCGACCACGACCCCGGCGGCATCGTCGATGGCGCCGGTGCCGAGGTCCCAGGAGTCGAGGTGTCCGGATACGACCACGATTTGCTCCGGATGTTCGCTGCCCTTCAGGTCGGCGATGACGTTGTAACTGGTCGCATCGGGTTGCTTCTGGGGAGTGAGGGTGAGATGCATGCGGACTTTGCCTTGCGTGGAAAGATGGGCGATCAGGTCGGCATCTTCTGCAGTGACGGCACCGGCGGGAATTCCTGCAGGGGAACTGAAGCCGGTGTGCGGAAGGCGGAAGTCAGCGCTGCCCACCGAGCGGACTAAAGCGGCCACTGCGCCGAGCTCGGCCGCGGCCTTGGGGCCGGCTCCGCGATAGCGCACCGCCTCGCCGTAGGCCATGAAGGCCATCCCACCGGCGGCTTTCTGCTTGTCGAAGAGTTCGTTGAAGAGGACGATCTTGCCGGCGACTTTGTCGTGGCCCAGGGCTTTCAGTTCGTCGAAATTGTTGACGACGACAACGTCCGTCGTGATGCCGTCGGCGGACGTCGATGTGCTTCCGCCGAGTGCCGTGAGAACGACCTTCTGCGTAGTGCCGGCGGCCTGGCCGGGATATTCGATGAGTTCCGCGGTTTCGGCGCCGCGCACCCAGTGCGGAACTTTTACTTCCTCGAGGCGGACGTCCAAGCCGAGTTGGCGCAACTCACCCGTGACATAATCGACGGCGGCTTTGGCCTGCAGAGATCCACTGGGGCGCGGGCCGATGTTCTCGGTCAGATGGGCGACCTGGCGGTAGGCGTAATCGTCGGACAACGCCGCCGCCTTGATTGCGGAAAGTTCTTCGAGCAATTGAGGAGGGAAGTTCGCCTGCTCCGCCTGGGATACCTGTGGTTGCGCGGCGAACGGCATGGGTGCTGGCGTGGGTTGCTGGTTCTGACCGTGGACCGCGCTTAATAAGAATGCAACCAAAAGAACACAGAGGGTGGACGGAATGAGTTTGGAGCCAGAATGGGGTTGGGTCATGGTCGTTGGCAGTGTATCCGACACCGGCATGAGAACGAAACAGCGAACCGGTGTGTCATTTCGGTGTGGACGCGAGTTTGATCCTCACCCACCTGGGGAATCAGGCCCAGCCTGTCACGGTTGCGGTTTCATAACCTCCGAATTGCCCGTCAGCGGCCAATGCTGAAATCAACCTGAAAGTTTAAACGTCACATTATCTCATTCGTGCGAATCCCATGGCTTCCCTAAGGGCAGAAAACTGCATCAAAAAGTCTCAATATGAACGATAGAGGAAAATTGTGCTTCCTTGCTTTCGTCCTTTGCGCGGGCATTTGTAGTCGGCCGAATTGGGCCTGTGCGCAAGACGGCAATGCCGATTTGCCGGACAGTCCGTCGCAGGTTTCCCGATCCTTAAAACACGCGGGCAACCCGGGTGGGGATCGACAGGTGTCGTGGCGGTCTTTGCCAAAAGACTTTCTCCACGATCAGAAAGGCATTTGGCTGTTCCCTACGCAATTGGCGAAGGGGCGCTACTGGTTGCCCACTCTTGCCATCACAGCCGGCACGGCGGGACTCATCGTGGCCGATCCGCACGCGATGCCCTACTTTCGCTCTCATGCGGGGAACCTCGACGACATCAACGACGTCTTTGATCCTTCGATTACCACGGCCGAAGTGGTGGCCCTTCCGGTTTCGCTCATGATTGCAGGCTATGCTCGGCATGACTCCTATCAGGTGAGTACGGCAATACTAGCCGGGGAGGCTTATGCTGACAGCGCTGTGGTCGACCTGGCGATGAAAGCAATTACCCGCAGGAAACGACCGAGTGATGTTTCTGCCGGAGCGCCTTTTAACGATACATTCTTTAATGGGGGCCAATCTCCCTTTAAGGGGAGTTCCTTCCCATCGGGGCACGCCGCCGGTGTTTTTTCGGTCGCCACGGTCGTAGCCTGCCGGTATCAGAACCACCGCTGGGTGCCGTGGGTAGCTTACGGTTTCGCAACGGTTATCAGCCTGTCTCGCATCTCCACGCTTGCTCATTTTCCGTCGGATGTGTTTGTTGGAGCGGCGCTCGGCTACACGATTACACGCTATCAAACGCTGGCCCCGCGCTGAAACCGGGCTGGGCACTCATCACTCCGTACAGAAGAAAGAACCGGTTAAGGGTAAGGTGAACACCCGCGCCCGACTCCTCCTTTACTTGCGCAAAAACACTTCATTCGTATCGCAGCGCGACCAAGGGATCCACTCGAGCGGCGCGGCGAGCGGGGAACCAGCAAGCCAGAAATCCGGTAATCAGGAGCAGAACAGGAACGCAGATTAATGTCCACGGATCGTATGCCGACACGCCCCACAGCTGCGTCGCAAGGATCCGGCCCAACGCGAGGCTGACGAGCAATCCGACCCCGACCCCGATGGCTACCAGACGGAGGCCCATACGAATCACCATGGCGAGCACGTCGGAGCCTTGCGCACCGAGCGCCATGCGAATACCGATTTCCTGGGTACGCCTCGCGGTGGTGTAGGAGAGCACGCTGTAAACGCCAATGGTGACGAGGATCAAGCCGATCGACCCGAAGATAATCATCAGCATGAAACCGAATCGCGGCCCGGCGTAAGAGAACTGGCTAATGTAGCCCTCCAGTGTGCCGGTGAGCGTCAGGGCTACATTGGAGTCGGTGGTCCAGACTTCGTGGCGGACGGCCTTTAACATGGTCAGCGGCTCTTGAGCGGTGCGAACCAGAATGCCGCGAAATTCCGAGCCGTGACGGTATAGGGGATCCAGATCTCCGGTCCGGCAGGATCCTGAAGCCCGCGATTCTTGGCATCGACGACCACCCCGATGATCTCGAACGTGGGGTCCGGCACTTTGTCCTCGAAATCGGCAAGGGATGCGATGCGAACTTGCCTGCCGATGGGATTTTCTCCGGCCAAATACTTTTTCACGAAGGTTTGATTCACGACCGCGAGCTTGCGCGCTCCGGCAACTTCGCCCTCAGTGAAAGTTCTGCCATCGAGAAGCTGGATCTTGAGAACCTGGAAGTATCCCTCACTGCAAAGTTGAAAGATGGACTCCCATTTCTCCGAGTGAGTCTTTCCGGGAACTTCGATTTCGCTGGGGATGCCGCCGTAAGGGGGAAGAGTGCTGGTCTCGGTGACTGCGACAACACCCGGCAGTGCCTTCAGGCGCAGTAACAATGGCCGATAGAAACCCGCGACCTGATCCGCAGTCTTATAACGTTCCACCGGGAGTGGCAGCCTGGCTGACATGACGTGATCGGGTTGGAATCCGAGACGCACCTCGCGCAGGGCCACAAAACTCCGCATCAGAAGCCCAGCGGCGATCATAAGAGTGAGCGAAAGTGCCACTTCCAGAACCACGACTGCGTTTCGGAGTTTTCCATGGCGAAAACCGCCACTGAGGCCCTTGCCGCTGTCGCGCAATGGCTCATTCAAGTCTTTTCGGGCTGCCTTGAGTGCGGGCACGAGGCCAAAAGTCAGGGCCCGTCAAAATGGTCACGCCGAGAGCAAACAGCAGCACCGGCGCATTCAGGCGGATGACGGCTTCGGCTGGAATAATTTCTTGCGGCATCAGGCCGACGATGAATTTCAAACCACCCCAAGACAACAGAGTTCCCAGTACCGCACCGCCCAGCGCCAAAATCAGACTCTCCACCAAGAGTTGGCGAATCAAACGGCTGCGGCTCGCGCCCAGCGCGGAACGAATGGCAAATTCTTTCTCGCGGGTGGTGGCTCTGGCCAGAAGAAGATTTGCCACGTTTCCGCAGCCAATCAGCAACAGCAAGCCAACGGCAGCAAGCACGATATAGAGAGTGGTGCGGAAGCGCCCGACCACCAGATCTGTGAGCGATTGAATCTCCACCGTAAAGTGCTTGGGATAATCCTTGGGGTAGACGGGCGCTAGCCGGTTCGCAACGACAGTCAAATCCGCAACGGCGTGCCGGTGCGACACTCCCGGCTTGAGGTGTCCCATAAAGAACCAATAACGGTTGAACGCTCCGGCTATGACGTTTTTCTGGACGGCATGGCTTGGCTTTTCGGGAATCCATAAGTCGGCGTCCCCCCATCCGAAGCGCGGCGGCATAATGCCGATCAGGGTTCGCTGCGTGCCATTCAGGACGAACGTCTTGTCAATAACTTTGGGATCGGCGCCAAACTCTTTTACCCATGTTTTATAGCGAAGCACGAAAACGGGAGGGGCGCCCGGTTCGTAGTCCGCAGGTTGCATTGCCCGGCCAAGGAGGGGAGTCATGCCCAGAAATTCAAAGGTGCCAGGCGTTACGTAATTTCCACTGAGTAGCTCAGTGCCTTCTCCGGAGCGGTAGAGCACATCCAAGTTGTCATTGGCGATCACTCGGTCAAAGACATGATTCTGCGCCACGTAATCCAGGAATTCCGGACCGCTAAACCCACTGCGCCCGCCCGGCTCATTTCGTTCCGTATCGTGGATCTCGATGGACATATACCGCTGGGCATCTGGGTAAGGAAAGGGCTCCATCAGGATGTTTTCCAGAATGCTGAAGATGGCCGTGGATGCGCCGATTCCCAATGCCAATGTGAGCACTGCGACCAGAGCAAAGCCGGGAGTCTTGCTTAAATTCCTGAGCGCATACCGGATATCTTGGCTGAGTATTTCCATGGAGTCCTCGCCTGGCGTCGTCAGATTCTGAGCATTGGATTTCCTGCAACCCCGCGGCGCCTGTCGCTTTCAGGAAGTGGCGCAAGGTTACACCCACAGTTTTCCTTATTTCAAAAGTACGCAACGGGACCGCAATTTGTTCGATGCGTCCGGAGCGGCCGCACTCGCGGTTCATTCTGAGCGCGGCTGGAGGACTGCCGGAGGGTTGGCAACAAGGAGTTGGACACTCCGCTCCGAATGCTCCGGGCATCGGAGCAGGACGCCAGATGTCGGCATCGTCCGGGGGTGTGTGAGCCATCACGATTTTCAGCGGACAAAAAAATGGCCCCATTACTGGGGCCAAGTTCAAGAGGCTACGGATTTGGTAGGCGATGTCAGGAAAGGCGATGCAAGATGCCGTTCCGCCAGTCGGAACGGTTCGGGAAGTGACGCGGAGAAAGAGTGAAGGTCATGGTGCTTGAGTTTGCGGCCTCTCTATTGCCAAGGAAAGGTGCACTTGCCGCGCCAAAGTTGGAAGCTCATGTGATGTGGGTCACACGAAGCTATAAATATATGACGATTAACGACTTAGTTCGAACGTCACAATTAGGTGCAACCGGAGCGTGCAAATCAGGGGAAAATTGGAAGTGCAGAACAATGCATATTCAATGCATTCCGCTACCAGACCCCAGAAACATCAAGCCCATGGCGGGTTCTGGCCGCCATGGGCTCGGGTCAAAAGGAAGGTCTGAAGGTCTAGCTGTTGCCGGCGACGGTGCGCAGCTTCCCGGGTAGAAAGTGATAGGGAGGCCAGGGGCCGCTAATCGCGACTTCGCAGTTCTTCAACTGCTTGGCGGCGGTGCTGTAGCGGTTCTGATACTTCTCCACGCTCTTGGAGTCGATGAGGTGGGCGATGTCGATCAACATGCCCTCGGGTGCGACCTTCTTGCAGCTGACTTCTTCCTCCAGCGGATTGAATAGCTTGTGCACCTGGACCGACAGAGCCCGCGCCTTGGTCTGGCGCTCGCGTTCCCGAGACGCCTTCACCTTCAGCTTAGACAAGTAGTCGCCGCCGACGGTGTCGGGCAGTTCGATGTCGATCATAGCCTCGCGCAGGGAGCCGTCACGGACGACCAGTTTGATGTGCATTTCGGACTTTCCGCGCAGCTTGGCGACGCTCAGGCCAAACGCGCGCCGGTTAACCCGGACGGCCTGGCGAAGCGCGTCATCGCTATCGAAAATTGTGCCGAACTTGAAGGGAAGAACGGTGGAATTGCGGAAGCAGTTGCTGACCACGCGAGCGTGGTCGATCGCGGATTTGTGGTCAAGTTCACCTGCTGCGTGGTCATATTCGCTGACGATGACCGCGAATTCACCACTGGGATAGCTCAGAACCGCAGCGCCGTTCACTCCTTGAACGCCCTCTAACAGGAAAGGGCGGCGAGTGCGGGTTCCATTGGGAAGGGTTTGATGCTCGGTAAGACAGTACGCGTACCACGCCATGTTGAACTCTCCGAACCGGGATGGAGGCGGACCGGGCCACCTCTCACGTCGAGTTTTTCGCCAAAGCTTATACTGCGGTGGTGGTTGGAACGGGCGGTACCTGGGTTTAGCTACCGGAAATGCTTAAAGTTCGCATCCCCTAACTGCATATTACTTTGTGCATCGACTAAAATGCAACTTTTTCTTCGCGGGAGGCATCGAACGGCCCTATTTTCCGGCTGCGGAGCGGTTGGATCGCTCTTGGAGGGCGAGAATAACCACGCGCAACATTTCGTCCCACGGTGCGGGTTTGCCGGTCCAGATTTCGAACTGCCGAGCCGCTTGATGGACGAACATTTCGATTCCGGGGATGATCTGCGCTCCCCGTTCCCTGGCCAGTTTCAGGAAACGGGTTTCAGCCGGATCGTAAATCATGTCAAAGACATAGCGGGCATTGATCTCTTGCTCTTGCAGCGGCGATTCGCGCACATTGCCCATCCCAACGGGGGTGGCATTGATGATGACGTCGAAGGCCAGTTTCTTGAGGTCGGAGCGCTTGATGATGCGGGCTCGAGCCTGGTGGGCTAGTTTCTTGGCCGGGGCGGCGGTGCGATTCAGAATGTAGACTTCCGACCCTCTTTCCTTGAGCCCAAAGACTGCTGCGCGGGCTGCGCCCCCGGCTCCGATCACCAGAATTCGGGCGCCTTCCAGCGTATTCAGACGGCGTTCCAGAGGTCGCACGATCCCGGCAGCGTCTGTATTAAAGCCGTAGAGCTTGCCATCCTGCGCCCGGACGACCGTGTTACAGGCGCCGATCTTGGTGGTATGAGCGTCGGTGTTGTCGAGATGCGGGAGGATCGCTTCCTTGTAGGGCATGGTGACACTGATACCGTGGATGGGAATTTCGCGCACGCAAGTGAGCAGATCCTTCAGCGTTTTGGCGTGGAGCGCCAGGTAGACCGCATTCACGTTCTCACGGCGGAAGGCGGCATTCATGATGGCAGGGGACAGGGAGTGTGCGATGGGATCGCCCACCACTCCATAGACTCGGGTGGCCACGTCAACCTGCTCGATGCGATAGACATTGCGCAATTCCTGCGCGGTCACCTGGCCGGGCGCGGTCTCTTCGCCGGCAACGGCGGAGGCAAAGGTAAACACGCTGCCTGCACGCACGCCTAAAACGCGGCTGGTAATTCCCTGTTCGCCCATGCACATGCCCACCAGGGAGTGCCGGTCGCCCTCGCGCGCCAGAAACTTGATCATGGTGACGTTGTCGGCGAGAGTCGTTGCCGTGCTGACGACTTTGTAGAAGTCAGCCGGGTAGGTAAGCATTTTTTTCAGGGTTTCGTCCAGCTTCCTGGTGGCGCGGAAATCGTGGAAGGAGAGAATCAGCGCAGCCCGGGTGCGGAGTTTCTGGAGTTGTTCGGGCTTGCACTTGCTGGCGGTTTGCAGCTCGACATCGACCAACTGGCAGCCTGCGGCCGCAGCCTTGCCGAGGAGGTCCAACTGCGAGGCGATCGAGCCTCGGAACTTTCCCCCGCTGGTGGCCCGGCGGCAGGTGGCAATGACGACTGTCCCAGGATGGGACTCCAAGAAGCGTTTGATCCTAGGAAGTGCCAGGGCCGGCTTGGAAAGATAGTCCAACCTGAACTCCAGAAAGGAGTTATCCCGGACCAGGAGCTCGGCCTTTTCGGCCATTTCGTTGGGGTCAGAGCCGATGACCGCCACGCAGACTCGTGGCAGTCGCAGGGGTAGAAGACGGGGCGCGTAAGGGGGAGCTGAATTCATCTTTCCAAGTTAGGACAGCCCGGTTCGGGGCACACACTGAATGACGGCGAATTATTACAGGGCCTTAATTACTTATGCAACAACGGATTAATAGTACTGGAGAAAAAACTTCTGCTCCAGGGTGCCCAACACCCTCGTAACCTTGACCCACCCTTACCTGCTTGTTACCTTCCGGCTGAAGCCTTTTCTTTTCCGGCATTTAACTAGGGAGGGAACGCGTGGCGGGCCTTCTCGGAGGTAACATGAAGAAAACAGGACTGTTTGTGTTGTTTCTCGCGACGGCGGTTTGGGCGCAAAGCGGCTCGGACGCTACAACTGTCGATGCTCCTCAGGGAACCTCGCCAACCACGGCCAGCTTTCCCACCCAGCGGGTTCAGACGCCCACCTACGCCGACTTGTATTGCGCCGGATTCATCAGCAAGCAAACTCTACCGGACGCCAACTACATTGCGGGAGGCTTGCAAACGCCCACCACGACGAAATTCACGCGTGGCGACATCGTCTATCTTCAGGGCACCGGATATAGCACCGGCGCGGAGTACGAGATTGTGCGCGCTCTGCGCGACGTCAACGAGTATGAGATGTTTCCCGGGGAAAAGAAACTGCTGAAAGAAACCGGGCAGCCTTACGAGGAAGTCGGACGGGTGAAGATCATTGACACGCGCAATAAGACCGCGATCGGGCAAATCGAATATTCGTGTGACGGTGCCAATCCTGGCGATACGACAATTCCATTTGCGGAAAAGCAGGCTGTGACTTTCCATGCAGCGGAACATTTTGACCGCTTCCTGCCTGCCGGCAATAGGCTGTCGGGTCGCATTGTGATGGGAAAAGATTTCGATTATGAACTGGGTACCGGGCACAAGGTTTACCTTAACCTCGGCTCGAACCAGGGTGTGAAGATCGGCGACTTCTTCCGCGCAGTGCGTTCCTATGACTCGGACCTGAAAGACCCGGTGGATTCCCTGTCGTTCAAGGCCGCGATGGCCGAGGACAGCCAGAAAAAGACGCCTTCGTTCGATCCCGCCAAGTTTACCAAGGAGAACGGTCCGGTGATTCACGTGCGGGACTTGCCGCGCAGAGCGGTGGGCGAGATCGTGATCATCGGTGTGACGAATACCACGGCGACCGGCATGATCGTCTTCGCCCTGGAGGATATGCATGCGGGGGACGGCGTAGAACTGGATCAGGTGCAATAGGTCTTTACCGAAGCGTTGGCGCAGTCTGAGGCCGGGGACGGGAAACCGTCTCCGGTTTTATTTTTGCTGGAAACGATGGATGTCAGTGAGTGTAACGGCGATTTATCAACAGTAGGCGTCGGAATGATGATATTCTCCTCGCCGTTTTCCTAAGGAGGAGATTCAGGGCATGAGGGTTTTCTGGGCCTGCCTGCTCGTTTCGGTTGCGGTGTGGGCTCACTCTCAGACCGTTCCCAAGTCCGACGACGCAGCGCAGTCGCACCTCTCAATCGCCGATTTCGGACTCGCCTACCCGCTTTCGAACGATTGGGTCCGAGCCACGGAGCTGTTACGGCGGAGGGCTGAATCCTCCAACCCCCCGCCGAATTTCGACATTCTGCTGGCTGCGGTGTATGTTCCAAAATCGAATCTGTCGGCGAACAGTCCCTTCTTTTCACTCCGCGCGTACCGGCAGCCAGCCGCCGATTGCAAGAAGAACCTCGAAGCCATGATTGCCCACTCTCAGGACAAGAAAGACCAGCCTGAGGGCGGTGTGGAACAGTTCTCGGCAGCGGGCCGCGACTACTTCCGTGTCAAGTTGGCGCGCGGTGTTGGAGGGCGTCATCAGTGCGTCATCTGCAGCACGGCCAACGGCCATTTGTTGGTCTGGAATGCGGGTGCGCCTAACGAGAAGGGACTGGACGCGATTGTGGCTACTCTCAACTCGATCACTGCTTTGCCCCAGCGAAGTGCGGCAGAATCCGCGCAATCGGCCGGGCAGAAAAATGGGGAGGCGGAGGGGGTGCCCTCAAAGCCGGTTATAGCACGGCCAGAGAGAGTGAAGGTGTCGAGTGGGGTTACAACAGGCCTCTTGATTAAGAAGGTCAGTCCCATTTACCCCGACGACGCCCGAGCTGCATATATTCAGGGCACGGTCGTGCTGCGAGCCGAGATCAGCAAGGCCGGTGACATCACGGATCTTGAGTTGGTGGACGGCCCAATCGAATTGGCAGGTTCTGCGGTGGCCGCCGTGCGTCAATGGAAGTACAAGCCTTACCTGCTATTGGGACAACCTGTCACCGTCGATACGCAGATACAAGTGAACTATCAGCTTCGGCCGTGACCTCCCCATCTGACCGAGTACGGCAGTTGTGGCTAAGAGGCGCAAACCTCACCTAAGCAAGTGCGATTGTCAACTGCTGCAATCAGGCGTTTACACTCGGTGACCCCGGGTTCGCATGGAGTCGAGCCAGATACCCCGCAGCGGAACAGGCGGCGCGGAGGTTTCATGGCAGTTCTCAGGGGCTAAAAGCCCGCGCGAATAAAGTTGACGCTGCGGCAAGGCTGAAGCCGATGCCCTTCCCAGACCCATTTAGGCGATCGGTTCTGGGCCGAGCCCTTTTTCCCCGAAGACTTCGGCGGTGAAGGCCTCAATGGTCGCGCCCTTTTGCCACGCATCCAGTGAAAGCCCGGCTTTGCGGCAGGTTTGTTCGAGGAAAGTCGTGCGGTCCCAGTTGTGCTCCACTGGCACTTGCGGCAGAAGCAGGCCGCGACGTCCAGCCATACTGATCAGAAGGCCATGGCGTCCGATTTCGACGGCGTCGGCGGAAATGGGATGCGGAGGCGACAGGATGCTGAGCTCGATTTCCAAGTGGGACGCTTCCGGCAGGGTCACGGGACGGAAGCGCGTGTCTTCGAAAGCGGCGGCGCGAGCGGTGTCCGCCACTGCACGATAGACGGGGCTCACGGGCAGGACATAGCCCACGCATCCTCGCAACTCACCGCGCAAGTAAAGGGACGTGAATGCGCCGCGAGGCTCGGCGAGATGCTCCGTCGGCGGGTCGAGCGGGATCTCGCGCCCTTCGAGCGCAGAGAGAATGGAGTCGTGGGCGAGGCGAAGCAGGAGGGCTCGCTCGTTTGGCGAGAACTCACCTTGGGAGAAATCGCCAGATTCCACAGCAAGTGGACTAGATCGAGGTAGCGACATCGCGGTCCGCCTGCGGCGGTGGCACGGGCTTTCTGCGCCGGCTCAGGATAAAGGCGCGGCGACGGCGCTTGACCACGCGCCGATCGATTTTCGACCAGAAGGCGACAAAGTAGTCGATCGCCGACACCAGCGAAACGCAAACCATGAACCAGATCGCAACATATGCGATCCAGTGGATGGGGAAGATGTAGTGGTTGTAGACGGGCAACTCTTTCCAGCGGTGGTCGAGGATAACCGCCACCACCGACACAATCTGCACCACCATTTTGAACTTGCCGAGTTCACTGGCTTCAATGGTGAAGCCCTCGGAGGCGGCAATGGAACGCAGACCGCTTACCAGGAATTCGCGTCCGATGACGATCACGGCAATCCAGGCCGGAACCAGGCTGGGGTTCAACTGCACGAGCGTAATGAAGGCCGCCGCAATCAGAAGCTTGTCAGCCAGCGGGTCGAGCAGAATTCCCATGGTGGTGATCTGCCCGCGCTTGCGGGCCAGATAGCCGTCGATCCCGTCGGTCATGGAGGCGATGATGAAGATCGCCGAGGCCAGCAACTCCTTCTCGCCGTTCACGCTGCTGAAGCGGCCGCTGGAAAGAATCCACATCAGCAGAGGGATGCTGAAGATGCGGATGAGCGTGATGGAGTTGGGCAGGTTCACACTTCGGGCTGCTCCAGAGGCCAGACAAGTTCCAGTTTTGATTATCCTCCACGGCAAGAGGGAACGCAATGCATCTGAAGCACTACGTCACAAGTGCCGGGACCGCAAGAATGAGCCACAGAGGGTCACCGAGGCGCACCGAGGTTTCCCTCTGTGGTCTCCTGTGTCTGTCCTCTGTGGCTATCGGTTCATTTCGGAGCGGGCGCCATCTTACCGGTTTTTGCCTGCTTGGCGATGATCGCATCCTTGATCTTGTCGTAGGTGGCCTGGGGGATGATCTTCTTTTGCACGAGATCGAGCTTGGTGCGGTAGGGGCGGCCGTCGATGATCTTCTGCGAATAGGCGTCGCTGATTCCAGGAAGTTCCTTGAGTTGATCCTTGGTGGCGCTGTTGATGTCGAGCTTATCGGCCGCCGCCGCAGGCTTCGCGGCTTGCGCAGACATTGCGGAAGAAGCCGATTTGCTGGACGCTGCCTGCCCAAAGGCCATCACGCCCGCCATGCAGACCACAACCAGCAGAGTTAGAACAAGTGCGCTCAAATCCCTTCCTGTCGATCTCATTTATTCATTCCTCCTAGGCATAAATGCCGCGCTGGCGGATAGTGTACGCTACGCGGTCAATTGCCAGCATGTAAGCGGCGATACGATTGTTGACGTGGTGAGTCTCGGCATAACGGACCACATCTTCGAAGGAAGACTTCATGATGGCGTCGAGCTGCTCGTTGACCACCGACTCTTTCCAGAAATAACCCTGGCGGTCCTGCACCCACTCGAAATACGAAGTGGTCACGCCCCCGGCATTGGCCAGAATGTCGGGGATCACGAAGACGCCCTTGTCGGTGAGGATGTCGTCGGCAGCGGAGGTTGTAGGTCCGTTCGCGCCTTCGGCGAGGATGCGGCACTTCACGCGGTCGGCGTTGCGGCTGGTGATGACATTTTCCGTGGCGGCGGGAATAAGAATTTCGCACTCCGCGACGAGCAGGTCGGCAGCATCGCACTTCTCCGCGCCGGGGAATCCGTGGACGGTCCCGTTTTTCTGGCGGAAATCCACCAGAGCCTTCAGGTCGATGCCGTTCGTGTTGTGCAGGCCGCCGCCAACCTCGGCAATGCCAATCACCTTATAACCTGCCTGATGCATCAGCAGAGCGGCATTGGAGCCCACGTTGCCGAAGCCCTGCACGATGACGCGGGAGGTTTCGCGATTCAATCCCAGCTTCTGACAGGCTTCATCGCAGACGATCATTACGCCGCGGCCAGTGGCCTCGCGGCGTCCGCGGGAGCCGCCGATGTTGATGGGTTTTCCGGTCACGCATGCCGTTACCGTCTGGCGCATGTGCATGGAGTAGGTATCCATCATCCACGCCATGATCTGTTCGTTGGTATTGACGTCGGGGGCGGGAACGTCTTTTTCCGGGCCGATGAATTCGATCAGTTCGGAGGTGTAGCGCCGAGTCATACGTTCGACTTCGCCCATTGACATTTTGTGCGGGTCGCAGATCACTCCGCCCTTGGCTCCGCCGAAGGGAATGTTGACCACAGCGCACTTCCAGGTCATCCAACTGGCTAGCGCGCGAACTTCGTCGAGGGTGACGTCGGGAGCGTAGCGGATGCCGCCTTTGGCCGGGCCGCGCGCGATGGAGTGCTGCACACGGAAGCCGGTGAAGACTTCGAGGTGTCCGTCGTCCATCTGCACCGGGATGTAGACCGTGAGTTCGCGGTTGGGATAGCGCAGAACGCGCCACAGACCCTCGTCAAGGTTGAGCTTCTGGGCGGCCAGATCAAAACGCGCCCGCTGCGACTCCCATGGATTGCTCTCTTTGTCCACGTGCGGGTCCGTCGTCATCGTCGTCATAAAGTGTCTCCGGAATGATTGCAGATCAGGTGCGGGCCGTCGCCGGGAGGTTCCCGGTCGGGGGCGGGCAAACGTTCCGAGTATATGAGGGCGGATGGTTGGGAAGCAAGGAGTACGGGGTATGTTCACTCCGCAACCATATTCGTTCAAATGCCGACGATCTTTTCCAGCCATTCCCAACCGTAAACTGGCAACCCAAACAACATTGAAACCTCAACCCCCACCCGCGCATCTGTACATGCTTTCGGGGGCTGAGGCTTGGGCAGAAAGAAATGACTCCGCAACCGGCACGCAGCGGTTCCGCCCCAGGCGGAGGCAATCCCTGGCTGGTCGCCGTCGCCGTAATGCTGGCGACTTTCATGGAAGTGCTGGACACTTCCATTGCCGCCGTCGCCCTTCCCTACATCGCGGGCAGTTTGTCGGCGACCAACGACGAAGCTACCTGGGTGCTAACCAGCTACCTGGTGGCAAATGCCATTATTTTGCCGGCCAGTTCGTGGCTTTCACTGCGCTTCGGGCGCAAGAGATTTCTCATCACTTGCATCGTAATCTTCACGATTTCCTCCTTCGCCTGCGGCACGGCCACAAGTTTGGCTTGGATTCTGATTGCTCGCGCCGTGCAAGGCGCGGGCGGAGGGGCACTGCAGCCGCTCTCGCAGTCGATTCTGCTCGAAACTTTCCCTCCACAAAAGCGCGGGCTGGCCATGGCCGCGTTCGGCTTGGGGGTAGTGGTCGCGCCGGTATTGGGGCCAACGTTGGGAGGATGGCTTACCGACGCTTACTCCTGGCGGTGGGCGTTCTACATCAACATTCCGGTCGGCATCTTCGCCGTGTTCATGATCTCGCGGTATGTGGTAGATCCCCCGTATGTCAAAGAAGCGCATCCCGGCAAGTTTGACGGTATCGGGTTAGGACTTCTGGCCCTGTGGCTCGGCTGTCTACAAATCATTCTCGACAAAGGACAGGAGGACGACTGGTTTGGCGCAACCTGGATTCGCTGGGCAGCGGCCATCCTGGTGACGAGCTTGGTGTCGTTCCTCATTCGAGAGTTTCGCCACAAGCAGCCGTTGGTGAATCTGCGCGTTTTCCGGCATCGCAACTTCGCCATAGGATGCCTGCTCGTTGGCCTGTTTGGCGCCGGAATCTACGCCCTGGTGACCTTGCTGCCGCTCTTCTATCAGGAACTGATGGGCTACACCGCGCTGGAGGCGGGTTGGGCGGTGAGTCCGCGCGGCATTGGAGCGATTGTCGCCATGCCCCTAATCGGGTACCTGACGGCGAAGATGGATAATCGCTGGCTGATCGCATTCGGATTCTCTCTGTTCGGTACTGCGAGTTTGTGGTTCGGCCAACTCAATCTTTCCATTGGGCAATGGACATTTCTGTGGGCCATTCTGATTAGCGGCTTCGGCTCGGGATGCGTCTTCGTCCCGCTATCGACGACCACCATGGCCTTTCTGAAGAACGAAGAAATCGGCAATGCCAGCGGACTCTACAATCTGTTGCGCAATATCGGAGGCAGCATCGGAATCTCGGTGGTGAATACGATTGTCGCCCGCCATGAACAAGTGCATCGCAACGAACTGGCAGCTTCGCTGTCTCCGGGACGCGCTACGGTTCATGGGGCAATTGGGGGAATGCAACAGTATTTGAGCGCGCAGGGCTCTTCGTCTACTACGGCGCTGCGGCAATCGTATGGACTGATCAATCAGGCTCTCGACGGACAGGCGCGTCTGTGGTCCTACGTGGATGACTTCCGCTACCTGGCATTGGTCTGTTTCGGTTGTGTGCCGATCGTTTTCGCGCTCAAGAAAGCCGTAGGAATGAAGGGCTCTGTGGGCGCGGGGCACTAGAGGGCAGCAACCACTGCGGAAGCAGACTCAGAAGCCTCGCGCGGTACCTTCGCGCTGAGGAAAGATCTTCTGCCTACAGAACGATCTCCATGCCCTCGGCGGCGGCGCGAACTTTGGGATAGTAGTTGCGTGCGTCCGCGACGACTTTGTCGACGATCGCGTCCGTATGGTCCGGGTCGTGGTGGTAGAGGATCAATTCCTTGGCGCCGCTCTCCATGACGACGTTAACGGCCTCGCGCCAGTGGCTGTGTCCCCAGCCGCGGCGCCGGGCTGCGTACTCTTCGGGAAGATATTGCGCGTCGTAGATCAGGATGTCGGCGCCTTCGGCCAGCTTGCGCACCGCTTTGTCGAAGTTGGGATCGCCGGGTTCGTTGTCGGTGGCATAGACCAGCACACCTTGTTTGGTCTCTACCCGGAACCCCATACACCCTTGCGGATGGTTCAGCCACGCCGTCTTGATCTGGATGCCCTCGCCCATGGGCATACATCCATTTTCGATGTCGTAAAAATCACGCTTCGCCTTCATCTGGTCAAGGTTGACGGGAAAGTAGGGCGAAGCCATCTGCTCGGCAAAAACCTGCTCCAGGCTGTGGGTTTGCGTGGAAGAGTGAAAGATGAACTGGCTGTTGGGACTGTTGTACAACGGGCGGAAAAAAGGCATGCCCTGAATGTGGTCCCAATGAAAATGCGAGACGAAGACATGCGCGGAGAGCGGCCGGTCGCCGAACTCGCGTTCCAGTTCGTGCCCCAGCACGCGGAAGCCGGTGCCGCAGTCGAAGATGTAGATTTGATCTCCAAGACGCACCTCGACGCAGGAGGTGTTGCCTCCATAGCGCAGGTTCTCGGCCTGTGGAGTGGGCGTGGAACCGCGCACGCCCCAAAACTTAATTCGCATAAACCTCGGTCGTAATCTCCGAGCCCCAGAGGGCCAAAATGTTCATAATACTCGGGATATTCAAGATTTTAGCGTTTGCCCAGCGCTCAACAAGTGACTAAAGTTTGGCGTCTTGAGGCGAGTGGGCACATTGGAGGAAGGGGGAGACGTGCAGGATTGGTTGCTACTACCGGTAGGATCATTCCGGTTCAAACGTGATCAGGACCGCGCCTGCGGCCGGAAGTTCAATGACCGCAGCTCCGTTCTCAACAGGAAGCGTATCTTCGCGCGCGGCCGACCATGCGCCGCCCGCACCCACGGGTGCGCCGCCGAAGGTAGTATCAGTTGTGTCGTTCACTCGCGGAGCGTGCAGACGAAGCGACTTTACCCGCTGGGCACGCTGTCCCGGATCGATGGTAAGGTGAACGCCGCGGTCCGTGTTCTTGTTGAATGCCGCCACTTTGATTGCTCCTTGGTCGCTGCGCAGGCCATAAGCCGTCAGCAGGGCCGCCCGATCTGGCGGTTCCAGTTTGCTCTCCACCAACTGCCCGGCGCCGGCCTGCGCAAATAGAAGCATGCCGTAATAGATTGGGCGGGGCAGGAATCCATCTTCCTGCGTTCCCGCAATCGGGGTGTACCAACCGTAACCGCCGCCGTGAAAGTTGATGCCCGTACCACCCGCGGATGCGAGTTGATACATCAGGTCAGCACACCAGAGCGAGGAAGCGAACGCGTCGCTAACCCCCTGCTTGCCTCCCTGGTAGCAGGAGTTCGTTTCCGCCAGGCGGAAGGGCAGTCCAGATTCCTGCATCGTTGCCTTCATGCCCTCGAACTCGCTCTGCAGCTTGGGATTTGGCCGGAGCAAGCGCTCGATTGTCATTGACGGGTCGGTCGGCGGACCCTCCGCATAATAGTGCTGCGAAAGGAACACCGCCTCGTCCTTGAATTGCTTTGCGAAGGGGACGAGCCACTCGTTGTTGTACGCCGTATCCGGGCCAGCGAAGGGTGCGTTAGGAACACGCGCGCGGATGGTCTGGAAAAAGTGCTGCCATTCAACCGCAAATTGCTTGAAGTCATAATCTGCCTTGCGAATTCCGTTGCGAAAGAAAAGATCGGGCTCGTTGCAGAGTTGAAATGCGATCAGCTTTGAACCTGCGGCGTCCATTACGTGGGCGGCCTCGTCCGCTGCATTCTCTGCGTTGCCGGTGCCCATGTTCAGGCCATAGATCAACTTCCAACCGCAGGCGTCGAGGAACTCCCTTAAATTGCGGATGGCCTCGGGCGTGATGTTCACCGGCGCAGGTGCCTTGTGTCCAGTATCGGGACCGACGGCCATTGCAAATGCAGCGGGATTCGCCTTGTCGCGCGTGAGCATGCCGTCAACATTCGGCGTGGCCGACTTCTCTGCGGGATTCGGAGTCCAGTGGGAAAACTCGCTGGTGTTGCCTCCGATCCGTAGAACGCCGGAGGTTCCCAGTTGCCGCAGAAAGCCCGCCAGTTGTGTATTGCCGCCAGAAAAGAAATGCGGATTCCCGAGCTGCGCCGATTCATAGCTTAGGCCGGTGAAGTCGTCGCCGATCTTGTTGCCGAGTCGGTCTCCGCGAAGGGTCAGCCGTAAGGAAGGACTCGGGTTGATTTCGGCGAAACTGAGGGGATGGTAAGAAATTGCTGCCGAGGCCGCGGCAGTGACGCGAATAAAATCTCGACGATTCATGGCAATGAATTGCACCACATGTTGCGCCGCGGAGCAACCCATGCGCAAACGTTCTGCCTTATCGCGAGCCTCCCCTATAATAAAAACCCCGCCGTTCCCGTGTGTTCAGCAGTTTCTGAAGGCTTGAGCGCCGAAGCCGCGGTTTGGATCCCAAACGATGCTGCAACCGGACTTCAAACAATTCTCACGGCTGGCCCGAGAGGCCACGCTCATCCCGGTGGTGAAATCCATCAGCGCTGATTTGCTCACGCCGGTCTCCGCGTTTTTGGCTATCGCCGAAAGAGAGCCGCACGCCTTCCTGCTGGAATCCGTGGAGCGCGGCGAGCAGATCGGGCGCTACACCTTCCTCGGCGCGCGGCCTTACATGCGGGTGAAGGCACGGCAGGGAACCGTGGAGATTGAACGCGGACGCCGGCGCGAAGTCGTTCAGGAAAACATTTTCCAGGTGGTGAAGCGCTTGCTCAGGGAGCATCGTCCTGCCAGCGTTCCCGGACTGCCTCCGTTCACGGCCGGAGCTGTCGGATATTTCGCTTACGACGTGGTTCGGCAGTTGGAAAAGATTGGCGATCATGCCAAAAATGACTTGGCGCTGCCCGACGCCGAACTGATGTTCTTTGACCGGCTGCTGGCGTTTGATCACCTGCGGCACCAGATTCACATCGTGGCCGCCGCCGACGTTGCGCGCGAGAGCCCGCGGCGCGCCTATGACCGCGCGCTTCGCGACATTGCCGCGTTGGAGCTGCAACTCGCGGCCGGACTCAGCCCGGCTCTCTGGCGCAAGTCGGCCAATGCCAAGGCGGGCAAACTCAAGGTGCATGCCGGCACGCGGCGCGAAACTTTCCTGCGCAGCGTGGAACGCTGCAAGGAGTACATTGCCGCGGGCGACATCTTTCAGGTCGTGCTCTCGCAGCGGCTCGACTTCACTCCTGAGGTTGCGCCTTTTGATTTGTATCGCTCGCTGCGTCAGGTGAATCCCTCGCCCTATCTTTATTTTCTGCGGATGGGCGAGACGCACATTCTCGGCTCTTCTCCCGAGATGCTGGTGCGGGTCACGGGACGCAAATTGGAGTACCGTCCGATCGCGGGCACACATCCGCGCGGGCGCGACGAAGCCGAAGATCTGCGGCTCGAACGGCAGATGCGAACCGACGAAAAGGAACGCGCCGAACACGTGATGCTGGTCGACTTGGGCCGCAACGACCTGGGGCGCGTGAGCGAATACGGCTCGGTCAAGGTGAAAGATCTGATGTACGTGGAGCGGTACTCGCACGTGATGCACCTGGTCTCGGCGCTGGAAGGCACGTTGCGCAAGGACCTGGACGCGCTCGACGCATTTGCCGCGTGCTTCCCGGCGGGAACGCTCAGCGGGGCGCCGAAGGTGCGGGCTATGCAGATCATCGAAGAACTCGAGCCCACGCGCCGCGGGGTCTATGGGGGATCGGTACTGTATGCGGATTTCGCGGGGAATCTGGATTCGTGCATCGGTATTCGCACCCTGCTGATGCAGGGCAAGAAAGCATATCTGCAGGCGGGAGCGGGAATTGTCGCGGATTCCGATCCGGCCAGCGAGTTTCAGGAGTCGATGAATAAAGCGCAGGCGGTGCTAAGAGCCGTGGAGAAGGCGAGAGATTCGGGGTCCGCTTAGCGATTGTGAAATGTGCTGATCCCGCCCCGTACTGAATCGAAGCTCAATTCTGCTCGCTAATCGCTAATCCTCACTTCTCGCACGTTGGCTCAGGGCCGGGCTTGTCTACGTTCTGCGAGTTGTGGGCAAAGCACCAGGGTACGAATTTATCGGGATAGCGTTGCTTGACGGATTGCGGAACGTCCCCCTCACCTACTTTCTCAAACTTGAAATCGACCGTGCCATCTGCGGCGACGGTAGCCAGCAGGTATCCGTACACATCTTTCAGGGAGGCGGGTGCGGGTGGCGCGTCATCAGGAAGCTTATAGCGGATGGCTCCGGCGGTTCCTGCGATCCAACCGGGCAGCGGTTTGGCGCCATTCTGCTTGTGTTTGTCGGTGTTGAAAATGTTCTCCATATAGATGTGGGAGTGGCTGGCGAGGACATAGACTGGCTTCGGCTTCTTCTTATCCGTACTGAAGGCCAGCAAAGCGTTGTAAACCATCTCGCCAGTCGAGCGCCCGCGCGGGTCGGTGCCATCTCCCATGCTGTGATCATTGGAGATGCTGTCGGGCAAGGCTTCGTGCATGCCGACCACCAGGCTTTTCACTGCGGAGTTGTATTTGGCGTCCCCGATCCGCCGAAAAAACCAGGTCAGTTGATCCTCGGGGAAAAATCCGTTGGCATTGTCGAGATAGATGAAGTCGACGCCTCCCTGAATCCAGTGGAAGTAGGGTTCGGGTCGAGGAGGTTCGTGGTCGAGTGAGCGCTGGCGGAGCAGGGCTGGAAGGTTCAGCCAATCGTAGAACTGGCGCCTGAATGCGTCTTCGTTTTTCGGAGTGATTACTTCGTGATTGCCGATGCCCACATAAAACGGCAGATCGCCGAACGGAGCAATCTGGTTCTCGACGAAATCGTTCCAGGCGCGGCGTGGGTAATTTTCGCAGGATAGTGTTTGTCCACTGAGTTTCGCGGCGGCGGCCATGTCCTCATCGATTTTGTAGATCGCCCGCAAATCGCCGAGATGCCAGTAAAAGCTGGGAGCAAACTGCGCGCTGTGCGCGGCGATCGCGGGCATGACGACGTCCCCGCAATTGCGGGAGTCGCCGGAAACGATGAAGCGCCAGGATCCGTCAGGCAACGCAGCCACAGCAGACGGTGTTGCACTGTTCCGGTCTGCCGCGGGCGCAGTCTGGGTCGCAGCACGACCAGCCAACAGGCCTCCCAGTATGAGCCACCCGAGCCAGCGTGCGACTCGGTGAGCAGGTTTTCCGTCACGGTGGGAAGCAGGCATGAAGAGAATTCCTTTCGCAGCCCCGGGCGCAAGCGCAGAAAGTATAGTGCAAGAACGAAGGGGTGATCCTTCGGCCGCCAGCAGAAAGATGCTCAGAGCGCCAGAAAATTCGCTACAAGGTTCTTGCCGGCATCCGTCAGCACGCTTTCCGGATGGAATTGCACGCCCTCAACCGCGTGGCGGCGGTGGCGCAGGCCCATGATGGTGCGGGTGCCGTCCTTTTCGGTGGTCCAGGCACTGACTTCCAATTCGTCGGGCAAATCTTTTTCCTCGACGATGAGCGAATGATAGCGGGTGGCCGTCATGGGCATGGGAAGACCTTGAAAGACAGTTCTGTTATCGTGCATAACCGCGCTGGTCTTGCCATGCATGAGATGAGCGGCACGAACGACGCGGCCGCCGAAGGCTTCGCCGATCGCCTGGTGTCCGAGGCAGACTCCGAGCACCGGAACTCTCCCTGCGAAGTGGCGGATCAGATCGATGCTGATGCCCGCCTCATGCGGCGTGCAAGGGCCCGGGGAGACGACAATCCGCTCGGGCCGCATGTTCTCGACCTGGCTCACCGTGACCTGATCGTTGCGGCGAACCTCGACTTCCGCGCCCAACTCTCCGATGTACTGGACCAGGTTGTAGGTGAACGAATCGTAGTTGTCGAGTACGAAAATCAAGCGTCGGCTGCTCCTGACATCAGCTTACACCGGAGAAACGAGTTCAGATCGCGGATTTCAGGATTGCCGATTTTCGATCCGCGGAGTTCAAATCTGCAATCTGCAATCTGAACTCGTGCTTCTCCCCCCTGAAAGGGCCACCTGTTGACCCAACGGTGGTATTGACCGTAATACTCTCGCGCGCCATGCTCTTTATCATTGCAGATGCTATTTAGCGCCACTTGGAGGATGCATGGCTGAGTCCCAGCAGGAGAAGCGGGCGGCACGACGCTTCCCGCTCCGCGTACCGGTCACCGTCGATCACGAGAACGCCACCCATCCTGCCCAGATTCGTGACGTCAGCGCGCGCGGCATCTGTTTTTATTTGGCGTCCGTTGTCACCCAGGGATCGCCGATTGGATTCACCTTGACTCTCCCGCCCGAAATCACACTGACTGAAAGCATCCGCGTGCAATGCAAAGGACGCGTGGTGCGGGTTGAGGACGGAAGAGATGATGGCAAACTGGCTGTCGCTGCCGTCATTGAAGAATACGAGTTTCTGCCGGAAGCCTGACCTCAGACCTCACCGTTCCAGGTGTTCCTTACTAGTACCTTGCAAGTACCGTGACTGCTTGATTGTTGCCGCGTGGGTCGGCGTAGCGCTGGCCTCTCGCCGGTTTTCCCGAGGGGCGTCTCAACCTTGGCGCGGCGAGCGAGGACGCCCGCCCCCTCAGCTTCGCTCAGGGCAAGCTCCCAGCCGCCGGGACGGCGGCGCTACTTTTCCAACATCCGGCACGCCAGAAAGCCGAGGTCTGAGGTCTGAGGCCGACGCCGTTTTCTGGAGTCACTTCTCCCGCATCCATCGCAGGTGATATGTTTCCTTCAAAGCTTCCAGCGAGGGATTGCTTGCCGCGACCTGCTCTCAAACGTGTGTGCTCGATGATGGTGGTGGCGCTGATTGCTACTGGGGTTGCTGCCCAAACCTTTGGCCCGGCGCCGCTGGTGAGGAGCGTCCGCATCATTCATGAACGCGGCGTGCCTGTGATTGAGATTCTTTCCAGTGGCGGGCCGGTCATACCGGAGATACAGACGCTCGATTCGCCGCCGCGACTGGTCATCGATCTTCCCAACTCGCGCCTGGGATTATTGCAGAAGCGGATCACGATTCAAAAAGAAAACATCCTCGCCATCCGCGTCGATCAATACCAGCAGAAACCTCCGGTGACGCGCATCGTTCTGGACTTGCTCGCGCCCTATGGCTACTCCTGGGATGGCACGGGCACTCGCCTGCTGGTACGTCTCAAGCCGGCTGGGGATGTGAACGCGGGTAAGAAGTCGTCGCCGTTGCAGCCGCCCACTGTGCCAGGCATGTCGCTAGGCGCCGCTCCCGCTGTGGTTCCGGTGACCGGAGGGGCAGGCGCCCTGGTGCTGGCGGGAAGCCGCATCGGTTCCGGATCGGCGGTGACGGCCGGTTCTGATACGGCGATCCTGCGTTTGTCCCGCGGAGGCGAACTTCGCGTGTGCCCGGGCACGACGGTTTCGGTGACGCCCTCGCAGACCAAGCGCGACCTGATGCTCGGCCTGAGCACCGGCGCGATCGAGGCGCACTACACGCTGCGCGCATCGGCCGACACCGTGCTTACTCCGGACTTCCGCATCCTGTTTGCCGGGCCGGGAGAATTCCACTACGCCATCAGCACCGACGCGCACGGCAACACCTGTGTGCGGGCGCTAAAGGACAATACTTCATCGGCAATTGTCTCTGAGTTGATGGGAGACCGGATTTACCAGGTCAAGCCGACCGAGCAGGCGGTGTTTCACTCCGGACAGATCGACAAGGTCGACACCGACGTTCCGCTGGAGTGCGGATGTCCTCCACCTTCGCCGCTCATGCGGGCTGAGGCTCCCTTTGCACCGAACGTGCCCGACGCGGAATTGCCGGCCAAGGCGCGCATCGGCGGAAGTGAGATTCCCCCATCGGCGAAAAATGGCGCTTTAGGCGCGGCCGCTTCTAACACAAGGCTTTCGAATGGGCCGGAGACTGCGCCCTTGCCGCCTTCTCAGGCGAACGACGCTCACGTACAGGTGGATGCGCCGTTAGTGTTTACCGCAAAGAACCGCGCAGCCAGCGCCTTACCGGCGCCCGTGAAGGCCGCCCGAGACTTGCCGGTGGAGGATTCGCCGGCCCGCCAGGTGCATCTCGATGCGGTGGTTGAGTCCCCACTTCCGGAGAAGCAAAGCAAGCCTGAACACCGGGGCTTCTTCCGGCGGGTCAAAGGAATGTTGTCCGCCATCTTTGGGTAAATGTGCTTCCTAAAGTTTCCGTTCCGGAAATCCTTTTCGGGCGGTCGTGCGTCTTACGGCAAGTTGGGCTGAGATCGGCTGAGACAACTCGTCGGCAGGAGCGCGTCATGACCGCTGCATCTCCCGGACCGGGGCCGAATATCTTCTCCATCCTCTCAGGGCAAAATGACGGACTTTATCGCGCCAGGCGCGAGACTTTCGTCTTCTCGCTGCTCGGGCAGGCTGCGATCGTCGGAGTGCTCATCTACTTCACGAGCTGTGTAATCCGCAGCACCCCCGAGATCGCCAGCCACTTACCCAGGTTCAACGAGTTGCCCTTAGTGTTCTCGGGACACAACGGTGGCGGCGGTGGCAACCATGACCCGCTACCGGCCTCGCGCGGCAATCTCCCCAAGGCTTCGCTCGATCCTCAACTCGCGCCTCCAACGGTGATCCTTCCGAAGGAACCGCCGAAGCTTCCGGTAGGGGAGACTGTGCGGGTGGCTCCGGATATTCAGTTACCGAAGGGTGGGCAAATTGGCGATCCCATGGCGCAGTTTTCGCGAGTGCTATCCAACGGACCGGGTGGTCCCGGAGGGGTCGGACCGGGATGTTGTGATGGCGTTGGACCATCAACAGGGCCCGGATTCGGCCCCGGTCCTGCGGGAATTTATCCGGCAGGAAAAATGGGCGTAACCGTGCCGCAGGTGATCTTTAACCCCGAGCCGAGCTTTTCCGACGAAGCCCGAAAGGCTAAGGCGCAGGGAATCGTGATGCTGCTGTTGGTGGTGGGAAAGGACGGGCATCCGTACGACATCCGCGTGGGGCAGAGTCTAGGAATGGGCTTAGACGAGAAGGCGATCGAGGCCGTCAACCGCTGGCGCTTCCGGCCGGCCACTCTGAACGGCCAGCCGGTGGCGACCCAAATTGCGGTTCAGGTGGATTTTTATCTGTACTGACGCAACGGCTGCTCGGGCCCACGCTGTACACCAGCGCGCGGTGCCGAGACAAACCTCTGCACCGCGCGATTGGATGGCGGTGAATCGAGAACGGACCTAGCTTCGGTTGATAGCGCGGCGCAACGGCTCTACTCTTTCGCGGAGATCGTCGGCCAGATCCGCGCCTCGGGCGGCCACATCGCGGACGCGGTCACCGGCTTCCCGCACGCGATCCTTGGCCTCGTCGGCCCAATCGCCGAGAGTATCCTTGGCTCCTTCGTAGCCACGTTGCAGGTCGCGGCGCATCTGCTTGCCAGTCTTGGGCGCGAGCAGCAGCGCGGCCAGGGCTCCGGCTCCCAGTCCAATGAAGAGGAATGTAATTGCCGTGCCGAAGTGGCTGCCGTCTGAAGATTCGTAACGTCCGGTTCGCATGATGAAGACCTCAAGTTTTCCGCCCGGGAATGTTCGGGCATATTTGCGAAAGCTGCGCCGAGATCCGGCCTGATTAATTCTAGTCCTAGTCCGCGGGCTCGGCGAATGCAATCGAGTAGGGTGCATTCCGCCCATCTTCGATGAGTTCGGCTGCGGGAAGGTTTCTTTTCCGGCGCACCTGAGTGTAAAATAATGTTTTAGCCCTCGTGGCGGCGGAACTTGTGGCCTGCCCGCCTTCCGCCGGCTTCACAAAACGCAATCGTACAAGGAGAGTTTTTCAAGCGATGTCGATCCCTGCCACCCAGCTTCGTCCTGGCATGATCATCAAGCACAACAATGATCTGCACTCCGTTTTCAGCGTCGAACACCGGACGCCCGGTAACCTGCGCGCCTTCATTCAGGCCAAGCTGCGCAACCTGCGCACCGGGGCCATGTTCGAACACCGCTTCCGCTCGCCCGATCCGATCGAAAAGGTCAACGTGGATGAAGTCGAGATGCAGTTCCTGTACGCCGACGGCGACAGCTATTACTTCATGGACACCACGAACTACGAGCAGACCCACCTGAGCAAGGAAATCCTGGGCGACGCCGTGGATTACCTGATCGCCAACCTCGAAATCAAAGTCGAATTTTTTGACGGCAAGGCGGTCGGCATCGAGCTGCCGCAGACCGTGATCCTGACCGTGGTTGAGACTGAGCCTGGACTGAAGAGCGCTACCGCTTCCAGCGTGACCAAAGCCGCGAAGACCGAGACCGGGCTCGTGGTACAGGTGCCGCCATTCATTAACGAAGGCGAGAAGATCAAAGTCGATACCTCGGAAGGCGCGTACCTGTCGAGAGCATAAGTTTCAAGGTTTCAGATTTCAAAGTTTCAAAGTCGATGCCATCGGGTTCCCCTTGAAACCTTGAAACCTTGAAACTCTGAAATCTTCAAACATGAGTTCCACCGAAAATACAACCTACGCCCGCCGCTTCCTGGTGCGCGGGCGCGTACAAGGCGTCGGCTTCCGCTGGTTTGTCGAACGCGAGGCGCACATGCTCGGCATTGCCGGGTGGGTGCGGAACAATCATGATGGCAGCGTGGAAATTCATGCCCAGGGGACTCGCGACCAGCTCTCTGGACTGCATTCCCGCCTGCGCGACGGGCCACGCGCGGCGCGCGTGGATGCGGTCGAAGTCGCGGACGCCAGTTCGGTCGCCGGACTGAGTTCATTTCGCATTGAAGGAGCGTGGTAGATGTTACCTGTCCCGGCCATGGATGCAGACCACTTAAAGAAACTCATTCGTGAGATCCCCGATTTTCCCAAGAAGGGGATTCTGTTTTACGACATCACGACTCTGCTGAAGGACAAGACCGGGTTCGCCACGCTGATCGACAAGCTCTCCGAGCACTACATCTCGCAAGACATTGACTTGGTGTTGGGCATGGAAGCTCGCGGGTTTATCTTTGCCCCGGCGCTGGCCTACCGTTTGAACGCAGGATTCGTACCCGTGCGCAAGCCCGGCAAACTTCCCGCCGAGTGCGTGAAATACGATTACGCCCTCGAGTACGGTACCAACTCGCTGGAGATTCATAAGGACGCCATCCAGAAAGGTCAGCGCGTCTTAATCGTGGACGACCTGCTGGCCACCGGAGGTACCGCCGAAGCCACGGCCAAACTGGCAGCCTCTCTGGGCGCTGAGATCGTCGGCCTGGGATTTGTGGTGGAACTGGAATTCCTGAAGGGCCGCGACAAGCTCAAAGACTACGACGTGATGTCGCTGCTGCGTTACGACAAATAGAACGCGCCCCATGTAACAACGAGGTCGGCGCTGGTCGCTCGACCTCGCTTGGTTTGCGAACTCGATTGAAAATCCGTCTATCTCCAGACGCGCATGACAAAAAACGCAACTCCGGCCCAGAAACTAGCGCTGAAAGCGACCGAGATCGCCAGCCCTGAGATTACACCGTTGCGGTCGATGCTTTCACAATCAACCTCGTCCTCCATCCAGGAGGGTAAGAACTCAATCTCTCGCGAACTTGTAACTGAAGCGCACCAGGGATCCTGAATCGCAACTCTTGTTCGGACCACGTGGGTGCTTGCTTGGGGGGACAGCTGCAAGCCTTTGTAGCTCAATGAAGCACCTCCTCGGATTCAAGTGCAACTGAATGGCCGTATTGAACCTGGCCAACGTCGCGTCACATATGAGACCTATCAATCAGGTGGGGTTGCCGGGTTTTCGTCCCGCGTCAAAAATCCCACTGTACCTCCCGGTGTTGCGAGATTTGCCGCATCTTCCATAAAGGCGATGAATTATCACTCGCCTCCCAAAGCATTTGTATACAGGAAAACCCTGACTTCAGGTAGTGTGTCTGGTCTTTAGTTCTCCGCCAGCGACAAGCGCGACTCCTTGGGCAGGTAGCGCTTCCGCCGGAACCAGTCCTCCATTGCGTCCCTGAGTTGATCTACAGGTACGCTGGACCCGATCTCCATCTGCCCGTCCGAAAGGGGAAGAGTGTCGTCGAAGACGCTGGCGTTCGTAAAGTTCCGCATCGCGAAACTGTCGAGCCACTTGAGAGGGCAGGGAATCCTGCGGCCGTTTGCTTCATACTCCACGCGAATCTTGCGCGCGAACATAAGTTGATTTAATCACAGAGCGACAGCGCCTCGGCTGTCCAGCCTGGGCGAAGCCCGGCTGCGCCGCGCCAAACCTCCGGCTGAGGTCCTCGGCCATCTTAAAACACGGCAGTCGCATCCACGGCACCAGATGCCTCCGCTCAGGTGTCTAAACCTACGAAGGGTCGTCTCACGCAAGAGCAGCGGCGCCGCTCGTTCTCTTCTTTAACGTTCTCTGCTTGGTTGACGGCGGACCCGCTTTCACGGAGGAGTCATGCGTTTCAAGAAAACCGCAGTATTGTGGTTGGCGCTTGCCGCAGTTTCATCTGGCCAATTTTCCCTTGGCCAATCTTCCACCCCGGCGGCACTGCCGGAATCGGCGGCTCGCTTGCCGGTGACTCGCGTCATTCTCTACAAGAATGGGGTTGGCTACTTCGAACACGCAGGGCATGTTCGCGGCAGCCAGGACGTTAACGTGGACTTCACCACTGCCCAACTGAACGATGTGCTGAAGTCGCTAACCGTTCTGGATCTGGGCAAGGGACGCATCACTGGAGTGAGCTACAACTCGGCTGCGCCGCTGCAGCGGCGGCTCGGCTCGCTGCGGCTGCCGGTCGGAGAAAACCCGACCACGGCGCAGTTTCTGGACGCCCTGCGCGGGGCGCGGATGGAGGTGCGGAACGGCTCGGAGAGCGCTTCGGGACGCCTGTTGAGCATTGAGGATCGGGACGTGCCCGGAAAGGGCGACCAGAAAATCACCCTGACGCAAATCTCCATCGTCAGTGACGGCGGCGAAGTGCGCATCTTTGACCTGACGCCTTCCACCAGCGTTCGGGTCGCGGAAAAAGAAGTGAACGAAGAGGTAGGCAAGTACCTGGGGCTGGTCGCATCAACGCGCGATCAGGATGTCCGGCGCATGACGATCTCCACCGCCGGAGACGGCGAGCGCAGCCTGCTGATCAGCTACATCAGCGAAGTGCCGGTGTGGAAGAGCACCTACAGAATCGTGATTCCGACGGAGGGCAAGCCGCTGCTGCAGGGATGGGCCATCGTCGACAACACGGTGGGCGAAGACTGGAGGGACGTCGAGTTGTCGCTGGTCGCGGGCGCTCCGCAGTCGTTCGTGCAGGAACTATCGCAGCCCTACTACACCCGGCGGCCGGTGGTGCCGCTGCCGGAGAATGCGATGCTCACGCCGCAGACGCACGAGGCGACGATACAAACGGAAGTTGAAAATGGCGCGCCGGCGGCGATTCCGCGGGGCGTGGTCGGCGGGGTTCCGGGTGGGGTTCCTGGAGGACAAATGGGAGGAGTCATCGGAGGGATTGGCAGCGGTAGTGGCGGGGGAGTTGGCTCAGGCAGCGGCCCAGGCTTCGGTCCAGGCGCTGGTGGGGGTGTTGGTGGCGGAGTCTTTCGTGTGGGCGGCGGCGTGCCTCGCCCCGACGCCACTGAAGTCGCAGAAACGCTCGAAGCCGGGACCACCGTAGGCGAGACCCGCGAACTCGGAGACCTGTTCGAGTACAAGCTCAAAGATCGTGTCACCATCCGCAAGAATCAGTCGGCGCTGGTGCCCATCCTGCAATCGCGCATTGATGCCGAGAAAGTCTCGGTATGGAATCCCTCCGACAGTTCCGTGCTGCGCGCCCTCTGGGTGAACAACACCAGCGATCTCACACTCGACGGTGGCAGCTTCAATGTGCTCGAGGGCGACGCCTTCGCCGGCGAGGGCTTGATGGACGCGATCAAGCCGGGCGAGAAGCGGCTGCTGTCCTATGCTGCTGACCTCGGCGTGCTGGTCGATGCTAAACAAAAAGCCGACAATCAGCGCGTCACCAAGGTGATCATCGCGCACGGCACCATGACGCAATCGACCCAGGAGCGTCAGGAAAATACTTACAGCATCCGCAATCGCGACACGTCACCGCGGGCAGTTGTGATTGAACATCCGGCTCGCCCGGGCTGGAAACTCACGGACGACGAGAAGCCGGCGGAGAGTTCCGCATCCTTCCACCGCTTCCGGCTCACCGTGGAACCGAAGAAGACGACGACCTTGGTGGTTAAGGAATACCGGCCGATCATGAACAGCTATCAGCTGACGAATGTGACCGACAACCAAATCAAATTTTTCCTCGACCAGAAGATGATCAATCCAGAGGTGGAAAAAGCGTTGCGGCGCATCGCTGCCCAGAAGAATGAGATCGCCGTGATCGAAGCGGTGATTACCGGCCGCCGCTCCCAGGTGTCCAGCATCTCGGACGATCAGCAGCGGGTCCGCGAGAACATGAAGGCGCTGAAAGGGAGTGCCGAAGAAAAAGCTTTGGTGGAACGCTATGTCCGCGAACTGAACGAGCAGGAAGATCGCGTGCAGTCTCTGCGGCGCGAGATCGCGGAACTGCAGCAGAAGCGGGATGCGGCCCAAAGCGCGCTCAACGGAATGATCGAAGCGCTGCAGATGGAGGTAACTTTGTAGGAAGAGGCCGTATACGCATGGCAGACAGCCGAGGGCGGCTGTCTCCACAAAATGCTCATAAAAGGCTCACGTGGGGACAGCCGCCTCGGCTGTCCAGCCAGGGCGAAGCCCGGCTGCCCACGAGATCAGCGCACGCCTATCGCTGCGCCTTCGGTCCCGCTGCCTTGACCTCCGGCGGAGCGTCGAAGTTCTCGAAGTTCCTGGCAAAGCGGTTGCGCAGGTCTTCGGCGGCTTGGTCATAGGCGGCCTTATCCGGCCAGGCATTGCGCGGATTCAATACCTGGGCAGGCACGCCGTGGCATGCCTTGGGAATACTGAAACCGAACGTCGGCTCGATCTCAAATTCTTCCCCGATCAGTTCGCCTTCTACGGCGGCGTCGACCATGGCGCGCGTGTGAGGAATATCCATGCGCTTGCCGACGCCGTAGGGCCCGCCCTGCCAACCGGTGTTCACCAGCCAGCATTGCGCGTGGTGCTCGCGCAAACGGCGGCCCAGCATTTCGGCATAAGTCTTCGGAGGCAGCGGAAGGAACGGCGATCCGAAGCACGTTGAGAATGTTGCTGAAGGCTCTTTCACACCGGCTTCGGTTCCGGCAACCTTCGCTGTGTAGCCCGACAGGAAGTGATACATGGCCTGCTCCGGCGTCAGCCTCGAAATCGGCGGCAGGACGCCAAACGCATCCGCCGTGAGAAACACGACATTCCGGGGATGCCCGCCAATGCCCGGGATCACGGCATTGTCGATGAAATCCACGGGATAGGCGGCGCGAGTATTCTCCGTTTTGCTGTCGTCGTTGTAGTCGGGAATGCGCGTGTGCGAATCGAGTGTTACGTTCTCGAGCACGCAGCCGAAGCGGAGCGCGTTCCAGATCTGCGGTTCGTTCTTCTTCGACAGCTTGATGCATTTGGCATAGCATCCGCCTTCGAAGTTGAAGACGCCGTCGGCGCTCCATCCGTGCTCGTCGTCGCCGATCAGATCGCGCGAGGGATCGGCCGACAACGTGGTCTTGCCCGTCCCCGAGAGCCCGAAGAACAATGCGCTCACCCCGTCGCGTCCAACATTGGCCGAGCAGTGCATGGGGAACACGTTCCGCGGAGGCAGCAGGAAGTTCATGACGCTGAAGATGCACTTTTTCATCTCGCCGGCGTACGAGGTTCCGCCGATCAGCACAGTGCGGCGCGTGAAGTTCAACAGGATGAAAACTTCCGACGCCACGCCGTCACGTTTGGGATCCGCCTTGAACTCGGGGGCCGAGATGACAGTGAATTCCGGATGATGATTCTTGAGTTCTTCCGCAGTTGGACGTAGAAATAATTGCCGCACAAAGAGGTTGTGCCAGGCATATTCGTTGACGATGCGAACCGGCAGGCGGTACGCGGGATCGGCGCCGCAGAAAAGATCCTGCACAAAAAGTTCGCGTCCGCGCAGATGCTCCATCACCCGGGCGTAAAGCGCGTCAAACTTTTCCGGCTCGAAGGGCGCGTTTACCCCGCCCCAGGCGACGGTGTGTGTCGTGGTCTCATCTTTTACGATGAACTTGTCTTTGGGAGACCGGCCGGTGCGATTGGTATAACCCACGAGGGCCCCGTTGGCCGCCAACTTCGCCTCGTTGCGCCGGATGGAGTGCTCCACCAGCAGCGCCGGCGAGAGATTGAAGTGCGTCCGGCCTTCGCTCAGCAACTCGGCTACGTCGCTGACGTGCATCGTGGTCGCCATGGGGTCTCCTCAATAAGGGCAGAAAACAATCACAAAAGGTCAAACAAACTATTCTCCCTCAAAAGCACCGGGCCTGCCAAATCATTGTGCGGTTTCCTCGCCTATCAGGCAGAGATCCCGTCTTCAACACGACAAAATGTTCGCTGGGAATCGAGGGAGCAACCGAAGAGAGAGCTGTAGCGGGCGATACACCGCCGCTTTATTTTCAGCGCGGGAACCGTCTGCTAGTCCGAGGTCTTGTAGTCGCAGGCTTCACGACAGGGTGTGCAGTAGAGGAGGCCGTCGGCACAGAGGCGGATGTCAATCACGGACTGGCACAGGCAGCAGTACTTCTCGCACTGGCAGCTGTCTTCCGGCTGTTCGCACTGTGCGCAGCGGTGTTTGGCAGGACCGGTTCCGGTGCTCATGAGAGTAATGTAGCGCGCATCGGCGACACTCTAAAAATGACCTTGGTAATCGCCGCCGCGCTGGAATGGGCGCATCTGGCACTTGCCCCGGCAACGCCCGATTTCTCCGTGCCCTATAATTCCCAGCAATGACCTTCGAACATCTGCTGGATGGCGCGGAGGTCCTCGCCCAGAACGGGGACCCAAGCGTCAGTGGTGTGGAATACGATTCGCGCCGGGTTAAGCCAGGATGCGTGTTCGTGGCCATGCACGGGGAGACGTCCGACGGCAACCGCTTCATCGACCAGGCGATTCAGGCCGGAGCGGTCGCGGTGGTCACCGACTCGCCGGCCGAGAAGCCCCGCGAGGGCGTGGCCTGGGCCGTCGTGCCGCACGGGCGGCGGGCGTTGGCACGCTTGAGCGCGAATTTCTACAAGCGCCCTGCCGAGCGGATTGCGATTACTGGAATAACTGGCACGAACGGGAAGAGTACGACGGCGTTTCTGATCGAGTCGATCCTAACGGCGGATGGGCGCAAGAGCGCTCTGATCGGGACGATTGAATATCACGTGGCCGGGCACGTCTATCCCGCGCCGCATACGACCCCGGAAGCGCTCGAACTGGCTCGCCTTCTCAACGAGGCGCTGGGATTGGGCGCGACGGATGCTGTCATGGAAGTCTCCTCGCATGCTCTTGCGCAGGAGCGCGTGTTCGGCGTGCCCTTCGACGTTGCGGTGTTCACCAACCTGACGCGCGACCACCTCGACTATCACAAGACGATGGACGAATACTTCGCCGCCAAGCGCGTGCTCTTCGAAGGCTGCGGCACCGATGCGCCCCGCGCCACGGTGACCAACCTGGACGACGAATATGGCGCGAAACTGGCCGCGTTCAGCCGCAAGCGCAGCGCCGTCGTGCTGACTTACGGTTGGGAGCGCGGCGATTTCCACGCCCAAAACGTGGACATCAGCCCGCGCGGCACGCGCTTCGACATGGCCACGCCGCAGGACAAGATCCCAATTTTTTCTCCGCTGATCGGGCGCGTGAATGTTTACAACATCCTGGCCGCAGCGGCCGCATGCTATGCGCGCGGCTGCGCATCGCAAGCGATTGCAAGCGGCGTCGAGTCGCTCACGCATGTGCCGGGAAGATTTGAACGCGTCGACTGCGGGCAGCTGTTCACCGTGGTCGTGGACTACGCTCACACCGACGATGCGTTGCGCAATCTCACCGCGCTGGCCCGGGAATTCGTCTCGCGCGGCGGAGGAAGCGCGAGAGTGGTGACCGTGTTTGGCTGCGGAGGTGATCGCGATCGCGCCAAGCGTCCGCTGATGGGCGATGCCGCCGGGCGGGGCAGCGACTTTGTGGTGCTCACCTCCGACAATCCGCGCAGCGAAGATCCGCGGGCAATCATCAACGACGCGCTGGTGGGGCTGCAGAAGACGGGCGTGAAGTACAGCGTCGAGGTCGACCGCCGCAAAGCGATTGCGATGGCGATCGGAGAAGCGCGCCCCGGAGACATTGTGCTGCTTGCGGGTAAAGGTCACGAGAAAGTGCAGGTCACGCGCGCGGGATCGCATCCCTTCGACGATGTCGAAGTGGCTCGCGAAGCTTTGCGCGCCTCCGGCTTCGAATGCGAACAGGCGCGCTCCGCAGGGAACCAGGCATGAAGTTGACGTTGGCGAAAATCGCCGAATTTATGTCTGCCACGCCGCACGTCGGGACAGCCGCCTCGGCTGTCCGCCCGAGCGATGATAGCGAGGAAGTTGCACAGGGTTATTCCATCGACTCGCGCACGGTTGGAGCAGGAGAACTTTTCTTCGCAGTCAAAGGCGAGCGACTCGATGGCCACGACTTCGTCAATGCCGCTCTGGAGAAGGGCGCAGCAGCAGCGGTCGTGCGCAAGGATCAGTTGCTTCGCTATCCCGAAAAGGCCCGCCTGCTGGCCGTCGACGACACGCTGGTAGCGCTGCAAACGCTGGCTACCGCGGTGCGGAAAGTCTGGGGCAAGCCCCTGATTGGCATCACTGGTTCCGCGGGTAAGACCACTACCAAGGAGGCCGTCGCGCATGTTCTCGGCGCGCGCTTGCGCGTGCTCAAGTCCGAAGGCAACTTCAATAATCATTTTGGCCTGCCGCTCATGCTCTTGAAACTGGAACCGCAGCACGACGTAGCCGTCATCGAGATGGGCATGTCGCATGCCGGCGAAATTCGCGCGCTGGCGAAGATTGCGCGGCCGGAGATCGGTGTGGTGACGAACGTTGCCCCCGTACACCTGGAGTTTTTCGATTCGCTCGCCGGCATTGCGCGAGCCAAGTACGAATTGATTGAGTCGCTCCCCGCCAGTGGGACGGCCGTGCTCAATGCCGACGACGAGTACGTTTCGCAATTCGGGCGCGACTTCAGAGGCAAAGTCGTCACCTATGGCACGAGCGCCACGGCCGATGTGCGGGCCGAGAACGTGCAGGCCCGCGGCGCGGAAGGCTCGGAGTTTGACGTGGTCATGGCAGGCGGGCGCGAGCACGCGCGTTTACCGCTGGTCGGAGAACACAACATGCGGAATGCCCTGGCGGCGGTGGCCGTGGGCCTGGCTCGCGGACTGACGCCGTCGGAAGTGGTTGGCGCGCTGGCGACTCTCGCGCCCCCCGACAAACGCGGGCAGGTTCTCCAACTGGGTAACATCACCGTGATCGACGATTGCTACAATTCCAATCCGAAGGCATTGCACGCCATGGTCGAAGCCCTGGCAGCGATGAAAGCTGGGCGTCGCATTGTAGTCGCGGGAGAAATGCTTGAACTCGGTCCGGCAGGAGAACAGATGCACCGCGCCGCCGGCCAGCATATAGCCGAGAAGAAGATTGATGTTCTCGTGGGCGTGCGAGGGTTGGCGCAGGCGATGGTCGACGGCGCAAGGCACGCGGGAACGCAAGCCGAGTTTGTTGCGGCGCCCGAGGAAGCCGGTGAGTGGTTAGCCCGCGAGGCGCGAGACGGCGACGTGGTGCTGTTAAAGGCGTCGCGCGGCGTGAAGCTCGAGAAGGCGCTAGAGAAGTGGAAGGTGCTACGCGACTCGAGTCGTTAAGAATTACGACGACGCTTCTGCACCACGGAGGCACGGAGTCACCGAGAAGATCAAGTTCTCGTTTTTCTCCGTGACTCTGTGTCTCCGTGGTGAAGGTAACATTCGTGCGAGGGACGGAGGCTGATTGCTCTACTGGCTGTTGTTCGTCAAGCTGCAACACTATGTTGCGCCCTTCCGCATCTTTCGCTACGTCACCTTCCGCACGGCATTCGCCAGCCTTACCGCCCTGTTTACCGCGCTGATCGTGGGCCCTCTGGTCATCGGCCGCCTCCGCGACTTCCAGATCGGACAATACATTCGCGAAGAGGGTCCGAAGGCGCATCAGAAAAAAGCCGGCACGCCCACCATGGGCGGACTGCTGATCGTGATTGCGATCGTCGTTCCCACCCTGCTGTGGGCGGACCTGAGCAACCGCTTCGTGTGGATTGCCGTGTTCTCCACCTGCGCGTTCGCGGCCATCGGATTCACCGACGATTACACCAAGGTGACCCGTCGCCGAAACCTGGGCCTGACCGGGCGCGCCAAGTTAGGACTGCAGATTGCTACCAGCATCGTGATCGCCTCCATGCTGATCGCCATGCAGGCCTACGGCATGTACTCCACTAAACTGATCGTACCTTTCTTCAAGCAGTTCCATCCGGACTTGGTAGTGGGCACGCTTGAACGATATCCGCACATATGGCCTCTCGCGTTCTTGCCCTTTATTGCTTTCGTGGCTTTCGTGATTGTGGGCGCGAGCAACGCAGTGAATCTCACCGACGGCCTCGACGGGTTGGCCATCGGATGCACCGTGATCGCGGCGGCCGCGCTGGCTGTGCTTACCTACGTCAGCGGCCACGCGACCTTCGCGACCTATCTGGAATTACAGCGCATGCCGCAAGTGGCCGAATTAACCATCTTCTGCGGGGCCATGGTGGGATCGTCGATTGGATTTCTCTGGTACAACGCGCATCCCGCGGAAGTCTTCATGGGCGACGTGGGATCGTTGGCCCTTGGCGGCGCGATCGGCACGGTCGCCGTGATCATCAAACAGGAACTGCTGCTGCCCTTCATTGGCGGCATATTCGTGATCGAGGCGATCTCGGTGATCCTGCAGGTCGGCTCCTACAAGCTGCGCAAGAAGCGCATCTTCAAGATGGCGCCGCTGCATCATCACTTCGAGTTGCTGGGCTGGTCGGAGTCGAAGATCATTGTGCGCTTCTGGATCGCATCGCTGGTGTTCGCCCTGTTCGCGTTGACGACGCTGAAGCTGCGATAGGAAGACTTCACCATAGAGACACAGGGGCACAAAGAAATAAAATTAACGGTTTTCTCCGTGGCTCTGTGACTCTGTGGTGAAATGAATTCAATGGAACTGAACGGAAAACGCGTGCTTGTAGTAGGCCTGGGCAAGTCCGGGGTGGCGTCAGCTTTGTTTTTGAAGGCGCATGGCGCGCACGTGACTGTCTCCGACACCAAGAGCGGCGACGAACTACGCAACGAGATTCCCGTTCTGCTCGACCATGGCATCACGGTCGAGACCGGCGGCCATGGCGATCGTACCTTTCGTGGCCAGGATCTTATCGTGGTCAGCCCCGGCGTGCCGGTGGATGCGCCGCCGCTGGTGCAGGCGCGCGCCCTGGGTGAGGCTGTTATTGGCGAGATCGAACTCGCGGCTCAGTTCCTGCCCGGGCCGATCGTCGCCATCACCGGGTCGAACGGCAAGACCACAACCACCACGCTTACGGGCGAAATCATGACCGCCGCCGGCTTCCCCGCGCTGGTCGGCGGCAACATCGGTACGCCCGCCATCTCGCTGGCGGAACGCGCCAAGCCCGAGACCGTGATCGTGCTGGAGATCTCGAGTTTTCAGTTGGAGACGATTCAGTCCTTTCGCCCCAAAGTTGCGGTCGTCTTGAATGTCACGCCCGACCATCTGGACCGCCATCGAACGTTTGAGGTCTACGTCAACGCGAAAGCGCGCATTTTCGAGAACCAGCAGGGAAGTGATTTCGCCGTGCTCAACGCCGACGATCCCACCTGCGTAGCGATGGGTTCGCGGACGCGCGCGCAAGTATTCTGGTTCAGCCGGCAGAAAGAAGTGCAGCAAGGCGCGTGGGTCCGCGACGGCAACATCGTGTTCCGCGACGGCCGGGGCGAACCCAAAACGTCTCAACGCGAGATCATGCAGGTCTCCGAGATTCCGCTGAAAGGCGCGCACAATCTGGAGAACGTGCTGGCCGCGGTGTGCGCAGGAGCGCTGATGGGTTGCGCGCCAGAGAAGATTCGCCAGGCGGTGTGCGACTTCAAGGCGGTCGAGCACCGCCTGGAGTTTGTGGTGACGATCCGCGGCGTGGATTACTACAACGACTCCAAGGCCACGAACGTGGACGCGACCATCAAGGCGCTGGAGTCGTTCCCGGCGAACATTCACCTGATTCTCGGCGGCAAGGACAAAGGCAGCGACTATACCGTGCTCAACGACCTGCTTCGCCAGCGCGTAAAGCGTGTCTACACAATCGGCGCGGCGGCGGCGAAAATCGAGTCGCAGATTAAGAACGCCGAAGTGGTGCACGCGGAGACGCTGGAGAACGCACTCCGCAAGGCCAGCGCCGTGGCCCAGCCAGGGGATGTGGTGTTGCTCGCTCCAGCCTGCGCGAGCTTCGACCAGTTCAAGAACTACGAGCACCGCGGGCAGGTGTTCAAAGAGATCGTGCGCACCCTGGTCTGAAATGTGTTTCGCCGCGGAGACACGGTGAAGAGCGGGAGACTTCCTTTCGTCTCCGTGGCTCCGTCCCTCCGTGGTGACAATTGCATCCCCTGAACCAAAACAATCAACACTCAGAATTCAACAATCCACAATTCCTTCGCCGTGTCGCCGTGGCGCCGTGGTGAAATGAAGTCCCATGGCAAAGCGCGTGAGCGTCGATCGCTGGCTGTTTACCGTGACCATGCTGCTGGTGTTTGTAGGCTTGGTGATGGTGTTTTCGGCGTCGGCGGTGATGGCCCGGGAGCGGTTCGGCTCGCCTTACGCATTCCTGTCGAAGCAGTTGATTTGGGCGGTGGCGGGACTCCTGGCCATGGTCGTCACCATGCGCGTGGACTATCGGCGCTACAAGCATCCCGCGCTGGTTTTTTCGCTGATGGGATTCACGACGCTGCTGCTGATCTCCGTCTTCTTTCTCGACCGCTCGCATAACACGCATCGCTGGATTCATGCTGGCGGGTTTTCGCTCCAGCCCTCGGAGTTGGCCAAGCCGGTGCTGATTCTGTTTCTCGCCTATTTCCTCGAGAGCCGCGCGAAGGCGATCGATGACGTGCGCAACACGCTGCTGCCGGCGGCCGCGCCCGTGCTGGTGTTTTTGGGGCTCATCGTGTTGCAACCGGATCTAGGCACGGCCATTGCCTGTGCCGCGATCGCAGCCTGCATCCTGTATGTGGCCGGGATGCGCATGCGCTATTTCGCATACGCCTTTGGGGCTTCGCTGGTGCCGCTGTATTTTCTGATTTTTCAGGTCAGTTTTCGGCGCGCCCGCATCCTGGCGTTTCTGAATCCCTATGCCGACAGTCAGAAGACTGGCTTCCACATCATTCAGTCGCTGATTGCAGTAGGCACCGGCGGCGTGACCGGCACGGGCCTGATGGAAGGCAAGCAAAAGCTCTTCTACCTGCCGGAGCCGCACACGGATTTCATTTTCGCCGTGACGGCGGAGGAACTCGGCCTGGTGGGAGCCATGTTCGTGGTCGCGTTGTTCGCCATCTTCCTGTGGCGCGGAATGCGCGCTTCCCGGCGCACCGAAGACGTCTTCGGCCGCTACCTGGCTGTTGGAATTACCAGCATGGTGGTGCTGCAGGCGTTCATCAATATCAGCGTGGTGCTGGGCATGATGCCCACGAAGGGGATTCCGCTGCCGCTGGTGTCATATGGGGGATCGTCGCTGTTCGTGACGTTGGCGTGCGTCGGCGTGCTGCTGAACATCACCAAGCAGGCGGAATAAGTCGCGGCGGACTTGCAGCGATGCGCACGGATTTCCTGAGTCTTCTTGTCCTGTCCGAGGAGTCCGTCTCATCTGTGGCCAGTTGTTTCTGGTTTATAGTCACTTGATGCGGGCAATCCTGGCGGGCGGCGGGACGGGCGGACATGTGATCCCGGCGCTGGCCATCGCCAATCAACTCCAGAAAAGTTATGGCGCCGAGGTCCTGTTCATCGGGACCGCGCGCGGCATCGAGAACCGATTGGTACCGGCGGCTGGATTCCCCCTGCAACTAGTGCGCGTCGGCGCGCTGAAAAATGTCAGCCTGACGACGCGGCTGAAGACGGCCTTCGACCTGCCGCGCGCCGTCTGGGACGCGGGCCGCATGCTCAACCAGTTCGCGCCCGACGTGGTGATTGGTGTGGGCGGATACGCCTCGGGCCCCGCGATGCTGGCGGCGGTGGTCAAGCATATTCCGACGCTGGCCTTCGAGCCCAACGTGGTGCCAGGGTTTGCCAATCGGATGGTGGCGCGATTCGTTTCAGCCGCGGCGGTGCATTTTGAGGAAACAGCGAAATATTTTCGCCATGCTGAAGTCACGGGCGTGCCCGTGCGACAGGCGTTTTTCGAGATTGCACCCAAGCGCGGAGGCACTCCTACTTTGCTTGTGTTCGGCGGCAGCCAGGGCGCGCACGCCATCAACGATGCGATGATTCGCTGCTTGCCCGTTCTGCAGCGCAAGGCTCCCGGCATTCACATCCTCCACCAGACGGGCGAGCGTGACTATAATGACGCGCTGGCGGCTTATCAGTCTTTGGGTGAGTCGGCCGAGGTGTTCAAATTTATCGAAGACATGCCAGCGGCCTTTGCGCGCGCGGATCTTGTGGTGTGCCGCTCGGGCGCAAGCACAGTCGCGGAAATTGCGGCCGCGGGAAAGCCGGCAGTGTTTGTTCCGTTCCCGCGCGCGGCCGATGATCATCAACGCGTGAATGCCGAAGCTCTGGCGCGGCACGGAGCCGCGGTAGTGGTCGAGGAATCGAAGCTGGAAGGAGTCTGGCTGGCCGAGACGATCGCGGCCCTGCTTCAGGACCCGCATCGCCTGCAGCAGATGAGCCGGGCCGCGCGGGAGTTGGCGCATCCCAATGCCGCGCACGATATCGCCGCGATGGCGGCGCGGGTAGCGGGAATCGAAGAGATTGAGTAATTGAGTAATTGAGTAATTTGTTGGTTGGGGATGAAGCTGCTTCGCCTTACGATCATCAGCTGTGACGGAAAACTACGGCTACCAAATTACTCAATTACTAAATTGCCCAATTACTCAATTGCACTTGACTTATGTTCGCGAAGATTCAGCGCATCCATTTCGTAGGCATCGGCGGAATCGGCATGAGCGGCATCGCCGAGGTCCTGCTCAATCTCGGCTACAAGGTTTCCGGCTCGGACCTGAAGAGTTCCTCCGTGACGCAGCGGCTAGCCGGGCTGGGCGCGACGGTATTTGAAGGACATTGCGCGGAAAACATCGTCGGCGCGGAGGTGGTTGTCACCAGTTCCGCGATTTCCGTGGAGAATCCCGAAGTCACCGAAGCGCACAATCTGCACATTCCGGTGATCCAACGCGCAGAGATGCTCGCCGAGCTGATGCGGCTGAAATACGGCATCGCCATCGCCGGCATGCACGGCAAAACGACAACGACCTCAATGGTTGCGGCAGTATTGGCCGCAGGCGGACTCGATCCGACCGTAGTGGTCGGCGGCCGCGTCGACGCTATGGGGTCGAACGCCCGTCTGGGAAAGTCGCACTACCTGGTGGCCGAGGCCGACGAGAGCGACCGCTCGTTCCTGAAGCTCTCGCCCATCTTGTCCGTCGTGACCAATATCGACCGCGAGCACATGGACTGCTACCGCAACATGCGCGACGTGAAGAAAACGTTTCTCGAATTCATGGACCGCGTGCCCTTCTACGGGATGGTGGTAGCTTGCAATGACGATCCGCTGCTGCGGCGGCTGTTGCCCGATGTCCAGCGGCGCACCGTGACCTACGGAACCAAGCGCGGCTCGGATTTTCTGATCAAGCTCGACGCCAAAAAGGAAATTCCGGAAGGCGATTCCCGCCCGCTCAGCCGCTTCCGCGTGAGTTACCGTAAGCAGAATCTGGGCGAGTTCACGCTGCACGTGCCCGGCGTGCACAACGTGCTGAACGCGACAGCGGCGATTGCCGTGGGCTTGGGGCTTGAGGTTGGCGTGGAGGCGATCCGCGCGGCGCTCGACCAGTTCCGCGGCGTCGACCGGCGCTTCCAATTGCGCGGACGCGCGGCGGGCGTGAGCGTCATCGACGATTACGGCCACCATCCCACCGAGATCAAGGCGACGCTGGCCGCGGCGCGGCAGTGCGGCTTTCGCAAGATTCACGTGATCTTCCAGCCCCACCGCTATACCCGCACCCGCGACCTGATCGAGGAATTCACCACCGCGTTCGACGATGCCGATTCGCTGTTCGTCCTCGACATCTACGCCGCCAGCGAGAAACCCATCGAGGGGATTACCGGAGAAGCATTGGCGCAGCGAATAAGGGAAGAAACCGGAAAGAATGCCCAGTACGTAAGCTCCTTTGCCGATGCGGTAAATTCAGCCGCGGCCATCGCGCAAGACGGCGACATGATCTTGACCCTGGGCGCGGGCAGCGTCTCGCAGTTCGGGCCGATGATTCTTGACAAGCTGAAGGAACGGGAGGCTGCACATGTGGGGGGTTAAGCAGTCCGCTTTAGGACTCAAAATTCGCGGTATGGACCGTCTTTCGCCGTCGATCGGCATTCTTATCGCCGCCTTATTGTGCCTTGCGACGGGGTGTGTCGCGCAGGAGTCCCCATCCCAACCTGCTGTGAAGGTGACGCCCCTGGAAGGCGATTATGTGAGCCGCGCCTTCCATTTCAAGTCGGGCGAAACTCTCCCCGAACTCCGGTTGCACTACTTGACCCTTGGCAAGCCAGAACGGGATGCCAATGGGAAAGTGACCAATGCCGTGCTCCTCCTTCACGGCACCGGAGGCTCAGGACGACAGTTCCTTGCGCCACAATTTGCCGACGTCCTGTTCGGGCCGGGCCAACTGATCGACACGAGCCGCTACTTTGTGATCCTTCCCGACAACATCGGTCACGGAAAATCGAGCAAGCCGAGCGATGGGATGCACACCCGCTTTCCTCAGTACGACTACGACGATATGGTGGCGGCGCAGCATGAACTGCTGGAGAAAGGACTGAGCGTTAACCATCTCCGGCTGGTTCTGGGCACATCGATGGGCTGTATGCACGCTTGGGTCTGGGGCGAAACCTATCCCGACTTCATGGATGCCCTGATGCCGCTGGCTTGCTTGCCGGTGCAAATCGCCGGGCGCAACCGCCTGTGGCGCGAGATGGTCATCAACGGCATCCGTCAGGATCCCTACTGGAAGAACGGCGACTACACGACGGAACCGCGCGCGGCGATGCAGATAAGCGCTGATTTCCTGCTGATCGCGGGGAGTGCCCCCCTGCTGATGCAGAAGAACCTTCCCACGCGCGACGCAGCCGACCAGTACCTCGACGATTCCATGAAACGCATCACCGCGAACCTGGATGCTAATGACTTCCTGTATGCCGTGAGCGCCTCGCGCAATTACGATCCGGCTGCACGGTTAGAAACAATCAAGGCCCCAGTTATGTTCATTAACTCAGCGGACGATTTCATCAATCCCCCGGAGTTGGGCATCGCAGAGCGCGAAATCAAGCGCGTACGCAATGGCCGGTTCGTGTTAATTCCCGTCTCCGACCAGACTCACGGCCATGGTACGCACACCTGGGCCGCAGTCTGGCAACAGTATTTGAAGGAGTTGCTGGCAACCGCGCAACATTGACGGAGATTGTAAAACAATGGATATTGGACTCCGCTGCTTATCGCAGCGCCGCCATCTTGACAAGTCAATCTTGCAGCATTCCCATTAGCGTTCCTTGACAGTGCCCCAACCCAACGGGCTAAATGAAAACCGCCGGAAGCTAGCGTTGGTCTTTTCCCGGGAACTTCCCGACGCTCTGGCTCGTATCTCTTCTTGCTAACGGATTCAAATGCCCTTCGTCTATCAGCCATAAGGGGTTAAGGCGATGAAAATGACACAAGCATGGGGATGGCTGGCGGCAGGGGTGCTGGCAGCCGGGTTGAACGCAAGCTACTACGATGGCGGTCTTCAGTGGGCGCACCAGGTTGCGGACCGCGTCGGGCACAGCTCGGCGGCTGTACTGGCCCTGGCCTCTGGACGGGCCGACCGGTTCCTCTCCGGAGCGGAGGTGCTGACGGGGCGAAGGGAGAACCCTTCCTGCCCGTTGGCCACGACGCTGGCGCGGGTCCAGACCAGGATCGCGCGCACCCAGACAGGATTTGACGTCATGTCGGCGCGGGAAGAGGCCCAGTTAGAGCGGTTGGAGGCGAATCGGGCACGCATGGAAGCCCGGATCGCGGTTCAGACCGCCCATTTCCGGATTGCGACCGCGAATTTTGCCCCGGTAGCCCTCAAGGCGCTCCCGGCTCCTGTGGTTTGTCCCCGAGTTCGCGTGAACATTCCGCAAATGCCAATGATGAAGATGCCGGTCGCTCCGGAGATTCACATCGAGATGGCGGGCACCGGTCCGGTTTAACCAAGACTGATCAGAGCTTTGCTTCCTGAAAAAGACGGGCGCGGAAAACAAGCCGCGCTCACTTTTTCGTCCCTTGTGATTCCGAGGAGCCGCAGGCGACGAGAGCCTGCCCCGAGCGAAGTCGAAGGGAATCTGCTTCCTCTCGCCCCTGGCAAACGGCAGATTCCTCCGCCTTTGTTGCGCTCAGCGTCGGAATGACAAATCATCTGGCCTTGCCATCGACTCCGCGCTCTCGTACCCAATGCGGTTCCTACCTGTGCAAATCCTTCAATTTTTTGTCTATCTCAATTCGAGAAATGCAGCTATATTGAAAAAGCTCAGCGATTCCTTGGCGACAACTGACCTGAATTGATGGCGCGGAAAGCCAGCGGCACCATCTTGCAGGAGGAGTTGTACCCACCCAGCGCCCAGCCTGCGCGCGAGGAGCTCGACGACGCGCGTCTAATGGACCTGGATGTAGACGAGGAATCTCCCTTCCTGCGCGGGCAAAAGCGTGTCTCCGCCCGCCGCAGCTCACTTCCCAAGAAAACTGCAAGTCGCCTGCTGTGGGCATCCCTTGCGGCCGCAATTCTATGCGTCGCCGCAATTGCTGCCGCCGCTTTGTACGAATACGGCGAGCGCTCGTGGCGCTTTCGCGTTGAATCCAGCGACCACATTGAAGTCACCGGCATGCAGAACGTAACCAAGGCGCAAATCATGGAAGTGATGGGCGCCGACATCGGACGCAACATTTTCTTCATCCCTCTGGCTCAGCAGAAAGCGCAACTCGAACAGATTCCGTGGGTGGAATCGGCCAGCGTGATGCGCTTCGTACCCAACCGGCTTAAGGTGGAAGTCCATGAGCGCACACCGGTGGCGTTCGCCCGAGTCGGTCCGAGAATTGCCCTCATCGATGCGGGCGGAACGCTAATGGAGCTGCCGCAAAAACACAAATACTCCTTCCCCGTAATTCTTGGGATGAATCCGGGCGAGCCCCTTTCCACGCGCGCGCCGCGCATGAAGGCCTACAACGAACTGGTGCAAGAGCTCGATTCCGGAGGCGCTCGCTACTCGCAGGACCTGAGCGAAGTGGATCTCTCCGATCTCGAAAACCTGAAGGTGCGGGTGAATGATCCGGCGGGCGATGTCTTGGTGGAACTGGGTTCGTCGGATTTTCTGAAGCGCTACAAGACTTATGTGAGTCACGTGCGGGAGTGGCGGCAGCAATTCCAGAAGCTGGAATCGGTGAACCTGCGCTATGACAATCAAGTGATCGTCAATCCTGACATGGAAGGAAAACCCCGGCAGTCTGCGCTGTCAGTCTCCGCCGCGAAAGCAGCGGCGGCGGCGGGCGTGAAGCCGGCGGCGCTTATCACGCGCATGAGTCCGCACGATCGGACTCTTCCCAAGCCCGCGTTTGAGTTGACCGAGAAAAAACTGGAATCGGCATCGGCGAAGAAGGCGGCAGCGAAGCCGAGAGTCAGGAAGACGAAGACGGGCAAAGGTACGAGCTCGAAGAAGATTGCAGCCAAGGCTCCCGCGCCGGGGACGAGGGTTACTGCAACGACGCATGGGACATGGCACAAACCGGAAACCAGGAAGCCCGCGCCATCGGCCCCGCCGGCGGCGCATCCTTCGATTCCGAAACCGAGTGCAGCGATAGCCAAACAGCAAGCCAATGCGAGTTCAGACTAATTGACGTCGAGGAATTCATAAGCGATGGGGAACCAGCAGGGAAGTTTTCTTACCGCGATTGACGTAGGCAGCGCCAAGACCTGCGCGCTCATGGCGGAGTTCACCGACAGTGGGCTGCGCTATCGCGGCCACGGCGTGGCCGAATCCCGTGGTTCGCGCAAGGGCGTGATTGTTGAACTCGACAAGGCGGTAGCGGCGATTCAGAAAGCGGTCGAAGCCGCCGAGGACGTCGCGGGCGCGGCGGTGGAGCAGGCCAGCGTCGGTATCGGCGGGGTCCACGTGCGCGGCGTCAACAGTCACGGCGGCATCAGCATGGGCACGCGTCCGCGGGAAATTGGACGCGACGAGATCAAGCAGGCGGTCGACCGGGCCCGCGCCATCCCGCTGCCCGCCGATCGCGAGATCCTTCATCTGCTGCCGCAGGAATTCATTCTCGACGATCAGGCCGGAGTGCACGATCCGCTGGGCATGATGGCGGCACGCCTGGAGGTTCGCGTTCATATGGTAACGGCGGCGACCAGCGCTACCCAGAACGTGATCACCGCGGTGAACCGGGCCGGAGTCCATGTCGACGACACCGTGTTCGAGCCTTTAGCCGCGGCCGATTCGGTGCTGCGCAATGACGAGCGTGAGATGGGAGTATGCCTGGCAGATATCGGCGCGGGCTCGACAGAACTGATCGTTTTTCAGCAGGGCGCCGTCATTCACACGGGTGTGATTCCGGTGGGTGGCGATCATTTCACCAGTGATCTGTCGGTTGGGCTGTGCACGCCGCTTGCCGAGGCGGAAAAGATCAAGAAAATTTATGGCAATGCGATCGTGACTCTGATTCCAGAAGGCAATGAAGTGGAGGTCCCGTCCGTCGGGGACCGTCCGTCGCGGCTCTTACCGCAGCGACTGGTCGCTGAGATTCTGGAGCCCCGCGCACGCGAGCTTTTCGAAATGATGCGCGAGACCTTGCGCCACAGCGGCATGTTCGATGTTTGCCTCGCCGGCATCGTGCTCACCGGTGGAGCGTCGCGGCTTCCGGGAATCTTCGATGTGGCGGAGTCGGTGCTCCGCCGGTCAGTGCGGCTTTCGTGGCCTGCCCCGCTGGCCAAGATGCCGTCAACATTATCCGAACCCGAGTTCGCGACCGTGCTGGGCATGGTGAATTACGGCCAGCGTGCGCGCATCGCGCGCGGCTTACAGGAAGACCGCTGGGGATCAAGATTGAAAGCGCTGTTGGTCGGCAAGGGAGCGTAGACCGTGGCTAGTTGTTAGGGACACAGCGCTGTTGTAGGAAGGACACTTGTTTTTCTTTGCGATCTTCGCGGCTTTTCTTAGCGACCTTTGCGGTTACAGTTTTTTGCCGGCGCGATAGAAAGGCTTTCACTGCTGAGAACGCCGGGAAAGACCGCAAAGATCGCAAACGGACTTTATTTCAAAACAGGAGTGGACACAAAATGAAAAAAGATTCAGGCATTCGCATCAGCTTCAACGAAGAGGCCCGCAACGACGCCAAGATCAAAGTCATTGGCGTAGGTGGTGGTGGTGGCAATGCAGTCAACCGCATGATGGATGCCGGCGTGGAGGGCATCGAGTTCATCGTCGCCAACACCGACCTGCAGGCGCTGCGCATGTCGCACGCGCCCGTGAAGCTGCAACTCGGCGTGAAGCTGACCAATGGCCTGGGCGCGGGCGCCAACCCTGAGGTCGGCCGCAAGGCTGCGCTCGAAGATTCCGACAAGATTATCGAAGCTCTCGAAGGCGCCGACATGGTGTTCGTCACCACCGGCCTCGGCGGCGGCACCGGCACCGGAGCCGCTCCCATCATCGCGTCGCTGGCCTGCGAGATGGGTGCCCTCACGGTTGCGGTCGTTACCAAACCTTTTTCCTTCGAAGGCAAACGGCGCATGGCTCAGGCCGAACGCGGCATTGCCGAGCTGATGGAGTCGGTCGACACCACTATCGTGATTCCCAACGAAAAACTGCTCGCGGTGGCGGAAGACGCCGGCTTCTTCGAATCGTTCCGCATCGCCGACGACATTCTTCGTCAGGGCGTGCAGGGGATCTCCGACATCATCACCATCCCCGGCATCATCAACCGCGATTTTGCCGACGTGAAGACCATCATGGCCCGCATGGGGTACGCCGTCATGGGCACGGCCTCCGCCAGCGGCCCGAAGCGCACCATCGAAGCCGCTCAAAAGGCCATTGCATCGCCCCTGCTCGAGGCTGGCGCCATCGATGGCGCGCGCGGCATTCTCATCAACATTACCGGTTCCGCGTCGCTGAAACTAGCCGAAGTGCAGCAGGCGTGCTCGATCATCCAGGGCGCTGCGCATGAAGACGCGAACATCATCTTCGGCGCCGTGTTGGACGAAAAGATGAAGGATGCGGTGAAGATCACCGTCATCGCCACCGGTTTCCGCGAGGCCCCGTCCGCGAGGCCCCGTCCGCAGGAAACTCGCACCTCCTTTGCCGCAGCGCATGAGGACGCCATGGAGTTCCCCGAGGAGCAGGGATCGCGCGATTCCAGGCACGATCCCCAGCCCGAGTCCATGCCCAAGCACATCATGGAGCCCGCCGTGTCCGAGCGCAGCATGACGAATGACCGCACTTACGCGGATGACGTAGCTCCCGTACCCATGGCGCACGCTTCCGATCGTCTGGCGGGCGATGTAATTTCGCTCGACACCATGCGCGGCGCTATTGTGACGAACTTCGAGCCGGATGATCTCGACGTCCCCGCGTTTCTGCGCAAGCGCAATGAGGTGATGTAGAGTCGAAATATTTTGCACCTGGATGCCGGTTGATCACTGCGGGGAGCCAGCGCAGGCTGCCCGGAATGAGAAAAGTATTTCACATGGGGAAGTACCTTTTCAGTAACCCGGTAACGCGTTACTGAAGGGGTCTGAACCGATGTAATCTGTGCTTATGTCCTTGTTCCATAATGGGTTAAGCGGAAACTAATGTTTCTTGGCAGTCAAACATTTTCGTTGCCAGAAGTGTGCTAAGTCTCGTAATATCAGCGCAGTCGAGTAGCTTGGCGGGGTTACCGCCCGGTGGCACGGTTCGTGCATCGAATGAGTGAAGCGTCCGGGGAGCGAATCAACCAGATGTTCAAAGGAAAGAGCCTTCTTCGTCTGTTACTGGCCTTGAGTACCTGTCTGCCCCTGGCGGGGATGAGTTGGGCGGCGCACATCAACCCCAGCGCGCACGCGCCAGCCAAGTCAAAATCGCAGAAGATTAGTGAGAGCCAGCGCACCCGGCGCCGCATCCACCATTTGGCGCGCAGCCGCAGCGCGAACCTCTCGCGGGCTTCGGTGAGCACACGTCGACGTCACTATTACGAGCGCTTTCATATGAGCTCGTTTGCCGACGGCATTGCTGCCGGTGACATTACGACCGGCGAAGATCCGGTTGTGCGTCAGGCCGCCATGGACGCGCTGGGCAACATGAACGGTACAGTCGTCGCCATCGAACCGACCAGCGGGCGCGTGTTGGCCATGGTGAACCAGAAGCTGGCTCTGTCGAGCGGCGCCCAACCTTGCTCCACCATCAAACTTTCCGTGGCGCTGGCGGCTCTGAGCGAAGGCCTGGTTTCCAAGGAAACTGAAGTTGCTCTCGGCCGCCGCAGCCGCATGAATCTGACCACTGCGCTCGCCCATTCCAACAACGCTTATTTCGAAGCCCTCGGACGCAAGCTCGGGTTTGAAAAAGTTGCCTATTACGCCCACGAATACGGACTAGGCGAACTGGCGGGATACGACATTCCCGGCGAACAACTGGGCAGCTATCCCGACGAAGCGATTCCCGAAAAGCTGGGCGGCGTGGGCAAGATGTGCTCGTTCGGCGAAGGCGTCTCTATGACGCCCCTGCAACTGGGCGCGATGGTTTCGGCGATCGCCAACGGTGGAACGCTCTATTATTTGCAGCATCCCACAACTCCGGAAGAGGTCGCGGGCTTTCAGCCGCGCATCAAGCGGCAACTCGACATCGCCCCCCTAATTCCTGAACTTTCCGATGGCATGGCCGGAGCGGTCCAATACGGCACCGCCCGCAGCCTGCGCCTTAACTTTAACGAGGAAGAAATTCTGGGCAAGACGGGAACCTGTTCCCACGCCGGAACGCGCTTCGGCTGGTTCGCCTCTTATGCCAACACCAGCGTCGGACGCGTGGTGGTCGTCGTCTTCTTGCAGGGCGGACGTCCCACCTTCGGTCCCAAGGCCGCGGAAATTACGGGGCGTATGTATCGCAACATGTACGACCACAATTTCTTCATTGCCACCCACGGCTGGCCTTCCGACTCGGCTGCGGTAAAAACGGTCAGCCCCACTCCGTAAATTATTCCACAACCCTTCTCGTAGAGACGTAGTTTCGCTACGTCTCTCTTTAATTCTCCGTAGCAATTTTTCGTCCGATCCCTTCTACGGACTCGGCCTCTCCCGCTCAGATAGGAAAATTCCTATCGGTTTCTAACATGAGAAAGACCCGCGCTGCCGATGTGTACTCCAGCAGGTCCAGGCACGGTGAAAGAACTCCGCGCCGATCTCTGCGGCGCTGTGCTCTGGAGGCGATACGTCGGCGTCGATGACACTCCACGGAAGTTACGTTTACATGGTCGTGTTGGTGCTGGCGGTGTGCGCGGCCTCAGCCGCCGCTCTGTTCATGGTCAGCCGCAAGCGGAAGGGCGGAGGCTCTTTGCTCGCGGTGTTTTTGGATCTGTTAGCGATGCGGAAAGCCGCGATCAACGCCCCCCGCGATGGGGAGACCCGCTTCCGCCTGTTGGCCGAGGCGATCCCGCAGATCGTATGGACCGCCGTTCCCGGAGGGGGGATCGACTACTGCAACCAGCGCTTTTACGATCTCACGGGATTCAGCAAAGAGGAAACCCTGGGATGGGCATGGCAACAAGCGCTCCATCCGGACGATCGGCCCTTGGCCCTCCAGAATTGGGAAAACTCCCGCCGAACGGGTACATCGTTCGATATTGAATATCGTCTGCGAACTGCCGCGGGAGGTTTTCGCTGGCACCTGGTCCGCGCAACGCCCATGCGGGATTCCGCGGGCACCATCGTGAAATGGTTTGGAGCCTGTACTGACATTGATGACCAGATGCGCCACCAAGAAGTGTTAGAAGAGCAACTCAAGCAGCATACGGAGGCGCTCATGGACGCCAATACCCGGTTGCAATCGGAAATGCGCGAGCGGGCCCTGGCGCAGCAGGAACTGAATCTGCAAAACGAACGCATGGTGCAGGATCTCACCAAGCGTTCGAACCGGGCGACCAACCTGGCGAAGATGGCCGAATTGCTGCAGAGTTGCGCCGCTGTGAAGGACGCTTGCTCCGTGATCGCCGGCATGGCCCCGAAAACATTTCCGGAACTTCGCGGCGCTCTGCTCCTGTTCAGCTCTTCGCGGGAAGCTCTCGAACTGGCTGCGATCTGGTCCGATTGCACCCTGGTGGCAAGTGCGTTTGGGCCGCAAGACTGCTGGGCCTTGCGCACCGGGCGCATGCATGTGGTCGCGGCCGGCGATCACACCGCCGAGTGCAGTCATGCGGCATTCGGCCAGTATTCATACGTCTGCTTGCCGCTGCTGGCGCACGGCGAAGCGATCGGGATGCTGCACTTCCAGATGATCGAGTCCGGCGAACTGCCCCAGCCGGTGCTGTCGGTCGCCAATATGTTCGCCGAGCAGGTTGGATTGTCGGTGGCCAATATCCGGCTGCGTGAAGCTCTGCGAAACCAATCGATCCGTGATCCCTTAACCGGTCTCTACAACCGCCGTTACCTGGAAGAGATAATGGAACGGGAAACGCGGCGGGCAGTGCGTGCCGAGCACGGCCTGGGCGTCCTGATGCTCGATCTCGACCATTTCAAACAATTCAACGACACCTATGGTCACGACGCAGGCGACATCGTATTACGGGAAACGGCTGCGTTCCTGTCGAAAAGCGTCCGCGCCGAGGACATTGTCTGCCGCTTCGGCGGCGAGGAGTTCGTCGTCATCCTCCCCATCGCGGACCTGAAGGCCACCCAGGCCCGGGCCGAGCGCATCCGCTCCAGACTGCGCGAGTTGTCGGTCATGCATCAGGGGCAGTCTCTTGGAACGATCACAGCTTCCGTAGGCGTGGCAGAACTTCCTCAGCACGGCACTTCTTCCAAGGAACTGCTTGAGGCCGCCGATGCCGCGCTCTACCGCTCGAAGAGGGAAGGCCGAGACCGGGTGATAGTGGCGGATATCCCTCCGGCCGCCGAAACGCAACTGAATACAGTCAAGATCGAAAAGCCTTAAGCCCACCAGCGTCGGCATCTCAAGTAGCGCCGGCTTCCTGCCCTCGCACGGTGGGGGCGAGACGCTCCAATGACAGCCCGCCGAGGCGGCGGCGCTACAAAGCACAACGCCCAGCCGTCAGGCTGGGCGTGATGGTTAAACGGTGAACTTTAAATCGACAGCACGAAGCTCAACTGCGCTGCCCGCGGCCTTTGCTCTCATCGCTCGCAATAACACCGTCTTTAATGTGAATGACCCGATGGGCATACTCCGCGATATCGCCTTCATGCGTGACCAGAATGATCGTATTGCCCTCCGCGTGCAGCCGGTCAAACAGCGCCATGATTTCAACACCGGTCTGTGAATCCAGATTGCCCGTGGGCTCGTCCGCCAGAATGATCGAAGGTTTGTTCACCAGAGCGCGCGCAATGGCGACGCGCTGCCTCTGACCTCCAGAGAGTTCGTTCGGCTTGTGGCTCATGCGGGATTCCATGCCCACGGCCGCTAGCGCTCCCTTGGCGCGCTCCATCCGTTCGTCGGTCGGAATGCCGGCGTAGATCAAGGGCAGTTCCACATTGTGCAGCGCCGTGGCCCGGGCCAGCAGATTGAACGTTTGGAATACGAATCCGATTTCCTTGTTGCGGATGCGTGCCAGTTCGTCGTCGTCCAGTTCGCTGACCAGTTGGCTGTTCAGCCAGTACTTTCCCTGCGAAGGCGTATCCAGGCAGCCAATCAGGTTCATCAGTGTCGACTTGCCGGACCCCGACGGTCCCATGATGGCGACGTATTCGTTGCGCTGAATGCGCAGATTCACCCCGCGCAGCGCGTGGACCTGCTGCTCCGATCCCATATCGTAAGTCTTCCAAAGATCTTCAGCCGCAATCATGCACGATTCGGGCGGTGCTAGGTTCGCGGTGTTGGGCATACTAATGACTTCTGCGGTTGCCATGTTTTTCTCCTGGTCCGGTGCCACTGACCTCTCCGATCCTTGGGGTTCAGTACGTTCTGGTTGCAGGCTCCGTTTTCCGAGACTCCGTTTTTTCGAGACCTCTGCCGGCTTTTCCTTTGGACGTACAACACCGGTTAAGGTTATGACTCTTCGTCTTCTTTCTTGGGAACCGTATTGTCGATCTTGACGCTGCTTCCGGGACGCAAAGTCCGCAAGACCTTGTAACTTCCCGTAATGACTTCGTCCCCTTCTTTCAGGCCGCCGAGCACTTCGATATCGGTCGTGCCGGTAATTCCCGTCGCCACCGGAACGAATACCGCTTTCTTGTTACGGATGACGAAAACCCCCTGCAGGTCATCCTCTTTCTTCCCCTTGGATGCGACTTCCTTCGCTACTGGTGCCGCTGCGTGCACCGAGCCTGGCGGATTATTCTGAAGCTCGATCTGCTCCTTGCTGCGCAAGGTCAGCGACTGTATAGGCAGAGCAAGGGCATTGCTGCGGGTTGCAGTCGTAATCTTCGCCGTGGTGGAAAGTCCGGGACGCAGGTCCAGCGGCGCATCCTGCAAGTTCACCACGACTTTGAAGTCTTTGGCCTCTTCGCTGGCGGTTGCCTGCTGCGACGTGGAAACCCCGCTGGACCGGACGATCGCGTTATCCCCGATCTCAGAAACCGTGCCGTGAAAAATCTTCTTCGGAATGGCGTCGATGGTTACCTCCGCGGGCTGTCCCAGATGCACATTCACAATGTCGGTTTCATCCACCTTCACTTCGGCGGTGATGATCGACATGTCGGCAATCGTCATCAACGTGCTGCCTGGCGCATTCTGAATGCCCATCACCACGGTTTCGCCCTCGCGGACCGGCAGGTTCGTAACCACACCGTCGTACGGCGCGTTGTAGCTGGTCTTCTGCAGCACGTCGGTGACGCGCGTCAAATTCGCGCGGCCCTGGGTTATGTGTTTGTCGGCAGAATCCTTCTGCGCCTTGGCCTGTGCCACCCGAGCCTGGGCTTGCACCAGGCCCGCATCCGCAGTTGCCCACGCATTCTTGCGGCTGTCGAAATCCGATCTGGAAATCAAACCGTCTTTGAACAGGCTCTGGGCGCGTTCCCAGTCCAGCTTGTTGCGGTCGTAGTCAGCTTGGGCGCGCTGCAAGTCGGCCTGTGAGGTCTTCAGCGCGGCATCCGCCGCCAGCGCGTCCGTCTGCGCCGCCTGCAAAGAGGCGTCGGTGGCGTTCACATCCGCCGATGACTGAACGTTCTCCAGTTGCGCCAACAATTGTCCCCTCTTTACGTGATCGCCCTCTTTTACAAACAGATGGGTGATCTTGCCAAAAGCGTTTGCGCCAACATTGACGTAAGTCTTCGGCTTGATCTCACCCGAGGCGCTCACCACCGTTGCCAGATCTTGCCGCTGCACTTTCCCGGTCTGTACGGTCACTACATTCTTGCTGCTCTGATGAACGGTGAACCCGACAATGATTGCGAGTAAAAGCGCAATGCCGACGCCAATTGCAATTTTTTTCCAAGCTTTCATGACTCCCGCCACCATCCGGGCGATTTATCTCCCACTGCAGGCCAAGCCCTGCCAGAACGTTTTTTTAAAGCAATTGGCCTCAGTTGCCTCGCTGCGAGTGACGGGCACACACTATCTGTTACGATCCTGGCGCCGAGAAAGTTCCCGATCAGGATTAGAAACAGAAGAAGTGGCCGAGACCCGTTACGCGTGGGAAGTGATAGCTACTGCCCCCGGAACGCTTAATTATAGTCTGCCGCCCGCTTTGGCAGCCAGAGATTTGCGCCAGCCTCGGGCAACTCGGCGCAACCTTCCCGCTTCTTAAATATACGGTTGTGGTTTGTTTTAATCGATTCTCCGGGCACGACTTAACCTTGCTTTCACACGACGAAAAGGCCTAAAATAGGCAAATTAGTTGTCTGGCAGGAGTCCCTCTCATGTTCCGGGTAGTTTCGTACCAAGCCGTTCTTCGAATTCTGTTCGTCTCTGCGGGTCTGATGGTTGTGGGCGCTCTCGCCCAGGACCAGCCGGACCAGAAGTCCGCCACCAAGCCAGCCAACGACGCTGCCAGCTCCGCGCCGGCACAGCCTGCCGCTGCGCAAACCCAGGCCACTCCCGATACAGTCGATCCCCTCAAGCGTCCTACCAATGAGAAACAGAAGAAGAAGAATGAGCGGGCGCTAAAGCAGGAACTGAGCCGCCCCTATAAGAAGTGGCTCGACGAGGACGTGGTCTGGATCATCACCGACGAAGAACGTGCAGCCTTTAGGCAGCTTTCGAACGACGAAGAGCGCGACAATTTTATCGAGGCCTTCTGGCAGCGCCGCGACCCCACTCCCGACACCGAAGAGAACGAATATAAAGAAGAGCACTACCAGCGCATTGCCTACGCCAACGAGCATTTCGCCGCGGGTGTACCGGGCTGGAAAACCGATCGCGGTCGCATGTACATCGTTTTTGGCAAGCCCGATGAGATCGATTCGCACCCCTCGGGCGGAACCTACGAGCGCCCCATGGAAGAGGGCGGCGGCGAGACCTCCACCTTTCCCTTTGAAGACTGGCGCTATCGCTACATCGAAGGCATCGGCCAGGAAGTTATTATCGAGTTCGTGGACACCTGCATGTGCGGCGAATTCCACATGACCATGGACCGCTCCGAGAAAGACGCGCTGCTCATGACCCCAAACGCGGGCTTGACTCTCTACGAGCAGATGGGAATGGCGAGTAAGTCGCAGCGCTTCTCCGGAGGCGGAATGGAACGCCTGGGCCTGGGGCCCCAGAGTTCTATGCTGCAGACCAAGGAGTTCGATCGCCTGGAGCAGTTCGCCAAACTGCAGGCGGCTCCCAAGGTGAAGTTCACGGATCTGGAGGAAGAAGTTAATTCCAAGATCATCCTCAATCCCATGCCATTCGATGTGCGCGCCGACTTCGTGAAGGTCACCAGCGACACCGTGCTGGTGCCCATCGCCATCCAGATGAAGAATCGCGACATCACGTTCGTCAATAAAGAAGGCATTCAGCGCGGAACGGTCAATATCTTCGGTCGCTTAACCACTCTGACTGGCAAGGTTGTCCAGACCTTCGAAGACACGGTGCAAGTCGACGTCCCCGCTGAACTTCTCCCCCGCACGGCGGAGAACGCTTCGCTTTACACAAAAGCATTGCCGCTGCGCCCGGGCCTGTACAAGCTGTATGTCGCGGTGAAAGACGTGAACGGAGACCGCAAGGGCATTTGGAGCCGCAGCATCAAGGTTCCTGAATTCTCCGATGACAAGCTCTCCACTTCAAGTCTGGTGGTCGCCGACGTGATGGAACCGGTTCCTACCAAGGATATCGGCACGGGCAACTTCGTCATTGGCACCACCAAGGTCCGGCCCCGCGTGGCTGCGGCCAACGGCAAGCCGGCTCTGTTTAAAAGAGACAAAGATCCCAAGCTGAATTTCTGGATGCAGGTCTATAATCTCGGTGTGGACGAGAAGACCCACAAGCCTTCCGCCACCTTTGAATACGACATCACCAATCTCGCGACCAACAAGCAGGTGATCCAGAAAACTGAAACCACTGACACCATGGGCAACATCGGCGAACAGGTGACGCTTCAGAAATCGATTGTGGCCGCCAACCTGCCGCCCGGCACTTACAAGATCGAAATCAAGGTGAACGACAAAATCTCCAAGCAGACCGTTAATCCGTCGGCGCTGTTTGCCGTAGAGTAACTCCCTGCGATTCCCCCCAGGGGGTGGGGTGGAGTGAGACTGCGTAACCTAGGAACTTGGACAATCCTATTGGGGTTGTCGCTTCCTGTTTGGGCTGCAGAGCAGCCCGGAGCGATCTCGGGATACGTCCGCAATAATTCGGGCACTCCTCAAATGGGTGCCGTCGTGCAGATTCTCGGCGCGGCAAATCGCACCCTAACCGTCTTTACCGACGGAGCCGGATACTACACGGCCAGCGGTTTGCTGCCCGGCCTCTACTCCCTCAAAGTCACGGCGCCTTCCTTCCTGCCCGCATTGCGCGAGAAAGTCGGACTTCGCTCCGGCGCCAGGCTCAATGTGAACGTCACCTTGAGTACGCTGCTGGGCGTCATGCAGCTCGGCCCCGCCCGCCCGCTGCCCGATGAGGATGACTGGAAGTGGACTCTGCGTTCGGTCGCGAACCGCCCCATTCTGCGCGTCTTTAGCGATCCCGCTTCCGGCCTTGCTGTACCTGCCGAGAAGCAGAGCCACGAGTTAAGCGGGACTCTCTCCTTCCTCGCCGGCTCCGCCGCTGGCGGCTATGGTACCGGATCGGACATGAGCACCGGCTTTACTCTGGAGCGCTCCGTCTTTTCCGATGGACATCTCTCCTTCAGCGGGGACGTAGGCTACGGCAGCAGTGTCCCTGCGGGTGTGCTGCGCACCACTTATTCCCATCGCTTGGCCGACGGCTCCGCGCCTACGCTTGGCCTGACCGTGCGCCGTTTCTCTCCTTCCGACCCCAACCTGCATAACGCGGCCCTGCAGGCTCTGGCCTTTTCCGCAGGCGACGACTTTACCGTCGCTGATGTTTTGGAATTGAAATTCGGCAGCGAGCTTCAGACCGTCCAGTTCCTGGGCCACGCAACCGCTTTTCGTCCCTACGGTTCCGCTGATCTTCATCTTTCCCCCAACACGGTTCTCGAATACGACTACGCCACGTCTCGCCCGGACTTGCGTACCGAGAAGGGATTTGATTCGGCGCCGGCTGATCTGAGCGAATCGAATCCGCGTGTCAGCTTACTCGGTTTCGCTCCCAAGATGGAGAGCGCTCATCATCACGAATTGAGCCTGTCGCGGCGAATGGGCAAGAACAAGGCTCAGGTAGCAGCCTTCTCCGACCGCGTGGGCGATCCCGCGCTCCTCGGCACCGGCGAAGTTACCGCTGCCGGCGGATTCCTTTTGCCCGATATCTCTTCCGGCACATTCACCTATGCCGGCAAGACCCTCGATACCAATGGCCTCCGCTTCGTGCTGCAGCGCAAATTCTCTGAGGACCTCACCGCCACCGTCGACTACGCTTTCGGCGGCGTGCTTGATCTTTCCCGCCCCGACGTGCCGTTGCAGAGCGCTCAGCAATATCTCACCACCCAGCGCCGCCATGCCGTCGCCGCCAAATTGAGCGGAACCACGCTGCATACCCATACCCGCTGGATTGCATCGTACCGCTGGGTGAATGGCCCTGCCGTCACTCCGGTCGACATGTTCAGCGCTTCACCCGGACAAAGCGATCCTTTCCTGAATATCTTTCTACGCCAGCCGATTCCCAGCTTGGGCGGCCACATGGAAGCCATCATCGACCTGCGCAACCTTTTGGCGCAGGGCTACGTCCCTGTCCTCGGCCACGACGGCCAGACGGTCTATCTAGTCCAAGCCGCCCGCTCCGTCCGCGGCGGCGTCTCGTTCACGTTCTAAATACTTCGCACCTTAGCACCCCCGCCCGACGAACCGTGCCAAAACGCTTCACTCCAGCCGTATTTGTCATCGCGCCCAATTCCAAAAGCTGATAGCTGATAGCCACGTGTCTTATTCGTAAAATCTATCCCTCCCATTCACAACTCCATGGTTGACTCCCGAGAGTACCTTTCGATACTGTTCTTCAACTGATCTTTGCGGGCGGGGCGACGCATCTTGTTAGGATGCAAGCGATTGCAAACTTTCCCAGAAGCAATCTGACCTCCCGCAGAGGACCATCATTCCTCGACAAACGATCAGCTTCAAGGAGACCACATGAGAGCGCGCATCATCCTGGCGTTTGTTCTTCTGGCCGCACTGAGCCTGTCGGCACAGACCTTCCGCGGAACCATCCTCGGGACCGTGACCGACCCTTCCGGCGCCGTAATTCCCGGGGTGAAAGTGACGGTGAAGAACACAGGTACGGGATTGGAGCGTACGACCGAAACCAGCGCCGACGGCAGTTATTCGCTGCCCGAACTGCCCATTGGCACCTATACCGTGACGGTTGTCCAGTCTGGATTCGACACGTTCGTAGCCACGGGGGTGACGGTGGACGTCGCCACCGAGCGCCGCGTGGATGCCTCCCTGAAAGCCGGCCAAGTCTCGACCAGGGTCGAAGTTGCGGGTGAGCTTTTGCCTCAGGTCGAAACAACCTCCGCCGAACTTGGAGGCACCCTGACCGCGGATACCATTGAGAGCCTCCCCGTCAACGGACGCGACTACCAGAAACTGATCTATCTGAATCCCGGCGTCGCCGGATCCCCCGACCAGATTTCGGACTCTCCCGGTTCCTACGGCACCTTCTCTATGAACGGCTCGCGCGGCCGCGCGAACAATTTCCTGCTCGACGGCACGGACATGAATGACGGTTACCGCAACGATCCGGCCATCAACGAAGCCGGCGTGTTCGGCGATCCCGCTACCATCCTCCCGCTCGACGCCGTCGCTGAATTGCGCGTTCTTTCCAACTACGAGGCCGAATATGGCCGCAACAGCGGCGCCGTCATCAACATCGTTACTAAGAGCGGCACCAACGACTGGCACGGCTCTATGCTGGAATATTTTCGCAGCGGCAAGATGGGAGCGCGCAACTATTTCAACCTTGCTCCCGATCCAAAGAGCCCGTTCAATAACAACCAATTTGGCGGCGCCTTGGGCGGCGCCATCGTCAAGGACAAAACATTCTTTTATGCGGATTATGAAGGCCAGCGCGAGAACGGCTCGCAATCAGGAGCTACGTGTGTGCCCGACCCGGCAGTGATAGCCGCGACCGAGGCGAGCATCGTCGCTGGCGACGGGACGGTGGATCCAGTGGCGACCGCATTGTTGGCACGCAACCCCTGGCCGACCCCTAATATCCCCGGTGTGGCAACCACCACGACCGGTTGCAGCGCCAGCAATCTCTCCACCTCCACTGCCTTCTTCAATCGCGTAGACAGCTTCATCGGCAAGATCGATCAGAACTTCAATGCCAATAACATGCTGACCGGGCGCTACTACCTTGGCGATAGCAGCCAGAGCTTCCCCTTTGCTCAGTTGGCCGGGGGGTTGCTGCCAGGATTCAATACTGTCACGCCGACGCGCGTGCAACTGATCGCGCTCTCCTATGTAAAGGTGGTCAATGCCAACCAGGTGAACGAAGCCCGGCTGGGATGGAATCGATTCGCGGAGGGATTTTTTCCCGAGGACCAAAGTTTCAATCCCAATTCGATTGGATTGGATACCGGCGTCGGCGCCTATGACGGCGGTCTTCCCGCGATCAGTTTTGACGGCGCTCTATCGGCCGAATCCAGCTTTTCTCAGATCGGCGCCACCAGTTCCATACCGCGCAATCGCGTGGATTCCAACTGGCACTTTGTCGACAACTATTCCTGGAAGTCGGGAAAACATGACGTGAAATTCGGTTACGAATTTCGGCGTACTACCATCATGCAGGTGATCGATCACAATTTCCGCGGCACCTTGAGCTTCTCTGACCTGTCCAGCTTTCTGCAAGGCCTTCCCGACGGGGGCAATCAGGTCGCGGGTGATTCCAAACGACATACCTTTCAGAACAGCCACGGCTTATTCATTCAAGACAGCTTCCGTGCGACGCCTCGACTCACCCTGAACTATGGCGTGCGCTGGGACTATTTTGGAGTGACGGGAGAAAAGAGCGGGCTCTTCTACACCTTCAATCCCGCGAACGGTGGAAGCAACGATCAAACCAATCAGTTGTATGGCAAGGACTTCAACAACTTCGCTCCCCGTTTGGCTTTTGCCTATGACGTAACCGGCAAAGGCAAGACTGTAATCCGCGGCGGATGGGGACTGTTCTATGATGCATTCTCTCAGGACATGTTCCTCGGCCACCTGCCATGGAATTGCATCTTCTGTCCGGGTCCGGCCTATCCCGGATCGGGGCCGCAAGCGCTCGCTACCGGCAGCGTGGCCACGGACCCGAACACTGGTCTGGCAGTGGTGCCCCTGGCGGCGGGACAGCCGGTTTATACCGGATACGGTCCTGAGGGCGATTTCTTCTCCGTCGATCCGAAAATGCGCACGCCTTACGTGCAGAACTTCAATCTGAACCTCCAACAGCAACTGGGCAGCAAGACCGTCCTGCAGGTTGGATATGTTGGATCGAAAGGGACGAAGCTGTTCCAGTTCCTCGATATTAATCAGCCGACTCAGGCGCAGATCACAGCGGCAGATCTGGCGTGCGTTCCCGATCAGGCCAATGGTGCTTACTGTCCTTCCGGCTACGGTGTGCCACGTCCCTATTCAAATTTCTTCTACGTCAACCAGGAGAAGTCTTCGGCCAACTCCATGTACCATGCCTTGCAGGCCAGCCTGCGTACCAGCGGTTGGCACGGGTTGACCTCGCAAGCCAATTTTGTCTGGTCGCATTCCATCGATACCGCAAGCGATCTCGAAGACTTCGAGCCCAACCAGGCGCAGCCCCAGAACAGCACGAATCCCGCGGGCGATCGCGGCAACTCCAGCTTCGATATTCGCCGCCGCTTCACTTGGAACTTCACCTATCAGATCCCCAAGATGGGAGGAGCTCTGTCGAAGCTCAAGAATGGCTGGGGCTTCGACGGAGTACTCAACTTGCAGGACGGTCAGCCCTGGCACCTGAACTATGAATTTCAGGGAGATTATTCCGGAGCGGGTGAAGGCTTTGACCGGCCGGACGTGATTGGTCCTCTCCAGTACTCCAAGAATCCGGCTCAGTATCTGAACTTGTCCTCATTCGCTGCACCATGTACATGGGGAAACCCCCAAGGAAACGACGGCAGTTCCGACGAAACCAACTGCGTTCCGGGAACCAGACACTTCGGCGACCTCGGCCGCAACTCCCTGAAAGGCCCGAGCTTCAAAGAGTTCAACTTCTCCATTTTCAAAGATACGGCGCTAGCAGAGCACGTGACCCTGCAACTCCGCGCCGAGTTCTTTAACCTCCTTAACCATCCGAACTTCTCCAATCCGCTGTTGCCCAATTTCATCGGCGATATCGGTGCGCCCGACGCAGCCACAGGCCAACACAGCGGCTACTATTCACTGACTGCGACGGGCGACGTAGGCATCGGCAATCCCTTCCTCGGCGGAGGCGGCCCACGTGGTGTGCAGTTCGCTGCGAAGATCACCTTCTAGCCAGCGGCTAAACTCAAAGCCCCTGCGTCGGCAGACCGTAGAAAAGAAGGTGGCAGCGCCCAAGCGACGTACGCGAGCGGAGGTTCAGCAGCTAGTGACGGAGTTTGTGAGCAGCGGCATGCGACGCAGCGAGTTCTGCAGGAATCGCGGTTTGAGCTTCGGTACGCTGAGTCGGCATCTGAAGAAGCAACACTGGAAGAGGAAGAGTAGAAAAGCTTCTTCGGCCGGCCGGTTGGTGCCGTGGAGTTGGCCGCCAAGAAATCGCCGAGGCAGCACGAACCGAGTTGCGGGCTGGCCGTGGTCCTGTCGGGCGGGTGCCGGATCGAAGTAGGTCGTGATTTTGGTACGGATACGTTCGAACGCGCTTCCTGGAGTATCCCGAACCGGAGCTAAGGAATAACTTGGCTGAGAATTCAATGCGTCCCGTGGCACTGGGTCGGAAGAACTGGTTACACATCGGCAGTCTGCAGGCGGGACCTAAGGTTGCGGCGATTTTATCGGTCGTGGAAAGCTTGCCGCAGGTTGAAACTCCCAGTGCGCGATTATTTTGGGCGCGGTTCTCCCCGGGTTCGCTGATCTCCCGGTCCAGTGCCTCCCAGCATTCATAGACTCAAACGACCTGTTGTTAGCGTGAAGGCGATGTCCGACAGTTAGTTGAAAATGCTATTCTCATTTTGACGGCAGGTTTTGCTGAGACCTACGTCAAACCGAGTGATCAGCGTGCTGGTCGTGCGCGGATGGGCTGAGCGTGAATCAATATTTGGCTGTGCTGACCGCGAGCATAACAACCTTTGCAGCCACGAATGTTGATGACGCGTTTCTCCTGACTTTCTTCTTTGCCCGGCGCATTTCGACCCGACGAATCGTCGCAGGTCAGTTCGTCGGCTTCGGGGCCATCATTGTTGTCAGTTTGATCGGCGTCTGGGCCGCTCTCGCAATACCACATCGCTGGCTTCGCGTTCTTGGGTTGGTCCCGCTCGCGATGGGAGCCACGCAACTACTTCGGGCGCGCCGAGCTGAACTGGAGACCCCACACAGCAGCAATAGCAACGTCGTATCCATCGCTTTGGTTACCTTGTCGAACGGAGCCGACAATATCGGCGTCTATGTGCCGTTCTTCGTCAACGGCCGAGGTTACCTTTGGCTGATCTTGACCGTGTATGCCCTACTGGTCCCCCTGTGGTGTTTTATCGGCAGATGGCTCGGAAACCACTCGCTCATTCTGCGTTCAGTTGATCGATGGGGCCATTGGGCTGTGCCGTTGGTGTTCATCGGGCTGGGAATTTACGTCCTGAATTCGTGAGCGCCTCCACTGAATTTCGCATAAGTGGTTCATAAATTATTGACAGGGTGCGCACTTATCACTTGTTTACTTCGCGACGGAATCCGTTGATCCACACGTCCTTTTTATGCTCTCTTTAGGACTTTTTCATTTCTTCTGAACTACGCTGACTGTGGAGATATGGGATGGTTATTCCCTGGGCCAGGTTTTCACCCGCCATTCAGCAGCCGCGAAGGATCCTGGGCTTACTCGCAGACGTTCGCTCCGGCACGATTCCCCGCTACTTGTTTGCCGTGGTTGTGGCGCTCGCTACGTCCGGCTATGTGGCCGCACAAGTGGGCGTTAATGAGGTACACGTTCTGCCGCGCGCAATGCCAGCTCCTTTTGCGCCCACGCAGCACGTCCTTCGAACTAACGTCGATTTGGTGCTGGTGAACGTGACGGTTCTGGATCATGCAGGGCGTACCGTCACTGGACTGGAACCGACAAACTTTGCGGTGCTGGATGACAAGGATCCTCAGGTTGTCAGGTACCTTTCCAGTGTTGACGAGCCCATATCGCTGGTTGTGGTTCTTGATGCCAGCGCGAGTATGGCCTCGAAACTCCAGCAAGCACGGAAGGCTTTCACTGAACTCGTCAACACATCGAACCCACAAGATGATTTCGGGCTGATCATCATTGGTGACCAACCCCGGGTTGCTCTTCACTTCGATGACTCCGCAACCGATATTCAGCGGGTAGCGGACGCACTCCAGCCTGACGGCGCCACAGCGTTGTGGGATGGTATGTATCTGGGCATAAAAGAACTGAAGAGTTCCCCTTACCAGAGAAAGGCGATGGTCGTGATTTCCGATGGGGGTGACAACCACAGCCGGTATACGGAATCGGAGCTAAGGTCGCTCCTGAAAGAATCGGATGTAGCCGTCTACGCAATCGGCCTGTTCGACCGATATGCCACCAGACTCGAAGAAAAGAAAGGGCCACTCCAACTCGACGAAGTCACGGCGGTCACCGAGGGCCGAGTGTTCTCTGCTCATGACTCGGTGGAAGTGTCACGCGCCGTGACCCAGATCAGCCACGAATTGCGCAATCAGTACGTTCTTGGTTACTACCCGAGCCATCGCAGCGGAGACGGCAGGTGGCACAGGCTCAAAGTTCACCTCGCAGGATCGGCACCGCAAGCAACATACCGGCTATACGCCAGGAAGGGCTATTACGCACCCGCGGAATAGTCTTTTCTGTACCGTGCGGGATGCGCGACAAGGCGCCTCGTTTCGACTCTCTTGTTCCAGTGCCTGAGCGGCGTTCATTTCCTTATCTGGCAATCTTCTGAATGATGCCGTCGCAATCTTCCTCCCTGCGGAGCCAAAGGACAGATTCAAAGAATTGTTTAACCGTAGGCTTGGAGTAGGATTTATAGGTGTCGGCGGATTCCGAAGTCGGCCAAGAGAATGTTCCCTATGCAGAGCGTCAAGATCCATAGGTTCTGGCGTTCCGGCATTCGGGCTGTTCCCGGCACTCTTCTGGTAGGACTGGTAACTTTCATCTGTTATGGGTTGGGGCTGAATCTTACCGCAACCGGATTCCTTTATCTGATTGTTGTGGTATTGCAGTCCCTGCTCGGCGACTTGGTCTCCTCTGCCGTAGTTTCCATCATCGCGGACCTTTGTTTAAATTTTTTCTTTGTTCCCCCGATTTTTTCGTTCAGGGTAAGCGATTCTTCAGACATTTGGGCGTTGATCGCTTTTTTGATCACGGGCTTGGTCATCACTCGCCTCATGACTCAAGTGCGCCAGGAGGCGGAGACATCGCAGCTTCAGCGCCACCAGATGAAGCTGTTGTACGAATTGACGCAACGCTTGCTCGCACTGGATCCAGACGACCTGTTGCTGACAAAGGCGGTCGAACTGTTTCGCGAAGTGTTCAGTGTCCTGGCTGTTTGCTTATACGACGGGGCTAACACGGAACTCTACAGCAACGGAGAAGAATCTCGAAACGGTCTCGCGGAACGGACTCGGGCAGCGTATATCTCACGCCAAGACGCCGATGATAACGTATCCGGGGTTTTCATCCGGTGTCTGCGGGCGGCCGGGCAAACGATAGGAGCGATTGGATTCGATGGCTTGCGTGATGGGGAACTGACCGCAGGCCCGCTCACGGCACTGGCGGCCGCTATGCTGGAGAGAGCGCATGTTTTTCGCGATGCAAGCCACGCAGTCGCGGCCGCTCAGGCAGAAGTGTTCCGCGGAGCCATCCTCGACGCACTTGCGCACGAGTTCAAGACTCCATTGGCCGCTATCGTGACCGCCGCCGGTGGCCTCCGTGAAACAGGCGGGTTGCGTCCCGAACAGTTGGAACTGGCTGAGATCGCGGAAACGGAGGCTTCTCAACTCGGCTTGTTAACGTCGCGGTTGCTTCGAATCGCCCGGCTGGATAAGGAAGAGGTCAGGCCACAACTAGAGTTGACAGATGTTGCCGACTTGCTTGCCCAGCTAGCGGAACAATACTCAAGACGAACCGATCGCGAGCTCTCCCTAGTCCAAGGTGTAGCCTCTGCTGAAGTGTTCGCCGATGCTGAACTTCTTCGGCTTGCTCTGCGCCAATTGCTGGACAATGCCTGCAAGTACTCACTGGCCGGTTCGGTTATCAAGCTTGCCATCCAACTACAACATGAGTCGGTGGCCGTGCGCGTGTGGAACAGCGGAAGTCTTGTTCCATCGAGTGAGCGCCCGCATATCTTCGAGCGCTTCTATCGCGGATCAGAGGCGCGCCATCTGGCGCCGGGATCGGGACTCGGCCTGTATGTTGCGCGGAAAATTGCTCAGGCCCACGGCGGAGGCCTGTATCTTGAAACGGACGTCGGCGAGGGCACTTCTTTCTGCCTCACCTTGCCCATCGCACAGAGCGATCCTGCCAATGCCGATAGGCGTGTTGGCTGACTGTTGTGGTTTGCGCGCCGACGATGCTACACCTCGGGGAGGCCACCCAGCCCCACAACCGCTCTGACCAATCGAATTCTTTAGACAATCTTTACGGATTCTTCATGTGCGCGCCTCTATCTTTATCGAAGGATGGTCCGGAAGAGAAAGCACTTTTTGCAGCGTGCGCCGGATGTAACTGCTTTATCGACTGCCGCGGCCGTTTCTTTTGCCTGGTATGGGCTCCGCCTCCATTTCGAACGCAGCCCTTGCGGTCACCCTCATCCGTGATCCACGAACTCCTGCATCGGTCGCAAACCTGCGGCGTTCCGCGCCAAGCTGGCAATTACGAGGACGAGCTTAGCCATGTCACCGCGTCCAATCTCCGTGCTGGTCGTCGATGACGAGCCCGCCTTGCGCAAGGTGTTTCGGACTTCTCTGGCTGCCAGCGGCTTCCTGGTCAAGGAAGCGCGGAGTGGAGAAGAGGCCGTTGACATCCTCCCCCAATACCCTTTTGATCTAGTTCTGCTTGACATCAATATGCCGGGAATCGGGGGGCTGGAAGCCTGTCGCGAGATTCGCGCTCTTGCGCCCAAAATTGGAATTGTAATGGTCACTGTGCGAGATGCGGAGAATGACATGGTACGGGCGCTGGAGGCGGGTGCCGACGACTACGTCACCAAACCGGTTCGTTTCCGCGAACTCGTGGCCCGAATGCGAGCCGTGCTTCGCCGGCTCGAAGCAGACAGCGCCACCCAGCCGACGGTGATTCGAGTAGCCGCCCTGGAGATGGATCTTGAAGGCCATTGTTTGCGAAAAGGTGGGGACGTGATTCACCTGACGCCAACAGAATTCGAATTACTGGCCTTACTGATGCGGAACCAGGGAGTTCCTTTGACCCGCGCCAAATTGTTGCGTGCGATCTGGGGTCCAGAGTATGGCACGGAACTCGAATACCTGCGATCCTATGTCAGAACTCTTCGCAAGAAAATCGAAGACGATGCCACGCGTCCGAAGTACATCCTGACAGAACCTTGGTTTGGCTACCGATTCTGCGATCCCACGGATCCGCAGTCATCGGCAACGGAAAGCGAATCCCTTTAGGCTGTTGCTGGCCGCGGGAGCCGAGCTACCTGCTGACTCCCAAGTCGCGCCTCGTATAGTCAAAACTTTTGTTTAACGCAGCTAAAGTTTTCATGAAGATTCTTCACGAGTTCTTCACGGCTCGCACTCTACCGTTCAAGCCGTGCAGAGTCTGCACAAGCAGAGTTCGCAAAGTCTGCGGGCGAGCAAGGTTTGCGATATGACAATGACGACGAATCGGGACGATTTGGAACTCAGCCTTCTGCGCACGTTTCTCGCCGTAGTCCGACATGGGAGTATGGGACGGACTGCAGCCGCGGTTGCTAAGACTCAACCGGCCGTGAGCCAACAGATGTTGCGGCTGGAAAAGATCATCGGCCGGAAGCTCTTCTACCGAAGCCGTGCGGGCGTGACCCTGACGAGCCACGGCGAACTGTTGGTGGCGTACGCCCATCGCGCTATCGATCTCAATGAAGAGGTGCTGGGGCGGTTCCGCGAAGAATCCGCCTCCGGTCCAGTGCGCTTGGGAGTCAGCGAGGAAACCGCGCTCGCTGGACTGACGCTGGCGCTGAAGCAATTCCAGAGAACCCATCCCGACGTCGAGCTCAAGCTTATAGTGGCTGCGCCGGCAAAGCTCGAATTCCTGCTCGCGCGAGGCGAACTGGACTTTGCGATCGGCGATCCTACTCGGATCGTAGAGCTGCCCGTCATCCAGTGGCGATCCCGTTTAGTCTGGCTTGCCAGCACAGATCTTTCGATCGATCCCTTCAAGGTCCTGCCGCTGGTACTGTGTGAAAGCACGAGCTGGTGGCACGACGCAATCCTATCTTCTTTGCGCGGGGCTGGGTGGGAGTGGCGTGTAGTGTTCGAAAGCGCGAGCTTGGATGCCACTCTGGCGGCGCTCGACTCCGGCATGGGAGTGTCAGCGCTGCTACAGGAAACGGTCCGGAACACCAGGATCAGCGAGGTCAAGTACGCCAGGCTGCCTGTGCTACCCGAGGCCCGATTCGGATTGTTTCGCAGCCGCACTGCACCAACGAGAGCCGGAACCCTGATGGAAACCGCATTGGCAACCTCGCTCCAAGTGGCGGCCGGCAATCGGCTGGCACATTCTGCGGAAGCGCGGGGATGGCTGTCCGACGAGAACAGTCTTCGGCCCGCCAAGAGTTCGCAGGAGTTGGGCCGCGCACTTCTTTAGTCGAGCGTTTTTAGTCGAGCGTGTTTAGTGGATCGTGCCCAATCCAGCGCGGGTTTTCGAATTAGCTCTCTTCCGGGTGTGCGATAACCAAGCATTCGCGTCCGTTGACTCTCGATAACCGATACGTCCCGACTTGGGGCTCCCCCGACTTAGCCTCCCGATTCTTGATGAACTTTTTATGTACTCCTTACGAGATCTTTGTGCGCTTAGATATCCAATGAGATTCGCGTCAGACCGAAAGGAGTCAGATGCGTCAAGGCTCAGAGCCCAGATCCGGCGACGCCAAGCCTTAACTTATGAAATAGATAGCTATCATTAGACATAGCTTATGGCTAATGCATTTATTGGCCGGAAAAGAATTATCTATTGGACGCTGGCAACGGACGCCGCTAAGTTTGTGGGCACTCCGATGCCAGATCGAAAGAATTTGCGAAGGTAATAAACCAGCATCGTGGGTAAGAGAGGCGATCAGTGCAATGAAAAGCAAGCTCGTTGCGCGACCCTCATGCCGTGAAACAAATACAAAGTTCCAATGGGAAATAGATGGAGACGTGAAAACTATGAGATCTCTTCGGTGCACAAAGGCAATCGCTGCAATGATGCTTACGATGTCGTTGTTTGGCCTGACGATTTGTGATGCGCAGGCGCAAGCCCAACCGCAAGATCAGAATGGGGCACAGATGGCGAGGTTGCACGGGCCTGGAGAACTCGCGTCTAAGAGTTCTGCGGATGCGGCGTCGACTGCTAGCAAATCGTCACCTCCGACCGCGGCCGCAGCGGATCCGGAAATATCACCTGCCGTGGCGAAAGAACTCGACGCCATGAAAGCAGAAATCGAGCAACTCAAAGCGGCACTCAAGAGTCACGCGGCTACGGAGCCGGCAACATCGACACCGGCCGCAGGAGCAAGCTCGGCGCCTGCCACGGGGTCCGAGATTACACCAGCGCCTACCCCGACGACGGCAAGTGTTGATGCGGCCGCTCAAGTCCGTTCCGGTTTAACCGAAAAACCGAAACCAACGGAACCGTTTGCGTACGCCGACTGGACGTGGCTGAACGGCAATCCGCGCAACAAAGACGTGGTCTGGGATTCAAAATTCTTCACTCCGGAAGTCCGGATGGACATTCACTACGTCCAGGATTTCAACCATCCGAGAGACGACACTATGGGTGGTTCGACAGAGATCTTCCGCTCCAATGAAATTCAGGTAGAGCAAATCAGTTTTGGCGGCAACTTCCACTGGCAAAATGTTAATGCCCGAATCTTGACGATGAATGGAATGTTCGGCGTCACCACGCCGAGGAATGACGCCAGTGCTGGACGCGGTCAGTGGGATCTTCGTGGCGCGTACAAATACGTTTCGGAGGCCAATGCCGGTTATCACTTCAACGTGAACCACGGTCTCAACCTTGACGCGGGAATTTTCGTTTCCTATATCGGCCTCTTCAGTTATTACAATTTCGATAACTGGACTTACCAGCCGTCCTACGTGTCATCCAACACTCCGTGGTTCTTCAACGGGGTGCGAATCCAGTGGTTCCCGACTGACAAACTAAAGATCGAACCCTGGATCATCAACGGGTGGCAATCCTACGGCAGAATGGGCAGTAAGCCTGGACTCGGCGGACAAATCTTATATCGCCCAAAACCGTGGCTGTCATTCGTTTTCAATAACTACGGCATGGGCGAAGATACTCTGGGCAACGGCGACGGCCAATTTGGACGCTCCCGCATCCACACTGACAATAGCGTTGAAGTCAAGTATTACGATCACCCAGAAAAGTTCTTAGACAAGATGGCGTTCTCTTTTACCGGAGATGTTGGATGCGAGTATGGCGGCCACGGATCGTTCGTCAGCGCACAGGGTCGAACCATCAATAACAATGTGAATTGCCACCATAACACGGCTACGAGCAGCAAGCAGACCTTCGCCGGATGGATGCTCTACAACCGCTGGTGGTTCAAGAAGGATCTGTACGGCGTCACTCTCGGCGGCGGCGTCATGGCGAATCCGGGGCGGTACCTGACCCTGCTTCCGCCGATCAACGGAGCCGATGCCGTTACCGGCTCGCCTTACTTCACGGCGAATCCCGGCGATCCCTACAAAGCCTGGGATACTTCGCTCACCTTCGACTGGATGCCCAAGCAGTACATCACCTTTCGTGCAGAGTACGGGTATCGCCATGCCAACGTACCTTACTGGACAGGTCGCGGGGGGATCACACCCGGCGACAACTTGACTCCTAGCACGGTTCCGAACCCAGGTGCCGGGTCTGTCGTGGGAACCACTACGTTCGTGCCAGGTCCCTTCCTGTCGGCCACGCCGGGCTTCACATGTGTGGCTGGAAGCGGTGGGTTCTGTCCCGATCTGCGGAAAGACGAACCCAGCATGAGGTACGCCATCATGGTCAAGTTCTAGTTGAGACGAGGCGTTTTTGCTCGTGCAGAAAGGACGATGCGCTTGGCACAACAAAGGAGCGGCGTTTCGGGGAGGGTTCCAACTTCTTCGCTGCGCCGCCGCCCTCCCCCGGGCCGTGACGGATGGTGTCCTGATGAAAAGCAGAAATCTCAAAATCGGTCTTTTTCTCATCTCCATACTTTTGCCGCTGCTGCTTGGCGGTTGCAACGAGCGTGTCGATGCCGCGGCGGAAGCTCCGCCTCCTGCGAAGGTTGTTCCTGATGTCGACCTCAGCCTCTTCACTGTCGACCATCCGGAGCAATTCCCGCTCGCAGCAGCCACCGCGCATCCCACGACTTCCGAGTTAATCGTCACCGGAGCAGTCACACCCGACGTCGCTCGCAATGTCCCGGTCGTCTCGCTGGCCTCCGGGCGCGTCGTGGCCATCCACGCGCGACTTGGCGACACGGTGAAAAAAGGCCAGCTGTTACTAACTATTCGCAGCGACGATGTGGCCGGCGGCTTCGATGCCTATCGCAAGGCCATCGCCGATGAGCTTCTCGCGCGAAAACAGCTAAATCGAGCCGTGGACCTGTACGCACACGGGGCCATCGCTGAGCAGGACCTCGAGGTCGCCAAAGACACCGCAGAGGATGCCAAGGTCACCCTCGAGACTGCGACCGAGCATCTTCGGCTCCTGGGCAACGATCCCGACAAACCCATGGGCATCGTGGATATCGTTGCGCCCACCAGTGGGGTGATCACCGATCAGGAAGTGACAAACGCGGCGACTGTGCAGGCCTACTCATCGCCGAGCCCGTTCACGATTTCGGACGTCTCGTCGGTGTGGATTGTTTGCGACGTGTACGAGAATGACATGGCCCATGTGCGGCTCGGCGACACGGCGGACATCACCCTGAACGCGTATCCCGGTCGCCCGTTCAAAGGTAGGGTCAGCAACATTGGCATGATCCTCGATCCGAGTATTCGCACCGCGAAGGTTCGCATAGAAGTTCAGAATCCGGGAACCATGAGACTTGGCATGTTCGCCAGAGCAACTTTCCGCGGTCAAACCCAAGAGATGCATACGGTGGTTCCGGCATCGGCCATTCTGCATATGCATGATCGCGAGTTTGTCTTCGTCCCCGCGCCCGACAAGAAGTTTCGCCGCGTGGAGGTTGTGAGTGGAGACCTCTTCCCGGGAAACACAAACCTGCAAGAGGTCAAGTCCGGGCTGCAACCAGGTCAACAAGTCGTTACGAACGCCTTGGTGTTGGACCACGTACTTGCGCAGTGATGGTTAGCTCGACGCCTCGAGTTTTGAACACACCGAGCCCCAGAGAAACGGGAAGGGAAACAGTAAACAGGAAATGATCCGCGCCCTCGTAGATTTCGCTCTGAACAACAAGTTTGTGGTGCTGGCCATTGCCTTCTTGTTGCTCGGTTGGGGAGTGATCTCATTTCATAACCTGCCGGTCGAGGCCTACCCCGATATCGGGGACAACTACGTCACAGTCATCACTCAATGGCCAGGGCGTTCCGCGGAAGAGGTCGAGCAGCAAGTCACGATTCCCATCGAGATCCAAATGGCCGGAATGCCGCACATGACGTATCTGCGTTCCGAGTCCATTTTCGGCCTGTCGTTCATCATCATGATCTTCGACGACAGTTCGGTTAACGATTGGAACCGCCAGAAGGTGCTGGAAAGGCTCACCCAGGTCAATCTTCCTGCCGGACAAAACCTTCAACCTCAAATCGGTACGGACTGGAGCACCACGGGCCAGATCTATTGGTACACCTTGAGAAGCACCAATCCTCGGTACGACCTGATGGAGTTAAGGTCGCTCGAAGACTTTGTTCTGCTCAAGCAGTTCAAATCCGTTCCCGATGTGGTGGACGTTTCCGATTTTGGGGGCACGGTGCGTGAATATCAGGTGCGGGTGGACCCCAACAAACTCGTCGCCTACGGATTGAGCATCAGCCAGGTCGAGCAGCAGCTTGCCAATAACAACACCAACGCCGGCGGCAGCTTTGTGGAAGTCGGCCTCCAGCAGATGAACGTTCGAGCCCTCGGGCTCTTCGGCAAAGTGCAAGACATCGAGCAGACCGTCTTAAAAACACAGGCGGGCACCGCGCTTCGGGTTAAGGACATCGCTGACGTGGTCCAGGGCCCCAAGATCCGGTTGGGCCACATGGCCCGGGCAAACCACATGGAAGACGGGCGAATTATCGATGAGCCGGATGTCATCCAGGGCATAGTGCTCATGCGCAAAGGCGCCGAAGAGCAAACTACACTCGATGCCATTCACAAGAAAGTCGACGAGCTCAATCACGGCATTCTGCCACCCGGCGTGAAAGTCGTCCCCATGCTGGACCGCAGTGATCTGCTTCACTACACCACAGACACCGTGATGCACAACCTGGCGGAAGGGATGATCCTGGTCACGATCATCCTGTTCCTCTTTTTGGGCAATGCGCGCGCCGCCTTCATTGTGGCGCTCACGATTCCCTTCTCTTTGCTGTTCGCCTCTATCTGGCTTGACCTGAGCAAGATCCCCGCAAATCTATTGTCGCTTGGCGCTCTGGATTTCGGAATGGTCGTGGACGGCGCAGTGGTAATGGTAGAGAACATTGTGCGGCACATGGGCCGCCTGCAACACGCTTCGGGCTCCGCCGCAGGCCGTCGCACCACGATGATCGTGAAAACCCCCGCTCAGGCTATTCGCGAGGCGGCGCATGAGGTGCAGCGGCCGGTGTTCTATGCGATCGCCATCATCATCACCGCCTACATGCCGATCTTCACGCTGCAACGAGTCGAGGGCCGATTGTTCAGGCCCATGGCCTTGACCGTCGCTTTTGCTCTGCTCGGGGCGCTGACCTTCTCGATTTTGATCGCACCGGTTTTGGCCAGCGTGTTGTTTAAGAGTGGAGTTCGGGAGTGGCACAACCCGGTCATGACCTACCTGACCGCCAGCTATCGCCGGCGGCTGCGCTGGTGCCTCGGGCATCGCGTTCTTACGGTGGGCATTGGCCTGGCGGCGCTGGCCGGAAGTTTGTTCCTGTGGTTCAGTGGAATAATTGGTTCGGAGTTCCTGCCCCATCTGGACGAAGGAGCGATCTGGGCGCGGGGCACGCTGGCGAATAGCACGAGTCTTTCGGAAGGCGAAAAGTTCACCACCAACGAACGCTATGTGTTCGCGTCCTTTCCGGAAGTTACAAAGGTCGTGTCGGAGGTCGGCCGCCCGGACGACGGAACTGATACCGGGGGGTTCGGCAACACAGAGTATTTTGTTGACTTGAAGCCCCACGACGAGTGGCGTCCGGTATTCCACAAGAACAAAGAAGAACTGATCGCAGCGATGGAACGCGCAGTGCAGAAGTATCCGGGCGCGATCTGGAACTTCTCGCAGCCCATCGAAGACAACGTCGGAGAAACCCTTACTGGTACCAAGGGTGCGCTCGCGCTCAAGATTTTTGGCGATGACCTGAAGCTTCTCGAGCAGAAGGGCGAAGAAGTCACTGCCGTGCTTTCGGGCATCCCGGGCATGCATGACGTCAAGCTGTTACGCGATTTCGGCCAGCCCAATCTCGACATTACCATCGACCGCCAGCAGGCCGCTCGTTTCGGAATCAATGTGGCGGACATACAAGACGCTGTCCAGACGGCCGTGGGCGGGAACGCCGTGAGCCAAGTGCTGATGGGGGAGCAGCGCTACGACGTCGTGGTGCGCTACCAGGAGTCCTACCGGAAAACCCAAGACGCCATTGCCAAAGTTCGCCTGCTCTCCCCCGGCGGAGAGCGGGTGTCTCTGGCGCAGTTGGCTACGGTCGAGGTCAAAGACGGCGCATACGACATCTACCGGGAAGGTAACAGCCGCTACGTGGCCATCACCTTCAACGTGAGAGGCCGGGATCTGGGGACCACGGTCGAAGAGGCGATCAATCTGATTGGTGAAAAAGTGAAGATGCCGCCGGGCTATCACGTCGGTTGGTCGGGTGAGTACGAAAGCGAAAAACGCGCGGAAGCACGTCTGCTGCTCGTCGTGCCCCTGACCATCCTCGTGATCTACATCATCCTGTACACGATGTTCAAGTCGGTGAAGTGGGCGCTTCTCATCCTCACCAACGTGGCGATGGCTCGGATCGGCGGACTGGTGGCTCTGTTGGTTACGGGCACACACTTCAGCGTGTCCTCTGGCGTCGGCTTCCTGGCGTTGTTCGGCGTCTCGGTTCAAACCGGCGTCATCATGCTTGAATACATCAATCAACTCCGCGCGCGCGGCTACACCATCGTGGATGCCGCAATCGAAGGTGCTGTGCTGAGGCTTCGCCCTATCATGATGACCATGCTGGTGGCAACTCTCGGACTGCTACCGGCCGCTCTTTCGCACGCCATTGGATCCGACTCGCAGCGCCCCTTCGCGATCGTGATTGTGGGAGGCCTGATTTCTGACTTGGTCATGAGCATCGTTCTATTGCCCACGCTTTATGTTTGGTTCGCCAGTGAACGCGATGAACTTCCAGAACCGGAGGCGTCGTTTGAGAGCTAAGACCTTGTACTCCCGGTCAAAGAGACGTCGCCTGTACAGCCTGGGCGCGATCTTGCTCCTTGGTTTCCCGCTCACGCTGTCGGTTGCAGCGCAAACCTCGGGACTGGTCAGGATCACGCTTGACGAAGCCCTGCAGTTGGCCACGCAACACAACCACAACCTGCTGGCCGCTCGCACCACGATTCAGCAAAGCCAGGCCGAGGAGACGACGGCAAACTTGCGCCCCAATCCCACTCTGTTCACCGATTGGGAGTACCTGCCTCTTTTCGCTCCATCCGCGCAAAACAGCCAGTATCTGCACGACTCAACCGAAGCCGATTTGGGCCTCGGCTACCTGATCGAGCGTGGCAAGAAGCGGCAACACCGCTTGCAGGCGGCGAAGGATATCACGGCGCAGACAGTATCACTGGTCACAGACAATGAACGCGGGCTTACCTTCAATGTCGCATCCCTGTTCGTGAATGTGCAGCTCGGCGAATCCACCCTCGAGCTTGCCGAGCAAGATCTGAAAAGCTTTCAGCAGACCGTGGACCTCGGCGAGCTGCGCTATAAAGCTGGCGCGATCAGCGAGGACGATTACTTAAAAATCAAGCTGCAGTTGTTGCAGTTCGAGACCGACTTGCAGCAGGCGCAACTCGCCAGAGTTCAGGCACTCTCCGACTTGCGACAGTTGCTCGGCTACGAATCCGTTTCCCCCGACTACGATGTCACGGGCCCGTTTGACTATCAGCCTCTGAAGGGCAACCTCGAGGACTTGCAATTCAAGGCCCTGCAAAGCCGGCCTGACCTGCGCGCAGCCCAACAGGGTGTGACCGCCGCCCACAGCCAATACGAACTGCAAAGGGCAATCGGCAAGCCCGACGTTACCGTTCAGGCCAACTACTCCCACGTCAACGGAATCAATACGGCTACCTTCTACGGCAGCATTCCGCTGCCCATTTTCAATCGCAACCAGGGGGAAATTGCGCGGACGCGCTTTGCTATTACCCAGGCGCAGGAACAGGAGAAAGCAACAAACGGTCAGGCCCTGACCGATGTGCGCGATGCCTACGAGGGTCTGCGGACGAGCGAAAAGGTGGTCACCCTCTATCGCTCAGGCTATCTCGATGTTGCGCAGAAAGACCGAGACATCAGTGAGTATGCCTATAAGCGCGGGGCCGCGAGCCTCCTCGACTTTCTTGATGCTGAGCGCAGCTATCGCGCGACTCAGCTGGCTTACCGCCAGGCGCTCGCGTCCTATCTGCTGGCGCTGGAGCAGCTCCGAGAAGCGGTGGGCGTGAGAAATCTGCCGTGATTGGTCAACCCGAATAACGATTCGCTGAAGGAGCGACATCTGTGAACAAGCAAGAGGTACGGAGCCGGATCGAGGAAGTTGGAATCGTTCCGGCTGTTCGTGTGTCTTCGACCGAAGACGCTCTTTTCGCCGCTGAAGCCATATCCCGAGGCGGGATTCCCATCGTCGAGGTCGCGCTAACTGTGCCCGAAGCTCACAAAGTAATCTCCCACCTTGTACAGAATGCTCCCGAAGTGATCGTCGGCGCGGGCAGCGTCTCGGACGTAGAAACGGCACGCCGCTGTTTGGATGCCGGGGCCAAGTTTCTGGCATGCGACGGGCTTGATCCTGAGATCGTGACCTTCGCGGTGAGGGAAAGTACAGTTGTGATCCCAGGAACACTTACTCCGAGCGAGGTCATGAGGGCGTGGAAGCTGGGTCCCGATTTCGTCAAGGTTGTTCCCTGCGCACAAGTAGGCGGTGATAGCTACATTCGATCTTTGAAGGCGATGTTTCCAGACGTGCCCCTGATCGCCGCAGGCGGAGTCAATCAGCAGACGGCTTCTAGTTTCATTCTGGCGGGTGCCATGGCGCTCGGCATCGGCGCAGAATTAATCCCGAGGGAGGCGATCCGAATGCGGCAACCAGATCGTATCGCTGAGTTGGCGCGCCGGTTTACTGGCTTTGTCAGCAGCGCACGCAGGCAGTCACCGGGCAGGTAGAGATTCCGCCTGAAGGCAATCCTGCGCTCTTTGAACTTCATTACGGGTGAGTGAAAGGTCGGAGGCAACACCAGGCAGCTTAAATGGCGAGAAAAGTCGGAAAGGAGTATCAAATGCAACCAGAACTAAGGAATGGGTCTTCTGAGTCAGGAACCCCTGATCCGGCGGAAGACTCTTTGTTTGCTACCCTGGCACGAGTCGAGCATGATCTGAATGATTTGATTGATGCCTTAGCCTTGCTTGGTGTCAAGCGCTGCTCGCAGTGCAGGAAATTCTTCCGCTGCGCCGACCCTGGCGCGCTCTTCGACTGCGGCCAGCTCGTCTGCTACGGCTGTCTTCCAGATTGGTGGCCTTCGATGTCGATGCGCCTCGGTATAGCAGACCGAGAGCGGATTGAGGGGAAACTGGCATCGTGGTTGCGAAAGCATCACCGAGCCGAGGTCGTAAAGGCAAATTCGGGTGGGGTACCTGACTCTGCCAACGCCGAATTCCAGATCGTAGCTAAATGCGTTGAGTGCGCTGGCTCGGGGAAGCTCATGGAGGGCGAACGCTGCCGGTTTTGCAGTGGACTTGGGACCGTGAGGATCGTGGTGCCAAAGTAAAATCAGGCACCTAACTAGACCACGATTCGACGCACCCTTGTTCCCGGGGAACGCGCTTTAAATACTGAAACAAGGGGTCGAGCAGGGTGCAGCCAGTCACTGCTGGCGATAAGCCTGTGTGACATCCGACCTTGCGCTCAACACTTGAATTGGCGCATCATAGCTCCGCGCAAGCGTCTAACGCCAGCGTGCCCAGGGACTAGCTAACTTATTTGTTTTCAATATTTTGTGCTCTAACCTCTTGGCGCTCAATATCTTGGAGGCAGTTTCCTGCTAAGTCTATGATTCCAATAGACCCAGGGGGAGGGGGTGGGGTTAACCCGATCAGTCATATCGGTTTCAAAACGAACGCACTCACGACAGCCCACGAACCCGCTAAATCTCTCTGTCCAGAACTCAAGAAGCGGATTCTACCTAACTTCCGATATCCAACGAACGACCGCTCCTCGCATCCGACCTACTCCTTTCGTCACCTCGTCGCCCGGTTACGCCGATGTTACCCTCTTCTCGTAATCGCCTCCCCACTGAGCTCTGTACCGGAGATCTTGATGCGCCGCACTAATTCCATAAAAATCCGCGCCGTTTTAGTTCTCGGTCTATGTTTCGCCGCGCCGCTTTATGCGCACCACCTCAAAAAGGGTGAATCCACCACGCTGCCAGTAACCACCTCGTCCGCCAAAGCTCGTGAGCTTTACGAAAAGGGAATGGCCGACTACGAGAATCTTTACCTTGAGCGCTGCAACGAGGAATGGCGCGCGGCCGTCAAAGAAGATCCCAACCTCGCCGTCGCCTGGGCATGGATAGCCTTCAACAGCGGTACTCCCCAGGAAGTGAGTCAGGCTCGGGCTAAAGCCAAGGAACTCGCGCCCAAGTTTACGCCTGGCGAGCAGTTGATGGTTGCCTGGATTTCCAAAGTGCAGGAAGGCGACTTCCTCGGCGGCATCACCGCCATGAACGACATGCTCGAGATGTATCCGCGCGACAAGCACCTGCTCTATCTCGCGGGCAACTGGCTGATGGGTGAAAACGGCAACGATCAGGCGCAGCGCATGATGGAAAAGGCGCTCGCCATCGACAAGAACTTTCCCGCCGCGCTCAACGATCTTGCCTACGTCGAGGCTCGCAACCGGGAGTTCGCCAAGGCCTTCGCGGCCATGGACCGTTACATCGTCATGCTTCCCAAGGAGCCCAATCCGCAGGATTCCTACGGAGAACTGCTGCGCATGGCAGGGAACTTCGAAGGCTCGCTCACGCACTATCGCGCCGCGCTCAGGATTGATCCCGACTTCGTGACCTCGCAACTTGGTCTCGGCGATACCTACGCACTCATGGGCAATCAGGAGCAGGCCCGCGTTGAATATGACAAGGCCATCCGCTTTGCCCACAATGAAGCCGACCGCCTGACTTACGGTATGCAGGAGGCAATGACGTTTGTTCGCGACGGCAATTACGCCGAAGCCGACAAGAACCTCCTTGAGATCGCCGAAACCGCTCATGCCAAGGAGCAGGATCTGCAAGAAGCGCAGGCGCTCCGCCAAATGGCGGAGTACCAGAGCGACGACACTGTTGCCCAGAAGCATCTCAAACTGGCCGAGGAAGCTCTCATCCATCGCCCAACCATTTCCGCCTCGGACCGCGACGAAGAGATGTCGCGCATCCTCCGCAACCGCGCCGTACGAGCCGCCCGCGCGGGCGACCAACCGCTGGCCGACAAGTCGCTGCACCAACTCGAGGCTCTGGCCAATGGCAGCCGCAACCGCGTGATTCAGAGTTCCTGGCACGGCGCGGCCGGCTCTCTGCTGATGGACCAGAAGAAATACCCCGACGCCATTGCGCAACTGGAAGAGGATCAAGACAATCCCTTCACCATGGAATTGCTGGTGCAGGCCTACTACCAGACGGCCCAGACCGATAAGCTCCACGAAGCGGAAGCGAAGCTCCGCGGTACCAACGTGCCTACCATGGAGCAAGCTTTGGTGGTCCCCGCAGCCCGCGCCAAGCGCCCTGTCATCTAGTCCCACTTTGGATTCCGGGCTCCGTCTCGGAAGCCCGGAACTTCTCGTCCAATTCGCGGCGTTGGTGTACAGTAGGTGGGCACTTCGTCCGCATGAAGGTTGACACCGAGCGCCGCTCTGGAAGACGAATCGCTACGAGTGTTCCCACGCGCGTGCGCACCGCTCAGGGCGCGGACCAGACAGCGCAGACTCGCGACGTGAGCGCCAACGGAGTGTTCCTCTACACCAAATCCCGCATGGAAAAGGGCACCGACGTCGAACTCGTACTGATTCTTCCTCCCGAGCTCACTTCCGGCGAAAAGTGCTGGGTGTGCTGCCATGCGACAATTGTCCGGGTAGAGGAAGAGGGATCAGAATTTGGTGTGGCGGCCCAGATCCGCCGCATGGACATCCTTCCAGAAGTCACAGTCTGATCGGGACGCACAGCGCCGCTAGGGGGCACGGTCAGTACCGTTTCAGCACGCCTCCCCCAGCGAAATTTCCCAATAGTGCACTGGCGAGTGGACGCTAAAGGTTACGATTCGATTAATATATTCGCAAATCTGTGAAAAAAAGGCTTCCCATTGCATGGTGCGCCTGCAATAATGGCGGCCCTAGAATTGCTCTGGCCAATTTAAGGTTCCGAGGCGGGCCCAGGTATGTTGATTGAAAAACTGGCGGCCGGTGTGGTGAAAGTTCAGACACCCATTGGTCCGCGTTATGTGATGCCTTCATTTCTTCAGCGGGTATATTTGGTGTGGATGTTCCGCAATTTTCCCATTCTTCCGCACGCCGTGCTCAATGGACGACAGCAACGCATGATCGATCGTATGTGCAGCGAGCAGCGTTTCGCCTCCATGGCGTACGCCGACGGCATGGATGAGGCGCCGGTGATTGGCACGGTCGAGCATCGTCCACCGATCGGAGCGGACCAGTTGTCCTCGCGGCGCCCGGTGACGAGCGACTCGAGCAGCCTGGTCGCGGAAGTTCGCCAGCGATCGTAGGTTCTCGTGCGTTGCAGGCGCCGGTTTGCGACCGCTCGGCTCAACCTTGGAGATGCTTACGAGTTACGTTCTCGCGTGGGATTGGCCGTCAATTCTGCGGCGAGCATTGGTTGGGCGTCGAAGCATTGCTGACTTGGTTGCTGCTTTCCGCTGCGCCGTCAGGAGAACCGCGCGGTCGTGATGACGTGCGGCCCCTCCAGAGCCGCCACCAAATCCTTGGGTTCACCCCACTTCCCGGCCGTGCTCGGATGATCCTCGCTTCCTTGCTGTTGGCACGCGGTGAGCACACCATCCTCTCTCTCGACCAAAGATCTGGTTGGATCATCGGCGCGGTCGAACTGCAACCGATATCGACCGCGAAACTCTATCTTGAAAATGATGATCGCGAGCTCAAATTTCTAAACGATCAAGACGGAAAGACCACTTCGCTGATGTTTGGCAAACTTGAAGCAAAAAGGGAGTGATGAGGTAAGCCTCCGCGTCCAGGAAATTGTGTTCCTTGAGGGTTCGATGATGGTTGCAGCGGAGGCAGCGGATGCTTTCATGAATGGCCGCCTCCGACAACCGCGCTGCGTTCCGATTTGTCCGGACGAAAAACTCAGAGCGGATGAGTCTCGTTGTGCCTCTTCCTGCGAAAACCTCCCGCTGGATGCTATAATTTTCGTTCGTCCTACCAACCACATCCCCACCGTGGGCGCGTAGCTCAATTGGCAGAGCAACTGACTCTTAATCAGTAGGTTGTAGGTTCGATTCCTACCGCGCTCACCATTTTAACCAATATCCATGCGGGTTTAAAGCACTCTTACTAAAGTCGTCCCACTCGACTTTAGTCCACGTCTTTACAGCGTCTGTTTTTTCATTGACACGCGACGACGCACTGCGGTACATTGCAGCTCGTAAGGAAACACCGCCGGCCACTGTAAGGCGATCCCAAGCGCCTTCGAATTTGCCGGATGAAAAAGAACCGAGACCCGGAGGACGTCCCGAAAGGGAGCGTGTTCCTGATTCTTTTTTGTCTGGAGGATGACAGTGGCCGCCAAACCAGCAGCACCCCAAAGCACACACGACCTCGTCAACGACCGCTTCTTATCCAAGGAGCAGGTCGCGGAACTATTGCACGTCCACGTTGGCACGCTTCTGCGTTGGGAGCATATGAGGATCGGGCCGCCGCGAATGAAGGTCAACCGCAGAGTTCTCTACTCCCGCGCGGCGGTGGCGGATTGGGAAGAGGCGCAGCAGCATCGGCGGGGGCGATGACATGGGACACCTCTATTTGTTTGAAGGCGTGTTGAGTTACAGGCCAGCCTTTCGCGGGCCGCGATACTACCGAGTCGACCACGGAACCGATTTTTGCTTAGGCTCGCCTCGCGATCCGGTTGTTGTCGACGAAGGCTATCCGGATACGGTGACCTTCCATTCCATTGATGTCGAGTACAGCAGCGAATTAGCGAAGCACGTTGGCCAGCGGGTGAAGCTGAGAGCGTGCGTCGATGAGCGCTACGAACAGCATTCGCTAGACGACGGCTACAGCTATCCGGTCAAGGTGCGATGCTTGACGGGCGTGAGGCTGATCACCAGAGATACCGCGAAAGTGCTGGAGAAAAACGGCGGGAAGCCAGCCGAGACCGAGTCCGCCGAGTTCTTGGACTGGTGGAAAAGAAACATCGACGACGCCGCATAAATTGGAACCGCCGATTTTGCGCGTCCGTCGTATCGCGGGCGCTGACGGTAACTATCCTCTGCGCTGACTGCTGCGAGGAAGTTCGCGCTGATTGGAAAAAAGAATGCCCCGCCAGCGGATTCACCGTCCGCGAACGAGGCTAACCAGAGTGACCTGGAAGGAGGTACACCATGGATTCCGACAGCATATCAGTTTCAGACCCACAGCGTACCCAAGCGCCGTCGGGTAGATGGGGAAAGCCGGAACTGCGGACATCCGTCCCGAGTTCTGACATTGTTCTACGTGACGAGCTACTCGATCACTTCAACCAACTGAACCGCACCATCGTGTCTGGCTTGCCCGAGATGGCGCGTGCCTATGACGTTCTCCACCGTCATCTTCCATTATTGAGGAAGATGCAGGCCATTCTGTCGCAGCGACCGAAGCACGCCGTCGAAGGAAGAAATTTCACGATGCTGCAGCGCGTGGCAGGCAAGACGATTCGTATGGCGACACAGGCCGGTAGCCGAGACCAGCTTCCCACTTGGACGCAATGGATTGGGGCGTATGCGACGGCCATCTCCTATAGCGTGAGACAAATTCGGCGGCTGGTGCTGGGTGAGGCCCGCATGAAAACACTGAAGGAGTGCGCGTGGAGTAGGTCAGACCACAATCGGCTGATCGCCGCCGCCACTGCGGGATTCGACTTAGTCAATGCGATTGAGGCGGGCGCGGATACCGTCGCGCTCTGTCGCGAGATCAAGAACACTATGCGTGCCTGCGAGGACGTGATCGACAAACAGTACGAGCCTCGGCGAGTGCCAAGGCGCAAACGGCCTGCACGTCGTGTCACTGACGAAGCTGCATAGGAGCAGCGCAGCCATGCCGCAAGAGAGTGCCATGCAAGATAGAGCGAAGCCATGCGATCAGAGTGTGCCAGAAAGCAGGAGCGAGCCGTCAACATTGAGAGTGCCAAGAAGAAGAGAGCGAAAAAAAGGAGAACGATCATGAGAAGAGCAGAGCGAAAAACCAAGATCCGCCGACTAGTGGAGAAGGAAACGATAACTGTCAGCCTGACGTCACATGAACAGTACATTCTTTTCATGCTCCTTGAGAAAGACATCAAGCGGGGAGGCACGGATTGGGCTCGCACGGCTCCGTTCTGGATCTGGATCGGCTTGGTCTTCCGCGGCAAGAATACCGCGTTTGTGGAGTCCGCGGTCGCGTGACTTCCAAGACGGTGCTGGAGAAACTCAAGCGTGCTTTCAGAGCGATGCTGGCCGCGACAGCGTCGGAGCCTCATTCGACGGCAACGCCTAGGGCGGCGCACCGCGACGACGACCACGGCTTGAAGCTGGTGCAGTGACCGAGCAGGCGACGATTCGGCGTGTACGTAAACCGCGCCGAAACGGAAACGCCGACTGCGGGCCTTTTTCGGCCTTCGGAAGCGGCGCGGATTGGCGAGCGGTTTACTAAATTGGCTTTTGACAAGGAGGCATTCATGCAGGTCGAAGTGAACGGTAAGTCAGTCAAGTTCTGCAACGGCTGGCGAGGCGTAGAGGGAGGCATTTGCGACTGCAACAGCGGGATGTTGGAGACGACGGAAAAGGGCGAGATGTATGGCGCCACGATCTATTTATCAACATCAGGCTTCAAGTTTGCGATATGCGACAGGTTGCTCACCCTCGATGAACTCACGGAGGCCGAGCGCCTAGTTCAGGAAGCAGCCCGACTGGAAACTCGCCGCGCAGGGCCTCGCTATCTGGAATGATGTTGATTCTTAATAATCCCTTCACTTGGCTGAAGGGTCTTTCTTGTGGCCTATTGTGGTACGCTTCCTTGATTCCTTTGCCCGCTCTGGCAAAGACTCGGAAGTCGATCCCACAACTCAGCGCTCATGGCTGCAGCTTCAGTAGACGCACGGGAAACTGTCCGTTGTTTTAAGTTGAATTGCCAATTAGTTCAGTATCGTACTTCCGACAATAATTGCAGAAGATGTCACTCGTCGCTGGAACTCGAACCTGAGCCCGTCACTCCTGCGCCGTTATTGGTGGTGGTGCCCGTGCCGCATCCAGGCCGAGGCCGAGGTCACTCTTTTCTGGATTTAGCTTCGACGGTGAGGACTTTGCGTCTGAGACTTGGACTCTCACAGCGCCAGCTTTCCATTCGGATGAGGTGCCCGAGGAGCTATGTTTCAAAAATAGAAAATGAGCGTGCCACGCCTACTCTAGGTACTTTGGAAAAGCTGGCGCTGGCACTGCGGGTCACGGCGGTCGAACTCGTCAGTCCCAGTGAGGACAGCCGAAGGGAAGAAGTCGATGAGTTGATGCGGTCGCAGCTGGTCAGGGCGCTGGTGCCATATGTGTCGCTGCTGACTGCGGTGGAACGGGCGTGCGTCTTGAGTCGCACCCAAGATTTAATCGAGGCGCGGCGCCGCAACGCGTGGAGCACAAGGCTAAGCTGACGCACCTCGAATACATCCCATAATTTCTTGCTCGTGCTGAGTCACAAAGTCTGCAATCTCTTTGTAGTTGGCAATCGGAAGGCGGCACAACTCGTCGCGGCAAAGCGCCGCCGCGCAGTACCACTCGATGGCTGGGAGTTCGGCTGCCGTGGAATAGCGGACGATGGCATTCACAAACTCGCCGAACTCGGCTTCCGATATCCATGCTTTCCCACTCGCGCTGATTCGCATCAGTCCTCCGATACCCATTTCGCGAGTGCCATGAGTTCGCGTGTGAGTTCGTCCGGCTTGGCGTTGATCTCGACGCCGGGTGCATCACTGCCTGCAGCCTGCAGCGTGAAACAATGCGTGTTATTTGGGAAGCTAACTCTGTTGAGTTTTAAGAAGCTGAAACTCTTCTCGCTGGTTTCACTCCACTCGGCATTTTTATTCATGATTCCAAGTTCCCTTCGAATGTCTGTCTAGAACCCGTGCCCGCTGCGCCAGGACGCCGCCAGACGACGATCTATTCCGTGGTGACGATATTACTCACCGTGAGTTGTCGCCCGCCGCCGTCGCGGTCGCGGACACGCGTCGCGGGATCCCGAAGTCGGCCAGCGTGGGAGGGAAAAAGGTAGCGGTATGGTCACCTTTTTTTGGTCGCCCCTCGCCATGTTTCGCCAGCTCTCCCCTCGCGCGCATCTCCTCTGTCACTACGCCGAGTCGTCGCGGTGGTGACTCCCGCCACGTCGAGTCCCGCGCGGACTCGGTGTGCCATGGCCAGTTCGCCCGCCTGCAAACCTTGCATTGATTTCACAGTACTTACACGACTCTATCGAAACCCATGTCGAAGACATGGACTAAGTCCTGTGTTTACACTGCTGCCGTTTTTTCGACTCGCCGACGCCGATTGTTTCCCACTCTTACTGATCTTCTAACTTCTCTCTTGGACACACTTGCGGCATTCCCACGCGGTGTTAGCCAGAGCCACCACACTCTAGCCCATCCACCATGATCTTCTCTCTAGGCTCACAATCCAGAGAGTATCCCTGCCCACGTCGCGCCCACGCTTTGATGCTCAGTTTCGCGACGACTTAATGACGCCGGTTTGTTTTGGTCACCGTATTAGACCGGGACGTAAGCCGCATGTGCAGATCAACTACTGCACCCGTTGCCCGGGAAAAAACTCCACGAAGGGAGAATAAACCGACTTTCGTTTGGCATTGAGATTGAAAACTCAGCCCGTTGTTTGATGGCCGCTGGTTACACTGTGCCGAGGGAAGTTCCAGACTTGACGCATGGCCTTTGTGAGTGAGTTGTGGGCGGCCGTGAGCACCAAGTCGGGTTGTCCGAGAGATTTTCATGGCCGCAATGGTATTGACTTGCGACCACGTAACTAGTAAGTTCTTAACTGCGTACTGTTGAACTTACTTACTCGTCACGTTGCCGCGTGTCGGGTTGTGGTTTCGAAAAGAGCACCCTTTGCCCGGGTGCTTTTTTCGTGCAACTTTTTCAGGGGATGGGCAATGCGGGATGAGATAGATGGAATCCGAATACCGCGATTGCCGCAGCTTCGGTGGTTGGGTTCTATTACCCCAACCGTGTGATACACCGACCAAAGGTCTTCTAAGATGTCGACTTGGCACAGTTCGTGCGCTAGTGTTGGTTACGCCGACTGTCGCGCAAGCGCGTGTGTCGGGGCTGAACTACCTGCATTCGAAATCTGCTCGCTCTATCTCGATGGCTCGCTCGTTGTTCCTGGTGCTCTCCGCATGGTCTGGCTCGCTCGGACGTATTGGTACTCTCCGGCCTACTGGCTCGCTCCGGGTAAATGGCACTCTCTGCCGACATGGCTGCGCTCGCTCCGTTTTGTTTGCGGCTGCGGTTGATTCCGCCGCAGGTCGCGTTGCTTCGCTCACGATGTCTGGTACTCTCCGCGTCCTTGGCTCGCTCTTTATCTTTGGCGCTCTCGACTTCTTTGGCTCGCTCTTTCCACATGGAACGCTCAGTTTGTGTGGCTGACGCTCGGCTCCGCTGTGGTACTCTCCGTTAACTTGGCTCGCTCCGGCACGTTGGCACTCTCCGCTGCAATGGCTGCGCTCCCTGACTCTGGTACTCTCCGGGCTCAATGGCTGTATTGTTCAGTTGGGAAGTTCGAACGCGGCGGGCTTTTTGTGGTAGCGTGTTAATTGAGCCGCCGCATACGGCTTTTTGGCCTCCTAAAGGCCGCAAAGAGCTTGGCCCCCAACGGGCCAGGCTTTTTGCTTGTGCTTCCATTCTTGCATAATCACACCCTTATAAAACAAAGCAGCCGTCCCCGACGATTGGAAGGAGAACTCAAAAAGAAAACCAATTCGCGGGGACGGCCCTTGGCGGTAGCATTCCGCCAAACTTTTAATTTTCATCATGCGGCCTCGGCGTCGCGGGCGGCGAGTGAGTGTGGTAAGGGACTTGTGCTAGTGATCGGTTTTGTTGTGTAATCGCAATGCATGCGGACTTTCTCTGAGCCTGTGTGAGTTTCTCCTTTTTGAAAATTCGGACTCGGCGGGTTGACGACGCCGAGCCCGAATCCGCCAGAAAGCCACTCGCCACAAGAAACTTTCTAGCTTTGCCGACCCCCACCCTAGGAGGAAAAATGAAGGCCAAGCAATCCTGAAAACTTAGACGGCGACCGCCTCGCGAACCTTCTCGCGCCTGTCGCTCGGCACCGATCCCAGTGCCTGATTTATTTCGTGCCGACGCTTGCTCATTTCAACGCGCAAGATTCGCTCCACCAACTGCTGCCGCTCAGCCGTGAGTGATTCGAGATCGTTTTCGTGCAGGGAAAGCTGCGCAATATTGATGCCGCTGCGCTCGCTCAATTGTTCCAGCGTTAGGCCGACGAGCTTCCGCCAAGTCTTGTCCCTAGCGCCGTGTTGAGTTGTTGGGGATGTTGCGAAGGTGGGCATGTGAAGTTCCTTGCGCAATTGCGCCGCAGGGCCTCACCGCCAAGCGTCCTAAAACTTTATTTCAATGATGATCGCACTGCCGCGTGCTCTTGGCAAAGGGATTTTTAGCGATGATTGTTGACGAGTTGGGTTACCGCGCAACGGGGCCGTTGACTCTGTAGGGATTTGGTCACTGTCGCTGAAACTGCACGCATTCGCGGCCCTAGCGGCCCTAGCGGCCACTTTTCCGCTCAATCTCGGAGCATTAGGCAATCATTTCGGCCATCGGTGAGCATGAAGCTGGCTAAGGCTACTGCACAGTTGCAGTCGCCTTCAGGTGATGCTAAGTCAAAGAAAAGGAAGAGAGAGAAAAAGGCGAATCAGGCTGATTTTGAATGGAGACGATGCAGTGGCCCGATGGCCTCAGCGGCGCAACTCGGCAGCACGGAGAACTTCGCATTCGAATCGACCATGTGGCCACGGCATAAATCGTGGCCAGCCATTGCGGGGAATGGGCAAGCTTTCTCTCGGCATCGTGCGCTGATCCTGACGGGCGCCGCAGGCTTAGGCGGATTGAGTTCGCTCAGGATGCGTATCGCCCTCAGTGCCATGGGCGTACCAGGAAAGAGTCGGAGTAGTTGGCGGGCGGCCGATTCGAGCGCACTTCCATTCCGCTGGGAACTTCTTCGCCGCATGTTCAACCTCGATCTTCAGACACGTGGTACCAGGTGCCACAGGCTCGAACCTGATAAATCGTACTAGCAGTGACGCCGAACTTCCGAGCCAACACTAGGACGTTCTGCTTGGAAGCGCGAATTTCCCGCACCGCTTCTGTCGTCAGCTTCCTGCGGCGATCAACCTTTGGCGCTGGCGGTTTAGTGCTCACTGCATCTTTACTTTCCGACCGCCAAGTGCCCCACGTTCCAACGCCGAACCAGCGTCGAGCAGCGTCTTTGCATCTTCGGCGGTCAGCCCGAGCGGCTCGCCCGACGCCATCTTCTTCTCAAGCTCTTCGAGTGCATAAACGGCGACGGCCTGAAACCGAAGCCCAACGGAAAGATGCCGTCGACGCATAGCTCCAACGCTGTCGTCGTCGTCGTGCTCAACGCCCTTGTCTTTGTCCTCTGCCATATTTTGGGATGCGCCTTTCAGTTAAATTTGTTAAATTTTCTCTTCGGCGGCTCGTACTCGGCTTCCAGTTCGAGCAGTGGCACATCGGCCTCGTCCGGATCGTCGGGGGCATCGCCTAGGTTCACGATTATCTGAGTGAATCTACCCGCATCGGTTTCGCTGCCAACGGTGCGGTTCTCCAACTCGACGGCGGTTTTCACGAGCATGGCAATTTGCTCAGGCTCCAAGTGCAGCGGGAGTTTTTGCTCGACGCGTCCCTGCCACTCCTTTAGTCCGTAGGCTGCAACCCCCAACATGGCCTTCGCCACCTGCAAATGCCGCTCCCGCATGCGCACTCGGCCGCGTGAAAGCTCGGCACGCTGGATTCGATCCTGTTCAATATCGAACGCATCACACCGTCCGCGCCAGTCGAACCGACTCGACCATTGATAAATATTCTGCGGCGAACAATTCAGTTGATCCCCAACAATTTTGAAGGAGCGGCGCTCGGCATCTCTGTATAAAACGAATGCGCCGAACGCCTTCGCGGTCTCGTCCGGTCGCTTGTCCCAAAGTTCGCGAGACTCAACGGGATCAGTCGCTTGCAGAGAATCGAGTTCGTCGTCGGGTTCCATTGATGTCGTCAGTTCTTATCTTGCTGGAACCCACGGGAGCCAGCAAGGCGCTGTATTGATATTTCCGGAGACGGCGGGTTTTAACCGCCGCCCTATGCGCTGCTGTCCGCTGGTTTGCGGGTGAAGCGCTTCGAATAATGATATGCCAGCCGCGCAAGTCGAGATGTTGACGAGCCCGATACTACTTCTTCTTGCGGCGTGGGAAGTTAGTCGGGATGTTAACGGCTTGCCGCGAGGGCAAGATCGGCTGATCATCGCTGCATTTTCCGACGCCGTCCGGCCTGCCCTTTTCCAAAATACCAGAGCCGCCCTGTTCAATCGTGCTGTCGCTCTTGCTGCTGTCATTCGCCATTGGTAGCCTCCATGCCCACCAGAAATACTCCAAGGCCCTACCTTGCCAATAGAACGAGGGCGCGGGTGAGCGTAGGCTTAGGGCATCAGTCAGCCTCTGAACAGTGGCCCGGGCGCGGGAATCGTCGGGGCCACTTTTTTTGGCATCCAACTCCTTTAGAATTGATGCAGGATTCCGTTTGCCGGACTTTTGGCTCTTGAAAAACGGCGTCTGCCGCGTAGGATTGAACACATGAGCGGCATAGCTAAACACGGGGTCATTCGGGTAAACACGCTGAAGGTCGCGCACGCGAAGAAACATTTGGCCGCGATGGTCGCGTCCGCGAGCGAAGTCCGCGATTACGGGGGACATTCGGTCACCGGCGAAGGTTCCCAAAGCTCATTCGCCAGCGGCGGCGCCGAGGGTGCCAGCTACTCGACGACGAACGTCGGCGGAACGGGCGATTCCGACTCCACGGGATCGACCGGATACTAGAAGAGGAGCAATTCACCATGGCGAACCTGCAGAACGACTTTCCCGATGATCAGCCCGCGACCGACTCCGGCGCGACGAACCCGCGCCCGATGAGCGCGGCGCAGCACAACCACTTCAAGGAAATCGCGGGGCACCTGCTCGACAACGCCAGCGCGGTCGGCCACGGGCACGCGGTCGGAAGCCAGGGCGAGAGGGGGCACAAGATGGTGGCCAACGACGCCCACTTCCAGAAAGGCGCATACGTCCGCCAGGGCACGTTCGCGAAGGCTCCGCAGAACACGTCCAGCGACGGCGCCGGGTCGGCGAACGCGAGCGACCCGTCAACGAGTGACTATGGGGCGGTGGACAAGGGCTAGGTTTTTTCGCGCTCGGAAGTTCGCGCATCCATCAGTGTTTTCAGCATCTTCTTTTTTTCCGATGGTGTATTCGGTGACGTTCGGTGACAACCTGTTGCGAGGCATTGGGCAGACTTCGGGCAGGTAGTGGGCTACTTTCATTTCAAGCCGCGAAACCCGGTGCGTTCCCAGAGCCATGTCAGTCCAGCAGCGAGGAGCACAACTCCGATGATTTGATCGTCCGACCCGTGAGGAGACAAGAGTAGTTTCAGTCCTGTTATCGTGATGGTCAGCGCCATGAACACGGCCACTGTTTTCAGCATTTACGCTGCTCTTTCCGCCTTCGCATCGGCTCTCCGTTTCGCTGCCGCATTTGAATCGGCTTTCCTCCGACGCTTCGACTTCTCGCGCGTGGTGATGATCAGCCTGTGTGTCTCTATGTAACCGTTGCCCTTCGGCGTCCTCTCAATCTCGGTGCGGACGCCCACCGTTTCCGTCTCCCGCGCCAGGATCACTTGCGGGATGATCGCTTTGCGCTTGCGTTGGATCGGATTGCGGCTGTCGATCTGGATCACCTTGGGTTTCATAAGTCTCCTCGATCTAATTCTAGAACGCTAATACGGAAACTACATATGCGCCCTAGACAGAGTTCTGAACTGTCCACTCTGGCGGCTGTGCACGCATTTACGCGCCGAGCATGCCGCCGAAGCCGCGTTTTTTGCGTGTGAGTTAAAACGCCGAGCCGCCAAATCCGGCTGTTTCGAAAGTCACGGAGGCGTGATCAAGCGGATCGGCACGGGGGAGGTTCCGGACGCTGGAATTGGAGGGTTTGTCGCCGTGTTGCTACACCCTGCGACGTTTAGCACAGTCACGTTGAGGCTTCCGTCGAAGTTAGCCTGTTTAATGAAAACTTGCAGAAATCCCACAATCGTGACCGTGGGTCTTCTGGTGTTCGCCAAAGTCGCACCGTCATAAATGGGCACGGTGGCGATGCTCGTGCTCGACGTGACGACTCCGCTGGTGATGACCGGATTCGCTGTACCTGCCTGGATTTGATACGGAAACTGGGTCGTATCGAGTTGATCCTGTCCCGGTTGGTTGATAAGACATTGCGCCGCATCGCGGGTGTCGCCTGCAGGGTTGATCGTCAGGTCTGCCTGCGCCCCTCCCGAGATGCCGCAAGCGTACTGAGTATTTTGGTCACATCCTCCAACAGCTTCCTGGAAAGTGTCGTCATTGGCACAAGTCGGGTATGCGCTGACCGGAGTCGTCACGGAGGCAGGAATGTAAGAGCCCATGGGTGGTGTGTGGCCCTTCATGTTGTCGCAGTCCCTAGGTGTCGTGCAGGCGTCGCTTAGAAGAAAGGTCTCTCCGATGACGCCTCTTCCCGCGCCGTTAACCTGAATGCCTTGGGTCGTGATTGAGCCATCTCCGAGGTTGACGAAACTCTTCCCTGGATTTCTGGGATCACTATTCGGGATAATCCACGGTTTAACACAGCGCGGATTCACCGGGATGATTCCGTTCGGTGCAAACGCCCCGGAACGAGACGAATTAAATGCCTCGGCAGTCGCCGTCGCACTGACGCTATTCGTATTCCGCGACCAAATGCGAGAAAAAAACGTGGGAAGACCCGCTCGGATGACCTGTACTTTCACCTGCGGATTCACTCCGAAAGCATTCCCTCCGGCAAAGGTGCAGTTTGAAACGGCCGTTCCGTTGTAAACGAAGTTCACATTTACAGTAGTCGCGGCCGCATTGCCCACGGCGTTTCGATTCGCCACCGCCTGGGCTACCTGTGTAGCCGCCGTGCAGGCAGCGGGCCAATAGCCAGTCGCGTTTTGCGGATCTCCCGTCACTCCGCTGAGGGAGAGCACCCTCGCGGCCCCGAGGGCAGCCGCATCGGCGGAACGTTGAGCTTCCTCTCTTGCTAGGTAGAGAGTGACTACGTCGATCGACAGAGCGGCCATGGCGATGATGGCGACCATGGCCAGGGCGACCAGTACCATCGTGATGCCGCGCTCCCCGTGGCGCGCAGGATGGGTGCAATTGAATCTACGGATCGCAGGAGCTTTCATACTTTGTACTAATTCTCGTTCATAGCTACCGCCGTGGCGCTGATCTGAAAGGGCAGGGCGACGGCGGAACCCAAGAGGCTGGCCACGCGTCCGAACCTCCAGGGGTAAGGATATTGAATGCTCACGCAGGTTCCGATGACCGCGGTCTGCCCACCTGGAGCCTGTGGAACGCAGTTCACTGACGGCAGCGCCCCAGTTCCGCTTTGGGGAAAATAGTATCCCCGGTTAATGATCAAGGTCAGTCCTGGTGCCACACAGCCATTCCCGTTAGCCGTAGACTTCCACTTCAGCCCAGGCGAAGAGACCGGGGTCGTAATGCCACAATCGTTAATGTGATTCGTAGCCAGATAATTCTTGACTGCCTGAAAAGCGTCATTCACCGATGTTGGTAACGGCTGG
>OBLU010000011.1_pt1 | contig 174248 bp, 158 predicted proteins | sample 1518681 | NCBI WGS metagenome assembly OBLU01 (sample SAMEA3539304, study PRJEB22396) | soil metagenome | biome: tundra; feature: field; material: soil | place: USA | collected 2010-05 | depth 0.15 m | reverse complement strand
GGAGACGGAGAAAAAGCATGACTGCGTGGCGGAGAGGCGGGGATTCGAACCCCGGTCACCCTTTTGGGGTGAAACTGATTAGCAGTCAGCCCTGTTCGGCCACTCCAGCACCTCTCCGTAATAGATCGAGCCGGCCGGACTTTATTTGTTAGGGCCTACCGCGCACAAGTATATCATTTTCCGCTTTCGGCGCTGGCGCTATAACAGCGGGTCTTGCGAAGTGGCGGCGCGGTTTTCCCGCGTCACATGAAGCTGTCCGCTCTCGTCGGAATAAAAACTCCGGTAGCCGAAATTTCCGGGGCGAGCCTGCAACACGTAGCTGCGAATCGCGCCATCAGGCCCTGGCACCGCCGGCGTATATTGAATTTGATAGCCTTCGCTTTGCGCGAATTGCAAGGCTTGGCGCGCGGTATTTCCCAGCGGCTCCAGCGAATTGGGAAATGATCCGCCCGGCTGCGCCGCCGAATATGACATCAGCGCCGCGTGCAATTCGTTCAACGCGCTGGCCACGTGCGCATCCGCTACGCGCGAAGCATCAGTGTGTTGCGAGGGCATCACATACCACAGAAATCCCCACAAGCCGATTCCGACTATCCCCAGCAGAATTCCCCAACGCATCAAAATCGAACGCAATGACTTTGGCGGAGTCGGCGCGGCAGGCTGGCCTGACGCGGAAAGATCCGCTCCACAGTGGGGACATATTTCCGTGGAGGTGTTGATTTCAGTATCGCAATGAGGGCAGACGTACATACGGTGGAAGAAAATCTCTCACTTCGCAATTCGCGCGCTTCACAATCATTGATACTGCTTTAAACTTCCGGCCCGAACCCAACAACGACCAGGCCCATGCGCACCGGCGCGGGCGCTCCTCCCGCCGCGATGGAAATACTGAATTGCGCAATCCACAAGTCCGCGTCGCTGTCGTGAGAAACAGCAGGAGCCGCCCCCGCCGAGCCATCCCCGGGCATCAAACTCCAAACCGATGCGTGATTCGTGCTCGTTGATTTCTTCGATAGCTCAATCGCCTGCGCGGCGCTCACATTGGCCGGGTCCTGATCTGCAGCCGCGGGTATTGTCAGCAGAAAATCCCGCTGCGGCGCGACGCCCTGATGATTCCCGTTAACTGGCGAAAGCGCGTAACGCAATGTGTAAACGCCAGCTTTTACATTTTGCCTCCGGTAATCCTTCAAATCTGCCGCAAATCGAATCGCGGCAATGAGCGTGCCTTCCTGAACTTGCGTATAGATGACGCCCAAATTTTGCGTCGCTGCCTGACCCGGAACAGTTTTGCGAAGCCAAATTTCGCAGATGACTCCGCTTGGCCCCGAAACGCGCAGCGCTTGCGGCGAAAGCGTATCTCGCACTGCGGCCGATAGCTCCGCCGGCACGGCAACTGCGGCCGATTCAATTTTATAACCTTGCGCGGAAACTTGCGTTGTGGCGCAAAACGCCAGCACGAACAGTATCGGCAACACTCGTCGGTAGAAAAGCTTCATGGCGATCATTCCTTCTTACTCTATAAAAGCTTCTGCGAAGCGAATCGAAATTAGATGAGTGGTCGCGGCATAGCGACGCAACCAATATTTCAATCCTTCCTTCTGAAAAACAAAAACCCACCCGCTCGGGGTGGGCCTTCGTCTTTTATGTCAGGTTCCGATTAGTAGACAAAGGTTCCCACGAATACGCCGCGACGTTCATTCTCCGTCCAGGTCATTCCCAGATGATTTCCGTGGTAGCCCGACTCCGTCGCCACAGCAGGCATCGAATGCGTCAAATTCGCGGCCAGCGGCGGATAGTAAACATCTTCGTTGTGGCAGAATTCATCGCCTTCATTCAGCGACCTCGTCGTCACGCGCACGAGACTCCCCGCCGTCAGCGAAGAAGATCCGTGATGCCCGCCAACATTCGTCGCAAATTTCATCGGCGCAACTTCCACCGCCATCACATGCGACAAAACCGCTCCACCCTGCGCCTGTGCAAAATTCACCAGCGCCGCACGCTGCGCCGCCGTGGCCGACTGGTCCACAATCAGAATCGAGTGCGCCAGCAGCGGCTCGCTGCCAACCATCCCCAGCGTATCAGCGGCGTTCACGACCGCTACAACGGTCAGCCCGCTCAGATCCACGTTGCTCCATGTGCCCTGATCAACGTGCCACGCCATCACCGCCTGTTTGCCCGCCAAATTAATTTCCGAATTTGCGATGCACGGCCCGGTATATATATCGGCCGTACGCGATTCCAAATATTGTCCGGTAATCTGAGGCGCCTGCGGCTTGGGAACCGCTCCCGCAGGCAAAGCACAAATCAACGCGACCGCCAAAAATGCAAATAGAAATCGATTCTTCATTAGAACCTCCACAATCAGGGATCTCTATTGTCCCACGTCGAGGCTCGGGATTCAATCGAGCATGCATTCCAAGCGGCGAAACCGCAACTCTACGCCGTCTCGCAGCAAGCCCGCCCGCTCTTACCGTGGCAATTCTCAATGGATGCGATCTTTCCATCCGGTCCCTGCAAGCCCTGCGTCTGCACGCACCAAAACGGCCCGTTCATTCCGGAATACATCGCGTAGTGAGGATTATTCTCTTCGGGGCTGCCCAGCTCGCCCGTATCGTAGAACAAAGTTTTCGCGCGAAGGCACCGGCAAACTTCTCCGGTCTGGATAAGCAGTTTCAGGCTTGTCTTCACCATGGTCAGGCTCCTTCCTTCGCTGCGGCAAGCAGCGCGCGCTTCACCGATACCCGCGCAAGTTGCACCTTATATCCATTCTGACTGAGCGGCTTCGCCCCGCGCACGGCCGCGTCACCAGCAGCCGCGGCCGTTTCTTCCGTCACGCGTTTTCCGATCAACGACTTCGCAGCGTCATCCGCTTGCCATGGAATCGGCGCCACATGACCCAGCACAATTTTCGCCGAACTTACCGTTCCGCCGCTCATCTTCAGCGCCACGGACGCAGTAGCCAGCGGCCAGTCCAGTAATGTCCGCTGCCGAACTTCGTAAGTGTAATTCCGATTTCCCGCCGAAATCGCCGGAATCAAAATCTCCGTGACGACTTCGTTCGCCTTCAAAACATTTTCCCGCTCCGAGTCATTCTTCGGAATCACAAAAAAATCAGCGGCGTTTACATCTCGCCCGCCGCCAGGGCCTTCCAGATGCAAACGCGCACCCAAAGTAATCAGCGCCGGCGCCAAACTTGAAGGACTCACGAAATACGCGGGCCCGTCATTTCCAAAAATCGCGTGGTAGCGATTCTCTCCGCCCGGTACCAGCGAATTTCCTTGCGCATCGCGCGCCAGCAAACCAAAACCGTTCCGGAAATACCAGCAGCGCGGACGTTGGCACAAATCGCCGCCAACCGTGCCCATATTTCGCATTTGCGGACTGCCAATGCCATCCACGGCGTTCTGCAGCGAACGATATTGCGCGCGCACCACGGCGTTTTCTCGCAATTCTTCAAACGTAGCCAGCGCGCCGATGCGCAATCCTGCGGACGTTTGCGAAATCCCGCTCCACTCCTTGATTCCGCGAATGCTAATGACGCGCTTCGGAATCACGATGTGTTCTTTCATCAACGAAATAATGTCGGTTCCGCCCGCCAGCACCGCGGCGTCGTTCCAATTTTCACCGAGCAAGCCAAATACTTCCTGTTTAGTTGCCGGATGAGCGTACGCAAAAGTTTCCATTAGGCCATCACTCCTTTCCCAAGAGCCGCCAGAACTTTATCGGGCGTAAGCGGCAGCGTAGGCACGCGAACTCCAATCGCATTCGCCACCGCATTCGATATCGCCGCGCCGGGCGATACCGTCGGCGGCTCGCCAAGCCCAATCACTCCGCGGTCGTCGTATCCGGGCCCGGTCATCATGTGCACAACCAGCTCGCCGATATCGTTGATGCCCGCCAGCTTGTAAAATTCCATGTCGGCGTTCAACATGATTCCCGTCTGCTGGTCCATCACTTTTTCTTCGTACAGCGCGTAGCACACGCCCATAATCATCGCGCCGTACACTTGGCTTTCCGCCGTCTTCAAATCGATGATCAATCCGCAGTCCTGCACCGCGACGAATTTCTCCATCCGGACCACGCCGGTTTCAACGTCCACGGAAACTTCCGCCATTTGCACGCCGGCAACGTTGCCCGAAACAAGCGACCGTTCCGGCGTATTCGGCGCAGGAGTTTGCGCCGTCTCAGAAATTGCCGTCGCCCCCAACTTTCCGCACGCTTGCTTCCAGGTCAGCGATTTCGAGGGATTGCCAATCACCTGAATCTTTCCGCCAGTTGCCTCAAGCTGATCCGCTCCCACGCCCATGGCCGGTGCAACTTGCGCCAACAATTTGTTCAACGCATTCGTGGACGCAAGTCGCGTCGCGCTGCTCACTCCGCCGATGGTCGTCGAACCACCCGAGCCGCCCGCCGGCGGCAAATTTGAATCGCCAATATTCACTTTCACCGCTTCCAACGGAAGGCCCAGCGTCTCCGCGCAAACGATGCCAATTGACGTTCGCGTGCCAACGCCCAAATCCTGCGTCGCCATATTCACTTCCACGGAACCATCCGAGTGAATCGTGCAATTGCCGGAACTCGTGTTCGCCGCGCCGCCCCAAGTGTGCATTGCAACTCCAACGCCGCGTTTGATAGGGCCCGCGGCCTTATCGCCGCGCGGATGCCACTTCGTTTTCCAATCCATCAACTCCGAGGCTTTCGCGAGTTCCTGCTCGTAATCCTTCGTTCCAAATCCCTTGTTCCGCTCGCCGGCATACTGCATGTTCTTCAAAAGAAATTGCACCGGATCCATATTCAGTTTGGCCGCCAGATCTTCCATCGCGGACATCGTCACCAAACAAAACTGCGGATGATTCGGCGCCCGCCACGCACGCGCCGGACCAATATTCGTGTGCACCGCCGTATGCTTGCGCCGATATGGCAATTTAGTCTGCAAAATGTAAGGCAAGTTCGCGTTCGCGCCGCCCGCCGGTCCTGAAGTGCCCCAAGATTCGGATTGCCACGCTGTCAACGTGCCATCGCTCTTCGCTCCAACTTTCACCTTTGCATATAGCGATGGCCGCATCCCCGCAACCATTAACTCTTGATCGCGGTCCAACATCATTTTCACCGGGCGTCCAGCTTTATGAGCCAGTACCGCCGCGGAAATTCCCCAGGTGTCCGCTGCAAACTTGCTGCCGAATCCGCCGCCCATCACCGGAGTCAGAATTCGCACATTCGTCGCAGGCGTCGGAATTCCCTTCGCCGTCAAACTCTGCGAATACTCCTGTGTAAGCCCCGTGACGCTTTGCGTCGAAGCCCATACGGTGAGCTTGTCGCCCTCCCATTCGGCCGCCGATCCGTGTGATTCCAGGCAGCAATGCGTAATCGCGGCAACGCCGTACTCTCCTTCATGAATCGCGTCGGCCAGCTTAAAACCAGCGTCCGGATCCAATTGAGTTTGCTCATTCAGCTGTTGCGTATACCCCGTCGCCTTATCGGGCGTGGTGTCCGCAACCAAATACGGCATCACCTCATAGTCAATCTTCACCGCGCGCATCGCATCGCGCGCCTGATCGTCGGTCTCCGCCGCAACGGCCAAAATTTCCTTGCCCACCCACAAAACTTCCTGACCGACCGGATGAATAATATCCACGGCCTTCACGCCGGGCATTTTTTCCGCGACGCTCGTGTCAATCGCGTTAATTTTCGCGTGCGCGTGCGGTGATTGCACCATTCTTCCGTAGAGCAAACCCGGACGGTTCGCGTCGTACGCATATTTCGCCGTACCCGCAGCCTTCCACGGACCATCCAGACGCGAGATGCGCTTGCCAATCAGCGCGCGTTTTCCTTCAGCGGGCCACTTATAGTCAGCCATTACGCGTTACCTCCCTTCGCTGTCATGTGCGCCGCGGCTTCCACAACCGCCTTGCGCACGCCCATGTACGTTCCGCACCGGCAAATATTTCCGCCGAGCGATGCCTTCACTTCGTCATACGTCGGATGCGGATGCTTATCAATGTACGCCTTTGACGCCATCACAAATCCCGGAGTGCAGAATCCGCATTGTTGCGCATCATTGTTTACAAACGCGGACGAAACCGGATGCAGTTGCCCTTCTGGCGCCAAACTTTCAATCGTTTCAATCTTCGCGGCAGTAGTTCCCGGACGCTCGGCCACATCGATTGCCAGCACCGAGCACGAATACATCGCCATACCATTAATGATCACGGTGCACGCCCCGCAAGTTCCGCGGTCGCAAACTTTTTTCGCGCCAGTCAAATCCAAATGATCCCGCAGTGCGTCCAACAGCGTAACTCTCGGCTCAGCCACAAGTTTCGTCGGCTTACCATTAATGTTCAGCGTCATCCGCACCGGACCCGGCCCAACCAGTTTCGATGTCGCAGCGTCAGGTGCTTCTTGCGGCTCGGCGGTAGGCGCAGCCTTCAGCATCTGCTCGCCCGCCAGCACGCCCACCGCGGAAACCGCCATGCCCGTCGTGCTCACCATCTTGACGAACTCGCGCCGGCCAAGAGCGATGCGCTCTTTTTGGCGCGCTCCCGCGTCCTTCTTCAATTCATCTTCAGGATTTTCTTTTCTCGGCCGGTCGGCCATTGTTCACCTCCGGAAAATTACAGTTCACGCCGAAAATTTCGCGCCGCATATTTCGTACAAGAAGCAAATTCGGCGAATCGCAATCTTACTTCCCCCGCATTTTGAATGCAATGCATCAGAATACCCGCCGCAATCCCCCAACTCTAGCCGCGAAAGCCAGTTTCGGCGTCTAACCTTGCGGGAACGACCGCTGCTGAATTGGCTTGTCTCAATGGGAGCGGGATGGCACACATCGGTGGGGGCGGGTCGGCGACCCGCCGGGCGCACCATGTGCAAACGTGGACGATGATTGGGAACTTTCCAAACGTTTGCGGCATTACATTAAGGGACGATTCCGGGCCCGCGCACGAATCAGCAATATATTCAGTTCCGCGAAGGAGGACTCACATGAATATACGAACACAAAAAACTCTGCCAGCCATCGCACTGGTGGCAACGCTCGCTCTTGTCGGATTAACAATGACGCGTAACTCTGGCGCCGTCCACGCCGCACAAAATGCGTCCGGAGGTCCTGGTGGGCCTCCTCCTCCGCACGAAACCACAATGAATGACCAGACCGACCTCGCCGTCACCGTTTACAACTCCAACGTTGCGCTCGTTCGCGACACGCGCGACGTTGCGTTACCGGCCGGCGATTTTCAACTCCGCTTCATGGACATCGCCTCCACCATCATGCCCGCCACCGTTCACTTCCGCTCTCTCGCCGACCCAGAAAAGTTAAGCGTCCTCGAGCAAAACTACGAATACGATCTGCTCGACGCCAACAAAGTCCTCGATAAATACGTCGGCCGCGAAGTCAACATCATCCGCGCCGTGCAGAAAAATGGTTCCACCGAATGGGAAGAAACCAAAGCCACGCTTCTCGCAAATAATAATGGCGCTCCGGTTTGGAAAATCGGCGGAGATATCGTCACCGGCATGTCCACCGGCAGCTACCGTTTCTCATCGTTGCCCGATAATCTTTACAGTCGTCCAACTCTTGTCTGGCTGCTGAACAATACCGGCGCGCGCCGCCAGAAAATCGAAGCATCCTATCTCGCCAACAATGTTTCCTGGAGGGCCGACTATGTGATGACCGTGACGCGTGAAGAAAACTCCGCGGATCTCGACGGCTGGGTAACGATTGTCAACAACAGCGGCGCGGCGTTCAAGAACGCGAAGCTCCAACTCGTCGCGGGCGAACTAAACCGCGTGCTCCCCTTGAGCTCCAGGGCTGGGTTTGGCCAAGCGATGACCGCCGGAGCGGTGGCCGCGCCACCTCCGATGTCGCAAGAAAGTTTTTCCGAATATCACCTCTATACACTCAATCGTCGCACCTCGATCTTCGACAAGGAAACCAAGCAACTAAGTCTTCTGAACGCCTCCCGCTTCCCCGTCGAAAAACATTTCGTAGTGAATGGCCAATCCTATTACTACCGCAGCGCCATGTCCCCCGGCTCTCCCGCGAAGGATGCGGTACTGGTCTACTACAAATTCAAGAACGAGGAAAAAACAGGATTGGGGATGCCGCTACCCGCCGGAACCGTCCGCGTTTATCAAGCCGACTCACACGGAGGCATCCTTTTCATCGGCGAAGACCGCATCGATCACACGCCAAAAGACGAACCGGTCAGCATCCACATCGGCAACGCATTCGACATCGTCGCCGAACGCAAACAAACCGACTACAAGAAAATCGACAACCACACTTTCGAGATGGAATACGAAATAACTCTGCGCAACCACAAAGAAATCCCAGTAACAATTGAGGTCAACGAGCCAATCGGCGGCGACTGGGAAATACTCAACTCAACTTTCCCCGAGAAAAAAACCACCGCCTTCGCCGCCCAGTTCAACGTCCCAGTAGCAAAGGACGGCACCTCAGTCCTGAAATATCGCGTAAGAGTGCGCTACTAAGACGATTTGTAGCTCAGGGCGCCCCGGTGATTTATACCGGGGGCCCTGAGGTTTTTTCGCGCAGAGGGCCATGACGAAGAACACGAACCGAAAAAAACTAAACGCGGCGGGCCTGGTCGTACTAGTAGCCGTGGCAGTCTTCGCACTATTGCGGACCTCAACCCCCGCACGCGCCGCTTCCGCCCAAAACGAGTCCCAATCCTCATCCGCCCTCAACGAAACCACAATGTCCGACCAAACCGACCTCGCCGTCACCGTTTACAATTCCAACGTTGCGCTCGTTCGCGACACGCGCGACGTTGCGTTACCGGCCGGCGATTTCCAACTCCGCTTCATGGATATTGCCGCTACGGTCATGCCCGCCACCGTCCACATCCGTTCGCTCACCGATCCCGGCAAACTCAGCGTCCTCGAGCAAGACTACGAATACGATCTTCTCGATGCCGCGAAGATGCTCGAAAAATACGTCGGAAAAGTAGTTACGCTCGTCCGCGCCGTCCAGAAAAATGGCTCCACGGAATGGGAAGAAACCAAGGCGACGCTGCTCGCGAATAACCCGGATGGCCCGGTCTGGAAAATCGGCGATGAAATCGTCACGCGAATGTCCCCCAGCGGCTACCGATTCTCCGCGCTGCCCGACAATCTCTACAGCCGCCCAACTCTCGCCTGGATGCTCGCGAATTTCGGCGCGCGCCGACAGAAAATCGAGGCATCGTATCTAGCCAACAATGTTTCCTGGAACGCGGACTACGTGATGACCGTAACGCGCGAAGAAACTTCAGCCGATCTCGATGGGTGGGTAACGCTTGTCAATAACGCCGGAACCGCATTCAAGAATGCGAAGCTCCAACTCGTGGCGGGCGACGTGAATCGCGTCACCGAAGCAGCCGACGATACGAAATATGACCGGCTATACACATACCGAGCCGGACTTTCGGAGCCCGTCATGATTCAAGAAAACTTCTCCGAATATCACCTCTACACACTCAACCGTCGCACCACCATTGCTGATAAAGAATCCAAGCAGGTCAGTCTCCTGAACGCATCGCGCTTCCCAGTCGAAAAACATTTCGTAGTGAATGGCCAACAGTATTACTACCGCAGCGCAATGGCGTCCGGCTCTCCCGCGAAGGACGCCGTAATGGTCTACTACAAATTCAAAAACGAAGAAAAAACTGGATTGGGAATGCCGCTCCCCGCAGGAACCGTCCGCGTCTATCAAGCCGACTCGCACGGCGGCATTCTCTTCATCGGCGAGGACCGCATCGATCACACGCCAAAAGACGAACAAGTCAGCATTCACATCGGCAACGCATTCGACATCGTCGCCGAACGCAAACAAACCGACTACAAGAAAATCGACAACCACACTTTCGAGATGGAATACGAAATAACTTTGCGGAACCACAAGGAAACGCCGGTAACCATTGAAGTCAACGAGCCAATCGGCGGCGATTGGGAAATGCTCAACTCAACTTCTCCAGCAAAGAAAACCGCCGCCTTCGCCGCACAATTTAATATTCCCGTACCAAAGGATGGCGCCTCAGTCCTGAAATATCGCGTGAGAGTTCGTTACTAAAAGCCGCGAATGAACTTCACCTATGACGTGCGTTGCACAAATATTCCCGACAAATATTGTCTCTGACGAGCGGCTACAATTCCCCAGAGCACTACGACGCCAAGCGCAAGTGGAAGACCACTCGGCGCCATCATCAGATGAAAGAAAAAAATGTTCACAATCACTGGTCCAAGAATTACAAGCGCCAGAGGCACGAAGCGATTCACCAGCAGAAGCAAGCCGCCCAAGATTTGCACTGCCGCAATCACCAGGAAATAATGCGACTTCACGATTGCGTCCAAGAATTCGCCTGCCGCGCCTGAAGGCATTGGCCCCGCCGGAATAAAGTGCAAGAAACCATTCAGTCCGAACACAACAAATACCAGGCCCATCAAAATGCGTGCAATCAAAGCCGCGATTTTCATTCATGTCCCCTTAGACGCGTCACGAACACATCAACAGAGGCTTGATGCGTCAGCAGTCCGATTCTCTTCCCTCTTTGTTCGGTGAATGTTCCTCTCCTCAGATGTTGGTGACCGGATTCGTCATCCACGCGCTCTCTCCATCGTCTTTAAATACTCGCCAAGCCGCCCCAGCGTCTGATTCCCACCCGCAATCGCATGATACGTCTTCACAACGTGCTCGCACGTCGCAGCCGAAGCGAACAACATCCGCAACGTAACTTCCGTCTTACCGCTGCGCTCAACAAACGTCACCGTCGATTCATGATTCACCGGCTCCGTCCCGGGTTCCGGTTCGTGTCTAAAAACAATCCGCTCGAGCTTCACAATCTCGATGAAAACAATTTTGTTGTTGTAGTCTTTGCCGTCAGGCCCGCGCATCGTCAGCCGCCAAATCCCGCCCGGCCGCACATCCATTTCGTGAATGGTGGTCGTAAATCCGTTCGGGCCCCACCACTGCGCCACATGCTTAGGATTCATCTACGCCGCAAACACCAACTCGCGCGGCGCATCGAAAACTCGTGTAATAACAATTTTCCGATCCGCTGTGCTCGCCGGATCCTTCTTTTTTTCGTTCATATTTCCTCCCGTCGTGTCATATGAATTCGCACAAAGTGAGCGTCAGCCTTTCGTCACAAACGCTTCAAGGCGATCGAGAGTCAGTTTCCAACCCTCGTCCATCCCCGCCAGATGCTGCACGGCGCCGGCAGTCGATTTCACAACTCTGACGTGTAACGTCATCAAAGTCTTGCCGCCTTGTTCGGCAAAAGTAACGGTATTCAGATTCTCAAAAAGCGGTTTTCCGTACTTGTCCATCGCAACGCTGGTAAAAACGATCCGCTCTGTGAAGACGAGTCGATCTGGCGCCACAATTTTCACAAAGACGCCCGTCATCGGATAGATCGTGCCGTCAGGCGCGCGCATATCAATGCGGATCGCGCCGCCGGGCCGCACGTCCAACTCGCAGACAGGATTCGTAAATCCCGTCGGACCCCACCACTGCGCCAGTTGCTTTGGATCGGTCCACGCCGCGAATACAACCTTCCGCGACGCATCAAAAACGCGCTTCATCACTAGCTCTCGCCCCACGCCGTGCTCACCAATGGCGGTTTTTGCGTGTTGTTCGGCCATGCTTCCTCCCGTTCTTCCTCTGCGTTGAGCTGTGTCCTTGGTTCTGCTTTTTATCGTCTTCGCTCTGTTGCTGTTTCCTCATCTCGCGCAAATAATCATCCATACGATCAAAGCTCTGCTCAAAAAATCGCCGGTAGTGCTCGGCCCAATCAGCTACCTCTTTAAGAGGCCCCGCATTCAGCTGACACGGCCTCCACTGCGCTTCCCGGCTCCGTGCGATCAACCCAGCATGCTCGAGCACCTTCAAATGCTTCGACACGGCCGGCATGCTCATCGCAAATGGCTCAGCCAGTTGTGTAACCGAAGCCTCGCCCGAAATCAGCCGCGCCAATATCGCCCGACGCGTAGGATCGGCCAGCGCCGAAAATGTTGTACTCAGTCGATCCGAAGTCATATTGTATTTAACCTATAGGTTAAATACACCAGAACGGAATCCATGTCAAGTCCTCGAAACTCATTTTCTGGATCTGGGAATCAACGAAAGCAGCGGCCCGCGACGCGCCGCTCGGCGACGCAACACAAAAAATCGCCAGACATTAATTACAATTACGGCGCCAGAATTGCTTCCGCTTCAATTTCCACTAGCATCTCGGGCGAAATAAGTTTGCTCACCTGAATCATGCTTGTCGCCGGGCGAATCACGCCGAACGCTTCGCCATGTGCGCGGCCAACTTTCTCCCAGTCGCTCATGTTGGTCAGATACATTCGCGTGCGCACCACGTCGCGCAGACTGGCGCCCGCCTGCACTAGCGCCGCTTCGATATTGTGAATCGTTTGCACGGCTTGCCAGTAGGCATCACCCACTCCGACGATCTTGCCATCGGGTCCAGTGGCTGTTGTGCCGGAAACGTGAATCACCGAACCGACGCGCACCGCGCGTGAATATCCAACGATCGGTTCCCACGGCGTTCCGCTCGAATAATTGGTGCGTCTTTGCATGGCTGATTCCCCCGCGCACATTTTACAACATCATCGGCCATTCGCGGCTTTGTCGCATGGACATTGGTTGTCATCCACACGATCATTTTGGCCCATACCGACGTTGCAGCGTGTGCAAACTCTGCTCGCGGCGCCGTGGAGATGACCGCGATGCCATGCTAGACTCGCTTGATTGCAGGGCACATGGCGATTTTGAGTGTGCCGCGGAATACTTTGCCGGCGAATTGCGCCGCGCATTTCGCAAGAGACAGGAAAAACGCGCCATGAAGTGTAATAACATTCTCGAATCCATCGGAAAAACGCCGCTGGTTCGGTTGAACCGGATCACTGCAGGACTTGCGCCGGAAGTTTACGCGAAGGTTGACTACCTGAATCCGGGCGGTTCGGTGAAGGATCGCATCGGCACCACGATGATTGACGATGCCGAGCGCCGCGGACTGCTGAAACCCGGTGGAACAATTATCGAAGGCACTTCCGGAAACACCGGAATGGGATTGGCGCTTGTAGCTGCTGTGCGCGGATACAAAATGGTTTTCACGATTACCGATAAACAGTCCAAGGAAAAGGTGGATCTGTTGAAAGCACTGGGCGCGGAGGTGATCGTGTGTCCCACTGCCGTCGAGCCCGAAGATCCGCGCAGTTATTATTCCGTGGCGAAAAAACTGGCGCGCGAAATTCCAAATTCTTATTATCCGAATCAATACGAAAATCCGATGAATCCCGAAGCGCACTACCTCACAACGGGTCCCGAAATTTGGGACGACACCGAAGGAAAAATCACGCACTTCGTTTGCGGCATGGGAACCGGTGGAACCATCAGCGGAGTTGGCCGCTATTTGAAAGAGAAAAATCCAAAGGTCAAGATTATCGGCGCTGATCCCATCGGCTCGCTCTACTACGAATTTTTCAAGACCGGAAAGGTCGGTAAGGCTGCGACGTATGTGGTGGAAGGAATTGGCGAAGATATTTTTCCCTCCACAATGGATTTCAAAGTTCTCGACGACATCGAACAAATTAATGACGAGGAATGCTTCGTCTGGGCGCGCCGATTGGTGAAGCAGGAAGGACTCTTCACCGGAGGATCCGGAGGCGGCTGTATCTCCGCGGCGCTGCGGGTCGCAAAGAAGTGCAAGAAGGGCGATGTCGTTGTCGCCTTCCTTCCTGACACTGGAATGCGCTACTTGAGTAAAGTGTACAGCGACGAATGGATGAGCGAGCGCGGCTACGCGGATAGCGAAGTAGCGTTGCGCGTCGCGGATGTTGTGCGCGCGAAGCACAAAGGCGGCAAGGAACGCGATCTGATTATCGCGCGCGCCGACCAAACCGTTTTTCACGCGTTGCACACGATGCAGAAGCAGGACATTTCCCAATTGCCGGTGTTCGAGGAAAAAGTTCCCGTCGGCACAATTTTTGAAGATCAAATTCTGAACCTTGCGCTGCAAGGAAAGGATTTGCGAAAACTTGTGATTCGCGAAGTGATGGGCAAAGCGCTTCCCATCGTGCAGAAAGATGCTCCGGTCGAACGCGTCACCCATTTGCTGAGCCACGAGACGCCCGCCGTATTTGTGGACATGGGCGATTCGCGTTATGACATCCTCACAAAATACGATTTGATGAGCACCATTGCCGGAATGGCCGAGGCCATGCGTTAATTGAAAATTCCCATTTGCTGACCTTTCTTAGTAAACTGTTTCGTCCACTTCCCAAATGCGAATTGAAGATTTCAACGCGCGCCTTAAGAATGCGATCCTCATCGCCGATGGAGCGATGGGCTCGCTGCTGCACGAATCCGTCGGCCCGCAACGCTGTTTTGAGGAGTTGAACACTTCGCAGCCTGAAGCCGTGGTGCGAGTGCATCGCGCATACATTCAAGCGGGCGCGCAACTGATCGAAACAAATACGTTTGGCGCGAACCGATTGAAGCTGACTGCTTCCGGACTCGGCGATCAAGTCTCGCGCATCAATCAAGGCGGAGTGAAAATCGCGCGCGAAGCTCGCGAGGGCGCTCATCACGAAGTAATGATCGCCGGTTCCATCGGTCCCTCCGGCGTTTCGCGTCACATGAACGAAATCTCCGTCGAAGAACTTCGCGCCGCGTTTCATGAACAGGCGCAAGCGCTGGAAGAACGCGGCGTAGATTTATTTCTGCTCGAAACTTTTTCCGACATCGAAGAATTACTCGCCGCGATTGATGTCATCCGATCTTTTTCTAATTTGCCAATCATCGCGCAAATGACTTTCTCCGAAGAGGGCACGGCATCTGGCGGAACGCGTCCGGCTGATTCGGCGATTCAGCTTGCGACGCGAAACGTTCAAGTGATCGGCAGCAACTGCACGCTAGGGCCGCAATCTTTGTTGCCGATCCTCGAAGAACTTTCACGAGGCACCGGAGCGATTCCGCGCAGCGCGATGCCCAACGTCGGACTTCCACGGCGCATGGGCGACCGCACCGTGTATCCGCGATCGTCGCCGGAATATTTCGCGCACTTCGCGCAGGATGCCGCGGCGCTCGGCGTCCGCATTCTGGGCGGATGCTGCGGCACAACGCCGGAACATATCCGCGCGATGGCTGATGCTGTCAAGAAACTCGTTCCACACGCGCAGCCGCGCGTTGCTTCCGTGAAGACCGCTATTGCAGAAGCGCCGCTGAGCATTGCGAAGCGCGAACCGGAAAGCGGCATCTGGAGAAAAATCCAGGAGAAAAAGTTTGTCGTCTCCGTCGAAATCGATCCGCCGAAGGGCATCGCACTCGACAGAATTTACGAGCAAGTGGACAACGTGCTCGCCAGCGGCAAAGTGGACGCGATTGACATCAACAGCGGCGCGATGGCGCGCGTTGGCATGGACGCGTTAATGGTTGCTGGCGGCCTGGAAGCGCGCGGCGTCGAAACGATTCCGCATCTCACGACGCGCGATCTAAATTTAATTGGACTGCAAGCGTCGCTGCTCGGCGCGTGGACTGTCGGCGGTGTGCGAAACGTTCTTGCCGTTACCGGCGATCCTCCTTCCGTCGGCGATTACCCCGAAGTGAGTGGCGTCTTCGAGGTGGACTCGATCGGTTTGGTGAAAGTGCTCGCCAAACTAAATCAGGGCATGGACTGGTCCGGAAAAACTCTTGGAGGCGCCACCAATTTTACAATCGGCGTGGCGCTGAATCCGCTGGCCGAAGATCTCGACTACGAAATTCAGCGCTTCCATACCAAGGTTGAAGGCGGCGCACATTTCGCGATGACTCAACCTCTGTTCGATCCGCAGCACTGGCACGATTTCCTGAAGCGGCTTGGCGGCCCGTGTCCAATTCCGGTGCTACTCGGCGTTTGGCCGCTGACGAGTTACAAGCAAGCTCTGCGCCTGAACAATGAAGTTCCCGGCATCGTGATTCCGGAACCGGTGCTGAAAGAAATGGAAGCCGCTGGAGCTTCCGCGCGCGAGCACGGATTTGCGCTCGCCAAGAAAATGTTAGCCTGGGCGCGCACCGAACTTGCCGGCGCTTACTTGATTGCTCCCTTCAAACGCTACGAAGAAATCCTCGAAATATTTTCGTAGGAAGATGCAGTGGAGAGTCGAGAGATCATAGTCGAGAGTTCATAGTTGAGAGTCGAGAGTCTCCGGCGTCGATCCCCGAATTGCACCTTCCCATAAACGATGTTGTCACCCGTCAGGAAAACCCCCGCGTTCGGCGCACGCGGGCTACACGAACTCGACTCGTTCAATCTGTCAGGGATCCGCCCGGTCTATACCATTGGGCGGCCCGTCCCCCCCTGGGCTAAGCTGAATCTTCAAATGAGAATATCGCCGCCGGTTTCTTCGCGGGCGTTGTGGTGATCGCTACCACGCTGATTAGGACTAGCAGAGTTCCGAGAATTGTTCGCAGGCCGAGCGCTTCGCCGCCGAGGAAATATCCGAGCAGCACCGCTACCACTGGATTTACGTATGCGTAGGTGCCGACTTTTGTTGGCGATTCGTGATGGATTAGCCAGACGTAGGCGGTGAAGGCGATGATGGAGCCGGCGACAATCAGATAGAGCAGCGCGAACCACGCTTCGCGCGAGACGGTTGACGGATGGAAATTGCGAAATTCGCTTAGCGCGGCGGCGGCGATGGTTAGAAAGACTCCGCCGGCCAACATTTGTGAACTGGAGCTCATTACTTTGGATGGCGGCAACGGTAGCTTGCGCGAAAACGCTGAGGCTACCGACCAGCTGATGGCTGCGACGATTAGCGCTGCGGCGCCGAGCGCGTCAATTGGAGCGCCGCCCAGATTTAGCGAGCGGCTCATCAGGACGGCCACTCCGCCGAGGCCAATCAGTAGGGCTGCGGCCAGGCGGACGGTGAGTTTTTGCGTCTTCAGGATAATGATTTCGGAGAGCGCCATGAAGACCGGGATGGTGGCCATCATGACGGCGGCGATTCCCGAGGGGACGCGCTGCTCTGCCCAGAACAGCAAACCATAATCGAGAACGAAGATAAGGATCGCTAGCAAAGATACTGAGGTCCATTGCCGGGCGGTGGGTGAGCGCTCTCCGCGCGCGATCATCCAGACGTAAAGAATGAGACCTGCGATTAGGAAACGGATAGCGGCGAGAAGAAATGGCGGAACTTCGCGGACGCCAACACGAATCGCGAGAAATGTGGATCCCCACACGAAATAAATAATCGCGAATGCTAGAAGCGTTTTCCACGCCGGGCGGTGAGTGGTGGATTCCATGGCAGATTGTTACCGACAATCTAACAATTTCGGGGCGTGAATGCTCGGACCCAGTCGATTACGGCGCGCGCGAACGCGCGGTCTTTTGTCGTGCTACGCCAGGGAGATTTCAAAATGAACACGGTTGGTGGGAATAGATTTTGTGGGTGAGGATCTTGAAACCAAACCCTGTAGACAAAACCGAAAAACCCCTCGTTCGCCCGCGATGCGGGACGAGGCGCACCCAGTTCAAAAACTGGTTCAACAACGCAGGAAGACCGCGGGCATCCGCTCGCACTGAAAAAGATAAAAACCCCACCTTTGCTGCGCAGAGATGGGCCACACGAAGAAAAATCTGATTTCAGTTTAATTTGAAAGGCGTCAGCGCATACCGCCGAGCAAGTACACGACTAGCACGATGAGCAGGACCGTTCCGACGACTCCAAAGCCCCCGCCCCTCCCCCATCGGGAATATCCGTAGTAGCCGCCGCCCCCGCCAAATAACAGCACCAGAAGAATAATCAGAAGTAGCATTGAATGTCTCCTTTCGATTCGCGAAGTTCTTTAATCTTTGATCCGAGGCAGTCCGTTTTTTCTTGCTTGCCATTTGTTGCCTATCATCTCTTGCGTTTCAGATCTGGCGAGCCATCGGACGCCCGTTCATCTTCGCGCTTAAATACTGATTCTTTATAGCGCGGACCGGCGGGAGAAGCTGTTCAACTCTGCACACATGTCAGCCGGGCGCGTTTGAGAGCCGTTGTTAATGTCAGTTGGTGATAAGATTCCGGCGCTTCCGGGTTCCGGCCGCACGAACACGAGACAACAGGCGCGCGACACAAATGGCTCACGACGTATTCATCAGCCACTCCGCCAAAGACAAGACGACCGCAGACGCGGTATGCGCCATGCTGGAATCCAATGGCGTGCGGTGCTGGATTGCTCCGCGCGATGTGACGCCCGGAATGGAATGGGGCCAGTGCATCATTGAGGCGATTGAGCAATCGCGCATCATGATTCTGGTTTTTACGGCGCATGCGAATGAGTCATCGCAGATTCGACGGGAAATTGAACGCGCTGTGAACCACGGCGTGGCGATTCTTCCGGTGCGCATCGAAGACGTGCTGCCCGGCAAGGCGCTGGAATTCTTTATCGGCAACGTGCACTGGCTGGACGCGCTTACGCCTCCGCTGGAAATTCACCTGAAGAATCTCGCGGGTACGGTGAAAATGTTATTGGGGCGGATGGAGCCGCGCGATGCCGGGCCGATTCCGCACACCGAGGATGCTGGTTCGAAGGCGGAGGCGGCGGAATCCGCACCAACGCCGAAAGCAAAAACGGGCCTGCCTGAAGTTCCGCCGGAATCGCCGTCCGTGGCGGCGAAGCCGTCTGAACCGATCGGTGACAATCGCGCGAGAGCCGCTGAGCCGGTTGCCGAGAAATTAGTTGGACCGGCGCCTGCACCTTTGCAGCCACAGCGCCCAATTCTTTCGGGAGCAGGCCAGGTGGAAGCGACAAAAACTGTCGCGCGACAACTGTGGTTGCGATGGGTCATCATCGGGGCGTCTTTAGTGATCGTGACGCTGGTAATGATTTTGTTTTTTATTCCGAGCGGCAGTCGGCGGATAGTGCGCAACCCGGGCAGATTGGAACTAGCGCTGGTAGCAGATTTCTCGCCGACTCAAACTGGTGCGCCGCTGCTCAACTACAGCGGCGCGACCAATGTATACGGCGTCGTGCGCCATCTTACATTGCCGGGCGATATTGAATCCGTCGCAGAAGCAAAGGACGCAAACGGCACGTCCGCGCTCGATATTCGTCTGACGGATGCGGCGGTTACGAGGATGAACAGCGGCGCGAGCATTGTAGATCACGATATGGCGCTGGTGCTCGATGGACGCACGGTTCTTACGGTCGCGCGAGTCCGAGATCCGCTGGGCAACGATATCGTGATGACCGGGAATTTTTCCGCGGACGATATGAGGCGGCTGTTGGACGCGATTTCTTCGGGTGCGCCGCAGCCGACCAATCCGCCGCCGGAAATGAAGGATTAGAGCAAAGAAGCGTTCTCTGCCGTTGATGCGGCAGCGAAGCAGGGCATTCCCGAAGCGCAGTACGAGTTAGAGGACCGCTACTATTCCGGTCGGGACGGCGCGAAGAAGGACTATGAAGAAGCAGTTCGTTGGTTCCGTGCGGCGGCAGGAAAAGGCAGCGCAGATGCGCAATTCCGTCTGGGTAGCATGTATCTGTTCGGTTTCGGCGTGCCGAAGGATCCGGCGCGGGCGGTGATGTGATACCGGAAAGCAGCAGATCAAGGAAATATTAAAGCAGAGAATGATTTAGGTGCAATTTATGAGGGCGGCGGAGGTAGCGGCTTTCCGGAAGATGATGCTGAGGCGCTGATTTGGTTCCGAAAGGCAGCGGATCAAGGCAGCGCGGAGGCGCAGACAAATATCGGCAATTTGTATTATATGGATCCAAGTAAGCCCAGAGATTTTGCGAAGGCGCTTTTCTGGTACCGAAAGGCAGCAGAACAAGGCTACGCGGCGGCGGAGAGCCAACTCGGTGATCTCTATCAGTATGGGAATGGTGTACCGAAGGATTTAGTACAGGCACGGGCATGGTATCAAAAGGCAGCGGATCAGGGAGATGCCGGCGCCAAGCAAAGCCTAGCGAATCTCGATCATGAACATTGAGGCCCGTCGGTAGCAGCGAATGCGGCGGACCTGCCAACTTCAAAATTTGCGAGAATCCAGAACAACAAGAATTGAAATTGCCGGAGATCCGTTGCGCCCCTCCGTGAGACGTTCTTTCCTCCAGTTGGTGATAGAATCCCGCCACTTTTGGATATCTTATATTAGGAGCGTAACGGGCATGCATGGCTCACGACGTTTTCATTTGCCATTCGGCGAAGGACAAGACGACCGCAGACGCGGTGTGCGCGATGCTGGAATCAAATGGCGTGCGCTGTTGGATTGCTCCGCGGGATGTGACTGCCGGAATGGAGTGGAGCGAATGCATTATTGACGCCATTGAAGAATGCCGGATTATGGTGCTGGTTTTTACGACGCATGCGAATGAATCGCCGCAGATTCGCCGTGAGGTTGAGCGGGCCGTGAACCGCGGCGTGGCAATACTGCCTTTGCGGATTGACGACATTCTTCCGGGCAGAGCGCTGGAATATTTTATTGGGAACGTGCACTGGCTGGACGCGTTGACGCCGCCGCTGGAGACACACCTTAAGAATCTTTCAGAGACGGTAAAGATGTTGTTGGGGAGAATGCCGGCGCGCGAAATGCCGCCGCATGTGCTGCCAATCGAGCCGCCTTTTCCCACGCCACTTTCTGCACGTCCCAAATTTGAATCGGCCGGCGTCGCTGTGCCGCAAAATGCGGTGCCGAATGCCGCAGAACGAGTTCAGGAAGTTTCACCGAAGCGGACGGAGGTAGCTTCGCCACCGGCTAGCGGCACGCCGCCTGCTTCCCGATCTGTAGTCGTCGCAACGAAAACGAGATGGCCGCCGATTGGAGTAATTGTTGTCGCGACTCTGGGCTTTATTGCGGCGGGAGGGCTGGTGGTCGGTGTCTCGTCTGACATTATCGGAGGACATTTCCAGAGTTTTGAATTCCTTTTTTTCCTTTTTGCAGCCGCGGACATTGCGGCGGGGTATGGTCTGCTCAAGCTAAAGAGGTGGGGCCGCATTCTGAAAATAGTTCACTCCGTAGTGTCCGTTTGCGTTTTGATCAGCATCGTTCAGAACCCTTACAGAGAGGGCAGCGCCAGTCTTGCGTTGTGGGCGGTTCTGGTTGCATATCTCGTTGCCGTGGTTGTGTACATGTTCAATACTCGAGTAAGCCAGGCATTTAGCAAGGCAGGATAGCTCGTCGCGCAAGAAAAACATTTCATGGTCGAATTTGCGATTAAAGACGGCAAACTGGAGATTCATCTGAAAGGCGCGGACAAACTCCCGCGCGTCCCAGAGTCCGGTCGACGAGCGCGTCTCTGCTTGATTTCCACACCCATGCGGGCGTATTGCTCGCCTGCAAGTGTTTCTGTTTCCCCACAAACGAATTTGGAGGTGTGACGTGCGACGATTTGTGCGAAGCGCGGTTGTAGCGGTGTGTGCAATTTTGGCGTGTGCGGGCGCGGGGCGCGCGCAGCAGCAGATGCCCATGCAACAGCAAATGCAAATGCGTGCGGATCATCTGACGCCCGAAGATATTTTCCATCTGCAATACACCAGCGACCCGCAAATTTCGCCCGACGGCAAGCGCATCGTTTACGTGCGGACGTCGGCAAACATCATGACGGACGCGCGCGAGACGAATTTGTGGATCGTTAATTTTGATGGGACGGACGACCGCGCGCTGACTTCCGGCCACGACAATGACACTTCGCCGCGCTGGTCGCCGGACGGAACACGGATCGCGTATCTGGCGGGCGACGAAGGACACACGCAACTTTACATTCGCTGGATGGATACGGGACAGACGGCGCGGCTGACGGAAATGGAAAACCCGCCGGCAAATATTTCGTGGTCGCCGGATGGGAAATGGATCGCATTTTCGTCACGCGTGCCGGTGGCGGGACCCCGGCTGACGAATATTCCTGTCGCGCCAGCGGGTGCGAAATGGGCCGACCAGCCGCGAATGTTCGATGCGATGGTTTACCGGTTCAATGGACTGGGATACTTGCGTCCAGGCTCGACGCAGATTTTCGTGATTGCCGCGGATGGCGGCGGGGCGCGCCAAGTCAGTAAGGGTGACGTTTCGTATGGCAGCGCGACGGACGGTGGGCCACAACTGGTGTGGGCGCCGGACGGCGCGTCTCTGATTTTTTCGGCGAACCTGCGCGCTGACGCGGACTTCGAACCGGCGGACACGGAAGTGTATGAAATTTCTTTGGCGGACGGCGGAGTGAAGCAGTTGACGCATCGACACGGGCCGGACAATTCTGTCGCAATTTCGCCGGACGGAAAATGGATCGCATTTGCGGGATACGATGAGCGCTTTCAAGGACACCAAACGACAGGTCTTTATGTGATGGGGCGCGATGGAAGCAATCCGCATGTGGTGACGACGAAGTTGGATCGCGATGTTGTGTCAACACGATGGGCGACGGATAGCAGCGGAATTTATATTCAATATGACGATCAGGGCGACACGAAATTCTCGTTTGCGAAACTCGACGGCACGGTGACTGTGATTGCGCAGCACCTGGGCGGAGGCGGCAGCGCAAGCGGAGGAGGAGCGTTCACGCTTGGCCCCGGCGGCGCGTACACAATGGCGTGGTCGCTGAATGAGAATCCGGGCGGCATTGCAGTCGGATGGGTTGGGCGTGGCGAACCGAAATTAATTGTCGAGCCGAACCGGCAGTTGCTGGCGCAGAAGCGTCCGGGAAAAGTTGAGGAGATCTGGTACAACTCGTCCGCGGCGGATCACCGCAAAATCGAAGGATGGATTATCAAGCCGCCGGATTTTGATGCGTCGAAGAAATATCCGCTGATTCTGGAAATTCACGGTGGGCCATTCGGAAATTACGGCGACCGATTCGACGTGGAAAAGCAACTCTATGCGGCGATGGGATATGTGGTGCTGTACACGAATCCACGCGGCAGCACGAGTTACGGCGAGGAATTTTCAAACTCGATTCATCACGCCTATCCGGGCGATGATTTCGCGGATTTAAATTCCGGCGTGGATGCAGTCGTGGCGAAGGGCTACATCGACGCGGATAATTTATTTGTGACCGGCGGCTCCGGCGGCGGCGTGCTGACCTGCTGGATGATTGACAACACGCACCGGTTCCGCGCGGCGGCCAGCAATTATCCGGTGATTGATTGGACCAGCTGGGTTCTGACTGCGGACATTTCAATTCTCGGATCGAAATATTGGTTCGCGGCGCCGCCGTGGGAAATTCCCGGCGAATACGACAGACGTTCCGTGCTGATGCACATTAAAGATGTGAATACGCCGACGATGCTGATGGCGGGCGAAGAAGATTACCGAACGCCGATTGGGCAGGCCGAAGAATTCTACGAAGCGCTGAAGCTGCTGAAGGTGGATACGCTGCTGGTGCGGTTTCCCGGCGAGCCTCATGGATTGAGCCGCAGGCCGAGTCATCAGATGACGAAGGTGATGTACGTTGCGGCGTGGTTTGAGAAGCATAAGAAGAAGTAGCGGCGGGCGGCGAACTTGTAATTAGAAAAAAATGAAGCGCTTGCGCTTTTTGTAGTTGGGGGCGTCTTTGTCTTCGGGCGGATCCGGTTGATACGGCAGAGGCTTTCCCTCAAACGCTGCCATCGGATTGTGCGTGAAAAGCGCGTCGGCAATATCCGTGCCGCGGCGTTGTGCTACCAAATCGTAAGCTTCGCGCAAACGCGGTGGACGCTCCGTAACACTGTGCGCGTCTGTTGCAACGAAATGGATGCGCTCGTTATCCAGCCAATCCATTAAAATTTTCGCGGTATCCTTGCCGAAGCGGCCCAGGAGCGATTGCGCGGTCACCTGGACATAACATCCCTGCCGCAACCAGCGCCAAAGTTTTTCGGGCTGGTGGCGGATTAATCCGTTGCGCTCCGGATGCGTGATGATGGGATGCAGTCCGAGCAAGTGGAGCATGTGCAGCGTGTCGTCAATATTCGGCGGAATGGCGAAGTCAGCAAATTCAACCAGCAAATAATTTTTCTGGTTCAGCGTGTACTTTGCCGGACTCACTTGGACATCGGCAAGATTTTCATAACTCAAGTGAAAATCGCATCCGGTAGCGAGTTTCAGCCTGCCTTCCACTTTTGCCTGAAGTTCATTTCGGAGTTCGAGTGTCAACTCGGGACGGAAAGTGTACTCGGCATTCGAGTGTGGAGTGGCAATGACGTGCGTAATGCCCTCCTGAATGGCGATTTCGGCCATCTGGACGGAAATTTCCATGGACTTCGCTCCGTCGTCAATGCCGGGAAGAATGTGGCAGTGGATATCAACCATTGATAACAAACGATATAGCAACGTAGGCCACGGAGCAACGCCGCAAAACGCGAGCGCGTGCAAATTATCAGGAGGCGCGTGGCCATTAACCTACACCATATGTGTGCAAATGGAAGTTCCGTTCCATAAAGGAATCATGCGCAACGCTTCACAAGACAAGGTCGGCATATACCTGGCCGCGGCAAACCGGTTGCTACGCAAAGCGTTGGCGCGTGTTTTGCGAATCCGTGGCGGATTCAGAATCGTTGGTGCCAGTGCGCCGGACGCCGAAACGGAAAAAATAGTGATCGCGTCCGGAACGAACATGCTTCTAGTGGACAGTTTCAACGCTGAGCGCTCCGATCTAACGTTGTTGCGAAAACTCGTACCGGCGGCGCCGTCCTTGCACGTGGTTCTTATGGGAATGTCGGAAACAGAAGCAGCATTTCTGAATTCCGTTCAAGCGAGCGCGACTGGATATGTATTGCATGATGCTTCTGTGAATGAAGTCGTTGCGTCAGTGCGGGCGGTATTTAACGGAGAGGCCGTTTGTCCGGCGCGCTTAATCGTTTCGTTGTTTCGTTATGTTGCCCGGCAACGGGAAAAATTGCCGAATCATCGCCTACACTTGGAGCTTGGCTTGACTCGCCGCGAACAGCAGCTTGTACCGATGATCGCGCAGGGCATGACCAATAAAGAAATCGCTTTGCAACTGAATCTTTCCGAGCAAACGATCAAGAATCACGTCCACAGGATGTTGCATCGCGTCGGCGCCGGCGACCGCCTGGAAGTGGTGGACATGGTGCGTGTCCAGGGCGCGTACCTGGACTAGGCGGCGGTGCGATAGCTGCATTTTCTTCTGAGCGCACATAAGAGCCTTCGCGGCTCCGCGCCACCTCACTGCGTGATTGCCCTTTCGTACAGGTGTAAACCGCGCGGCCATGAATCACTTCTGCCCGTGAATTAGCCTCCAGACCAGCATATTTCCGCGAACGCAATCTCTATCCTTCATAAACGGCCCGATTGTGCGCGGCCATGCATTTTTCCGCGGAGGAATTTCATGCGAGTGTGGCTACGTGGTGCGCTGGTTCTTGCTTTAACGATGATTCTAAACGGCTTACCAACCCTGGCGCAGGATTGGCAGGAGCTTGGGCCGAATGGCGGCGATGTTCGCGCGATGGTAGCTGATCCGGCGAATCCTGACGTACTTTACCTCGGCACCGTGGACGGGCACATTTTTTCGTCTCAGGATGCGGGCCAGCACTGGCATTTGACTGGACGCGTGGGCGACCGTGCGGACACAGTGGTGATGGCGATCATCGTGGATCGCCGTGACTCGCATCATCTTTATGCCGCAACGCGCACGCTTGGCGAAAATGGCGGCGGAGTTTTTCGCAGCGATGATGGCGGCGCGACGTGGCGTCCTTCTGGACTTGCGGGACAGGCAGTTCGCGCGCTTATCCAAACGGAATCCGACACAGGATTATTTTTTGCGGGAACGCTCGACGGAGTTTACCGCTCGCACGATAACGGCGCGCGATGGGATCGCATTTCCCCGGCAAATCACGCGGATCTTCGCAATTTCGATTCCCTTTTAGCTGATCCGCGAAATCCTGAAATTTTGTATGCCGGCACGTATCACCTGCCGTGGAAAACTTTGGATGGCGGACAGCACTGGCAACCCGTCACAGCGGGAATGGTGGATGATTCCGACGTGATGAGCATCACGATGGATCCGGCAAATCCGGATCGCGTGTATGCCAGCGCTTGCTCGGGCATCTACCACAGCGATAACGGCGGAACAAAATGGTCTAAGTATGGGGGTATTCCATTTTTGTCACGCCGAACCCAGATAATCCGGCAAGATCCCACGAATCCATCCATTGTCTATGCGGGAACAACCGACGGCCTTTGGAAAACCACTAATGCAGGCGCCACATGGGCGCGTGTGAGCGTTCCGAATTGGACGATTAGCGCGTTGCTGCTGGAAGCGCGGCGGCCGGGAAGAATTATTCTGGGCGTGGAAGGATTGGGCGTTTACGTTACGCGCGATGCGGGCGCGACGTTCCTGGCGATCAACGAAGGATTTTCTCACCGTCAAGTGCGCGAACTTGTCACCGATCCGCAACAGCCTGCGCGAATGTTGCTGGTGTTAACGAACGCAGTGGAATCAATTTACGCGACGAATGATAGCGGACGAACGTGGTCGGCGATTGGTCATAATGCAAGCACGCAAACGCTGCGTCACGTTTACGCCGCGCCGGAACCTGCAAGTGGCTGGTGGGCAACTCCGCAATCCGGCGGATTGCTGCGCTATGACGCAACGCGTGCAACTTGGGTGCAGACTGGCGTACTAGTTGCCCGACCAGCGGCGCCTGCGGCACGAACGACGAAGACTTCTGCGACGGCAAAGTCCGCAAGCGCAAGTTCCGCGAAGACTTCTGCGCCTGCAAATCCTGCGGCAAGCGCGCGCGCGTCCGCGTTTTCCAAACCATTGCGTAGTCAGGTTTACGACCTCGCGTTTAGCGGAAATCTTTGGGTCGCGGCTACATCGGAAGGATTGATTGCGTCGCGCGATCACGGCGCGACATGGTCTGAATTCGATTCCTACGGCAAAACGTCCAGCACTCCTCACGCTACTGTGCGTTTCGTACACATTTCCGCCGATGGGCAATCGTTTTGGGTGCTCGGCGATTCCGGTTTGACCATTTCGCGTGATGCCGGCGCGTCATGGGCAAATGCTGATCCTTCGCTACGCGCAAAGGATGTCGATAAGCTCGTCATCGCGAGCGCGGATACACTTTTCGCGATTCGCACTAACGGCTCTTTGATTTCCAATGACGGCGGCCTGACCTGGCGTTCTTTGAATTTGCCCGATACGCAAGTGGCGGACGTAGCAGTGGAGGGCAATGAGTGGCTTGTTTCCACGCGGCGACACGGCTTGTTCGTTTCCGCAAATAAGGGACAAAGCTGGAAGCAATTGAGCGGACAACTTGGCGAGGGAAATTTCCCGACGCTCGCAGCCGGGCTATCTTCGCGCTTGGTGCTTGCGGCGTCTTCTACTGAGGGACTTTTTTCGTTGCGAGTGCCCCTGGCTGGAGCTTCAGCTTCCGTGCAAATTACGCCGGGTGGAAATCAGCCGCAACAACGCTAGCCGTTTGACGCGAGTCGCTTCGCGTTGCATTCGCGTGATCAGTGAGACGGATTCGGGTGCAACAACCACGCCGACGCGATCTGCCACACGCCGAGCACAAATAGAAATACTGCGAATGCCTGACGCATGCGCCGCGGCGAAATGTTCTGCGCGAGCTTGCCGCCCAGCAATCCGCCCACGAAAACTCCCGGCATGATCAGAAGACCGACCGTCCAATTTACTTCGTGCGCGTTCGCGTAATTCAAAAACGCTAGAAGGCTTACGGGCGCGACCAGCGCCACTAGGCTGGTACCCTGCGCCGTGTGCTGTGAAAACCCAAATAGCAGAACGAGCAGCGGAATCAGAAGTACTCCGCCGCCCACTCCAAACATTCCCGCAGCAACGCCAACAAAACTGGCGACCAGCAAAATCAGAAAAAGCTTCAGCCGCCGGCTAGGCATTGGATTTTTTCTCCAACGGTTGCGGGCGCGATTTCCACCACAACAGCAGCGCGGCCACAATCAGAAAAAGTCCAAACGCGCCCTTCAGATTCCGCGAGTCCATGTCGATGGCGATTTTGCTCCCGAAATATCCGCCGAGAAAAAATCCCAGGCCACACATGACGCCGGCCCAAAGATCCACCTGGCCCCTGCGCCAGTAGGTCAGCATCGCGCCCAATCCAAGCGGGGGCAGTTGCAAGAAAAGCGAAGTGCCCTGCGCCACGTGCTGGTCCATCGTCAACAAATAAACCATTGCCGGCACAAGCACCACGCCGCCGCCAATGCCCGCCAGTCCGACGAGCACGCCGACAATCAGTCCCAGCAGCACAACTCCCGCGTAATACATTCGCGCTATGCCTCCGCGATTTGATTCCAAAATGCTGCGCGCCATCTTCCTTCAGTTTTGGCGCGCGAGCAACGGGGAATCGCAGCCAACATGATCGCAGCCGTTCCCACACATTCAATCGCTTTTCACAAAACATTGGCGTATCTTTTCCAATCATCAAAATCACGCTGACTTCGCTGCTTCTACTCGCCGCGCTTCTCGGTGCTAGCGCTCCCCGACCGGTTGAAACGCCGGCCGAGACCCTGCTCGTCCTCTCCAAAGCCGACCAAACTCTCGCAATCGTGAATCCTGCGACGTTGCAAGTGATCGCGCGCGTTCCGGTTGGCAATGATCCGCACGAAGTGATCGCGTCCAGCGACGGAAAGTTTGCGTATGTCTCGAATTATGGCGGCGGAGCTTACAACACGCTTGCTGTCGTGGACCTTGTCGCGCAAAAAGCGTTGCCCAGTGTTGACCTCGGCGCGTTGCGCGGACCGCACGGTCTGACTTTCTCCGGCGGAAAAGTTTGGTTCACGCCATTCGCATTTCATTAGGCGCAATGCCGCGAGACATCCTGCGCCTGATCGTAAGCGACGGCCTGCGCCCCGCCATCGCGGGAACGATCATTGGCTTGCTCGGGTGTTTCGCGTTGACGAGCTTGCTCACGAAATTTCTTTACGGAATTAAACCATTCGATCCCGCAACATTTTGCGTCGCAACACTTCTATTGCTAATCGTCGCCGCAGGCGCCTGCTACATCCCCGCGCGCCGCGCCACTCGCGTGGACCCGATGGTCGCCCTCCGCCACGAATAACGCTTTGAACGTTGTGCGCGCCGCGCTGCGGTTGTATATTCGGGCTTCCTCGGAGGCGACGGATGAACCGCATGTCAATGCAAAGCAGGTTTCGATTCGCACGTTTCGGCGTACTAGCCGCAGTAGTGGTGCTGACAACAGGAATGATGGCGGCGTGGCTGTCGGCAGGAACGCCGCGCGCACGCGCGCAACAATCTTCACAAGGAATGGCCGCGCAGCCACAATTTTCGCAAACAATGTTTCAGGAAATGCGCTGGCGTAACATCGGCCCCTTTCGCGCTGGACGCACGCGCGCGCTGGCCGGCGTTCCCAGTCAACCAAATGTTTTTTACATTGGCGGCGTGGATAGCGGCGTCTGGAAGTCGGACGACTACGGCGAAACTTGGAATCCGATTTTCGACGACCAGCCCACTGGATCTATCGGCGCAATCGCCGTCGCTGATTCTGATCCCAACATTATTTACGTAGGCTGCGGCGAAGGATTGCCGCGCCCCGATCTCGCTATCGGCGACGGAATGTACAAATCCACCGACGCCGGAAAAACTTGGACGCATCTCGGTCTTCGCGACGCGCAACAAATTCCCTCGGTTGCCATTGATCCAAAGGATTCGAATCGCGTTTTCGTCGCCGTGCTTGGCCATCCTTACGGCGCAAACGCCGAGCGCGGAATTTATCGCTCCACCAACGGCGGCGCAACATTCACAAAGGTTCTGGGACGTGACGACGACACCGGCGGCAATGACGTAGAAATTGATCCCACAAATTCAAATATTGTTTTCGCGTCGCTCTGGTCCACGCGGCAAGGCCCGTGGGAAGACGCCAACACGTACAACAAAGTTGGCGGACTCTATAAGTCCACCGACGGCGGCATAACCTGGAATCCTGTAACCAAAGGTCTGCCGGAAGATGTGGGGCAAGTGGACGTAACAATTTCTCCGAGCAATCCAAAGCGCATGTATGCCACGGTTGCGGCGATTCGCGGCGGCGTCACCATCATGCGCTCAGATGACGGCGGCGATAGTTGGACTCGCGCCACAACGGACACGCGACCCGCGGCCCGCATCGGTGGCGGCGATCTTCCCGTCCCAAAAGTAGATCCGAAGAATCCTGACGTTCTTTACACCACCAGTACTGTCACGTGGCGCACCACCGACGCCGGGAAAACTTGGACGGGAATTCGCGGCGCTCCGGGCGGCGACGACTACCAGAATATTTGGATCAATCCGAATCATCCGGAAATTATCTTATTGGTCAGCGATCAGGGCGCGCTCGTCAGTTCAAACTGGGGACGCACCTGGAGTTCCTGGTATAACCAGCCCACCGCGCAGGTGTATCACGTCGTTGCGGATAACGGCTTCCCCTATCGCGTCTGCGGCGGCCAGCAGGATAGCGGCTCGCTGTGCATTTCCAGCCGCGGCAACGATGGCGAAATTACTTTTCGTGATTGGCATCCCGTCGGCACAATCGAATACGGCTACTCCGTGCCCGATCCGATGAATCCAAATATTATTTACGGCTCGGGCCGCACGGACGTGACGAGATACGATTGGGTCACTGGGCAAGTCCAGAAAATTACGCCCATCGTGCAAGCATCCGCGAAATTCCGCGCCGTGCGCACGCAGCCGCTGATTTTTTCTCCAGTGGATAAGCGCACTTTGTATTACGCAGCAAATGTCCTTTTCAAAACCACCGATGGCGGCCGTTCGTGGACGCAAATCAGCCAGGATTTGACGCGCGAAAAGCCCGGCACATCTCCGAGCATCGGAAAAATGGCGTTGGATGCTTCAGGAAATCCATCGGCCAGCGTGGACACGCACCGCGGCGTGATTTATTCCATCGCGCCATCATTCAAGGACATCAACACAATTTGGGTCGGCACTGACGACGGCAATATTCAAGTCACGCACGACGCCGGAAAAACCTGGAAGAATGTTACGCCCCCCGCGTTGGAACCGTGGAGCAAAGTCACTCAACTCGTCGCTTCGCAGTTCGACGACGTGACCGCCTACGCTTCCGTCAGCCGTTTTCGCGTGGACGATATTCATCCTTATATCTACAGCACGCACGATGGTGGCAAAACCTGGAAGCTCATCGCCAACGGAATCGCCGATGGCGCCGCGGTTGACGTTGTCCGCGAAGATTCCGTTCGCAAGAATTTGCTTTTCGCCGGAACGGAAAACGCCGTGTGGGTCTCATTTGACGACGGCGCGAACTGGCAATCGTTGCAATTGAATTTGCCGCACACCGCGAATCGCGATTTGTGGATTCACGATGCCGATTTAATTGTCGCCACGCACGGCCGCGGCTTCTGGATTTTGGACGACATCACTCCACTGCGTCAGCTAAGCGCCGAAACAGAAAACGCTGCGACACTTTTCAAACCGGAAACAGCTTATCGAGTGCGGCGCGACACCAACACCGATACGCCTCTGCCGCCGGAAACTCCCGCGGGCACAAATCCGCCGGACGGCGCGATCATAGATTACTATTTGCCGCACGCCGCAAGCGGGCCAGTCACGCTGGAAATTCTCGATCACGATGGCAAACTCGTGCGTCGTTACGCCAGCACCGACAAGCCGGAATTTGATGTGAATGAGCTTGAAGCAACCCTTGGCGTGCCAACTTATTGGGTGCGCCCTCCACGAGTTTTGAGCGCCGAAGCAGGAATGCATCGCTGGGTGTGGGACATCCATTACGAACCGCTAGTTGGCGGCGGTGGACGTGGAGGTGGCGGCGCCAACTATCCAATTTCCGCGGTGCCGCATGACACTCCTCGCGAACCGATGGGCCCGCGCGCTGCGGTCGGCAACTTCATTGTGAAACTTACCGCCGAAGGCAAAACAGTTTCGCAGCCACTCACCGTGAAAATGGATCCTCGCGTGAAAGCCACAGGTCCTGAGCTCGCTCTCGAAAATAGCGCCGAACTAAAAATCGCCATCGATATGAAGCACGCCGCCGAAACAGTTGCCTCCGTGCGCGCGCTCCAAGCCGACGTGAAAGCGATCACGCCGCAAGCAACCGGCGCGGTCGCCGACGCGATCACCGCGCTAAATAAAAAGATGGTCGCAATCGCGGGTGAACCTCCAGCAGCGGGCGCGGGTGGACGTGGGGGCCGAGGCGCAGGCGGGGGAGGCGGTGGCGGAACAGGCCGAGGCGGAGCGGTAGCGGATGTTCCGCCAACGTTCACTCAAGTAAGTGGCGAACTCAGTGCGCTCTACGGATTAATTGATTCCGCAGATGCAGCGCCAACAGCCGCGCAATCCGCGCAGCTTGCGCAATTGGACGCAACACATACAAAGCTCATGGCGCAATGGACGCAAATCAAAACCAAAGACGTTCCCGCGCTAAACGAGCAACTCAAAAAGGCGGGCTTGCCAATGCTCGAAATAAAAACCGTCGCACTTGCGCCGATGCGCTTGAATTCGCCTTTCAACGCGGTGCAGTAACCTTGAGATCCGAGATGATTCCGGGTGCCCCGTACGCCGATTTTGCGTGCGGGGTTTTCCCGATTATTGCTACGCTTCAAAAATAACCTGCGCCAGCGCGGTATTTCCGCTGTGCGTAATCGTCAATAAAATTCGCTTAATGCCCAGCGACGCCGCAATTTTTTCCGTCGCTCCATAAAACTTTATCGTTGGCTGACCGCTCGGCATTCGCGCCACTTCAATATCCACCCAGCGCACGCCGCGCCTCCAACCCGTGCCCAGCGCTTTCATCGCCGCTTCTTTCGCAGCGAATCGCGCCGCGTACCGCTCATACGGGTCGCGATGCTTCTTGCAGTACGCAACTTCCGCCGCCGTATAAACGCGTTTCAAAAACGCTTCGCCGTGCCGCTCGATCGCCTCGCGAATGCGGTTCACTTCCGAAATATCAATTCCCAAACCAACAATCATCAAGCACCCTCGGAATTTCCCAGGCACGCCGGCGACTTCCTGTCTGCATTATACGCGCGCATTCTGCCGCATCACGAGACCTGCTATCATCAGTTCTTACTGAACAACGATGAGCGCCTCATCCAAATCGCGCCGCGCAAAACGGAAGGCGTCGAGCGCGCGCAAGAAATCTGTCCGGCCTACGCCGCGGGCCGCGCGCAAAAAATCCGCCGACGCTTCTTGGCCCAAGCGCGTCACCGGACGCATAACGGTTCTGTCCGCGCCGACGCTTGCAAAACTTTCCTGGGCCGTCCACGGATTTTCCACGCGCAAAGGCGGCGCCAGTAAACTTACCGGCACGCACTCAACAACCAGCGCTCCAGTTCTGAATCTCGGCTTCACTGAATGGGACAAGCGCGAAACCGTCGAAACAAATCGCGCAGCTTTTCTCCGCGCGCTTGGCGCATCGAAGATGAGGCTCATCACGCTGCGCCAGGTTCATTCCGACGCAATTCACCTGGTCAATCGCATTCCGCCCGACACACTTTCCGGTGACGCGCTCATCACTCGCGTCGGCGGACTGCTTCTCGCGGTGCAAACCGCGGACTGCGTTCCCGTGCTTCTCGCCGATACCAAACGCCGCGCAATTGCCGCGATTCATGCGGGCTGGCGCGGAACTCTTGCGCGCATCGTCGCGAAAACAATTGGCCGCATGCACATGGAATTCGGCACGCAACCTTCCGACATTTGCGCCGCGCTCGGCCCGAGCATCGGACGCTGTAGCTACGAAGTTGGCCCGGAAGTTGCCGCGCAATTCTCGGGACAATTCGCCAACGCGGTCGAATGGTTTGACGTGCCGCGCGAATTAAAACATGGCCTGAGCGACGATCAATTCGTCGCCGGCGACGGCCCGAATCCTCTCAAGTGGCTCAGCATGATGCCGCCGGGCCACGATCCTCCGCCGCCCTCGCTGCAACTCGATCTGATCGCCGCAAATCGCTGGCAATTGCTCGACGCCGGTGTGCCGCAAAAAAACATTTCCGATAGCGGCATCTGCACCGCGTGCAACACCGATTTGCTTTTCAGCTATCGGCGCGAACAGGGCCGCACCGGTCGAATGTTGGCAGCCATCGGCATTCGCGAATAATCGCAGGCATTTCGCGGATTTTGTAACGCCGCCCTTCAGGGCGACATTTTAAAATCAAAAACGTGCCAGCCTGAAAGCTGGCGCTACATAATCTTTACACCGCCGCACGAATTTCCGAACTTTCAATCAATGCCAACTGGCCGCAGGCGGCCATGATGTCCTGTCCGCGCGATAAACGCACGAAGGCGGGAACGCCCTTTTCGTCCAGCACGCGGCGGAAAGTTTCCACGTTTTCCTGAATCGGAGGCTTATAGGGTAGTTCGCCGGGATTCCAGGGAATGATATTTACCTTCGCGCGAATATTCGCCAGCAGCTTTGCCACGCGGCGCGCGTCATCCGGGGCATCATTGAATCCGCCGAGCAGCACATACTCGAATGTGAGGTGCTCCCAAGTGCGCAGCGGATATTTTCTGCACGCTTCCATCAAAACGCTCAGCGGATATTTTCTGTTGATCGGCATAATCGCGTCGCGTTGCGCGTCCGTGGAAGCGTTCAGTGAAATTGCCAGTTTCGGACGCACCGGCTCGGCCGCCATCTGCTCGATTCCCGGCACAATTCCCGACGTGGAAAGCGTAACGTGCTTCGGAGAAAGCCCGACGCCTTTCGGATCCAGCAGAATTCGCAGCGCGGCCATTACGGGTTCAAAATTCAGCAGCGGCTCGCCCTGCCCCATCAACACAACATTCGTTTGCGGCAGTAAGTGTTCGCGCTGATCATCGAGCGTCGCCAGCACCTGGCCCACAATTTCGCCCGCGGAAATATTACGTTTCAGCCCCAGCACCGCCGTAAGACAGAATTTGCAATCCACCGCGCAGCCCGCCTGCGTCGAAATGCAAATCGTCTGCCGTCGCGCATCCTCTTTCGTATCCGGCATGAAGACGGCTTCGACTTGCACCGGCGCGACGCTTTTCGTATCGTCGCCTTCCAACGCCAACAAATACCGCACCGAACCATCCGTCGAGTGATACCGCTTCGCGATTCGCGGCATGCGGATTTCCGCTTCGCCCGCCAGGCGCTCGCGCAATTTCACCGGCAAATTCGTGAAACGTGCAAAATCAGATCGCCTCTCCGCATACAGCGCATGATAAATCTGATCGCCGCGATAAGCAGGCTCGCCCCATGACGCAGCAAGCGCGCGCAATTCTTCAACCGATTTTCCGAGCAGCTGTGTCGCCACAGATTTCCTTTGGAGTGAGCGCCGATTTTAGCATCTCCCGACCAATAGCGTCGGGACGCAAACGTTGCGTCGCCTATGACCCTACCCTCCTCCCCATACTTTTTGCATCAATATCAAACTAAAGGGCTTACGGGTATCAATCATGCTAAGAATATCAAAAAAAACGACTTATGGACTTGCTTATTGTGTAACTATGTCCTTTCATTTCAATGCGTTACAAATTCCCGCCTAATCGGCTGCTAAAAATATCAATCAAAAGGGCCTAAAGTCCCGTGTTTTGATATTCTTACCGGAAGCCTCTAAGTCAATGGACTTTTGAGTCCGGCAGGGAGGGCGAGATCCACTTTGGAAATGAGTATTTGAATGGATCGTCCAAGTCTGCGGTTCAGGGTAGTGCTGTTAGCATATGGTAGTTAATTAAAACATAAGTACTAGAACAAAACAGATGGCAAGGAAAGTTACGAAAATGAGTTCGAATTGAAATACTAGAAACCCCGCGCTTGCTACGCAGGTAAGGGCTACCACCCTTTATGGTGGCGTCAACTCCAGTGGGAAATTCGTTATGTGAATGGCAGGAGAAGAATACGATGTGCGGGCCAGAGGCATAAATCACGAATTCCGAATTGCCGCGAGAATTTTCCTTCCGTGACGTGCCTTCAGAAGGAGTGTACTGGGGATTGACTATGAAAAGAACCTTCATAACATACTTGCTTTGCATTCTTTTCATCTCGATGGCTTCGGGCCGCGCGACGACCCGCGCCAACCAGCCCGGCTCAATTGTGAAGCAATCCGCCCCACTCGCACAGGTTGGCGCGCAGCAAGCCTCGCTCGTTGAAGTAGAAAATTGGACCAAGCCCCAGCCCGGTTGGCTCTACGTGCTCGATCCCAGACCCAACGTCGGCGAGATCGGCGGCCACATCTGGCTGCTTGATCCTGAATCCGGCAAAGTGATGGGGGGCATTCATACTGGCTACCATCCTGATTTTGCCCTTTCGCCGGACGGAAGCCACCTCTATATCGCATCGGAAACGCACATACACGGGACCAAACTCGCCGTGGTCGATGCATCCAGCGGCGAAGTTTTCGGCGGCGAAACGATTCAAGGACGCGTAGTGCCCCCAATTATCCCGCCATTCTCAACGATGGCGGTTTCCGATGACGGCCTGTTTCTGCGAATCTTAGTGAAAAAGCCGGATTCCGACGAATTCTAACTCAATACGATCGATACAAATTCCGGCGTGCTTCTGCCCGGCCACGTGAATCTGGGCCACTGCGGGGACGGCCAAATCGTTTTCTTTCCCACCGCGGATCAGGTCGATGTCATCTGTCCGGCGATGAAGAAGGTGCACATAGTTCGCACCGACGAAGAATCGAAAGAGCTCGACAATACCTACGGCCAGTGGCCTTGGAATCACAAACTGGGCATTGGCACCGCTTTCTCATCTCCCGGCGGACAATCCATCGCGGTTGTTCGCGGCGACGCCGCCGTTTTCCTGATGGATCTCGTCACGCTTAGCTTTTACGCTACCGCGGCCCACGGCGGTCCGCAGGAACAGATTTTTCCGTCCGCGTGGCCGGAGTCGCCCGACGGCTCCAAGGTCTACATCGGGAACCACCACTCGCTTAACGTCGTCAACGCGAATGCCCGCGAGATTCGCGTCTATGACACCACAACATGGCGAAAGCTAAGCACGATGAAAACCAGCATCCCCTTTTGGAGCGCCGTCGTAAGCCCAGACGGCAAGCGCCTATACGCGGTGGTTCCCGAGCAGCACAGCATCCTCGTGATTGATACGTCAACCATGCGCGAAGTCCGCACCATCAACGTCGGCGCGATGCCCGCCATCGCTCTGGTTGCGCCGTAGCGAACCGCGTAGAGATTCGCGCGGGGCTATGTCAGAATGAATGCGACCGCTATCACGCAGTGAATTTTCCAACGGAATGAACGAAGCGCGCACAATTCATCGCGAAGTATTGCCGAACGGGCTCGCCATTGTGACGGAGCCGATGCCGCACGTGCGTTCTGTTTCCGTGGGCATCTGGCTGCGCAGCGGATCGCGCAGCGAAGCCGCCGCGCGGAACGGCATCTCGCATTTTACCGAGCACATGGTTTTCAAGGGCACCGAGCGGCGCAGCGCCGAAGAAATTGCGCGCAGCGTGGACAGCATCGGCGGAATGATGGACGCGTTCACGGCGAAGGAGATGGTTTCCTTCAACGCGAAAGTTCTGGACGAACATTTGCCCGTTGCGTGGGAAGTGCTTTCGGATCTGGCGCTGCATCCACTGTTCGACGAAGAAGAAATCGGTCGCGAGAAGCAAGTAGTGCTGGAAGAAATCAAGATGGATCAGGACAATCCTGAATCCGTGGCGCATGAAATGCTGGTGCAGAATTTCTGGAGCGGGCATCCGCTGGGCCGGCCGATTCTTGGGACGCCCGAAACGGTGGGAGATTTTTCGCGCGCTGCTGTTCTGGAAGGTCACCGCGAGTCTTACGTGCCCGGAAATTTATTGGTGACCGCAGCGGGACATTTGGAACACGCGCGGGTTGTTGATCTGGTTGTGGAGGCGTTTGGAGCGCTGCCAGCCGGAGAATTCTCCACGCCCGAAACTGCGCCGGAAACGCATTCCACCGTCGGCCAGCAGTCCAAAAGTGAATTGGAGCAAGTTCACATTTGCATCGGCGTGCCCAGCGTGCGATTGGCCGACGAGCGGCGCTACATCGTTGCAGTTCTGAATACAATTCTCGGCGGCGGAATGTCGTCGCGTCTATTTCAGAACATTCGCGAAAAACAGGGACTTGCTTACGCTGTTTTCAGCGAGGTGAATCCATATTCGGATGCGGGACTTTTTTCAGTTTATGCGGGGACGTCCATCGAAAATGCAGAAAAAGTTCTGGGATTAATTTCCTGCGAATTCCGCGCGCTGAAAGCTGAACTGGTAACCAACGAAGAACTGCGCCGAGCGAAGGATCACTTGAAAGGTTCGCTGGTGCTGTCGCTGGAATCGACTGGAGCGCGCATGTCCAATCTGGCACGGCAGGAAATGTATTTCGGTCGGTTCTTTTCGACCGATGAAATTCTTGCGAGCGTGGAAGCCGTGACCCGCGAAGAAGTGCAAGCCGCCGCGGTTGCGTCCTTCCAAGCGGATAAAACGTCCGCAACCGTCGTCGGCAGCCTGGACGGATTCACGCTGCGCCGCGAACATCTTGAGTGCTGAGAATTTTTTCGCCGCTTTGTTCCAAGTGTCTGTTGACGCGCGTCCCGCGCTTTGCCATCATCAGCGCATCGTTTTTGAACAATTCTGAGCGGCACGGGAGAGCGCGATCGGCATCCGAGTATCCATTCTGGCGTCAGGCAGCTCCGGCAACCTCACGCTGATTGAAACCGCCACCACGCGCGTGTTGGTGGACGCGGGGCTGGGCAAGCGCGAAACTCTGCGTCGGCTGGAAACGCTCAGCCACAGTATCGAAAAACTCGACGGCATCGTAATTTCCCACGAACATAGCGACCACGTTGGCGGACTGCCGCAAGTTTTGGGATTGTGGCGCACCGCGGCGTTCTTCACTCCGGCCACGCATGCAGCGACCATGGCGTCCATGCCCGCGACTTCGCACAAGCGGCTAACGCATGTGGAACATTTCCATCCCGGTGATAGATTTTTTATCGGCGATATCGAAGTTTCCGCTTTTTCGATTCCGCACGACGCCGCCGATCCCGTCGGCTTCACATTTCAAAACGATTGTGCGAATGATTGCACGAAGGTTGCCATCGTCACCGACCTGGGCTACATGCCCGAACTGGTGAAGCACCATTTGCGTGGCGCGGATTGTCTGATTCTGGAATCGAATCATGATTTGGAAATGTTGAAGGTGGGCCCGTATCCCTGGCACATCAAACAAAGAGTGATGAGCCGCACGGGACATCTTTCCAATCACGCGGTAAGCGAATATTTGTGCGATCCGGAAGGTTTTGACGGTGAAGCGCGCTACCTGATCCTCGCGCACCTTTCGGAAACAAATAATAACGTCGACGTCGCGAAAATTTGCGCCGAGGAAGCCTTGCAGCGGCGCCCTGCGGAATCGCCATTTCACGGCGAGCTTCGCATCGCTTCACAACGCGTGCCAATGGGGCCGTTCGATCTATCGAAAAACGTCACGCCGGTTACCACCGCCTACAAAGCAACCGCGTAGAATTCTCTCCGCGAAACAGAATCTCATCCGTATCGAGGTTCCTACTCGTGCCGCAACCCCGCCAGAAGTTCCACTTGCGTAGTGCGCCGCGCGGGAATGTAGCACGCCAAGAACGCAACGCCGCCCAGCAGCAGCGTAAGCCCGCAATACGTGATGGGGTCAATCGCCTTGACGTGAAACAATTGCGATCTCAAAAATCGCGTAAGCCCCGCGGCCGCGCCGAAACCATGCCATCGCTTGTTCCCTTCTCGCGCGAAGTGGCTTACACAAAGCGCAGGACCGACGCGACCGCTTGCGTCAGCCGCGCCCAACTCTTTTCTTCCTTGGCGAGTTGACTGCGCCCTTTTGCGGCCAGGCTGTAGTAGCGCGCGCGCCGGTTGTTCTCCGTCGGGCGCCATTCCGCGTTAATCCAGCCCTCCTGTTCCATGCGGTGCAGCGCGGGGTAGAGCGAGCCTTCTTCCACACGCAGAATTTCGTTCGAGACGCGATGGATGTGCAGCGTGATTCCGTAGCCGTGCATAGGCCCGTGCGCGAGTGTGCGCAACGCGAGGAGCGTTAACGTGCCTTGAAGCAGGTCGTTCTTGGTCTTGTTCAACGTGCTCTCCTAGCTAGCTATAAGTAAGACGCAGCATACAGGGAAAGGTCACGCACGAGGAAAGAAACTTTTGACGGGAATATTTAGCACGAGCGAGAGAGTCCGGTGCGGCCGGACGGATGAGGCGGCTATGAGGCGCGTTAGAGATTCCGGGCGCGGCCCTTCGCCGCTACCCGGGGAATTTCGTGTAGTTCCGAGCTAGTACGTCAGGATTTGCTCGAAAAATGCCAGCGCGCGCGGATCCTTTGACTGGCCGAGCCAGAACATCGCCTGCTTCCGCACCGCGGGATTTTTATTATCGCGCGCCACATTAATCATCAGCGGAACGCCTTCGTCCTTTGGCAACTGGCTGAGCGCGAAGACCGCTTTCTTTTTCACTTCGGTATCCAGATCATTATCAATTGCGTTTGAAATTGCGCCGACCGCGCGGTCCCCAGCTTTTTGGGCCAACCAGAAAAGCGCCTGTCCGCGGACGCGCACGCTTTCGTCTTCTTTCGCCATGCGCACCATTTCGTCCACTGCTTCCTTTTCACGGCTCTGCGAAAGCGCGAACGTCACCTGATCGCGAACCACCGGACTCGTATCGCTGCGAGCCATGCGCTTCAGAACTTCAAGCCCCGCCTTACCGCGGGCATTGCCCAGCCAAAACGATGTCTTCGAGCGCAACGCTTCAGGGCGATCCGCAGTCACGAACGAAGCGAGCGCGCGGTCGGCCGACGCGTCACCGTGCATGGCAATCGCGCGAATCGCATTGTCGCCGGGCTCGCGTCCTTCACGCGCGGAATAATTTGTTTCCGCCACAATTCCCGCAAGCAGCGCAACGCTTTCGGCGGGATTCACTCCGGTAAGCCAAGTGAAGTGCAGGCCGCCGGCGTCAATCTGGCAATCTTCGGTATAGGGGGCGACGCGCCCAATTTTGTGGTCCGCGACGCGCAGCAACACGTACATTGTTGTCGGCCCTTCGAGCTTTACTGGGCCGCTGTTCGTTACTGGGCGATCCGTCTCATTCATATTCACACCGCGCGATGATTCGAGGACGCAGGGGCCGCAATTCTGCACTCCATAATCGGAATTCCAGTTGCCGCAGCACATCATGATTCGCCGGCCATCTCCGGGAGCGATCATCGGAACCGCGTAACCGACCCACGCAGCCGTGGTTTGCGCAGACGTAATTCCGCGCATCGTGTTTTCGAGCGTACCGGAAACCGCGCGCGTTTCCATTTGCGCGTTGGTCACCTGCGGCGCGCCCGCTGTTTGCGCCGAAGCCGCCAGCGCGCTCACGATCAACAGAGCGGCAGTTGGCAAAACGAATCGCATCATTTTCACTACGAAATTCCAATTCATGGCGACACCTTTCTTTTCGACCGCACTTACTTGTTCAAAATCTCCATCATGTAGTCCTGCGCTTCTTTGGAACGCATCTACGAGAGTTGGCGGACTGCGTACACTTTCAGGTCGGAATCCGATTCTTTCCGCGCCACATCAATTAAATCCTTAGCGTCGTCCTGAACCGCGAGCGCACGGAGAATTTCCTTGCGAATCGTGGGATCTTTTTCCTTTGCGTACAGGCCAACGAGTTCGGCGCCGGAGTTGCTGCCCCGGCCCATGGCGCCCATATCGCGAATCGCTGCCTTCCGCACTTCCACGGAAGCTTCGGTCATGGCGATGTCGCGGATCGTATCGCGGGATTCGCTGGTCATCAGGCCGCGAAGAATCTGCATCTTCCCGTCGTCGGATGATTCGCTCTTGTAGAGTTGCACCAGCGCGTCACGCGAGCCCATGGCACCCAGCAGACGTATCGCTTCGATGCGAACGCTCGAATCTTTTTCGGATTGCGCCGCCGCCAACAGACGTTGCTTATCACCGGCAACCATGAACGAACGCAAAATTGATTTCTTGGTCGCCGGGTCGGTTGACGCCGCGTAAATATCCGAAAGCGTCTTCATCGCGTCGGGACCGCCCGCTACGCCGAGTTGACGAATTGCTTCGGCCTGCAGCGTTGGATTCGTTTGCGATCGCGCAAATTGTGCGACCGCTTCGCGCGACTGCGCCGTGTCCTCATGCGCAAGAATCGAAAGCGCGCGCTTTTTCAAATTGTCCGAAGCATTGCTCGCAAGAACCTTCTCAAGTTGCGGCACGGCTACTGAAGCATCCGCGCCTCGCAAGCCGTCCAGCGCCATCATTTTCAAATCGTCGTCACTGGCGTTGTTGGCGGACTGTGCATTCGCAAATCCCGCCAGCATTGTCGCGCACAAAATCGTCGAGCACAGAATCGCCATCGCTACCACAGTCATTCGTCGAATCGTATTCATCGCCGCTCCATTCGTTTTCAAGTCTTCCATATCGAATACCGCTGTTGATTTGTTGGCCCGTTACTTGTTTAGAATTTCCATCAAGTACGCGGTCGCTTCCTTTGAATCCATATTGGAAAGCTGCTGCACGGCGAATTTTCTTAGCTCCAAGTCAGTTTCTTTCCGCGCCACGGCAATTAGAGCCTTGGCATTGTCCTGATTCGCAAACGCGCGGAGGATTCCCTGCCGGACGGCGGAATCCTTTTCTTTTTCGTATTGTGCTGTAAGAACCGCGCTTGCGCGCTCCGTATCTACGTTACCGAGCGCCCGCACGGCCGCCAATCGCAACTCCGGAGAATTTTCATTCTGTAGGATTTGTCCGAGCTGTTCCGCGGCGTCGCAATTCCCCAGCGCCCGCAAAATCTGCGCTTTCACCTCAAGCGAAGTTTCCGTCCCGTATAATTGAGACAAAGAAACCTTGTCATCCATATTTCCGAGCTGGCTCACCGCCTCCCCGCGCAGTGCCGGATCCTTTTCGTTTTTCACCAATTCCAGCAGGTGCTTTTTGTCGTCCGCATTTGCGAATTCGCGCAGGATGGATTTCTTCAGCTCCGCACTGTTCGAGCCGCCGTAGATCTCAGCGAGAGTTGCGAGAGCATCTGCTTCGCCGGAATTTCCCAATTGCCGGATGGCCTCGAGCTGAAGCTCGGGATTTGACTGGCCTCGCGCGATTCGCCCGAGAGCAGTGCGCGCGGCGGTCGAATCCATATCTCCGAGGACAGAAAGCGCCCGCTTTTTCAGGTTCAGAGACGCGTCGCTTACCAGCAACTTCTCGATTTGCGGCAATGCAACGGGCGGTTCCATATCGCGCAAGCCGTTCAGCACGATTAACTTCGTGTCTTCATCGCTGCCAGCCGCTGATTTTGTTTGCGCTGAAACCCCCAGAGCCGCTGTAATAATCAACAGACCGGCAATCAGCAATCGCTTCGTGTTCATGTTGTTCTCCTATTTGTTTAAGAGTTCCAGCAGATAAGCCGTGGCGTCCGGCGACTTCATCATGGATAGCTGCGACACAATCCTCTTCTTCATCTCCGGATCGGTCTCTTTTCGCGCAAGTGCGACGAGGGCTTTCGCGTCGTTTGACATGAAGAGCGCGCTGATTACTTTCTTACGCACGTCGGGATTCGTATCGGCCGCGTAAATCGAGAGCAGCGTATCCTCACCTTTCGTCCCATTTCGCCGGTCCATCATGCCCAGTGCGTTGATTGCGCTCATTTTTAGCGAGGGGTCTTTTTCGTTCAGCGCCAGTTGGCTAACGCGATCCACATCACCTGACTGCCACATCGCATTCAGGATTTGCTTCTTGACGTCCACCGACGTTTCGCCCTGATAGAGCTGCCAGATATCATCGCGGTCGTTCATCATCCCGAGTTGGCGTATCGCTTCCACGCGAAGGTCAGGATCTTTCTCAGACTTCGCCGCCGCAAAAATTCGAGCTTTGTCGCCCGACATCGCCAGCGCCCGCAGAATCGCCTTCTTCACGTCGGCGTCGGTCGATGAGGCGTAAATCTGGCCAAGAGTTTCACGCCCAGATTCCGCGCGATACATTCCGAGCGCCTGGATTGCCTTCTCTTGTACGAGAGGATTCACGCCTTCGCCTCGCGCCATCTTTGTTATCAGCTCGCGCGCTTCCGGTGAATTTGATTGCGCCAGCACAAAAAACGCCTGGCCGCGCAGCTTCACGCATTCCGTGCTGTGGATCATTTTTTCAAGCAATGGCACAGCTTTCGCCGGGTCCGCTTGCTGCAGACCATTGAGCGCCAGCAATTTCAGTTCGCAATCGCTTTCTGATTCCGGTGAAACGGGCTGACCCGAAAGTTGCTTTACTTCCACCGCGAGTTTTTTTGCCTCGTCCAGCCAGCGGCTTTGCGGATATTCCTTTTCCATCGCGCTCAACGTGGCTAGTGCTTCGTTGCGCTGTCCGAGCTTGTTCTGCGCCCAGGCTTTCCAAAACATCGCGGCGTCCGCCTTTTTCAGCTTCATTTCGATCACTTCATCAAACTTGTCCTCCGCAATTTGCCACTTGCCCTGATCAATTGCTGAAGTGCCCTGGCTGTAGAGAGAACTCTCGCGATCCGCGTGCGCCCTGGCCATATCTTTTTCCCGGTCTCGCCCATCATTCTGTAATTCAAAAAGCGAGCCCTGAAGACTGTCGAGACCGATTTCATTCTGCAGATTCAGCTGAAAATCATTCTGGAAATTGTACTTAAGTGAGTACTGGAGATCCGTCGCCATATCCGCATAATTCGTCGCCATATTCGAGAAATCCATACTCTTGACCTGCTCAAGCAGCGCAGAAACGTTGTCCAGATCGCCGCTTAGCCCGTCAAGTCCGAGACCCCCGCCGTAACTCTTGCCATAGCCGACGCCGCCGCTGACGCCGCCCTTCACGCCCGAGGAATCTTTCGTTTTGTCTTTCGATTTTTCAGCGCCGCTGGTTCCCTGGCCCTTGCTTTGACCTTGGCCCTGCGATTGCGCTCCTGCGGGCAGTACGAGCGCGAACGTCGCAATCGCAGCCAGAACGAATCCAATTCCCGAGCGTAGATACATTTCTTTCGTGCTTCTCATTTCGCTTCCTTCTTTCTTCGAGTAATCAAAAATGTTCGGCGCTAATTCTCAGCTGCCACGCGTCGCAGAATGCTGCGTCGCAGGCTTTTCCATGTTTCGCACCGTTGAATCCAGCACGCGAATCTTCAACATCAGCCCGCGCGATTCAATTCCGCGTTGCAATTCTTCAAGTTGCGAGCTGGAAACTTTTGAGGGGCTGTGCGCGATTTCCAACAGCACGGGCTCCAACTCATCGAGAACGCTTGCCACGGCATTGTCACCGGAATGTTCCGCTGTTTGGCGGTACAGTCGATTGGAAACCAGCATTTCCTGGGCGCGTTCCTGCTGATCCGAGATATCCACTTCTTGATTTCGAGTACTGCCCAGGCCACTCGCTTCCGCGTTTGAAATTTCCATCAGCACGGACTGCGCGCGATCAAGATGATCGCCGACAGCCACCAGCAGAATTCGTTCGCGAACCTGACCCGGAGAATTCGTATTATCGGCAACTTGCAGCGCGACGGGCATAATAACCTGCGGCGTTCGCGAAATTCTTCCCGCCAAAAACGCCGCAACAATCAGCACAGCCACCGCGCCAATAGCAACCAATCGCTTGGGAGACATCCACGCCGTCAGCGTGCTCCAGTCAAATCCCGGACGCGCCAGCTTCGGCGCAATCTTGTTCCACACGCGCGCTTCAAAATGCGGACCGGGCTCGGCCACCGGCAGCGCTTCCACCATCGCCAGCACACTTCGCAGAGATTCATAAGATGCGCGGCACTTCTCGCATTCGTGCAGATGCTCGCCAACCAGCGCCGCCGCGTCCGCCAAATCGCCGTAGCGATAATCCAGCAACTGTCCTTCGTTCAGATGTTCACCTTCGTTCAAATGTCCGCCCGTGTACTTCATCGCGTTTTGCCCGCTCTCCATTTGTCTAACCAAATTTGTCTAACTAAATTTCTCCGCTCGCGCTTCTCGCTTGGCCATGTCCGACCAGCGGTCCTAAATGCTGGCGCAATTTCTGTACGGCGCGAAACACGCTGTTTTTCGTCGCGCCCGCGCCCAGGCCCAGCGTCTCTCCAATTTCTTCAATCGAGTTCCCTTCAAAGTGCCGCATCACAAACGCGGTGCGCTCCACGGGACTCAGCGTCATCATCGCCACTCGAACTTGCTCGCCCAACTCGCCGCTCAGCGCCAGCCGGTCGGGGCCGGGATCGTTGCTCACCACGGTATCCAGAGAATCCTGCGTTTCCGATTCGTCACCCTTCGCAACTTGGCGGTTCTTATTTTCCGGACGCCGTTTGCGCATCAAGTCCAGCGAGCAGTTCACGACAATCCGGTAAAGCCACGTGCCGAAATTTGACCGCGCCTCAAACTTGTCCAATCGCCGGTATGCCCGCAGCATCGCTTCCTGCACCACTTCTTCTGCGTCTTGTTCGTTGCCCGTCATTCGGTAGGCCAGGCGGAACAAGGTTCGGCTGTGGCGCTCAACCAGCACGCGAAATGCGTCCTGATCGCCACCAAGGGCCTGCGCCACATGTGCCGCATCTCCGCCATCCATCCGAATCATTAGACCGAGGTACCCCCCTTGCGGTTAGGTGCCATTTGCCAACTAGATTGCCTGCAAGATTACCCGGTTTGGTGGGGAACGGCCCGTCGCCCTCGACAACGTTAGCCTCTGCCACACCTGATGGTTGCAACTCGGAGTTCTATACGCACGCATCGCCAACTTCAATCACGATGCAGGTCGCTTTCAAATATGGCTCGGCGTCGGGTTTGTTAATGACTGAGGGCAAGTTGCCATTCAGTAACCGCTAGACTAAAATCCCCCGCCAGTTGCGACGGAGGGTCACACAATGAGGCGTCTACTGATCTTGACCGTGTTTCTGCTCTGCCCCTTTCTTTCACGCACGGCCGATGCGCAAACGATGGACACCACGGTTTGCGACATTCTCGCCAATCCTTCGTCATTCGATGGAAAAACGGTGCAAATCAAGGGCACGGTAGTCGCCGGGTTCGACGAGTTTGTGATCAAAGATTTAAGCTGCAATCAGCCCATTAATGCAATTTGGATTGCGTATCCCGAGGGCACGAAAGCAAAGGCTGGCCCCATTGCATTCCTTCAAATTCAACTTGGCAAAAATAATCCTGGCACCGTGTCCGGCGTAAGTCGCGCTGCAGTAAAATTCGATAAGAATAATAAGGACTTCAAGCAATTTGATTCTCTACTATCCACTCCGGTCAAGATTGGCGGAATATGCCTGGGCTGCGTGCGTTATACCGTTACCGCAACGCTCGTTGGACGTTTGGACGGGACGAAGGACGCCGCTTTGGTTCGCGATGGGTCCGGCAAGGTCATCTCGGCAAATGGATTCGGAAATCTCAACCGATACACCGCACGCCTGGTCCTCGAATCGGTCGCCGATATTTCCTCTCAGGAAATCGATTTCTCGAAGGCTGCCACGACGGCAAAAGATGAGTCACAGCGCGAATCTTCCGGCGGAGATCCCGTCGCCGCTGCTCACCAGGTTGCCCGCGCCCTCGGCCCAGGGAGTCAGGCCGGCGAACAGGTCGAGAAAGCTGCGGCGTTCGGTAAGGAGGGCGAAGACAACGGAGTGGAAGTAGGATTCGGCGTCGCAAATGAAGTCCCGAAAAACGATGGCGCGAAAGGTGCCAAGAATTCGTCCGATGGTTTGCTGTTCAACTCACTGTTCGATGCGGATCGCCTGAAGGGTAGTGCGCTCTCCATCGCGATATCCCACGTTGGCGCTCACATCGCTGACATCCGCGGTCCACAGCCGCCCGCGGGAATGAACCCTTATGACGCCGAATATCGCGCCTGGCAAGTGACGGTATTGTGCGCCCTTGGAAGCCGCCAGAATATTCTGACGCTTCCGGGGAACTTCGTAGCATGGAATTCCGCGTGGCCGCCGGCCGACCGCAATAAGATGGTGGATAACGCAATCACCGAATACCTGACGGATTGGGCAGGTTTCAAGAACCCCTGATAATGGTAGACGTGACGATTAGATTGGATTCTATTTCTACGAGTTTTTTGCGCGGCTCGCTCGAATTCGCCTCGTGCTCAGGCAGACGACCAATTTACTCAGGTCGCCTTCACTTGCACTTCTCTTGAAGATATTTCGACAATTTGCCATCGCTCAGGGTCTTCGTAAGCCCGTCAATACTCTCGGATTTTGCCTTCGGTATCTGCCGAACGATTGCGCCATACGCTTTCAAAACGCTTTCGAGGGCCGCTCTATTGGCCGCCGCGGAATCATTAGCCTTGTCCGGGTTCTCGACCGTAAACGCCGCACTCGCCAGTAAGTATTGCTGTATCAAATTGCCGCCGTACTTGTATTTGTTGGCACCCAGGTCTTTCATGACCCCGCCGCAGATCGTCACGTGAATGTCCTTCACGTCAATCACTCTCATAAGCGCCCATTCGGCATCTTTAAGAGCATCCTTATCAAGCGGATTCACTTCCAGCTTGCGAGTAATCTGCACCCATTTCGCGCGCTCTTCGGGCGTTGAAGTACTTTGCGCGCGCCCAATTCCGACTGTGAATGGCGATACGCACTCGAGCAAAAAAAACAAATGCCGCAGCAGCGCGTCCTCTTTTCATCTCCCCTCCCGGCTCGGCCGCTTAGGCAAGATAGCGCCTGGTTCATCGACCGGCATTTTCTCACCAAAGTTATGAATTGGGTTCCGCGAACGAAGAGGATATAGCCCGTTTGTGGGTTCCTGATATGTCCGATCACTTAACACGTGCGATTCGCCGACTCACAAGCACTGCAAGTCCAATTCAGGTATCATAGTGCAGGGAATTCCCCCGACATTTAGGGCATTATCTTGAGGCTGGCGCATCTGAAAACCAGCCGGTGCGGAGGAGCGCGTCTTGATCCATCGTTACACTCGAGAAGAAATGGGCCGAGTCTGGAACGACGCAAATCGCTTTCAGAAGTGGCTGGACGTTGAAGTCGCCGCCACGGAAACGCTGGCCGAAGCCGGACAGGTGCCCAAGGACGCGGCGAAAATTATTCGCGAGCGCGCGAAAATTGACGTAGCGCGCATCCATGAAATCGAATCGCGCGTAAAGCATGACGTAATCGCGTTCACCATGACCGTCACCGAATCGATCGGCGATCCGGCCGCCGCGCGCTGGCTGCATCACGGACTTACTTCCAACGACGTCGTAGATACCGCGCAGGCTTTGCAGCTTCGCGATGCGTCGCGGCTGATCGAAGCGGCACTGGCCAAGTTCGGCGAAGTATTGAATAAACGCGCACACGAATTTCAACACACAATTCAAATCGGACGCACGCACGGAATGCACGCCGAACCAATCACGTTTGGTTTGAAGGTAGCTAACTGGTTCGCGGAAAACCGCCGCAATCAGGAACGATTTAAAGCGGCCGCCTCGCAAGTGATTGTCGGAAAAGTTTCCGGCGCGGTCGGCAACGCCGCTCATCTCGGCACGGAAATCGAAGAAAAGATCTGCGCTCGGCTGGGGCTGGTGGTCGATCCCATAACTACTCAAGTAATGCAGCGGGATCGTCACGCGCAGTACGTGACGACGCTCGCGATCATTGCCGCCACGCTTGAAAAAATCGCGCTCGAAATCCGCCACTTGCAGCGCACGGAAGTCCGCGAAGCCGAAGAGCCATTTGGCGGCGAACAGCGCGGAAGTTCCGCGATGCCGCACAAACGCAATCCGGTGGGTTGCGAACAAATCTGCGGACTCGCGCGCGTCGTGCGCTCAAACAGTATGGCGGCGCTGGAGGATGTTGCGCTGTGGCACGAGCGGGACATTTCGCATAGCTCCGTCGAGCGGATTATTCTGCCGGATTCCACAATCCTTGTGGACTACATGCTCGCGAAAATTACAGAAATCGTTTCCGGCATGCGCGTTTTTCCCGAGCGCATGAATTACAATCTGGAATCCACCGGCGGCCTGATTTTTTCCGGCCAGCTTCTGCTGGATTTGGTGGAAGCAGGCGCGCCGCGCGATGAAGCGTACAAGTGGGTTCAGTCCCATGCCATGGCCGCATGGGAAGGCGGCGAAACTTTCCGCGAACGTGTCGCCACCGACGAGCGCATCACTCGTCATCTGAATTCCGAAAAAATCGCGCACGCCTTCAGCCTGCATCGCCAACTGCATGCGGTGGACGCGATCTTCGCCCGTGTTTTCGCCTAGCGAACCCGCTTTCTTCACAGTTTCTCTTGACACGGCTGGGCAAGGATTGTTAGGTTAGTCGTCCCTGCCTTGGCATTTTCAAAAGCCGCCTTATGCGGATCGTCCCTGTTTGAAATTGTTCAGCAAAGTGGAGGAGTTTTGTCGTTTTCAGAAACACCGCTGACAATTCTTTTGGCTGACGACAATGCCGACGTGCGAATAGCGCTGGATTACATGCTGCGCGCGCAAGGATACCGCGTTCTGGCGGTCGAAGATGGCGACGCCGCCGTTATCGCCCTCGCCGAAAACCCCGTTGATCTGGTTCTGTTGGACGTCCTAATGCCGGGGCGCAGCGGATTTTCTGTTTGCCGCCATATTAAATCCCACGCGGACACTCGATTGATACCCGTCGTTTTGATTACAGGACTCGCGAATCCCGAAAGCCGTGTGGAAGGAATCGAAAGCGGCGCCGATGATTTCATCAGCAAGCCGCTGAACCGCGATGAATTGCTGGCGCGCGTCCGCTCTCTTCTGAAAGTGAAACGCTTCACCGACGAACTCGAAAGCGCGGAAAGCGTGCTCTTCATGCTGGCGCGCAGCATCGAAGCCAAGGACACCTACACCGAAGGCCACTGCGATCGCCTTTCACGATATTCCAGCGCGCTCGCTGTGCGTCTGGCTCTGCCTGAAGATCAGCAAATCGCGTTGCGCCGCGCGGGAATCGTGCACGACATTGGAAAAGTTTCCGTGCCCGAGCACGTTCTGCTGAAACCCGGGCCGCTTTCGAAGGAAGAACGTTTAATTATGGAAACACATCCGGTGGTTGGAGAACGGATTTGCGCGCCCCTGAAATCGTTGCGGATGGTGCTTCCAATTATCCGGCATCATCACGAGCATCAGGACGGCACAGGATATCCGGATAAATTGCGCGGCGATCAGATTCCGATTACCGCGCGCATTCTGCAGATTGTGGATGTGTTTGACGCGCTCACCACGAACCGTCCTTACCGCGCGGCGCTTTCCACAGAAAAAGCTTTTCAAATACTGCGCGAAGAATGCCGGCGCGGATGGTGGGATCTGCGCCTGGTAAATGAATTTGAAGAAATGTTGGAAAGCGCGCCGGACATTCGCGATATGTGCGTGGCGTAGGCGCGATCGCTCGCTACAACATTAACAGCACTCACCGCGGAGACGCTCAAGAAACCTTCCGTAACCTGGTGAAAATTCTTACGCGCGTTGAATGTATCGCGCTTCCGTCGTGTCCACCTTGATTTTGTCGCCGTTGTTGATGAATGGCGGCACGTTGATCGTCAAACCTGTTTCGAGTTTCGCGGGCTTCATCACGGCGCTGGCTGTTGCTTTTTGCAGGGTCGGCTCGGTATCCACAACCTTCAGGTCAACCGTATCCGGCAGCGCCACACCAATTGGTTTGCCCTCGTAAAATTCCACGTGCACGTTCATATCGCCAATCAAATAGTAGGCGGCTTCTCCCAGCACTTCGGGAGATAGGGTCATCTGTTCGTAGTCCTGCGTGTTCATGAAGTGGTGGCCTTCGCCGTCGGAGTACATATATTGATATTCGATTTCGTCCACGATGGCGCGTTCCAGAAATTCTTCCGCGCGAAACCGGTAGTCAATAATCGTTCCGGTTTTCAAATTGCGCATTTTCGTTGCCATCGCGGCGCGCTTGTTGCCGGGCGTGCGATGGTCAACGCTGAAGACTGTATAAAGCTGTCCGTCGTGGACAATAATCATTCCGGGGCGCAGTTGAGTCGCCTTAATCATTTTTCAAGCTCCTGATGCTATCGGATGTAGCTGATGTTGTCGGTTGCACTTACTGTTATCGGAATCAACGGCGGGCAAAACTGAGCCAGCAGTTCGTGCGGTGCCGCAATCGTTTAACGCAGATACGCACCGTGAATTTGTATTATAGCGGCCCTTCGCAAAGGCGGTCAACGCGGCGTGGCTTGGCCAGCGGCCAATGGCGCCGCCGTCTCATTTGCGGCGCGCGCCTTCTTTCCTTCCGCCATCACCTTCTCAATTTCATCGGCAGAGCGTGGCAGGCGCTGCGTCAGTAAAACATATCCGGTCGCAGTGATAAGCACGTCGTCCTCAATGCGCACGCCCAGCTGTTCTTCCGGAATATAAATTCCCGGCTCGATGGTGACCACCATTCCGGGTTCGAGAGTCCGGCCGGGATCGCCAGCGTCGTGCACATCCAAACCCAGGTGATGTCCAAGGCCGTGAATAAAGTACTTGCCTAGCGGCTGGCCGTGCAAATCCTTACCGTGCGTGTTGATGTAGGCGAAGGCAACCTGATAAAGATCCTTGCCATTCTGCGTGCGCGTAATGCGAACGCCGGGTTTCAGCGCGTCAAGTGCGGCTTGTTGCGCGCCGTACACGATGTCGTAAATTTCGCGTTGGCGCGCCGTGTATTTTCCATTCGCAGGCAAAGTGCGCGTGATGTCGGCGGTATAGCCGGAAAATTGCCCACCCACATCAAGTACGACGATGTCGCCATCTTCGATTTTCGCGCCGATTTTATCGTAGTGCAGCACGGTGGAATTAAATCCGGTTCCCACAATCGGCGAATAAGCCTCAGTTTCGCAGCCACCTTCCTGATGGATCTTCACCATTCGCGCAGCCACTTGATATTCCATCAATCCCGGACGCATGTTACGCATCGCGTCGAGCTGAGCGTCCACTGAAAGCTCGATCGCGCGGGTAAGCAGCGCGATTTCGCCCGCGGATTTAATTTGGCGGAGAGCGCCGATTTGTGCTTCAACTTGCGCGAGCTTCGTACCCAAAACATTTCTGTTCAGCCAATTCACCCAGTTTTGAGCGTGCGGATATCCGGCGTCATCGCTGTGAGGCAGCAGCGTGTAAAAAGTTGGATAGTTTTTTGCGAGATGCTGAAGATCCGCGGTGAATTTTGTAAAGTTTCGGACTTCGCTGAATCCAACTTTTTCCTGCACTCCGGGATCGTCCGGCCCGATACGCGGTCCATTCCAGCGCTCCGTGGCGAGATTGCGCGTAGGTAAATAGAGAAGTTCTTTCGGGCCCGTCCAGCCTTTTGTCTCCGCGCCATTCGGAATTAAGAGAAGCGCCGCGCCTTCTTCGTTGTGCCCCGTTAGATAGTAAAAATTATTTTCCTGATTGAAAACGTAAGCCTCGCTGGCGTTTTCTTTACCCGTGTAGCCGAAGATCACAACCGGCGCATCCATCTGCGCCCTCAGACGCGCCCGCCGCGCGGCATATTCGCTGTTTGGTTCGCGCTGGCGGTATTGCGCGTGAGCTGGCGGCGCAAGCATCAGCAGCGCCGCGGCCGCGCAGAGCACGATGGCGCCCGCTGCTCTGGTTAGCCGCACCGAAAGTTTTGATTTCAAAAGCTCGCGCTCATCCATCGTTGGCCTCGCATTCGTAGGACACGGCATTCTAGCCAATCGGACGGCAAAGCGGAATTGGAGAGAGTCCGCCCTTTGCTCCGGCGCTGCGGGATTCTGGCTGGCGATTAATTCGCGCTACAAATCCGCCCAAAAATAGATAGAATGGGCGCGCATTGATGAATCCAGGAGGAGACATGTCGAGATCGAAGATTTACGCGGGCGCGGTTGCGCTTTGCCTGCTAGCGGCGATGCCGCTGCCGGCGCAGGCGCCTAGCATGACGGATATGTACGTGAAAATAAAAGCCGAAGAAACAAACAATTCCAAAATTATGTGGATCATTCACGAAGTGGCCGACGTGCACGGACCGCGCGTGACAGGTACGCCGGGTCTGAAGGCTGCGGATGACTGGGCCGTAGCGACCATGAAGTCGTGGGGACTCTCCAACGTTCACCTGGAACCGTGGACGTTCCAGCCGCCGAGCGCGGCTGCTCCGGCGCCGGGCTGGGATAATCTTCTGCTGCAGGCGGACGCGGTAAGACCATTTCACGGACAAGTGATTGTGAAGCCGCTGGCGTGGACGCCGAGTACGAACGGCCTGGTGGAATCAAGCGTGGTGATGCTGACTCCGCCGGGACTCGGCGGAATCGGAGCCGCAGGGCGAGGCGGCGCGGGAGGCGGACGCGGCGGTGCCGCAAGCCCGCCACCGCCAACTTGCGAAGAAACCGATTGGGCGGCGCCACCGAAACCTGCCGCAGAAACGCCTGCTACTCCTCCATCCATGCCGACGAAGGAAGAGCTGGACGCGTATCTGGATTCGATGAAGGCGAAAGTTGCCGGACACATCGTGATGGTCGGCAACCATGTGGAAGTTGCCGAGAATTGCTATCCGGCGCCGCTGCGCAGGACCGAGGAACAATGGAAAGCGCAGTACGATCCGAATAATCCGGCCGGCGGACGGCGTGGAGGGGCAGGAGGAGGACGAGGCGCGGCTGCTCCGGCTGACGGAAAATTGACGGCGCAGGAAGTTGCCCGCGCGGTTGATAATTTCCTGGTGGATAACCACGCGGCGGTAAGAATTAACGATGCGGGCCGCGCGTATGGATTGATCGTAGCGCAGCAAGCGAACTACTACGACATCACGCGCGTGGTGCCGACGCTAGTGATGCGCAACGAAGACTACGGACGAATTTCGCGAATCATAGCGGATGGAACTCCGGTGTGGCTGCGAATCAACATTAAGAATGAAATTTATCCGGAAGGGAACACTTCCTACAACGCAGTAGGAGAAATTCCCGGCACGGATAAGGCCGGCGAAGTCGTGATGCTTGGCGGCCACTATGATTCGTGGCACGACGCAACCGGCGCGACCGATAACGGAATTGGATCCAGCATGATGCTGGAGGCGATCCGAATTCTGCAGGCTTTGCACGTGCAACCGCGGCGCACAATTCGCGTGGCGCTGTGGAGCGGCGAAGAAGAAGGATTACTCGGCTCGCTGGCCTATGTGAAGCAGCACTTCGGCAGCGCGGAAGATCCGAAGCCGGAATTCGCAAAGCTGGATGCATATTTCAACATTGATTCCGGCACTGGCAAACCGCGGGGCGCGGGAATTTTCGGGCCACCGGCTGCTGCGGATATGCTTCGTCCAGTCATGATGCCATTCACCGACTGGGGTTTCACCGGCGTCAGCGCGGGAGCCAGCCGCGCGACGGGCGGAACGGACAGCACGTCATTTAATAACGCCGGGCTGCCGGGTATCGGGCTAAGTCAGGATGGATTTGACTACAACTCGTTCACACATCACACGAATTACGACACGTACGAACGCATTTACGAAAACGACGTGCGTGAAGGCGCGGTGGAAATCGCGTCGGCCGTTTATGCACTGGCGATGGCGGATGAAATGATTCCGCGTTTTTCAGCAGCGGATATGCCAAAGCCGGTGCCCGAACCGGGACCAGGAGCAACGGCGGTGCCGCGTCTGAAGCCGGCGGGAGCAACGACGCCTGCAGCTAAACCGGCAGCCAAACCAGCGGCTGGGCGCGGAGGCACGAAGTAGTCTTAGCGCAATAGAAGTAGTCTTAGCTCAATTACGTATCCTCAGCTCAGTTGAGGTAACAAATTTGCGAGTCGGGAGCCTGCTCTCGACTCGCAAATTTTTTTGCGGTAGCCTGCGGGAATGGATATTGAATGGGTAAGACAGCACTGCCTCTCTCTTCCGTACACCACCGAACAAATCCAGTGGGGCAATGATCTGCTGTTCAAAGTAGGCGGCAAAATGTTTGCCGGAATGCCGCTGGAACCTGCTCCCGTTTGGCTTACGTTGAAAGCCGACCCCGAAGAATTCGCGGAGTTGGTTGACCGTCAGGGAGTGATTCCAGCGCCGTACATGGCGCGCGCGAAATGGATCGCAATTGAAAACGAGCGCGCGCTGCCGCGGGACGAAGTATTCAGGCTGGTGAACAAGTCGTATGAACTAGTGTTTGCGAATCTGACCAAGAAATTGCAAGCGGAATTGACCGCGGGAGCGAAGAGGACGAGTGGCGCGGCTTCGTCGAGAGGCACAAAGAAACCAGGAAAGATTCGAGCGCACACGAAGGGATCGAAGAAATGATTTACGATTTTCTTGTAGAGACATACGACACGGAGCGAGTGAAGGTGCTGAGCGTGTGGAGCGAATTTGCCGACGCGGATTTGCCCGTACGTCCGCGCGCCGATGATGCGCGAGGGCGCAGCGTCCACGAGCAAATGGTCCATCAGTGCATGAGCGAGGACGCGTGGTTTCGCATCATGCTTGGTATTGATGTGAGCGCGCCGCCGCTACCAAAGCAGGAGACGCGATTGGAATTCATCAAACGCTATGCGGAAGATAGCGAAAAGCGTCTCGCCGCCCTACGTGAAAAGCGTGACCCGTGGTGGGAAGAAAATGTAGCGTTCTTCGAAGCGAAGCGTTCGCGCGCATGGGTTATGACGCGAAGAATTGCTCACACTTCGCACCATCGCGGGCAACTAATGGCGATGGCGCGGATGCTGGGCCACGCACTGCACAGCAACTACGGTCCCACCGCCGACACTGGAGGGCTGCCTGCAACTAAGGCGCCGACAATCTACGCATATTCGGGCGTGAACGAGTTGCTCGCCGGAGAATCCGCCGGCGGCGCAAAAACTGATCTACCCGGCGCAGGCGAAAACCCCGTCACAGAACGCCCAGCGCGCTCGTGACGCCTTAGGGACGTCAAGCGCGGCGACGCAGACTACAAATTTCACTTACCGCCGCCGACATTCTGTTTACAGTTCGCGGCCACCGACTGTTTCACCGCACCGTCCAACGTTCCGTTTTGTTGCTGCGCCAGAAGATCATCGAGCGACTTGAATTGACCCTTCGGTTTGTCCTTCTGAATAGCCTGATAGGCCTTCAGCGCGCCCTTAACTCCGGCCACAGATACCGCAGTGCGGTCTTTCGCTTTGTCCGGATTTTCGATCATGAATGCCAACTGCGAATACATCATCTAGGCTGAAATCTCAGTGGCATTATTTTTCTTGATAACTAGATCAGGGCCCAGGGCGGAAGGACAGAACTCTACCGAGATATCCGGAATTTCAATCAGCCAGATGGTCAGCCATTTCCGGGCATCGGCCGCGCCGGGGCCCAGTGGCTGATCTTCCAGCTGATGCGCCAGCGCTACGGCTTTCGCGCGCTCCTCGGGGGTAGACGGGCCGCGCTTCTGCTGCGCGCCGGCTGGTACGATTGAAATACACGCAGCAATCAGAATGAGAATACAACAACGACAGATGATTGTGCGGCGCATGAGTTTCTCCTTTACCGACCGATCGGCAGCGCCGCAGATGTTTATCAAAGATAATTATTCTAAGCAAGGATAATTTCGCGGGAAGAGAGGCTTACGAAACGCCGCGTCAGAATCCCGGCGCGCCGCTCGCAGCAGAGCGCGGTTCCGGCGGAGCCGGCAGCGACCCGAAGCGAAGCCGCTCAAAGTACGCCTGGCCGAGCGACATTACGCCGGTGTAAAGATATCCCCAAACAAAAAGTAGAAGAAAGGGAATGGTCGCGTAGTTTTCGTTTTTGAATGCGTAAAAAACTGTGGCGGCAAAATAGAGTCCAAGACCGACCTCAGCGTACGGCAGCCAGCCACCCTTGTTGCGATAGGAAAGCCTGGACCAGCTTCCCTTATGATTCGATTCGCCGGATACCTTCGCTTCTTGCTGCGCCACATCGTGGCCCGGAATATTCGCAAGTGTTACGCGAGCGGCCGCCATGTTGTATTTCGGCGTGCGCACAAATTCAGATTTCTTTCCCCACAGAGCTTCGAGAACAGCTACGGCATTGCGAATGGAAATACCGATGCCGATGGCCATAACGAATGGCATATACAGAAAAGTTTTCCTCCAGGTTTTTGGATGCAGATTGCGTTGTGCGACCAGATAGAAACTTGAAATCGAACATGTGGAAGCGAGAAATAGCGGTAGATCAATTACCAGCATCTGAAAAGTGCCCTGATAAAAGCGCACGATCATCGCGGGCAGCAGCATGGTGGAAAGCACGACCATCAACGGGTAGCTAATGTTCGCGGTGAGATGGAAAAACGCTTCGGCCTTTACGTGCCACGGCTCGTCCGAGCTCATCACGCGCGGCAAGATTTTCTTCGCGGTCTGCATCAAGCCCTTGGCCCAGCGCGCTTGTTGCGATTTGAAGGAATTCATTTCCACTGGCAATTCAGACGCGCATTCGATATCCGGCAAATAAAGGAAGTGCCAGCCCTTGAGCTGCGCGCGATAGGAAAGATCAGTGTCCTCGGTGAGCGTGTCGTGCTGCCAGCCACCGGCGTCATCAATCGCAATGCGCCGCCACACGCCAGCGGTGCCGTTGAAATTGAAAAATGAGCCGCGTCGTGAGCGCGCGCCATGTTCGATTACAAAATGTCCGTCGAGCAGGATGTGTTCGACTTGAGTGAGTAGAGAATAATCGGCGTTCAGATACGTCCAGCGAGTCTGGACCATCGCGATTTCTTTATTCGTGAAATACGGCAGCGAGCGGTGAAGAAAATCCGGCGCGGGAAGAAAGTCAGCGTCGAAAATCGCGACGTATTCGCCCTTCGCAACTTTCAACCCTTCAGCAAGCGCACCTGCTTTGTAGCCTTCGCGATTTGTGCGGTGCAAATAGGTGATGGGCATTCCGAGCGCCTGAAAACGCTCGACACACGCACGAGCAATCGCGCAAGTTTCGTCGGTGGAATCGTCCAGAACCTGAACATCGAGAAGTTCGCGCGGATAATCAAAATGCGAAACAGCTTCGACGAGCCGCTCGATCACGTAGCGCTCGTTAAAAATCGGAAGCTGCACGGTAACGCGCGGCCATTCGGAAACTTCCGGCGGCGGGCCGGGAACATTCTGTCGATACTTATAAAAATTGTAGACCATGACGTAGCGGTGCATGCCGTACAACGCCAGGACGACCAGCACGATGAAATACGGAATGATGATGGCGAGATCGAATCCGTTGAATTGATACATTCCGCGGAATGGATTGCTGTGCACGTCAGTCTGCCGGTGCCAATATTCGGAGAACCACTTCTGCAGGAGCCAGAGAATTGCCGCGAAGCTGGTTGGGTTGGCCACGGTTCGGTTTCTAGCTGCGAATCATAGTTGGAAGCTTGACTGAAAACTTCCCGCACGCTGGCATGAGTGGGGGTCTATGCCGGGCGCCGGGTAACGAAAGCATCACTATTATAAGGCGCGCGGCGGGGGTGTCAACGAGGAGAACGAGTGGCGGCGGGCCGGGGATTGGACACCAGCAATTTCGGGTAGGCGTCTAGGTAGTCCAGGTTTCAATATGAGATCTAATGAGCCACTTACCATCTTTTTTTTCAAGCAGGTATAAGGTTCCTCCGGCAGCATCCTGGTCGACACCACTTGAAACATGAAGAAGTGCGAGAGTCTTGTCAGAATTGAAGGCCACGCGTGAGAACGTGACCATCAGAGCATCCTTACCATACCTTTTGTGAAACTCACTCCATCCTGCACGGAAAAGCCGGTCGTGTTCGGTTTTGGAGATGAAGCTGAGATTCATGATACCAGCGAAGGGTTCGATCACGCAGTTCGACTTATTTTTCGCCTTGAAATCAACTCGCATCTCGGGAGGAATTCCGTGCCCTTCGACGGCGAGCGGAAGATTGACAGAGTCAATGTCCACATCGATCGCGTCAGTCTCAGTTAAGAGAACCGTCTCAACGTGTGGAGGCGCCTTCTCTTTTAGGAAGCTGGCAAAAATCTCAATCTCGTCTTATTGAACTTTACAGCTTGTGTTCTGTGGAGCAGTTCCATTTCTAGTTTGCGCCCGCACCGGCTCTTGAGCGAAAACTAGACCTGTTAGGAGCAACGCGCCGAGAAAAGCTCGATATCTCACAGTTTTAATTTATACCATTTTGTTGAAGGCGCACAGACAGGAATGTCTGCGACACGAAAGCCTGAATTCACATGGGTCGACTTATACGGCGGGAAATCACCGCGTTCCCGCCGCGGCGGGCAAGGTACATGGCCAACCGAGTCGCTAAGGAATCAGAACTATCTTGCCGTAAGCGCCCGGCTCCATAACTTCCTTGTGCGCTTGAACGGCGTCAGCCAGCGGCAATTCCTTGCCGACAACCGGATTGAGACTTTCATTCGTAAGCCCCGCGTGAATCGTCGCGTGAATTTGCGCCATTTCTTCCGCCGGCACATTCCACAACATGACGGCAAGAATCGCGCCTTCGCGCTGCATCAAATCGCGCGGAGTAATTTGAACGTCGCCGCGGCTGCCGACGATGACCACGCGTCCGCGAGGCGCGAGCATCTTCAGATCGTTGCCCAAATTAATGTTGGCGAGCATTTCTATGATTATGTCCGGACCGCGCCCTTCGGTGAGCTTCGCGATTTGCGCGGCGAAATCCGGAGCTTTGTGATCCAGAACATGGTCGGCGCCTTCGCGCTTCACCAGTTCGCGTCCGCGATCTGTGCCTGCGGTGCCGATTACGCGCATTCCCGCGGCGTGCGCAAATTGCACGGCGGCAATGCCGACGCCTCCGCTTGCGCCGTGGACCAGAACCCATTCGTTCGCTTTGGATTTTCCGATCTGGAAAAGCGCGCGGTAGGCGGTGGCGTACGGAATGTGGAGAGCGGCGCCCTGCGCGAAGCTGATGCGATCGGGAAGTGCGTGCGCGTCAGCCGCGGCGACGATCGCGTATTCGGCATACGTTCCGGTGATGCTGCCCGCGAGGTAAACGCGGTCTCCGGCTTTCCACTGCGAAACGTTCGGCCCGACGGATTCGACGACGCCTCCGCCGTCATTGCCGGGAGTGTAAGGCAATGCGGGCTTGCGCGCGTAATTTCCGGAGCGCATGTAAGTGTCGGCAGGATTCACGCCCGCGGCGCGCACGTGCACCAGAAGTTGGCCGGAGCCGGGCTTTGGCGGCGGCACGTCTTCGAGTTTCATAACTTCCGGTGCGCCGAATTCGTGGACGACGATTGCGTTCATGATTCCTCCGAATAAAATTTGGCGAAGATTCGAGAAAGGGCGCAGCAAGCAGCGCCCCTACGAAATTCAGCGTGAATCGCGGCAAACTTTTCGTGGCGCGACTATGCGCTGGTGGAACGCTCCGTGACTAGCTTGGCCGTCATGGTGATTTCGGCTTTCAGCAGGCGCGAAATTGGACAGCCAGCTTTGGCGTTCGCGGCGGCTTTGTCGAAAGCGGCCTGATCGGCGCCGGGGATGTACGCGGCGACATCGAGATGAACTTTCGTGATGGTCATCCCTGCCTCGAGTTTTTCCATTGTTACGGAAGCGGTAGTTTCCAAACTTTCCGGCGTAATATTTGCGGCGCCCAATTGGCCGGAAAGCGCCATCGTGAAGCAGCCCGCGTGCGCCGCGGCGATCAACTCTTCCGGATTCGTGCCCTTGCCATTCTCAAAACGAGTGGAAAAAGAATATTGCGCGTTTGAGAGAGTTCCACTTTCCGTGGAAATATTGCCTTTGCCTTCTTTCAGAGAGCCTTGCCAGATTGCGGAAGCTTTGCGAACCATTTTTTATTCCTCCTCGTGGGTTGGATGAATGATTGGAGTAAAACGCTACATAGTTAAACGTTGAGCGTAAGTGTGGCGGATGGCACGAATCCGGGGCCTGCCTGGGGCAAATCGGAAGCGGGAATAGTGCGCACGACGGGACGATACAAAGTGTCGCGCTCAAATGGGACGCGTCCGGCGGCGCGAATCAGGCGTTCGAGTTCGCTGCGCGGCGTGAATTGCTCGGTGGTGGCTCCGGCATCGTGATAAATTTTTTCTTCGACGATGGTGCCGTCAATGTCGTCGGCGCCGAAACGAAGCGCGATTTGCGCGATGCGCGGCGTCAGCATCACCCAGTAGGCTTTGATGTGGTCGAAATTATCCAGCAGCAGGCGCGAGACAGCGATGGCGCGCAGATCGTCAAAGCCCGTGGTTTTGGGCAAATGCGCTAGTGCGGTATTTTCCGGATGAAACGCGAGCGGAATAAATGTTTGGAAGCCGTGCGTATCATCCTGCAGTTCGCGTAGAAGCAGCAGATGCTCGACGCGCTCTTCTTCGTTTTCGATGTGGCCGTAAAGCATGGTGGCGTTGGAGCGCAATCCGATTTCGTGCGCGATACGCGCGATTTCCAGCCACTGTTTGCCCGATGTTTTGTGATCGCAAATAATTCTGCGCACGCGCGGATTGAAAATTTCCGCGCCGCCGCCGGGAAGTGAATCCACGCCGGCTTCTTTCAGGGCCACGAGAACTTCGCGAACGCTGAGCTTGGCGATGCGCGAGAAGTAGCCCACCTCAACCATGGTGAACGCTTTCAAATGCACCGTGGGGCAGCGCTGCTTCAGTCCGCGAATCATATCCAGAAAATATTCAAACGGCAGATCGGGATGCAGGCCGCCTACCATGTGAAATTCGGTGGCTCCGGAGCGAACGCCTTCCGCGGCGCGCTGATAAATTTCATCCAGAGCGAAATTGTAAGCGCCGGGCGCAGTCGGATCGCGTCCGAAGGCGCAAAGTTTGCAATGGGCAACGCAAATGTTCGTGGGATTAATGTGCCGGTTCACATTGAAGTAGCAAATATCTCCGTGACGCTTTTCGCGAATGTGATTCGCGAGCCAGCCAACGCCGAGCAAGTCGGGCGAGCGATAGAGCATGACGCCATCAACTGCACTAAGGCGTTCGTCGGCCAAAACTTTATCGGCGATCGGCCGCAGACGGGCGTCGGCGATTTGGAGTTCGCTAGTGTGAGCAGTGGACATAATTTGCTAAGGCTTGAGACCGGCTACGTTGCGGAAACCCAAACCGCCGCTCCCCAGAACAAAAAGAACAGAACACTAATATAGCCGTTTATGGTGAAAAACGCAGCATTCAGGCGGCTCAGGTCATTGGCGGAAACCATCGAATGTTCCCAGACGAGCATGGCGGCTACGACGGCTATCCCCATCCACGCGGGCCACGGCAGCGCGAAGCTCGCGGCCAGCCACGCCAGCAGCGAAATCATGATGATGTGCATGACGCGCGCGATGACTAGAGAGCGCGCAACTCCGAAACGTCGCGGAATGCTGAAAAGGTCCGAGCGCTGATCAAACTCCACATCCTGGCACGCATAGAGAACGTCGAACCCGCCGACCCACAGCGTGACGGCAGCGCAGAGGATGAGCATGCGCGCGTCCAGCGAGCCGGCGATGGCGATCCACGCCGCAGCGGGCGAAATCCCGAGACAAAATCCAAGAACGACGTGCGACCACGACGTGAATCGCTTGGTGTAGGAATAAAAGAAAAGCACGCCGAGCGCGACGGGAGAAAGTTCCAGCGCGAGACGGTTCAAGCGCCAAGCGGCAATGACGAGCAGCGCCGCAGCGCACACGGTGAACGCCCACGCGAACGGAACTGTGAGCGCGCCCGTAACCAGCGCCCGATTTCGCGTGCGAGGATTTTCGGAATCGTAGCGCAAGTCGGCGATGCGATTGATCGTCATGGCGAAAGACCGCGCGCCAATCATGGCGACGACAATCCACGCAATTTGTTGCCAGGTAGGCCACGCAATACCGCCGGTGCTCGCGTGCACAGTTCGCGCGGCAAGCAGCGCCGCCGTCAGCGCGAATGGCAACGCGAAAATAGAGTGCTCGAACTTAATCATTTCGAGCACGGTGCGGATGCGGCTGTTCGTCATAGATGATTTCTAGCTACGCTTCGCGGGCGCGTGATTTCGCGCCGCCTTCCCATCGAAATTGCTGCTCCTGTGGCAGACCGAGCTGCGCCAGCGCGCGGCAAACAAATTGTTCCACAAGATCGTCAATTGTTTGAGGCGAATAATAAAACGCCGGCACAACGGGCATGACGACCGCGCCTGCTTCCTGCGCGCGAAGCATATTTTGCAGATGCACGCGGCTGAGCGGAGTTTCGCGCAAACAAAGTAGCAGCGGGCGGCGCTCCTTCAAACAAACATCCGCAGCCCGCGCAAGCAAATCGTCGCTGGCTCCATTCGCGATGGAAGCGAGAGTGCCTGCCGAACACGGAATGACGATCATGGCGTCAACGGAATAGCTGCCCGAAGCGATGGACGCGCCGATATCGCGATTCGGCAGTAGTTCAATTTTCTGAGCGCGGGTGCCGCTGAGCAAGGTGGGCAATTGCTTCGGATCGGCGGCGCTAACTCCAAGCTCCTGCGCGAGCAGCCGCTGCCCCGCCTCCGTGACCACCAGATGGACGCGAGAGACGCGGTCATCGGCTTCCAGCAGACGCAGCGCGGCGCGCGCCAGGATGGCTCCAGACGCACCGGTGACGCCCACTGTGATGACCTTGCCCAATTACTGCTCCTTGAATCGCCTCGTTTGACCTGACCAAGCCGCGAAAAACTGTGCAGGGAAGACTATTTCAGTCTAGGCGGGCGGTTTCGGCAAAGTCAAGGAAGGGACCTTGGTGGAAACGTTTGCCGGAAAGACGTTCGGCGGGCCAGCCCGAATTGGGGCTTGATAGTGCCAAATGGGACTGTTTTGGCCCGGAATCGGTGACACACTGGATCCATGCTTATAAAAGCGAGTAGCAAACGGGCATCATTGAAACAGACGAATAACCAGACGCTGGCGAGCGTGGCAAAAGAGATGCGCGAGCCGCGAAAGGCCGAATCTGTACGCCAGGAAGAAATCACCCACCTCCACGTACAATTGCAACGACGAAAAGCGAACTCGTAAGTACCGCCGCGCAGCGTGCAAGTGTTAGAATGCGTCGCGCGGGAGGCGGAGATGGCTGAAAAAGAGCCGGTCGCAGTGGTACTAGATTTCATGGAGCGGATAAATTCCGGAGACGTGGACTCGATTTGCGCGGCGATGACGCCGGATCATGTTTTCGTAGACGCACTGGGCGCGCGAATCGTGAGCCGAGAAGCGATGCGCACCGGATGGCGCATGTACCATGAAATGATTCCGGACTATAAAGTTTCGCACGAGGAAATTCTTGCGAAGGACGACACGGTTGCGGTGTTCGGAACGGCGCGCGGAACATTTGCCGTGGACAGCAAATTGAAGAAAGAAAACTTCTGGGAAATTCCTGCCGCCTGGAAGGCTGTTGTTCGTGATGGACTTGTCGCTCACTGGCAGGTTTTCGCGGATAACCAGCCGGTGCGTAAACTGATGGGCGATTCCGCGCCATAATTCCTCCGTGGATTCCAACCTGCGGTAAAGTAATCGCTGTGAATCAGAACGACCTAACTCGATTGCTGGAGCAAGTGCGCGCGGGGAAACTCGGGATTGAGCAGGCTGTGGCGCGGCTGAAGCATTTGCCATTTGAGGATTTGGGATTCGCGAAGATTGATCATCACCGTACGCTGCGGCAGGGATTCGCAGAGGTGGTTTTCGCAAGCGGAAAAACTCCCGCGCAGGTTGCGGCGATTGTGAGAGGACTGCTGCGTCCCTCGGGCGCGCGCCAAAGCGTGCTGGTGACGCGCGCGAACCGCGCGGTATTCACCGCGGTGAAACGCATAGCACGGGCAGCGAAATTCTGGCCGCTTTCAAGCGCCATCACAATCGAGCGCAGTCGCGTCCTTACCGGTAAAGGTTTGGTTCTGATTGTTTCCGCGGGCACAAGCGATATTCCCGTGGCGGAAGAAGCGCTTGTGACAAGTCTTGTGATGGGAAATCGCGCGGAGGCAATTTACGACGTTGGCGTGGCAGGGCTGCACCGCCTGCTTGATCATCGCAAAAAACTTTCAGAGGCGCGCGTAATTATCTGCGTCGCAGGAATGGAAGGCGCGCTGCCGAGCGTCGTCGCCGGCTTGGTGAACGTGCCGGTGATTGCCGTTCCGACAAGCGTTGGATACGGCGCGAGCTTCGGCGGCGTAGCGGCGCTGCTGGGAATGTTGAACAGTTGCGCTTCCAATGTGAGCGTGGTGAATATTGACAATGGATTTGGCGCCGGCCGCGTGGCCAGCGCGATTAATCACCTGTAGAAAATCATCCCACTAAATTGAAAGAGCGGCGGACAAACTTTCCACGAGCGCGGATTCCTGTTCGGGGAAGACTGTGCGCAGATCGAGAATCAGGCGGGCGTCTTCGACGCAAGCGATCACCGGAATTCCATTGGGAGGAAGGCGCAGGCGATCTTCCAGTTCTGCTGCGGAACAACGCAAGCATGCTATCGCGATAACGTGCGTTGGAAGAAGTTGGCCGGGCGTTGAGCCTCCGCCGATTACAGATTCGGCTTCAATTACCTCGAACTCCGCAATGCCCGCGGGCAGCTTGGCGCGCAACAACTCAATTATATGTTTGGCGCGGGCGGAGATTTCGGCGGCGCCGGCTTGAATCAGGCGGATTACTGGAATTGCATCGTGACCTGACGAGCCAGGGCCGCGCAGGTAAGCCAGAAGAGTTGCCTCGAGCGCCGCGATGGTTAATTTATCGACCCGCAATGCGCGAAACATCGGATGGCGGCGAATGCGAGTAATTAATTCCTTTTCGCCGGCAATGATTCCAGCTTGCGGCCCACCGAGAAGTTTGTCTCCGCTGAACGAAATTACAGAGACCCCATCTCGAATGCTCTCGCGCACAACAGGCTCGCCCACGCCGCTTGAATTTAAATCCGCTAAACATCCGGAGCCGAGATCTTCGTAAACGGGCAGCGACGCTTTGCGGGCCAGCTTTGCCAGCTCAGCGAGCGAGGGCTGCGCCGTGAATCCGGTCATGTGAAAATTTGAGCGGTGCACGCGAAGCATCAGGCGCGTGCGCTCGTTGATGGCGCGTTCGTAATCGGAAAGACGCGTACGATTGGTCGTGCCGACTTCGCGCAGAACGGCTCCACTTTCCGCCATGATGTCCGGAATGCGGAAGCCGTCGCCGATTTCAATGAGCTCACCGCGCGAGACGATTACTTCGCCGCCGCGGGCCAGCGCGGTAAGCACAAGAAAAACCGCGGCCGCATTATTATTCACGACGATTGCGGATTCCGCTCCGGTGAGCCGTTGCAAAAGACGCGAAGTGTGAACATCGCGAGTGCCGCGAGCGCCGGATTCCAGGTCATATTCCAAATTTGAGTATTGAGTAGCGACCGCGCGAATGTGGTCGAAGGATTCCGGGCTTAAAGGCGCACGGCCAAGATTTGTGTGCAACACCACGCCGGTTGCGTTAATAACGGGACGCAACGATGGCCGCAAAACACTTTCAACGTCCGCGATTACTTCTGCGATCAGTTGCGCCGCAAGTTCACCGGGCTCCAATTTGGTCGTTGCGTCTTCGGGCCGTTCCGCGATACGCGTACGAAGCGCGGCGAGAACGGCGCGTGTGGCGTCCACAACGAGAGGACGCCCTGCCCGTGAAGACATCTCGGAAAGGCGCGGGCCCACGATCAACTCATCCACGGAAGGAATTGAACGCAGAAGTGCGTTGGACGGTTTGATCCCGGAATTTCGTTTCGCTCGCATCGGCAGTAAGAACGCCGCGCTATTTCAGCACAGAGAACCTTCCGCGGCAAACATTGCGTGCGGCGGCGCAGCAATTGGCGAAGGCCGAGTTGCTGCTTGCGTCAAACAGAAACTTCGTACGATTGACGCCCGTACGCCCCATCGCTACGCTAAATCGGGAACATTCTGGGACCGCATGGCTACCATAGACGAAGATCTGAGCCAACTCGAAAAAGACGTTCGCCAGTTAAAGATCGAGTACGAACAGTACTTTGGTGGCGGACGTCCGCGCCCGCCTGCGGAAATCGAATGGCGCATCGATTTAATCATTAAAAGGTACGGTGAGCGCGGGTCGAATATGAAGTTTGCGCAACGCTTCCGATATGGCGGACTGGCGCAGACTTATGCGAGGTGCCGCCAGATATATCGCAAACGTCTCAAGGAGAAAGAAGAAGGAACCGTCATACGTCACTTCGGCGCGGCGGCCAAAAAGATTGCCGCCGAGCGCGCGGCGCAAGAATCGGCGACGGTGCGATCGTCCTCGCTTGACGCAGGCGCAACACACCGCGTATCCGTTTCCTTTTCCGGTGCGCACCGCGAAGACGTGAAAACGCGAAAACTCTACGAAGCGTTCCGGGAAGCAAAGGAGCATGCGGGCGAAAACACCAGCAAGCTTACGCTGGAAGCATTTCAGAATTTCCTGCAGCGCAAGACCGATGAACTTCGCGAAACACACGCCGGCGCAAGAGTGGAATTCATCGTTTCGGTCGAAGACGGAAAGGTAAAATTGAAGGCGCGGACGGGCTCGTCCGCGAAAACGAAACCAAAGAACTGAGATTCCTTGCCGGCTTTCCTTCGAGTGATGCAACACAGTTTCTTTGATGTCCTCGCGTCGCTTGCCACCCACACGCATCCTTCGTCGTTTCCAATCGCACCTCTCTACGCGTAAACTAGTGTGCTTTCCATTCGTTGTTTGCACGGGGGATTTGGTGAAGCAGGTAGCGATTCGACGAGCGTTGATTTGCGTTTCCGACAAGACAGGAGTCGAGCAGTTTGCGCGGCAACTTGCGGCGCTGGGCATTGAGATTATTTCGACCGGTGGCACCGCGCGGCTGCTTCGCGAAAAAGAAATTCCGGTGCGCGAAGTTGCGGAACTAACTGGATGGCCGGAAATGCTCGGCGGACGCGTGAAAACTCTGCATCCCAAAGTGCATGGCGGAATTTTGTTCCGCCGCGGTGACTCTGGCGATCAGGCTGCAGCCGCGGAGCACGGAATTTCGCCAATTGATTTGGTAGCCGTGAATCTGTATCCGTTTGAGCAGACGGCGCGAAAACAAAACCTGGACGCGGAAGAGCTGATTGAGAACATCGACATCGGCGGCCCCGCGATGTTGCGTTCGGCGGCGAAGAATTTTCAAGATGTGGTTGTGATTTGTGATCCCGCGGACTATTCGCGCGTCGCGGATGAATTAGCCGCATCCGGTGATGTTCATCTGGCGACGCGAAGCAATTTGGCGCGGAAAGTTTTCGCGGCAACATCTCAATATGACGGGCTGATCGCAATGGAACTGGAGCGCATGTCGGTTCGCGAAGGCAAATTGGAATTGTCCGGACGATCCGCGCTGCCGGAGCGGCTGCATTTGGCGCTCGCGCAGGTGCAGACGATGCGTTACGGCGAAAATCCGCACCAGCAAGCGGCGCTTTATATTCCCGCAGAACACGCGCCTTCAGGTCTGGCGGGCGCGAAGCAACTTCAGGGCAAAGAGCTTTCCTACAACAATCTGGTGGACCTGGATTCCGCGTGGCAACTGGTGTTGGAATTTGAGCGGCCGGCGGCGGTAATCGTAAAACACAATAATCCGTGCGGCGCCGCGGCACAGGAAACGCTCGACGCAGCATATCGTGCGGCGCTGGCCTGTGATCCGGTATCCGCATATGGCGGAGTCATCGCCTTCAATCGCACGATGGACGCACAAACCGCCGATGAAGTGGCGAAGTTATTTGTGGAGTGCATTGTTGCGCCTGGTTACGACTCCGCAGCGCGCGAGAAACTCGCGTCGAAAAAGAATTTGCGCCTGATGGAAGTGACAGCGCCGCCGGGCGAATTTGGAATCGTGCGCGATGACTTGGAGCTGAAACGCATTTCGGGCGGCGTGCTGGTGCAGGCCCCGGATCATCATCGTTTGCGCCCTGAAGAATTAAAGGTTGTCAGCAGGCGCGCGCCCTCCGCGGCTGAATTGCTGGATTTATTGTTCGGCTGGAAAGTCTGCAAGCACGTGAAATCGAATGCGATTGTTTTTGCGCGTGATGGCCGCACCGTTGCCGTCGGCGCCGGCCAGATGAGCCGCGTGGATTCCGTGCGCATCGCAGTGATGAAGGCGCAGACGTCGCTGGTGGGAAGCGTGGTCGCGTCCGATGCCTTCTTCCCTTTTGCGGACGGCGTGGAGGAAGCCGCGAAAGCTGGCGCGAGGGCATTTATCCAGCCCGGAGGTTCCGTGCGAGATGGCGACGTGATCGCGGCGGCGGACCGGCTGAACCTGGCGATGGTGTTCACCGGGGTGCGGCATTTCCGTCACTAACTTAGAAAAGATCGAAGACGAAAACATCAGGGAACGTGATAGGCGCTCGGCGCATCAAAATAGTTGCAATCGGTTTTAGTGGAAGAATCAAAGTGGCAGTTTGATTCTGTCAGTCGTCGCAGGACGAAGCAAAATTACTTGCGAGAACCGGCGGAAACTCTTGAGCCGTAAGTTGACATGAATATTAAATCCAAACGTGCATCAAGCTTCGCATTTCTGCCGGCGCTGATTCTCGTCTTCGTCGCTGCTACTTTACAGTCGGCGCCAACCAGGGCCCAGGCGACCCCTCCGTCCAAAGACAACGATTCCGCCGACAAAACATATTCGATTACCGATCAGGCCAAGCGCGCGGAAGCGTTCTATGACTTCACCATGGGCCATTTGAACGAAGTCTTTTTCGTCACGACGAATCGCGCCGATTACGCAACCGCCGCTCTGGATTTTTACAAGAAAGCCTACACGCTGGACCCGAACTCGCCGGTGATTGGCGAACATCTGGCGGAAATGTATTACGAAGCGCGAAGAGCCCCCGAGGCAGTCAAAGAGGCGGCGGCAATCCTGCAGAAAGATCCAACGAATCTGGCTGCTCGGCGTCTGCTGGTACGGATTTACCTGCGCACCCTTTCCGACCCGAGCACGACATCCACGCAGGTGGATACGGCTACGCGTGCGATCGAGCAGCTCGAACAAATTCGAAAATTGGATCCAAAGGACACGGAATCCGGTTTGTGGCTGGTCCGCCTGTACCGGCTGACGGGCGAAACATCCAAAGCGGAAAACGTACTTCACGATTTGCTGCAAATGGATCCGAATGACGAAGGCGTGATCGAACAGGCCGCGCAACTCATGCTGGATCACGGACGCGCTCAGGAAGCGGTCACATTGCTGAAGAACGCGACCGCGCGAACACCTTCCGGCAGGCTTTCGGATTTGCTGGGCGACGCGTACACCCAGCTTCGCGATTTCGCGGACGCCGAAGTGGCCTACAACAAAGCTGTGGACGTGGAGCCAGACGAGCCGGGCCATCGCCGCGGCCTCGCGCAGGCATTGGCCTCAGAAGGAAAGTTCAGCGAAGCATTGGTCGAATACCAGCGTCTTGCGGAAGCCGATCCGGATGATCCAGAAAACTATTTACACCTCGCGGAAATGCACCGCCAGCTTCACCAACTGGATGAAGCCGAAAAAGATATCCTGCAGGCAAAGCAGCGCGCGCCCGGGAATCTGGAAGTGGTCTATAGCGAAGCGATGATTTACGAAGCGCAGGGCCGCTATTCAGACGCGATACAAACATTGAATACGGCGGTTGCGAGCCTGAAATCCGAAACCACTGCCGCGCCAACCAATCGCCGGTCGCTCGCGGTACTTTACGAACTGCTCGGGCGGCTTTATATGGATTCCGAAAACTACGCTGCTGCGATCAAAATTCTTGACGACATGGCGCACCTGGGAGAGGAAGAAGCGCGGCGCGCGAGTCGCTTGACGGTGGAGGCGTACCGCTCCGCCGGCGATCTTCCGCACGCGATGGAGGCTGCGGAAAAAGCAATCGCGAAATATCCGGATGACCGGGAACTTCGCATCACCCGTGCATTATTGTTCGGCGAAAACGGCGATCCCGACCAGGCATCGTCTCAACTGCGCGCTATGCTGACGCATTCCGCGCAGGACATGGAAATCGATTTGGACCTCGCGCAAGTGTTTCAGCAAAACCGGCGTTATGACGATGCGGAAACCGCGCTGGCACAAGCTGAAAATCTGGCAACGCGCAGCAACGAACGCGAGATGGTCTGGTTCATGCGCGGAACAATTTACGACCGCCAAAAGAAATTCGATCAAGCGGAAGAACAATTCAAGCGCGTGCTGGCCGCGAATCCACGCAACGCAGTAGTGCTGAATTATTACGGATACACGCTGGCGGATCGCGGCGTGCGTCTGGCGGAAGCTACGGACATGATCAAGCGTGCGCTGGTGGAAGATCCGAACAATGGCGCGTATCTTGACAGTCTGGGCTGGGCCTATTACAAGCAGGACAAGCTCGCGGAAGCGGAGGACTCACTTCGTCACGCTGCGCTGCGCGAACCCGGCGACGCCACAATTCTGGATCACTTGGGCGACGTATATTTCAAGCGCGGAAAATTGGCTCAGGCCGCGGCGCAATGGGATCACGCGCTCGCGGCGTGGCATCGCACACTGCCACTCGACGTGGAAGCGGATAAAATTGTCGCGCTCGATACGAAACTCGTAAACGTGAAGCGCCAAATTGCTCAGCAAAAAACCAGCGGCGCGAATAAGCCGCGCCAGAACTGACCTGATGCCCTCCGTCCGCCTGAAAGCTTTCGCGAAAGTAAATGTGCGCCTGGAAATTCTAGGCCGGCGCGCTGACGGTTACCACGAACTGCGTACGATTTTTCAAACCATCTCTCTGCACGACACGATTGAGCTGGAGACCGTGCGCGGCAACCGCGTGGAACTAACCGTAGAAGGCGATGCCGCGCTCGCAAGTGAACCCACGAAGGGCAATCTGGTCCACCGCGCGATTGAAGCGGCCCGGCGCGAGTTAGACTGGAAGCGCGGAGTGCGTGCAACTCTCACAAAGCGGATTCCGGTAGGCCGCGGACTCGGCGGCGGTTCAAGCGACGCAGCAGCCGCGCTTGTCGGAATGATGCGGCTGGCGAAAAAGAAAATTCCCGCCGACCGCCTGATCGAAATAGGCTCCAGCCTGGGCGCAGACGTGCCATTTTTCCTTTACGGAGGGCGCGCACTGGGCATCGGACGCGGAGACGAAATTTATCCCCTGCCAGACGGCCCGCATCACGCGGTTCTGGTCGTCTCTCCGCACGACATAGCCATCCGCACGGCCGACGCCTACGGCTGGCTGGCTGCGCAATTGACAAAGCGCACCCAGGCCCATAGAATATGGTCTTTCTGTGCTCTGTGTTGGGGCTCGCAGGACGTTGGCCTCCTGAATGACTTCGAGACGGCCGTCTTCCCGCGCCATCCGCGCTTACGCAACATTAAGCGCGAGCTGCTTCATCGAGGAGCCGCAGAGGCCATGCTGGCGGGTAGCGGTTCGGCGGTGTTCGCACTGTTCCGAAGCCCAGCAATGGCGCGCCGAGCCGCCCAAGGGTTCCCGCAGGACCAGGTTTTCATCTGCGATACGGTTTCCAGGGGAAAGTACTGCCGCGCCCAACAGGGCCGCGGTGGCGTCTGATTCCGTAAGTCTTTTTTGACCATTGACCAACGATGATGGTTGACGAAAAGTTCAAAATATTTTCGGGGACTGCCAGCCCAGCGCTCGCGGACGAAATCTGCGGCTACCTGGGCGTCGCTCGCGGCAAGACCGTGCTGGGGAAATTCAGCGACGGCGAAATTTATTTCCAAGTTCTTGAAAATGTACGCGGCGCCGACGTGTTCGTCGTGCAGCCCTGCACGCAGCCGGTGGAATACCACCTGATGGAATTGCTGATGATGATTGATGCGTTCAAGCGCGCTTCCGCGTGGCGCATCACGGCAGTGATTCCGTATTACTGTTATGCGCGGCAGGATAGAAAAGACAAACCTCGCGTGCCGATTTCCGCGAAGCTCGTGGCCGACTTGCTGGAGACGGCTGGAGCAACCCGTGCCTTGACGCTCGATTTGCATGCACCGCAGATTCAAGGATATTTCAACGTGCCCGTGGATCACCTATACGCTTCGCCGGTGCTGGTTGAATATTTTAAGCAAAAGAAGCTGCCGAACTTAACCGTAGTTTCGCCCGACGCAGGCGGCGTGGAACGCGCCAGAGCATTTGCGAAAAAATTGGATGCTCCGCTGGCCATCGTTGATAAACGCCGCGTAGATGTGGACAAAACCGAAGTCATGAACCTGATCGGAGAAGTTCGCGGCCGCACCACGCTGATCGTAGACGACATTATCGATACTGCCGGCACGCTGGTGAAAACCGCTGAAGCTCTGATGGAAGCGGGCGCAACCGCTGTTTACGCGGGCGCTACGCATGCCGTGCTTTCCGGCAAGGCCGTCGAGCGCATTTCAAATTCGCCGTTGAAAGAAGTTGTGGTAACGAATTCCGTGCCCGGTTCCGAAGCGGCGCGCGGTGTGGCCAAAATTAAGGTGTTGAGCGTTGCCGAACTTCTGGCGCGCGGCATCCGGAACATTCACGAAGAAACTTCGATCAGCGAGCTTTTCATTTAACGAAACTCGCACAAAGTTATTTTAGGAACTAAGTTTTTGTAACCAAGGGAGAAGGAAGGAAGTATGGCTCAAATTATTGTGGAAGCAACTGCCCGCGACGAACGCGGCAAGAACGCAGCCCGGCGCTTGCGCGTGGCGGGACAAGTTCCCGCTACGCTCTATGGCGGAAAAGGCGGCGCGATCTCAGTAGCCGTCAACACCAAACAGTTGTCCGCGATTTTGCGTTCCGAATCCGGCCACAACACGATTTTCACGGTGAAGCTGCCCGGTAGCGAGCAAAGCGCAATCGTAAAAGATTTGCAGGTGGATCCCGTAAAGGGCGTCCTTCTTCACGTGGACCTGCTGCGCATCGCGATGGATGTCCGCATGCGCGTGAAAGTTCCCGTACACACGTTTGGCGAACCTCAAGGCGTCAAACTACAGGGCGGAGTTTTTGAAGTTGTTATGCGTGAAGTAGAAATTGAAACTTTGCCGGCCAATATTCCGAGTGAGTTCCGCGCGGATGTTTCTCAACTGATGATCGGAATGCACTTGCGCGCCGGCGATTTGCCATTGGATCCGGAAAAAATGAAGTTGGTTACCGATCCGACCCATGTGATCGCACACGTTGTGGCTCTGCGTGTGGAAGAAGAAAAGCCGGCCGAGGCAGTGGCGGCGGAAGCAGGAGTAGCGCCGGCCGAACCGGAAGTTATCAAGAAGGGCAAGAAGGAAGAAGAGGGCGCGGAAGGCGCGGCGGAACCCAAGGCCGAAGAAAAGGCCCCGAAGAAAGAAAAGAAGTAACGCGCCGCGGGAGAAAATCCCGCAGAGCAGGCGGCCGGGGAAATGCGGCTTATCGTTGGACTTGGCAACCCGGGCATCGAATACGCATGGACGCCGCACAACCTGGGTTTCTTGGCGGTCGATAGGCTGGCCGATGCGGGCAACATCCGCGTCGAGCGGCCCGAAGCGAAGTCGTACATCGGGCGAGGCGAATTGGCAGGTGAGGAAGTAGTTCTCGCCAAACCGCAGACGATGATGAATTTAAGTGGGATGGCCGTGCGGGAATTGCTGGCGCGGCTGGAAATTGGCCCCGCTGAACTGATCGTGCTGTGCGACGAAGTGATGCTGCCGTTCGGCATGATTCGAGTTGGCGAACGCGGTAGCGCGGGCACGCACAATGGGATGAAGTCGGTGGTCAGCGCGGTAGGCACCACGGATTTTTGCCGCGTGCGGCTGGGCGTTCAGCCGGATCACGAGGTCGGCGATCTGTCGGCCTACGTTCTGCATCCGATGCGGAAAGCGCAACTGGAAGATGCCGCGGAAATGATTGACCAGGCGGCGCAGGCCGTCGAAGTTATTTTGAAGCACGGCGTGGCAAAGGCGATGAACCAGTTTAACCGTCGCGTTCCACCTCCGGAAGAAACGAATTCGTAGAACGATTTCTTAGCGCGAAATAAAAGCTTTCTCCGCAGGGCGAAAATTTAAGCCCGCGGAATCGAGGACACATGGAAGAAAGACTTTACGATCTGATTTTCATCTGCCGCCCGGCGACGCCGGAGGAAGATATCGCCAAAATCATGAAGACTCTCGAGCAGGTCATCGCCGACCACAAGGGCACGATCGAGAAGAATGAGAACTGGGGCACCAAGCGCCTCGCCTATCGCGTAAAGAAGAATCGCGAGGGCATCTACATTTACATGCAGTTGAAGACCACTGACGGCGAAATGGTGAAGGAACTCGAACGGCGTCTGAAAGTTGCCGAGCCGGTCATCAAGTACCAGACCGTCCGGCTTGACGAAGAAATGAAGTTGCAGAAGAAGCTCGTCGCACGCCGCGAACTGAAACTCTCGCGCAAACCGCGCCGTACAGCACCTCCTGCAACAACCGCTCCTCCTGCGGCGGCGGCTCCTGCGCCCGTCGCACCGCCCGCTCCACCGAGCGAGCCGGCGCCGACAGCAAGCTGACGAATTTCGCAGTGCGAAAAAAGGATTGAAAGGAAATATACGATGGCAGATCAACAAGGTTCTCAAGCACCATCCGGCGGCGGCCAGGGCTACGGTTCATCGCGCCCGCATTCATCCGGCCCCGGCGGAGGAGGCGGACGTCCGCGCGATGCCGCGCCCGGCGGCGGAGCCGGCCCGCGCAAGGGCGGGAAGCGCCAATTTTTCCGCAAGCGGAAAGTGTGCCGTTTCTGCGTAGATAAGATTGATTACATTGATTACAAAAAGGCGGACATGCTGAACGCCTTCGTGCAGGATCGCGGCAAAATTCTTCCGCGCCGCATGACCGGCACCTGCTCGCGTCACCAGCGCTGGCTGTGCGAAGCCATCAAGCGCGCGCGAAATATCGCGTTGCTGTCGTTTGCTTCGGAACTGTAAGCGGCGCTTCAAGAACATTCAGGAGCCGCCCCGGTACCGGTGGCAAAATGCAGCTGTAAAACTCAGCTGCAAAATTCGAGTTCGGATTGCGAGAATACTTATGCAAATCATTCTGCAAGAAGATGTAGAAAAACTCGGGACGCGCGGTCAGGTAGTCGAAGTGGCCGAAGGCTACGCGCGCAATTTCCTACTGCCGCGCAAGCTCGCCATGCCCGCCTCCGCCGGCAACCTGAAGCGGCTGGAAAAAATCCGGACGACACTCGCCAAACTGACGGCGACCGAGCGCGATGCCGCGCAAAAAATTGCCGACGAACTGAACGGCGTCGTCATCACGCTCGTCCGCAAGGCCGGCGAGAACGACCATATGTTCGGCTCCGTCACCTCAGCCGATCTCGCCCACGAACTCTCGGCACGCGGACATGAAGTCGACAAGCGCAAAATCCAGTTGGCTGAGCCCATTCGCACGCTCGGCGAATATCAAGTGCCTGTGAAACTTTACACAGACGTGACGGCGGAATTCAAAGTTGTGGTCAAGCGCGAAGAAGTAGTAGCCTGAGCGACTTCCGACCTCGCTGATCGGAAGCGGATTTTTCGGACTTCCGCCAAGTCCGGGCATAGTTTCATAAAAGCAATCTCATCCCAGTCTTCCACAAATCCACAGGGCACAAGCGATATCCTCAGCCACGAGCGTTGCCCTGCTTCGCATTTCGGTATGAGAATACAAGTTTCCGGCCCTGGGTTAATGCGGGACGAACCGAACGGCGGCTTGCGCGAATAAACGACTTAGGCGAAAATAGGGCGAAGAAAGAAATCTACTTTTTTATGGCTACCACCCAGAGTCCGATTGAACGGCCGCTGCCGCAAAGTCCCGAAGCCGAGCGCTCCGTGCTTGGCGCCATCCTGCTGGATAACACGATGCTGGATACGGCGCTGGATAAGCTGAAGTCTGAAGACTTCTTCCAGGATAATCACCAGCGCATCTTCACGCAGATGATTCAGCTCAGCGAATTGCGCCAGGCAATCGATCTGGTCACGCTGACCGAGCAGCTAAGAAAAACCGGCGAGCTTGAGGCCATCGGCGGCGCCGCGTACATCTCTCAATTAGTGGACGGCGTTCCGCGCGTCAGTAATGTGGATCATTACGCGCGCATCGTGAAGGAAAAATCCATTCTGCGTAGCGTGATCCACGCCACCCACGCCATTCAGCAACAGGCCATGGAAGCCGATGAAGACGCTGATACGATTCTCGATCAGGCCGAGTCCAGTATTTTCCAGATTGCGGAAGACCGCGTCCGCGTCGGACTGATTGGAATGCCGGAATTGGTGCGCGATAATTACGCGCGCATCTCTCAGCTATTTGACGGCGGAAAGCGCATCACCGGACTTTCCACGGATTATCACCAGCTCGATGATTTAACTTCCGGTTTGCAGCCCGGCGAATTAATTGTGCTTGCCGCGCGTCCTTCCGTTGGCAAAACGGCCTTCGCGCTGAATCTCGCTTCAAATATCGGCATTCGCAAAGGCCAGCCGGTGGCCATTTTCAGTTTGGAAATGTCCAAGAGCGCTCTGCTCATGCGTCTTCTTTCCGATCACGCGCGCATTGACGCGCACAAATTCCGTACCGGCCATCTTTCGCACGGCGACGGCGCGAGAATCACAGATTCGCTGCGTCAGCTTGCCGAAGTGCCGCTGTGGATCGACGATTCCGGCGCAACAACCGTGGTGGAAATGGGCGCGAAGTGCCGCCGATTAAAACGTGACAAGGGATTATCGCTCGTGATCATCGATTACTTGCAGCTCGTTTCCGCTCGCGGCCGGTTTAACACGCGCAACGAGGAAGTTGCCAGCATCACGCGCGGTCTGAAAGCAATGGCGAAGGAATTGGATATTCCCGTTCTCGTACTCAGCCAGCTGACGCGTTCGCCGGAAAAAGACGACCGCGGACCTCGCCTTTCCGACTTGCGCGATTCGGGCGCGATCGAACAGGATGCCGACGTTGTGATTTTCATTCATCGCCCCAAAATGTTCAAAGAAGGCGCCACACCGGAGGAGCGTAGCGAAACCGATTTGAACATCGCCAAGCAGCGCAACGGACCCACAGACACTCTGCGCTACGTTTTTCTTCAGCAGTACACGCGGTTTGAAGAAGCTGCGCGCCAGGGAATGTAATTGCCTTATAACGCGAAGGCGCTCGAACACCGTATTCTCCGAGCCACAAAACGTGTCGAGCCATCCGCACGCCTTGCCTTGAATTAATTGCTCCGCCAAATGAAAGGCCTTTCGTCTTCACGTAACACCAATTGAATCATAGGCTTACGCGCTAACGAACGTTGCCACGATCCGGCAGCTCAAATGGCGAAGCGCGTGCATCATTTCATGCTGTTGACTAAGTTGCGCGCGCGCGAACCACAACCATTTTGCGCGACGAGAATTTGAACTATCCTTGGAGTCGGCATAAATGTGTCGTTACAATCGAATGTGTCGTTACAATCGAATGTGTCGTTACAAACTAAGGAAACTAGTTCTTACAGGAATGCACCGATGACGCGCGGCGAGAAAATTAGAATTGAAGGCCGGCCAGTCTGGGCGGAAGTCCGCCTGTCCGCGCTCACCCACAATCTGCAAACAATTCGGCAGCACCTTGATGCGGGCAGCACGGCTCAAGGCAAGTCCGCGAAGCGCGTGAAGATCTTTGCCGTCGTAAAAGGAAACGCTTACGGGCACGGCAGCGTGGCCGTCGCGAAGACGCTGGCGAAAGCCGGTGCGGATATGTTCTGCGTCACTTGCAGCTCGGAAGGAATCGAACTGCGCGAGGCGGGCATCAAGCAACCGATTCTGGTCCTCACTGGCTTCTGGCCAGGCGAAGAGAAGCGACTTATCGAATATCGCCTCACCCCGTCCGTTGCCGATTGCGAACAACTGAAACTATTGGAACGCGCCGCTTCACGCGCTTCAAGAAAACTTCGCGGCCCGCTGGAATTCCATTTCAAAATTGATAGCGGAATGAATCGCCTCGGCGCTTCTCCGGAATCGATTCCCTGTTTCGCCCGCGCTCTTGCGGACTGCAAGCACTTGCGCCTCGCAGGAACATTCACACATTTGGCTTCATCCGAAGTGATGACCACCACGGAGACCACCGACCAGACGCGCGTTTTTCTTAGCGCGGTTGCGCGAATGCGCGAGCTTGGACTTTCACCCGGCCTGGTGCACATGGCCAACAGCGCCGCAATTATTACGCGGCCGGAAACCTGGCTGGACGCAGTCCGCCCCGGCGCGATTCTTTACGGATATCACCAGAACTACGATCCACCCTCGAAGACCGTTGAGGTAACAAAGAAAGTGCCGCTTCAAGCGGCGCTAAGTTTTCGCGCACGAATTATTTCTCTGCGCGATGTTCCCGCCGGTTCGGGAGTTGGCTACAACGCGGAGTTTCACGCCGAGCGCCCATCGCGGATCGGAATTCTTGCGGCAGGTTACGCGGATGGAATTCCGCGCGGAATGTCCAATCACGGCAACGTGATCGTCCGCGGGCAATTTGCCCCCGTCGTGGGAACAATCTCAATGGATCTGACCGCGGTTGACGTTACGAATGTTGAAGGCGTGCAGCTCGGCGATATTGCCACGATTTACGGCGCGGACGGCGGCGCAAAGCAATACGCATTCGATGTGGCGCGGCAAATGGGCATGGTCACAGCGCAGGTGCTTGTCGGAATGGGCTGGCGGGTGCCTCGCGTCTATCTGCGCTAAGGGCGCCTCCACTCTCCATTCACGCAGAACCAAATACTACCGGCTGCGTTTTTCCACTTACATTTTTGCTTTCTACTTGCTTGACCCTGCCCAAGGGCGGGTGTATATGGAACCTAGCGAATCGGTCGGTTTTTCAGGTCAATCGATATCAGTATGAGTGCGCCTGTCGGGGCGCCGGTTCTTCGATTCATATACGTTTTATTTTTTATAATTTCATACGAGGCTCATATGGAACGCAATTCTGGACGTCCGAACCGCAGTGACGGCACGCCTCTTCCGGCACTCTCGCTTCAGAAGTCGAATGGCAAAAATCCCCAGGCCAGCGCAATGTTCGGCAGCGTTTGGGATCGCATTGGCTTCCGGATAGTTCTCGCAGCTGCGTGCGTAGCTATCGGTTATCACTTCCATCCATTTGGTTTGCAGCCCGGTCCTGCCGCGCTTGCGGGCCTGGGATTCGCGGGATTCGTTTTTGTTATTGAATGGCGGCTGAACCGCGCTAGCCTTCGCAGGCTGATCGGCGCGTCTGTCGGCTCAATTCTGGGAATTCTCGGCGCGTATCTGATGAATCTTGTGGTGGCGCACACCTCGATGCCGGAGGCCAGCCGATCGTTTCTCGGAATGGCTCTCCTGTTCGTGATGACCTACATCGGCCTGGTGGTCGGCGCAAATAAGGGCGAGATGCTGAATCTCGGCGCGTTTGGCGGTGTTTTCGGAAGCGAACGCGCCGCGCGACGCTTGGTTAAAGTTGTTGACACCAGCGTAATCATTGACGGGCGGCTAGCGGACATCTGCGAAGCGCATTTTTTGGACGGCACGCTCCTGATCCCAAATTTCGTTTTGAAAGAATTGCAGATGGTGGCCGACTCCGCCGATCCCTTGAAGCGTCAGCGCGGACGCCGCGGCCTGGAAGTATTGCAGCGTCTGCAGAAGATGCCGCACATTGACGTGGAAGTGATCGAAGACGATTTTCCACAGATTCCTGAAGTTGATTTGAAGCTCATCGAAGTTGCCAAGCGATACGATTGCAAAATCGTCACCAACGATTTCAATTTAAATAAAGTAGCGACGGTGCAGGGCCTGGAAATATTAAACGTCAATCAACTCGCGAACGCCTTGAAGCCTGTCGTTTTGCCCGGCGAAGTGATGCGCGTTTTTATTTTGCGCGAGGGCAAGGAATACAATCAGGGTGTCGCGTATCTTGACGACGGTACGATGGTGGTCGTGGACGGCGCGCGCAAAATGATTAACAAGACGATCGACATCACCGTGACGTCGGTGCATCAGACCACCGCCGGTAAAATGATTTTCGGACGCCTGGATGAACGAATGGAACATCCGCGCACCACGCCGCACGCAAATGTCGAAGGCGTCAGGCACACGGAGCCAGTCGTTCCCATCGCGGTTCCTGAACGCGGCCCGAGGCCGGTCTATCCGGACACTTCTCGAGAGTAGCGGCGCGTTCGTCTGGCAATCATTGAGTGCGGCAAACAGAATTCCGGTGAGTATCACCGGAATTTATCCTCCACGCGTGAATCAATTCAATTACGGACTCATGCCACTCGCTTGCCGGGTGCACGACGCGCCCCGGTTTATCTCTTCAGGCGGGTAGGGTAGACTCTTCTCCCCTGTAAACAGGGGTTTCCGCATAGGAGTGCGTTTCGTCAAAATGACTCGCATCGCCGCAATTCTTCCTGCCGCCGGACTGGGCACTCGCATGGGCGCAGACACGCCCAAACAGTTCCTTGAGCTTGACGGCATCCCGCTGGTTGTCTTCACGTTGCGCCGGTTAGCGGCATGCGAAGAAATTTCCGAATTTCTAATTGCCACGCTCGGGGAAGAAAAAGCCGCCCTCACGGAACGCATCGCGCGCGAAACACTTGGCCGACCGGTGCGCGTGGTCTGCGGAGGCGGCACGCGACAGGAATCGGTCGGCAAGGCGCTTGCCGCAGTAGCCGGCGACGTAGAAATCGTTCTGGTGCACGACGCCGTCCGCCCGCTGGTAACTCGCGAGCAAACCGAACGCGTGCTAGCCGCAGCCCGCGAACACGGCGCCGCGATTGTGGGAATACCAGCGCTGGATACGGTTAAGGAAGTAAAACGCACGAGTGTTCCCGGCGATGTCGCCTTGATTACAGCTACAATTCCCCGCGAACGAATCGTGCTGGCGCAAACTCCGCAAGCATTTCGCGCGAAACTTTTGCGCGATGCCTTCGAGCTGGCCGCGCGCGATGACTTCAGCGCCTCTGACGAAGCAGGACTAGTCGAGCGGCTAGGCCACGACGTCTACGTAGTTGGCGGCTCAGCGCGCAACTTGAAAGTCACTCGCCCGGGCGATATGGAACTAGCGCGCTTCTATCTTGAACAGGAGCGGAAAACCACTTAGTCATGCTCGAGCGATTCACAGAAAAAGCGCGGCGCGTGATTTTCTTCGCGCGCTACGAAGCCAGCCAGTACGGAAGTCCGTACATCGAAAGCTTCCACATACTTCTAGGGCTTGCTCGAGAAGATAGTCTGAAGTTTCGCAGGCTAGGAGCGCCAGCTGACCGTATGCGCCGGATATACGAGGCCTTATTTACCGCGCGTCCAACGATCTCCACTTCGGTCGAAGTACCTCTTAGTAAGGAAAGTAAGCGAGTTCTGAATCGCGCGGGTGAAGAGGCCGAAAAACTCGGCATCAAGCACGTCGGCACGGAACATATCTTGCTTGCGATACTCGCCGAGTCTCCACAGATTCGGACGGAAATGGAAAAGTTGGGTGTCACCGACGATGATGTACGAAAGGTCACCCGAATGGAGCCAATTGAACCGTTGATGGACCCGCAAGATTATGAAGTCATGAGCGAATACACCGGACGCACCGGCATCGGCTACGACCTGCACCGTCTTGAGACAGGCCGAAAACTAATGATCGGCGGCGTCGAAGTCCCATTCGACAAAGGCCCGGTCGGTCACTCCGATGGCGACGTGCTCGCGCACGCTATCTGTGACGCATTGTTAGGCGCCGCAGGCATGGGAGATATCGGCACGCATTTCCCCGATACAGATCCAAAATGGAAGGGCGCGAACAGCCTAATTTTCCTCGAACATTTGCGCGACCTTTTTGAAAAGCGGGACCTACAAGTTATCCACATTGATGCCGTCGTAATCGCCGAACGCCCAAAACTCGGCTCGCATTTTCCAGCGATGCGTGAAGCACTCGCGAAAGCGCTCGGAATCGAAACCGATCAAATCAATCTGAAAGCCAAGACCAACGAGGGCGTGGACGCCATCGGTCGAGGCGAAGCCATTGCCGCGCACGTCGTCGCGACCATCACGGGCTAGCGGAACTCAAATGAATGCCGCAAGCCCAATCAAGTCCAACGAGCCGCGTGAGAATCTTTTTTCCGCCAGCGATATTCACGAAATTCTCCGCGAACGCTGCTGGCTCGAGCCGAGCGCGACGCAAAGCGAGTCACTGACGCGATGGATTGAACGCGCGACCGCCCTACTCGGTCCGCATGCGGCAGATCGCCCAGCACTTGCGGAATTGCTCGCCCTGATATTTCACTATGACGCAGCGGCAATTCTGCAGACACCAGTCAGCCACGCCGTACTCGGCCGCGAAGGCGCCAGAGACGTGATTCGCGAACTGGCATTAGCGGTGCTCGCAGTCCCTATCGTGGATTCCGATCGTTTCAAATTAATTATTTCCGCCATTAAATCACGCGTGCCCTACACCGGACGCGAATTATTTTATCCGGTGCGTCTAGCATTAGCTGGCCGCGTTGGTGACGGCGAATTGGACCGCGTAATTCTGTTGGTCGATGATGCATCCATCACGCCGGGCCTTGCCCCGATGAAAAGCGTGCGCCAACGCATGCTGGAATTTTGCGCAGCAATGGAATAATGCCATTTGCGCCGAAAGGAAATATGGATCGGCTAACAGGAATTCACGCGGTGCGCGAAGCGCTGGAAAGCGGCCGAGCGCTCGAGCGCATCGTCGTCGCGCGCGGACGCCACGGCGATCGCATCGAGGAATTGGTCGCCAGCGCGCGCGAACATAATGTTCCCGTGCGATTTGAAGAGCGCGCGGTCGTGGATCGCCTCGCCGGCACCACGCAGCATCAGGGCGTGCTGGCGCTGGCCGGAGCCAAGCAAGCCCTCGGCCTGGAAGATTTAATCCGCACCGGAGCAAGCACGTCCGCCGACACGCGCCTTCTCGTTCTACTGGACGGAGTGGAAGATCCGCACAATCTCGGCGCGGTCATACGTTCTTCACTTGCCGCGGGATCCCAGGGCCTCATCCTGCCGGAACGCCGCGCCGCGGGACTGAACGAAACGGTTGCGCGCGCCGCAGCAGGAGCGCTGGAACATTTGCCGGTCGCGCGAGTCGTGAACATTGCACGCGCAATCGAAGATTTGAAGACCGCAGGCTACTGGGTCGTGGGCCTTGACGAGCAGGCAAAACAAAAACATACCGAAGTGGATTTTACCGGCGCGATTGCGCTGGTACTCGGTGGTGAAGGCTCGGGGCTGCACGACCTGGTGAAAAAGCGCTGCGATTTTCTCGTGTCGATTCCAACCATCGGCCCGATTCGTTCGCTGAATGTAAGCGTTGCCGCGGGAATTGTTCTCTTCGAAGTTGTGCGGCAGCGCGCCGCAAAAAAACGCTAACGCGAATACGCTCACGCGCTCCGCTTATTTATCGTATTGAATCAATGAAAAGACATCGAGTCCCGGCAATTTGCTGCGGCCATTCAGAAATGTAAGCTCGACGGCGAAGGCCGCGCCGGTTACTTCTCCGCCCAATTCGCGGACGAGCTTCACCGTAGCAGCGGCAGTTCCTCCCGTCGCAAGTAAATCGTCGCAAATAATCACACGCTGCCCCTTCGATATTGCGTCGCTATGAATTTCAAGTGTGTCCGTGCCGTATTCTAGCGAGTAGGTAACGCTTGCCGTTTTTCCGGGCAGCCTTTTCGGTTTGCGGACGGGCACAAATCCCGCGCCCAGACTGTAAGCCAGCGCGGGGCCAAAAATAAATCCGCGCGCTTCAATTCCCACGACGATGTCCACGCTCGCCCCGGAATAGTGCGCGCACAGGCTGTCCACCATCGCGTGAAAACCAGTCTTGTCTTTCAGAAGAGTGGTGAGGTCGTAAAATAATATTCCCGGCTTGGGATAATCCGGAATCTCGCGTATTAATTGCTTCAAATCACTCATGAGCGTTTGTCCCCTCTTTCACGTCATCACGTTTCATGTTCAATGGAAAATTCATTCTCATATTGGGGCAGCATTTCGGCTTCGGCTTCGGCTTCCGTCACTTCATCAACGCTTGCAAAGCGCGGGCCCCTTTTCAGTTGGTCGCGCAACACGTCGAGAATTTCCTCCGTTGCAATCGCGTAAACTTCCACTCGCCCGTCAAAAAGATTTTTCACGTATCCACGCACTCCCAACGTATTGGCGGCGCGCTGCGCAAAAAAGCGATACCCCACAGCCTGCACGCTGCCAGAAATGTAAAAGCGCTTTGCCACAAGCGAAGTCGTCACGGTCAGCGACGCATTCTATCAGACGCGCGGCTCATTGAGCGCACGCTGACATTCCGAATGCCGGCCCATTCGTGCGCGTGAGCAAGCTCGTGTAAAATGCGGTCTGGAACGGATTCACCTTGAAACCTCTGCCCACGTCCTTTCGATTCAATCGCGGCGCCTGGCCGGTCGCGGCGCTGGCCTGTGCACTTGCTTGCACGTTCCCGTGCATCGCGCAAAAATCCGCGCCAGCGCCCAGCGTACAAATTGTTTCCGTGCAGGGATATCCGGAATTGCGTGTGGACGGTCGCCCGTTTTTCGTTCATGCCGCCGAGTTTTCCTATTATCGCGTTCCACCTGATTTATGGAGCCACAGCCTCGACCGGTTCCGCGAACTCGGCATCAACACAATTGACCTGCGCATCCCCTGGAATTGGCACGAAGTCCGCGAAAACGAATTTGATTTTGACGGTCACACAAATCCGCGGCGCGATCTGCGCGGCTTATTGCGAATGATCGCCGACAAAGGTTTTTATCTTATCGCGCGTCCGAGCCCAGCGGTTGCCGACGAATGGAAAAACGGCGGATATCCGGATGACCTGAACAACAGCGGACAGAATCAGCCGTTCCGCCGATTCACTCTGTGGCTCGCCGCCGTCGCTCGAGAACTAGCTCCGTACGATTCCACGAAAAAGGTGACCGCACCGACTGAAGCCGGATATCAGTCAAATGGAGAAAGCGCAGCTCCCGGCCGCTTGCTCTTTATTTTTCTCGATGACGCTCCGGCAATAGACGCGGCCGAATCTTCCAAGCCAGATTCCATGCAATACTTCACGATGCTTCGCGACGCCGTGGCCAAGGGCGGAATTGACGCGCATTTCGCAGCAACAGAACCTCACGCCGAAAATGGATTCGGTCGCAACACGAATGCTTCCGGAATCCCTGTGGCCGGTGAATGGTACATGCGGCAATCCGGCCACGCATCTGTTGCCGATCCAAAAGCGGGCGGTGCGCGCGTCACCGATGAAGACGCGCAGACTCTCGCGTTCCTCGCGCAGAATTTGCGAAAGCAAACGGATTTCCCCGCATTATTGGCGGGTTTTCAAGCCGGATGGCCTACGCCATCGGACGATGCAGGTCCGCCGAGAAGCGCTTCCTCCAACACTTTACTTGGAACGCGGTGGTTGATGGCACAAGGTATTGCGGGAATAGAATATTCGCCGCTTCAAGATTCACTCACGCCTCCCGGATTTCAGACCGTGAATGCGAATCGCGATTTCCGTTGGAACGCCGCGCTGGATTTGAGTGGAGAAAAACAAGAACGCGCGGAGGCCGTCATGCGCAACGGAAAATTCCTGGAAACCTGGGGAGAGTTTCTGGCTTCGTCGCATCCGCGTGCAGGAATTGGTTTGGTGGATTGGAGCAGTGGACTTTCCCAGGCGGAAAGAATCTCACCAGCTCAGGAGGCTGAGGCCGTTCGTCAATCGCATCCAATCTTTCAACGTATCGAGCGGGTCGCGCTTTTCTCCGGACTTCCTGTCGAACTCGTGTCGCCGGGCAATCAATCCACCGGGTTGCTTCTGCATAATTCCCTTCTCTTGCTCGCAATTCCAGACTCACTTCGCGGCAAAGATTTCCTGCCGGCAACCGCACAAACCGCTCTGATCGAATATGTTCGCAGCGGCGGCGTGTTGATTTGCAATCCTGAACGCCCGCAGAGTGCGATTTTCGACGAGGCCCTCAAAAATATATCGATGCAGCCGGCCGGCGACGGTCTGCGCATTAGTCAATTGGGACGCGGGCGAATCGTGGAATGGAGCAAAGATTTCTATTCGTGGCTGGATCCGGATGAAAGTTTTGCAGCGAGCTTCGCGCGCCAGGAATCTCACTGGGCGATCGCGGCGTTGCAAAATGCCGGCCAGCTGGCGAATCTTCGCGCGCCGATTGTGCAGTCACTCGAAAATCAAACCACTTTGCTTGTGGACGAGTTGGTGCCCGACGAAGCGGCGGGAATGCTTGCCGGATCGAAGTCGGATTGTGAATCGCATCCGCGTTGCACCGAAGGGCTTTTGAGCGTTACAAATTGGAGCGGCACGGCCGAAGTTCACGAAACACTGAAAGTTCTACCGCCGTCAATCGATCCGCGCGTTGCGACGGAATCCGATTATTTCGAGCTTCCGTTGGATGTGCCGGCTCGCGAATCGCTGCTGTTGCCGCTCAACTATCCGCTGTGCTCGCAGGACACCACGTCAAAAGATTGCCCCGACCGGATTGTAGCGGCCGGGGCGGAGCTTTTGCGAGCTACGCGCGAAGGAAAAGCGCTCGAGCTGACTTTGTACGCTCCGACAGCGGCAACCGTAATTCTTCACTTTCGTTCCGCGCCTGTCAGTGTGGATCTTCCCGTCATGTTTCCGCCCGGTCCGCACGCCCCGCCATTACGGCCGCCGCACCAACCTCAAATCGTGCAAGACCCCGGCGCACCACCTCACCTGGGAGCCATTGGCGAGCCCCCAGCAGTGATCGGTGATGCCGGTTTTCCGGAGCGCACGCTGCATGGCACATACGATAAAGTCACTGGAAATTTTCGAGTCGTCGTTCCCCGTGGCGCGGCGCCGCATTTTCCTCGCATTCTCAGAGTGCGCCTCAAATACGATCCGGATCTCCCCGAAGTCGGCAAGCCCGCGAAGCAACACGGCAAGGGATATCAATTTTCAGTGGCGGATGCCCTGCGACTGCCGCTGAATGACGGAAAATCTCTTCTCTCTGAACCGCCGATTATTTTGCTCGACAAGGATCGCAACGGCCAGTTCGTGCTTGAGGCTGAAAATTTTGACGACTCAAACTTGTCGCTGCAGGCTGCAGTGAGCGGCTCGGAGCAAGGCTCCGTTTCTCTGCACATGACCGATCAAGAACACGACATCGAGACAATCAAATTGCACGGAAATGGTTCGTCCGAGGTGAACCGTGACGGTCTGCTCGCCGCCACCATGAATTTGTCCGGCGGTCACATCCCGGACCGCAGCTCGGGCCTTGAATTTCTCATCGCTGATTCCGATGCGTCCGTTCATTACGAATACGACTTCGAGCGATCGGGATTCAAAAACTGGGTTTTAGAAAACAAACGATTACGCCTCATCCTTCTGCCGGCCACCGGCGGTCAAATTTCCGGTCTGGTGGATAAATCGTCCGGAGTGAATCTAACAACTACCGTCGGAGGTTTGCGTGATTTAATTCGAGTCCATCGCAACCCCGGCACCACGCTCCAAAGTCAGCAAGAGAGTCCCCTTGCGAATCCGCTTTTGGATCCAATGTTGAACATCCCCTATTCCGCGGAGTGGACTTCAAAAGATGGCGCGGCCATTCGTATGAAAGCTCAATGGCCTGCGGGCGCGCCGATCGCGGGAGAAATCACAAAAACTGTCCGCATAAATGGAAAAGACGGTGCGGATGTGGTCGAGGTCGAATATCAACTCCACTCGGAATATAAAAAGAACGGAATGAGTTCTGCTGAATCTTCGCGATCCGGCGGCGCCTCTGTCGTTACGGCGTTTTCAGTTCCAGCGATAGCCGAACAACCCGAAGGAACGCAGTTGTGCTGGTTGCCTCGAACGCCGCGGAAGGTCTCGGATGTTCAAGCCAGCGCAGGTGTGAGTTTCGGCGCAGCGAAGTGCGTGGCGTTCGCTGCAGCCGGGCACGCAATTGACCTTCCGGCCGATGCCGCGCGCCTGGAAGTGCGAACTCCCGGCAGGCCGACACTCGCTATGGAATGGGCAGCTGGCCGCATCACCGTCGAGCAGAAATTATATTCCGTGCGCATTCTTCTGGAATTCCCCGTACGTGGCGCTGCGAACGGCGTTACAAACGGTGCGGAAGACGTAAGCTATGTTGTACGATACATCGTCGAACGAACACCGTAAGTAGCGCTGGGGCACAGGCGAACGCAGGAGCGATTTACAGCATCTAATCTTTATGCGAACTAAACATTTTTTCTGCACACTTGCGCTGGCCGCTGCGGCAAGTTTCCTGGCTTATCCAGCGTCGGCGCAGACGCGGCCCGGTCCGCTTCCTCCGCCAACAAACGCTCCGCCTGTAGTTGCAATTCCCGCGGAGCCGAAACCGGAGCCGCCTCCTGTTCCCATCCCGGAAATTATCAAGCGCTTCAGCGAAAATGAAGATCTGATGTTGCGTGCGCATGCCGCGTACGGATACCACAAGGTCGTGCGCGTCGAGGAATTGGACGATAACGGAAAGCCTGCGGGCACATTTCAATTCACCACAGAATTGGCGCAAGCGCCGGATGGGCGCCCTTACGAGCGCGAGTTAAAACATCCCGAAACTTCATTAAACGTGCTGAATCTGGAGCCGGAGAGTCTAACCCCGCTCCTCAAGATTCCTCCGCTGCCGTTTACTACGGCACAACTCGTCCATTACGACGTGCACTATCTCGGCACGCAAAAACTGGATGAGCTGAACACTTACATTTTCCGGATTGAACCGAAGCAAGTGGAACGCCAGCGCGCATATTTCCAAGGCGTTGTCTGGGTGGACGATCAGGACTTTGTAATCGTAAAGACCATGGGCCACTGGGTCAGTGAACTGGGTGAGATTTCCACGGACAATTTTCCATTTAAATTTTTTGATACCTATCGGGAAAACGTGCAGGGAAAAATCTGGTTTCCAAGTTATCTGCGCTCGGACGATTCGGTGACTACGAAGCACGGATTAGTGCATGTGCGGCTGATCGTTCGCTGGGAAGATTATAAGCCGCGCGCCGCAACTCCCACTCCTGCGCCCGCGCGACAACCATAGATATACGTTTCAGAGATGCGCGAACTGCGGCGGCGCCAACTCATCGCGCTCAAACGTTATTTCGTCAAAGCTGAACGCCAGCGTGTGCCATCCCCGTGAATCGGCCTGCGCGCGAACCACTTGAGCCTGTGTGATCAGCCGCACGCTTCCACAACCCGAGGGACGCTTCACCAGATCCACCTCAAGATGTACGGGCGTGCCCACTGCAATCTCAAACGGGCAACAAGTACGCAAACCGCTCGAGCTAATGTCAATTGTCGTTACTTGATCGAAATTCGTTTCGCGGCGCCCGGCGATGCGCAGGATCCGCAAAGCCAGTTGCAATTGAGCGCGGGCGTAGGCGCGCTGCTCGTTCGCGACAGTAACCGCATGCGTAGGAACCCGGTCCATTCCACGTGGCGCGATCCGGTTGTTTTGAGCTACGTTGCTTCGCATCATTTTCGACTCCTGGCTGATTCTAGCCGCTGCGAAAAATGATGGCGCATCCAATTTTACTGTGGGAACCGATTTCTCACTCCGGGGCTTGCGTGCCGAACGCATAGTTCCACCTTTCAGGAAAAACGCTTCCGGCACCGCGAAAGCAATATGCAATCACCGTGAGACGGCGTCAACGGCGCTGCCGTAGCGAGTTTCCTGTCCGCCAACCCGCACCCGTCAGAGCTTATGTCCGCGGTATCACCTCCAATATGGTTCTCGACCTGAAGCGCGGAATCTCTTAGTCTTTGCAATTCGCATTGCGAATCCGTGGTATCCGATATTGAAATCGATGCGAGTGAGATTTTGCAGCAAGAATGTGCGAGTATCGGACACGCAAAAAACCTTCATGGGTACAAAATGCAAAATGAATAAATCGCACAGCGAGTACGCTGCTTGAGCGCGCGCACACAAAACCCGCGCGTCATCGCAGTGGCCTTTGCGATGGTTTACCTCTTCTGGGGTTCCACCTATCTCGCCGTTCGATTCGGCGTGGAAACAATTCCTCCGCTCATGTTGGTTGGAATGCGCCAGTTAATTGCCGGCGTCGCACTGTATCCGCTGGCGCGGTTCCACAGCGACGAAAAACCCACGCTGCAACATTGGCTTTCCGGCGCGCTGATTGGTGGATTGCTGCTGATCGGCGGTAATGGCTCGATCGCCTGGGCGGAAGCGAAGCTCACGCCAACGAATATCACCGCGGTGCTGGTGGCCACCGTGCCGGTGTGGATGGCGATCATGGATTGGCTGCGTCCGGGCGGCCCACGGCCTACGGGACGCGTCCTGACGGCGCTTGGCATAGGACTGGTGGGCGTCAGCCTGCTCGTTAGTCCCCACATTCCGTTCTTGAGTAGCGCTGGCACAGCCGTGAGCCCGGTGTGTGCGCTCATTCTGTTTGCAGGCTCATTGTGCTGGGCGGCTGGATCAATTTTATCTCGCCATTTGCCCTTGCCGCGCTCGCCGTTGATCGGAACCTCGATTTATTTAATTGCGGGTGGCTTACTTATTTTTCCACTTTCGCTGGCTCTTGGCGAAGGCAGGAATTTCGATGTGCATCAAATCTCTCTGCGCTCCGGTCTTTCTGTTTTGTATTTGGCGGTGTTCGGATCAATTTTGGGATTTACGGCGTACACCTATTTGCTGCGGCACGTGCAGCCCGCGCGCGTTGCAACGTATGCGTACATAAATCCGGTGATCGCGGTGATTCTTGGGTGGGCGTTATTGGGCGAAGCTCTGACGGCGCGAATGTTGATCGCCGCCGGAGTTATTCTTGCCGCTGTCGTGATGGTGATTACCGCGCCGCATGCGCCTGCCACGGAAGACGCCAGCGGACAACCGATCATACCTGACTGAGATCCAATTCTCCGTTTGACAGTGCGCGGAGTTTGGGCGCAAGAATCGGATAGCGGGATTTTCTGAGATCCCGTATTCTTCCTGAAGAAGTGTTGATTGAATTTCTTAGTACGTTTTAGGAAAATGGCCACTCAAACAAATCAATTGCCCAATCGACGGCGCTGGCAGGCAGTTCTTGCCAGAGATTCGAGCATGGATTCAACATTCGTTTATGCTGTGCGCTCAACGGGGATTTATTGCCTCCCGTCGTGCCCTTCGCGCCGCCCCAGACGCGAACAGGTCTCGTTTTTTCTCCAGGCAGACGTTGCAGAGAAAGCTGGATTCCGAGCGTGTCTCCGATGCAAACCGGCGGGTAATGGGAACGGCGCGCAAAATGGCGCGCAAAACGCCGACGCTAAAGCCGTGGCGCAGCTGTGCCGCGAAATTGAACAACAGATCGAGCAAGACTCGGAGAAGTCTTTGAAGCTTGCCGATCTTTCCGCGCGCGCGGGAATTAGTTTGCACCGCGTGCACCGTTTGTTCCGGCAAGTAATTGGTATCACTCCACGACAATTTGCTGATGCACTGCGGCTTCGCAGATTGAAGGGACGACTACAACGCGGAGACACCGTTACCAGCGCTTTGTATGAAGCGGGTTACGGATCGGCAAGCAGGCTTTACGAATATGCGAACGCGCAACTGGGAATGACGCCCGCAACTTATCGCCAAGGAGGCAGAGGAATGGAAATCGTTTATACCATCGAACCATGTCCACAGGGACGCGTGCTTGTCGCTGCAACCGACCGCGGAGTTTCCGCTGTTTATCTGGGCGATCAGGATCGCCCGTTGGAACGCGCGTTGCACGAAGAATATCCAAAAGCGAATATCAGAAAAGGATCAGGCACGCTCGGGCCGTGGGTGCGCGCGATCGTAAAACATTTGCGCGGCGTGGAAAAACATCTGGATTTACCTTTGGATGTTGAGGCCACCGCATTCCAAAGAAGAGTGTGGCAAGAGTTGCAGAAAATTCCGTACGGCACTACAAAAACTTACAGTCAGATCGCGCAAGTGTTGGGTCAGCCAACAGCAGCGCGGGCGGTTGCGCGAGCGTGCGCTACAAATCCAGTTTCGATTGTGGTGCCATGCCATCGAGTGGTGCGCGAAGGCGGCCAACTTGCAGGATACCGATGGGGATTGGAACGGAAGAGAGCGCTGATCGAACACGAGCAAAAATCGACTGGGCAAGACAAAGGGGCAGTTTGAGGGTCAAAATTGCATTATGGTGCATGCAAATCGGCCTGTTCTCGGCCAAAGTGCATTTTAATGCATCAAATACCGGAAAATTGAAAAATGCAAAAGCAACCGGAATTTCAGCCTTGCGGCTTCACACGCGTGACGCCCTTTGGCCAATGCTGTTTGAATTCATTATCCGAGAGATGCGGGTTGCGGACTACGTTTGTGTAGCGGATCAGGAAATAATCGCCGGACCCGGTTTCAAAAACTTGTTGCTGCGCCGGCAGCCAGGTGGATTCGTCAAGCCAGATGTGAATTTTGGAGACTTGTTTTCTGGCGTCGTCCGATTTGGGGGTCAGCTCGAGTTTCACTACTTGCCGCTTATCCATTTCTTCTTCGCCGAGCATCGTGACCAAGTAGCCCTTTTGCAATTCAGTCCCTGACGTGCCGAATCCGAGAAGCAGGAATTGATCCACCAGAGCGCGGTGCTTGCCGAGATCGTATTCTTCCACCTGTTTTATTTTGGGGTTGTACATGAAGAGTTCGTTACCGGAACGCAGAATGGTCTTCTCGTCCGGCGGGTTAAATTCGATTCGCATTTTGTCGTCGCGGCGAACAAAGATCTTGCCCGACTCAGTGGATTTATCATTCACAACCACGGTGACTTTCGTGCGCTCCATATCCGCCGTCAAACTATGAAAACTCGGGGCTTCCTGATCGAGCTGTTTCAGCGTCATTTCAAGAGTCCAATGGCCCGGGCCCTGAACGGCGATAGCTACGGCCGCGCACGCGAAGCATCCAAGCATCACTACTGCGGGCAACACACTCGCCCTGCAAGCAGAAATGAATCGTTTCAACACGTTGCGTTTGACTCCCTTGGGAGAAAATTCATCGTAGCATATGTAAGATGCGGTGGGGCGAATGTTGGGTACAGCTGTTACCGCTGCGTGTAGTGGAGAAGCTACGGCTTAATCGACACTTCGTAGTAGATTACCGTGCCGTTCTGTCCGAGTATCTGAGTGAAATGCACGATCTTAAAATTGCGTCCCTTCAGATCTGGGACATTTTTTCGCACGGCATCATGAATCAAGTGTTCGAGCTCGGTTTCCGGAATCGTCGGCGCCAGTAATCGCGCGTCCACGTGGTATGTCTGCGTTCCAGTGGCCGGATCTTCTGACATCTCGACAACGCTGGCTTCCAGCGGCGGCGGACCGATCATCGGCCGATCGTGAAACCAGCTACGTGGAGATAGCAGAACGAAAACCACGATTAGCGCGACGGCAATGTCATAAGGCGCAGTCCCGCGCTCGTACGACCAGAAGAAGATACGCGAAAATATATGGCCAATTCCGGCCATCTTAGTCGGCTGGTGTCCCGTCAACAATCACGCCATCGCGCATATGTACCACAGTATCGCCGTACGTGGCGGCTTCGGGATTGTGAGTGATCATGACGATCGTCTGCCCAAACTCCTTATTCAATTGGCGCAACATAGCCAACACATTATCAGAATTCTTGGTGTCCAAATTTCCAGTGGGTTCATCCGCGAGCAAAATCTTCGGTTCATTGATAATGGCGCGCGCGATGGCCACGCGTTGCTGTTCGCCGCCGGACATTTCCGAAGGGCGATGATGCAAGCGGTCGCCAAGTCCAAGCATCTTCGTTACGACTTCAAACCGATGCGGATCGAATCCATTGCCGTGAATATGCTGCGCGATGGCGATATTGCCGTAAGCGTCGAGCGTGGGCAAGAGGTTAAATCGCTGAAACACAAAACCGATTTTGTGGCGACGCAAAAGCGTTCGTTCGGCATCGGTCATGGCCGCGAGATCGTTGCCATCCACGAGGACCTTGCCGCGAGTGGCGCGCGCGAGTCCGCCGATCACATAGAGCAACGTGGATTTTCCGCAGCCCGATGGTCCCATGACGGATACGAACTTGCCGGGCAGAACAGAAAAATTCACGCCCTGCAGGGCGGCAGCTTCAACGCGGCCGACGTGATAAACCTTCCACAAATTTTCTGTCTTCAGTATGGGTTCCATGCCTGATTCCCTGGCAAGGAGAGCGGCCTTGGCGGGCCGGAGTATTGTATCCGCGACGGGCATGAGACGCCAAGCCTCCTGAAAGAATAAAAGCAATTTTGGGGCAAAAGTTGCGGTCGCCCAGAGGGTACTGAGCGGCATTAAGTAGCTTAGACTCAGTAAGTTACAGAGACGCTAGCCGGGCGGCAAGAACCTGGGGCATAGACGGGTCGTGAAAAGGCTCCATTGGCGCCTGGCGACTGCGACTGTACGTCAGCGGAAGAAAAAATTAGTTGTAGAAAAGAGCTTCGACGGGATCTTTGCGCGTGGCAAGCCAGGCCGGATATGCGGCACCGAGCAATCCGCCGACAACGGCAATTGCGGCGGAGCGAAGAATCCAATCCGCAGTAATTTGAATGGGCAGAGTTGGGAAAATAGAAATCAGGAAACTACGCGCGGCATAACTCAATCCGATTCCGGCCACGATTCCTACGCCACAAATCAGGGAAGCTTCGCTGAGCAATGCATTGACGATGTAGCCTTTCGACGCGCCGAGCGATTTCAGGACGCCGATGTCGCGAGTGCGTTCGATGACCGTTGTGTACATGGAAAGAAAAATCACGAGGAACCCGATGGAAACGGCCAGAGCAATCATGGCGGAAATAAATGCATCCAGATGCGGAACACTTGCGGAGGTCATTAAGGTCGTATATTCCTTCACCGGATGGATTTCGTAGCCGGGAAGCAGGGTTCGCATGTCATCCATCACGGCTTTGGTATGTTCCGGCCGGGTGCACTTGACGTAAAACAATGACGCCTTATCGCGCGCGCTGGAAAGTTCCTGCAAAGTTGGCAGCGAAATGAACAGGCGAGCGCCTTTGCCATGTTCAACGATACCGGCGACGTGAAAATCGTGATTGAGCAGCCGGTACGTCTGGCCAGACTGGATGTTTTTCGATTTGGCGGCCAGATCGTCCACGAGTAAGTCATCGGGGCCTTCCATGTCGTGTCCATCGATAAAGACAAATCCACCGGAGAGGGCGCGAAAGCTTGGCGGGTCAATGCCGTAGATGATGTCAATTCCACCAGTGGAATTAAATTGCAGCAGGACTGGCGCTACGGTTTGGACATATTTCAGTGTGGCAACTCTGTCACCGATTTTTACGGGCATGGGCGCGCCGCTGAAAGCCAGCAACATGGAGGCGTTCGGCGGCTGCAATAGAATATCCGCGCCCGTGCCCTCGATGCGTTTGCCTACTTCGCGCAGCATTCCGCCGGTGAGACCGACAATAATGATGACCAGCGTAACTTCCATAGCCACGGCAGCGACGCTGACGAAGGCGCGCACCGGGCGATGAATTGAATTCCGAAATACGAGTTGACCGATCATGTTCAGGAGATGATTGTATGTGCAACCGGCGCGAGATTGAAGAGTTGTTTCAGGTTTCTTTGGTGGATGGTATTCACTGTTGCTTGCCTGCGCCTGCTTCGCCCACTTTTACTAGCTCTGTGCCCACGGGCTGCTGCAATTGGAAACGATCGTCGGAGATGGCTTCGTTTAGACTGACTTTCTTTACTTTGATATCGAGTTTGTAGTCATCGTGCGGGCGTTGCATTGTGATGTGGCGCGGATATTCGAAGCTGCCGGTGGATATTGTCGACGATGTTGCGGGCGTGGGCGCCGTCGCTTGCCAGACTTCCAGTCGAATATCGGAAACCAACTTTCCTGCGGGACCGTAAATTTGTATGCGGGCTAGATGAAGATCTGAGCGGTCAAACCAGAGATTGCGCTCTATTTCGGGTGAAGCGCCGGGGGCTAGAACGCTCAGAATATAATAGCGAGCGGAAACCTCATCGTCCTCTTGGATCACAACGGAAGCACCGGCTGGAATTTCAGGCCAGAACAGCGCGTCGAGCAAATGTTGTGGGCGGATATTTTCGATGGGCTTTTCGGCGGGACGCTCAAGCGACGCCGGTCCAACCATGAATTTGTTTTTCGTCGGAATGAAAATGTGAAATGTCTCGCCGTCGCTGGTCATATCAAAAATGTTTTTTGAGAGAACCTGGCCGATCATGCGGACTTCGGAGGGGCGCTTGGCGAGAATGAAGGCGCTTACTTCGTGATACTGCTGGATGATTCCGCTGTAGGCTTTGCCCGCCGAAGGGACCAGGTCAGCGGACAAATTTAGAGTGGTGATTCCGGCCGCCGTATGATTGTAAGCAGCGAGGAGAGTTTCTTTTGTGGCGTCTTTTGTTACGCGGATCCCCGCTTCAGGAGCCCTAACAGTGGTGCTGGCGGCGCAGCCGGTGATAGCGAATGAGGCTAGCAACGCCAGCGGGGTCAGCCAAGTTTTCCTGCGTAAGGTCAATATTTTCATCCGGCACCGATTACGAGTAATTCTACAGCCATTTGCATGTGCATCATTCTGGGCGCTCGACTCGCGCACCCAAAGCGGTTACGACTGGGCGCAGGCGGCGCAATACTTCACCGGACGAAAGTTTGTCGGTAAGGAGAACGATGGAGCCATTTTCAAAATCGCAGATGGCGCAGAGCGAATAACGACTGAACGCGCCGTGATATCCGTCCATTCCGCGTTTGGAAAGTTCGCTTTCTAAGTCGGCGTCCTCTAAATCTTTCGATGCGTCCGCGGCGAGCGCAGTTCCATCGGCGTGCGTTTTTCGCGCGCGGAAGCCGAATGTTTCGGTTTCAAAGCGGGCGGAGAGTGATTCGAGCTGGTCGGAATTCGGGTGCGGAATCGTGATGCATCGCGCGCCCGCTTCGCGCCACGGAATATTATTCGCGCGGCAAAAATCGCGTACGCGGTCGAGATGGCTGACAAAATCGAGCGTCCAAGAATCGTCCGCCACGAGCGCGGGAACTGAGGCGGTCCAGATCGCGAGCGCTTCGGGGCCGACCGCAGGCGAATCTGCGCCTTCTTCGGCAAGATCGAGGCTGATGGCGCGGATGTCCGGGCCAAGATTAAGCGGCTCGATCAACAGACCTAGTACGGGGCGCAGTTCGGGAGAGTCCACGATGGATTAGGCGCTGGCTGCGGCTTCGCCGAATCGCTTTCTGAAATCGGGCGATTGTTTGCGGAGCTCGAGCCAATCGAAAAATGCGTCGGGAGTTTCCAGCCACACTTTGAACCACTGCAGGATTTCCTCTTTTTCGGCGCGCTTCAGAAGATCCACGCGAGGATTGCGGGAAATCATTTCGGCACGTCGGCGGCCCAGGCGAGCGACATCCAGAACGCGCTCGGCGGCGGCTTTTTCACCTTCGGCGCGAAACTTGCGAAGGAGCTCGTCGAGGCGCATCACGCAAATTTCCGCTTCTTCGAGATCTGAGAAATGGAGAAGGTCGTGAAATTCTTCTTCGTACTTGTCTTCTGTGTCAGATTCCGTGGTCCAGATGACGCGCATACCGGCCTGGCCAAGCACTTCCGCAATATATTCGGGCGAGGTTTTTCCGGCCGCGCCCAGACGTGCAATCATTTGACGGCGAAGCTGTTCGACTTCGGCGACAGTGAATTTCGTGACGCCGAAATGCGCCGCAAGTTCGAGGATCATCTCTTTCTTCGAGGCCTGATCTTTTTTCGCTGACTGAGGTGCTGCCTTCATGAATTTACTGCGCCTAACGGGACGGCGCAGGCTCCTTATGGCTCTTCTGCTTCAGTAACTTATGATACCGCGCTACGTTGCTATTGTGTTCAGTTAAAGTTTTTGCGAACAGGTGGCCGCCTTCGGTATCGGCCACGAAGTAAAAAAAGTCAACACTCGCGGGATGGAGCGCCGCGCGCAGAGAAGTTTCGCCGGGATTGGTGATGGGGCCCGGCGGGAGTCCCGGGTAACGGTATGTATTATACGGCGAATCCACGCGCAAATCAGGAAGCGTGACCGTTCCCTTGTAGAGGCCTGTTTTTTCCAGCGCGTAAACTACTGTTGGATCGCAGCCAAGCGCCATTCCACGATGTAGGCGATTTAAAAAGACGCCGGCGATGATTGGGCGCTCGTCGAATTTCGGGGTTTCGCTTTCGACCAGCGACGCGAGCGTAACGAAATACTTTGGACTTCGAGTTCCTGTGAAGGTCTCGCCCGCCAATAGCGAATTCCATTCGGTGCGAAAGTGGTCTGTCATTTTTGCGATGATCTGTTGCGCGGTAACGTGGCGCGGAAATTGATACGTGGCTGGAAAGAGAAAACCTTCGACGGTTGGGACGTCTGAATCAAGGTCACGTATGGGAGTGGGATCGGCCGCAGCGGCGAGGAACGCATCGCGAGTTGTGAGCCCTTTGCTTTCGAGAAGATCCGCGATTTGAAATGTGTTGAAGCCCTCGGGGACGGTTACGGAAATTTGGTAGACGCGGCCTGCGGCAATCGTATCGAAAACGGCGAAGGCGGTTTGCGGATGATCGAAATAATATTCGCCGGCTTCGAGCGCGCGGCGCGAACGGTAGCGGCAGAGGGCGTCGAACGCCCATTCATTGCTTATCACTCCTTGTTGGGCGAGCAGATGGGAAATCGAACGCTCTGAAGCGCCTTTGGGGATATCTACGAAAACTCCGGGTGGCTGGAAATTTCCGAACGGAGTGTGGAGTGAATACCAGAGCCATGCTGCCACGCCACCTAGCGCTAGGATCACGAACAAGGCGAAAATGAAGAAGCGGCGCATTCTCTAGGTCTTCCCAGCCGCGGCGGCGCTTCGACTTGCAAGATAATCGCGAAGAATTATTGCGGCGGCGATGTCGTCGCGGTGGGCGTCATTGGCTTCGCGGCGATTGGTGATTACTTCTGTTTCGTTGGCTTCCCACGAGGTGAGGCGCTCGTCGAACATTTCTACCGGCAATCCGAGATTTTTGGTTATGCGAATTGCGAAGCGCTTTACTTCTTCGGCCATTTCTCCGGCGGTGCCGTCGAGGCGGAGCGGGAGGCCAACTACGATGTGGCGGACGCTGTGTTCGCGCGCTAGTAGGCGCAGACGGCGCAGATCGTCACGGCGATTTTTGCGCGCGAGCGTGGTAAGCGGTTGCGAAGTGAGACCAAGTTCGTCTGAGAGCGCGAGGCCGAAGCGTTTGCGGCCGTAGTCAATGGCCATGATGCGGCCTTGCGAGGGCGCGTGCTGAGACGTTGGGGAACTCGGGGACGCGGGAGCCATCTACTTTTATTATAGCGCGTGATGCGCGGGTAGATGGATTTGGGTCTGCGGAGCGTTCACAGAGACAAACAGGCTTCGCGAAACCGAACAACATTTACAAAATCGAACGGCGCTATGGTTGGCGGCCGCGCGTTCCGTTTTGCCACTGTTTCCATACGCCGACCATTTGCAACTGCTGATCCAGGCCAGTTTGCTTGAGCATGACTTCGATTTCGGCGCGAGACTGGCGCGGGCCGAAGCGTTCGGGCGTTTCGGCGATGCCGAATGCGATGACACCGATGATCGCCGTATTAATTTTCAATTCGCGGATGTCCACTTTGTCGAGCGTATCCGAAGCGGCGTGATAATTTACCATGTAATTTGCGGGTTCTTGATTTGCGACAAGAGTTGGGACGCCTTCGAGCATGTAATCGAAATGATCGGTGCCCCACATAGCGTCCAACGTATCGTTGATGACACCCCACGATTCGACGGGCTTCACAATTGTGCGCAATGCGGATTCCGTATCGTGACGTCCGCCCATGGAAAATCCGGTGATGCGGCCTATGCCTTCGTCAATTACAACGACTCCTGCGATGCGATCCATTTCGGCGCGATGCGCGCGAACGTAAGCCCACGAACCGAGCATGCCCTGTTCTTCGCCGGAATACAGAATGAAGCGAATGCTGCGGCGCGGCTTGATTCCCGTGCTGACAATGTCCCGCGCGGTTTCGATGACGAGCGCGGCGTTGCAACCGTTATCGAGAGCGCCGGTGCCGAGTTCCCAGGAATCAAGATGCGCGCCGACGACAACATATTCGTCGGGCTTTTCGCGGCCGCGAATTTCCGCAACGACATTATGCTGCTGGACGGGGCCGCCGATTTGATTGGGAATTTCCAAACGGACGCGAAGAGTTTGTCCGGCAGCGAGAAAACGGGCGATGCGTTGAGCGTCTTCGCGAGCGACGATGGCTTGCGGCAAACGGTCAAGAGTTCCGTCGGAGGTATTTGTGTGGCGGTAGAGCAGGCCGTGCTCGCGGGATGACATCCACAAAATTGCGGATGCGCCCGCGCTGACGCTGCGATCGATGACTCCGGGAGCTTGCATATATTCGGCAAAAAGTTCGTCGAGAGTTTGGAGTAGCTCCGAGTGGACCAAAACTATTGCGCTTTTTGCGGCGTTGCCTACGTGCGCGAAATCGGCGGGCTGACCGTCGCCGACATCCACAACATTTGCGGTGATTCCGTCATTTGGCGTTGGCGGCGCCCATCCGATGGAAACCAGACGGACGGGGAAAGGCATTGGAGCGAGGACTTCGAGATGCGTGGCGCCTTCGGACCAGCTTACGGGAATTGTGTAGTCTTCCGTGCGGACGGAATCCACTCCGGCTTGATGAAACGCGTCGGTGGCCCAGGTAATGGCGCGGGCCATTGCGGGAGTTCCGGTTTGTCGGCCGCCGATTTCGTCGGTAAGGCGGCGCAGATTTTCGTAGAGCGGCGAAGGACCGAGGGCACTGGCGATAATTTTCGGCCAGGCTTCGGCGCATAAGGAAGCGTCAGTGGTTGAGCAAGTGGGGCCGACGTTCTGCGCTGCGGCGGTACGGATTCGCGCGAGCGGGTCGGATTGCGCTAGCGGAGCCTGAGCGGCTGCGGGAAGCTGCGAGATGATAAATAAAATTGGTAGGAGCGTCAGGCGTCGCGAATGTCGAGTCATGTTTGGTGACCTCAGTTTACGTTTTGCGTTGTAGGGATATTCGCACGAATCCGGCGTGGATTATAGCTCTGCCGCGATTGCGTCGGCTACGCGAGCGATTTGCACCAATTCGGCGACGTCATGAACGCGAACGATGTGAGCGCCGCCGAGAATTGCGGCGGTGACCGTTGCGGCGGTGCCGCAGATGCGTTCGCCGGGCAGAGCCGGAGATTTCGCTGTGCCGAGAGTTGCGCCCAGAAAGGCTTTGCGCGAAGTGCCGACCAGCAACGGAAAGCCTAGCTTGGCTAGTCGCGGAAGATGCGCTAGCAACTGGAAATTCTGGCGATAACTTTTGCCGAAGCCGATGCCGGGATCGAGAATGATTTGCGATTGCGCAATCTTGGCGTGGCGAGCGCGGTGGACGGCGGCGCGCAAGCCCATGGAAACGTCCCGAAAAACATCGCGTGCGAAAGGCCCTTTCTGCATCGTGCCGGGATTTCCGCGCATGTGCGTGAGGATTACAGCCACCTTGTGGCGGCGCACAACTTCGCCTAGAGCAGGATCAAATTGAAGCGCGGAAACGTCGTTGACAATCTCCGCTCCTGCGGCAATTGCGGCCTCGGCTACGACGGCCTTTCGCGTGTCGATCGAAATGGGAATGCGCAGACGATCTCTGAGACCGAGTAGCACAGGTAGAACGCGTGACATTTCTTCGTCCGCGGAAATTGTCTTAGCGCCGGGGCGCGTGGATTCTCCGCCGATGTCGATGAGGCCGGCGCCAGCTTGCTGCAATTCGAGTGCGTGATTCACGGCGGTGGAGGCGTCAAGAAAATTCCCGCCGTCGCTGAAACTGTCGGGCGTGACGTTGACCACGCCCATTACGAGCGTGCGCTGGCCGAGTATGAACGTGCGCGAACGGAGTTTGAGTCGGAAATGGCGGCGGCAATTCACAGCGCAAGTGTAAATCACGCGGCGTGTGGGAACAAAGTTTGTACAAATAAATTATGGGCGCGCCGCTGCAAAACTACTGCGGAGTGGCAATGTAGTAGCTTGGACGGCAATCGAGACGCGAGCCCGGATGGGCGGCCGCGTCGCTGAATCGGACGTTTAGGCCGTGCCAGCCGCGGGCATCCGCGCCGGGGCTGGGATAAAAACCGAGAACATATTCGGTGCTCAGTGTGGCGCCGATGCGGCGATAGACTTCGCTGAGCGTGCCGGATTCGCGGAGGAAATAAAGTCCGCCACCGGCGCGGCGCACAAGTTCCGCGAGAAAAATTGTGTAGGCGGGAATGCCCATGGTGCGCGAGTCTTCGTTGATTAAAGTTTTCGCGCTGTGCGAGGAAAACCATGCGGTGGTCATACCGGAAGGACGATTTTCCGTTGAGGCAACAAAAACTTCGACGCCTGAAGTTGCAAGTTCGCGTACGACATCCTCGAAGGTCAGGCGATTCGCATTTACGCCCGTTGGCGGAAACATGCTGGCCGGGTTCCAACTTAGGCCGAGGCCGCTGTCCTGGCCGTCTGTGAGTAGCAGGATGGCCTTGCGGCCGGTCGGAGCCTTGGGTCCGGTGAAAAGGCGTTCTGCCGTCAGATAGACGGAGCCATAGATATTTGAGCCGGTCTCTTCCACCGCTCGCATCAATTCAATTTTTTCCAGCGCCGCTTCTAGCTGCTTTCGGTCAGTGGTGAACGGCAGCAACATGTGAGGATGTCCTGCGAACGCGACGACCGCTACCTGATCACGGGGAGAAAGTTCCGCCGCCAGGGTTCGCGCCGCGAGTTTCATATCAGAAAGCGAATGGAATTCGCTGGGACTGGCATCCAGAACGAGCGCGAGGTGCGCGGGTTCGGTGGAAGCGTCAAAGTGTTCGAGCTTCTGAAGCTGTCCATCGGCGGCGAGTAGGAAATCCTGAAGAGCGAGATTGCGTACCGGCGTGCCCTGAGCGGAAATAGCGGAACATCCAATCTCGACGAGACTGACTTGAGAGCGAATTACAGCGCCGCCTTTGGGCGCGCCCGAAGGTTGCGAAGTTCCGGAAGAAGCACTCTTGGGCACGGCGCGCAATTCACCTGTGACTGGATCGCGCAAGTATTGCAAATCTTTATCGAGCTGCTGTTCGCGCGGCGGCTTCTGGGCGCTGGCTGACTGCATCGCGATGCTTGCGCCGAGCAAGAGACCGAGTGCTGTCGCGAATGCTGCTGCGGCGTTCAAAACTTTCAGGCTGGCGCGCGGATGGAGAATCCTGTGGAGGCGGGCGGGTCGCAGAGCCGCCCCTACGAGAGCGGAGCGGAGGAGAAACTTGAACCGGAACAAGGAATTTCTGGGGATCAAGTGAGTTTGGATCAGTCCAGGTCAAAATCGCGCACAGGTTTTTTGACAGGCTCGCTTTGCGCTTTCTTCAGACCTTCTTCAAACTTGCGCGTGAGGACGTCTTCCTTTATTTTTTCGGATTCCCAGGACTCGCGGAATTTGTCTTCGCGCTTGCGCGCCTGCTCGGCGAGGATGCGCGCTGAATCGGTGAGGTCCACATCCGGGCCGGCCTTTTGCGGCGCGGTGTGAGAAAGCACTACGGCCAGTTCAGAATCAATTTTCAGGCTCGTGTGGCAGCACGGGCAGACAACTTCAATGGTCTCTGAATTCTTCGCCATAGGGATATTCTACGCCGTCTGGGTGTTGTACGTCCAAGGCGACCTACACCTGAAAAACAAACGCGCCCGATTTGAAACAGCGTGTGGAGGCGAAAGGGTCGCAGACCCTCCCCTACGAAAGTGGCGCGGCTTGCGCCCGCCCAAAAGCAAAGCGCCCGGCTTCTCGTTTGCGGAGGGCCGGGCGCGTGCGAATGCTAGTTTGTAGCTCGTTACTCAGGCCTTGGAGAATCCTGGAGCGGGGCGCAGCTCAGGCCGCGCTACGGGCTTGGGATCGGTGCTCAGTAGCGGAGATGGTGGCGAAGGCGGCGTAGCCTTCGGACGATCCGGGAGCGGCTTCCCTTCGATCAGCATGGCGATCTCATTTGCGTCAAGCACTTCGCGTTCGAGCAAAGCGTTGGCAATGCGATCCAGCGCGTCGCGGTTGGAGGTGAGCACTGTTCGCGCGCCCTGGTAGGCGTTCATAATGATTTTCTGTACCTGGTCGTCAATACGAACCGCGGTGCTTTCGGAATAATCGCGGTGCTGATTGATTTCGCGCCCGAGGAAAATGGCTTCTTCTTTCTTGCCGAACGACAGCGGGCCAAGTTCGCTCATACCCCAATCGCAAACCATTTTGCGGGCGATTTCACTGGCGCGTTCGATGTCATTGCCGGCACCGGTGGTGATGTGGCCGAGGACAATTTCTTCGGCGGAACGGCCGCCCATCAGAACGATCAAAGTTCCTTCGAGATAGTTCTTGGTGTAGGTGTGCTTGTCGTCGATGGGCAACTGCATGGTGACGCCGAGCGCCATTCCGCGAGGAATGATGGTCACTTTGTGAAGCGGATCGGTGCCGGGAGTCTTGGCAGCAACTAGGGCATGGCCTGCTTCATGGAAGGCTGTGTTCCGCTTTTCTTCGTCGGAAAGAATCATGGACCTTCGCTCGACGCCCATCAGAACTTTGTCCTTAGACATTTCAAAGTCCAGCATGATGACAGCCTTGCGATTCTGGCGCGCCGCCCACAGAGCGGCTTCGTTCACCAGATTAGCGAGATCGGCGCCGGAAAAGCCCGGTGTGCCGCGAGCAAGTACCGAAATATCCACGTCATCGGAAAGAGGAACCTTGCGCATGTGCACGCGAAGAATTTCTTCGCGGCCTTTGATATCCGGACGCGGCACGACCACGCGGCGGTCGAAACGGCCCGGGCGCAACAGCGCCGGGTCAAGAACGTCGGGACGATTCGTGGCCGCGATTAGGATTACGCCTTCGTTGGATTCAAAGCCGTCCATTTCAACAAGAAGCGCGTTGAGTGTTTGTTCGCGCTCATCGTGTCCGCCGCCGAGGCCCGCACCACGGTGACGGCCGACAGCGTCAATTTCGTCAATGAAGATAATGCAAGGCGCGTTCTTCTTGCCCTGCTCGAACAGATCGCGAACGCGGCTGGCGCCGACGCCGACAAACATTTCGACGAAATCAGAGCCGGAAATCGAAAAGAAAGGAACGTTGGCTTCGCCGGCGATCGCGCGAGCGAGCAAAGTCTTTCCAGTTCCCGGAGGCCCGACAAGAAGCACGCCCTTGGGAATACGTCCGCCAAGCTTTTGAAACTTTTGCGGGTCCTTCAGGAAATCGATAATTTCCTGCAACTCTTCTTTTGCTTCGTCAATTCCAGCGACATCTTTGAAGGTTGCTTTCTTCTGCTGTGCCGTCAGCAAGCGCGCGCGGGATTTTCCAAAGCTCATCGCTTTGTTTCCGCCGGCCTGCATCTGGCGCATCATGAAAATCCAGAAGCCGATAATCAGGACAAAGGGAAGCGCGCTGACAAGGATGGAAATCCAATCGCCGTGGGTGACTTCCTTGACGTTGATCTTTGGGATGTTTCCCTTATCGCGCAACTCTTTAACGAGATCCTGCGCGCCTTCCTTGAAAATCGTCGCGTGGAAATGGCCGCCAGTGTCGCGGTATTCACCTTCCACGTCGTAACTGTTGGCTGAAAGGTTGAGCGTAATTTCTTTGATGTTGCCGCTGGTGGCGTTAGCCATCAATTCGCTGTAGCTGATGTCCGTTACCTTGGCCGATTGGCCGCTCGGAGTGAACACTCTCCAAACTACGAGCGCGAGCAGTATGAAGACCATCCAAATTAATATTGTTTTTGCCGCTGAACTAGAATTCACGTCTTTCCTCGCTTGAGACGGGCGGTCCTGGATGCACGAGCCGACTTCTTGCGACCACTCCCTGCCGGGGTCCTACCGCCGATCGCTCCGACAAAAGGAAGGTTGCGGAAGTGTTCGTGTGGTCCCGCCAACCCATACCCTACAAATCTATTAGATGCGCCTAAAAAGCCAAAGTAATCCGGCTGTAGGTCCACCCGGCGGTCGGCCGGCTTATCGAGCAAGACGGCGATTCGCAGCGAGCGCGGCCGGTTTTCCTGGAGCCGCTTACACAAAAAATCCAGCGTCACACCGGTATGCAGCATGGACGCGATGATCAGGATATCGCGATCCTTCAAAACCGGCGGGTGGCTAAAAAAAACTTCGCGGCGGCTGAACCCGCCCACTTCGATGTCCCGCGTTTCCAGGCGCACAAAATGGCATACCACCGGACGAGAAATACCACGCAAAAGATCGGCGGCGAAAATAAATGCGTCTTCGAGAATGATTACCGCATCAACCGTCCGACCGGCGTAATCCCTGGAAACCTGCTTCCCTATTGCGGCGAGCCGCGCCGCCAGCGTGGCCTTGGAGAAAACAACCTTTATTTCCGCACTCAAAGCGGCTCCTCGGAAATTGCCAGAACTTTTCGCGTGTCTCTGTCCGCAACAAATTCCTGAGCCACGGGAAATCCCCGAGCCCAGACAATCTCCCCCGCGCTGGTGAGGACCGGCCAGCCGCGACGATCACGAGGGGCAATCCGCTTCTCGCGCATTAAATGCTTCAGCTTCCGGCTCCGCAAACGACCCTGGGGTCGAAAGGCGTCACCGGGAAGCCAATTGCGCACAACCGCAGGTGTGCGAAGTCGGTTCCAATTTGCAACAAATGGCTCAAGACTAGTGTCCCTCTGCATGGCAGGCCAGTCAATGACTTTTAGACGAAGACGGATCCCGATTTCCGGAAGGTCAACATCCTGCTGGCCGTGCGAATCGAGGGAAAGTGCGTAGTGAAATTCAACTGCTTCGTGAACCGTTTCAGATGCAGTGCGACGCCCGGGCGGGTCTTCCCGCGTGAAGAGCAAGTCGTCAAAGCTACGTTCCGCAGTAATTCCAGCAGGCAACTGGACGTGATGTCCACTGGTGGAGGCGATGGCAAGGTGCAAAATGTCGTCCACGTGACGTTGTGTGAACCCGGCGCGATCACCTTTTAACTCCTGGAGGATTCTGCGAACTAACCGCGTTGTCAGGGCCGTCATGGGCGAGTGGTTTTCTCGTGGGATTGTGTGCAAATCCATCGGCCGTAACAGATTGCTAATCGCGATGCGGAAGGTGTCTTTCTGTTTGCTCACTAAAGTACTGAAACGCTCGTCAACCAGCGCGTTCCAAAATTCATCGTCGTTGCGGGCTAACGTGGAGAGATTATTTAAATGGGAGACAATCGCCGGCTGAAAATGCTGCTCTAATTGCGGAAGCAGGCGCGATCGAATGCGCGCGCGGAGCCGCGATTCATCGAGATTGGTTGAATCTTCGCGCCAAACTTGTTTCTCGTTGAGCAGGAACTGGCGCAATTCCGCGCGACGGATTTCAATCAGTGGGCGAGTGACAAATTCAGCCACGGGATAAATGCCGGCGAGACCTGCTGGACCAGTGCCGCGAATAATTTTCGCGAGGACGGTCTCCGCTTGATCATCGGCGGTATGCCCAACGCATACACGCGTGACGCGTCCATCGCGAATCAATTCGGAGAAAAAACGGTAGCGGCATTTACGCGCGGCGTCTTCAAGGTTGCAAGCGTGGGTTCGCGCCCACGCGCCAACGTCATCGGTTCCGGCGATGAATTCGAGATTCTTTTTTTGCGCTAATTTTGCAACGAACCGTTCATCCGCATCCGATTCTGCGCCCCGCAATTGATGATTGAAATGCAGCACGAGCAGCCGGATGCCCAGCCTGGCCTGTAAATCCTGCATGATTTGGAGGAGCCCAACGGAATCAGCGCCGCCCGAAACGGCAATGCCTGCAATGTCTCCGGGGCGCAGCATTTGATGGCGCCGCACAGTTGCGAACACGCGCTGTTGAAGATGATTTCGAGAGGGGGACATTTTGTGCGCGCCGCGCAATACATCCAAAATCTAGACCACAGTTGGCAATTGGACCGCAGCTAGAAACATGTTAGCAGCCGAGCGGCCGCTACGACAATGTGAGATAGCCAGGAAGGCAACGAGAGACTACGCGTGGCTGGAAAACTGCTGGGCCATAAGATCACGACTGTGCGCGATACGGCGATCCAGTGCGACAGCCGCAAAACGAGCGCATCCCGACAGCTCGGCCTCCGTCCACGATACGATGCCGGGAATCACGCGCCGTAATGTGACGCGAGCGAAACCAAGCATGCGGAAATAGGCGTGAACCGCTGCGATGGCCCAATGATCGCTTCCTGAATCCGGGCACAAGTTCGTCAACTGCAAGAGACGGATGAATTCTTCACCGCGAATTTCGCGGTCTTGAATTCCAGTTACTTCCCGGACCTGCTCCGAAAGAGGGGACGCGCTGGAGGCCGCAATTACCGATCGGCAGTAGGAGACGAAGAACTGAAGCAGTGCGACGGATGAGAGCGCAAGTATGAGCGCAGCGGTCATCGTGCACCGGCCGCGACGCGAGATGTAGCTAGCCGCGCACCTTCAGGAACCTTTAGAAATGTGTAGCCCCATGCGAGGGGAAGCCACAAGCCCATGGCGTAGGTAGCTAAACCACTGTAAGGACTGCCCGGATAAAGAACCGACATCGCGAAGCTGGCGGCAAAAGCGCTGAAGTAAACACCCAACGCAAGAGTGAATTGAATCAGGCGGGTTCGCGTTTCCCGCAGCTTCTTGACCGCGCTCCAGAGCACATAGGTGAGTATTGCGCCGACAAAATGCAAATTCTGGGAGAGTTCACTAACAAACCGGGTGACGAGGCGGTGCTCTGAGTGCATCACCATCATGAAACATACGGCGGCTGTAAGAACGAGAACAATAATCGCGCCGATCCGCACGTAAAATGCCGCGCCCATTTCCTTGAATACGTGAGAGTACAGGGCCATCAATGCAAAAAAGAGGCAGATCGTCAGAAGCGCATCCGAGTAGTAGTAGAAATACAGGTAGTTGGCGGAACTAAATCCGTAGTGATGGAGAATCGTGAACCGGGCAACGTCAGAAGCCAACGCGACCAACATGTAAAAATTCAACGGGAAAAAACGCAGAAAACTTCGCGTCCGCAAGGCGCAATACACCACACCCAACTCCATCGCGGAGGTCAAGATCCAGATAGCGTAATCGAGCGGGCTGAGCATAAACGTCGTAACTCTGTGGCGCCTATACCCAGCCCAGCCCGGCACTTATGGTTACATTGTGTCGGCGTAACAAGCCTGAGACTCGTCCCGCCCGGCGTTAAATTAGCAAGGCGGCAACGGAGGCAGAGGACCACCACCATTAGCCGATTGAACCTGCGCGTTGCTCGTTACGACGCTGCCGATTGCGACTGCGCCTGTCAACGCAACGATTGTGAGGATAGCTACCGCTAGCCACTTTTTCATGTACCCTCCGTAATGCGAACAGCGGAGGGATTATACGCAGTGGCGTATCACAATGGAACTACTAGGTACAAATCGGCGCTAATGTGTCGTAAAAGTATACACCCATCGGTACTAGGACTAGAATAGAGTTTAGCTCTATCCCAGGGCCTAGACCTTCGGGTTCTTTCCGGAGATAGATTAGCTTTCGGGCATGGGGTAGGCAATAGAACTGAAGTACTATGCGAGAACATTGGGGAAAAGGCCAATTTGCAAGGTTTTTGGGCGTCTCTTACGACGTGAGCGTTTTCGCTCGGAGCGCAGTCGCTAATATTGCTGAGTCGAGAGTTGCTTGACACTCCGAAGCAGTGTTCTTACTATGGAATGCTTCGCGGTTTGGCCGGCGTGGCTCAGGGGTAGAGCGAGGGTCTCATAATCCCTAGGTCGTGGGTTCGAGTCCCACCGCCGGCACCATTCTTACTTTCGTAGTTTCAAGAGGTTCCGATGATTTGCATTCCGAACAGGATCGCGTCAAAAGGGGAAGTGTAGTAAAAGTGTAGTAGTTTCGAGCACGGTCAACGCTCAATCTTCTAAGACCCATGTAGTGCACCCCTTTAGAACTAGACACCTCATCCAGGTACCCCTCAAGCCGAAACCCTCCGCGCTGAAACGATGCGACGGCACGAGGCCGAAAAGCGAGAGTGGAAGCCATCCGAACTCCCCAAGTGGCTCGACGAAGAAACCTATCGAGGGCAGATACAGCCCCGGTGACCTGCTCCCCGTTTTTGGTCCAGTCATAAGTTAGCACTCGGGGCTTCGGCCGCAATTGTCTTGGATACCACGAATTCGATACTCAACCTTGTGGGAACTGCGTTATCGGCCACTACTAGCCAACTCTCATTCAATTTTACTTCCGCCTCTACTGAGTACCTTCAGTTCATTGGCCCCACCAGCGTGTCTTGGTGGGACGTGGTCTCCCAGCCCCCAAGCCCGGGTTACGAAGCGATTGCTGAGTTAACCGATCTGGGTGGCGAGCAATACTCGTTCGTTGCAGGCACCCATGTGATCGCCGACGGCGGCGTTACGGTGGCCTCACCAGAGCCGAGTTCAATCGCTCTCATGCTTATCGGGATTGGGTTCGTAGCAGTCACGCGGAAGCGTTTTGTCCAAGGTCTCGTCCAGGTCAGTTGAACTTATTGTCTCGATCGCCGTCATTCCGGACGAGTTCGCATTGTCTGTGGCGAGGAGAAATCTAGAATTCGGGCCCGCCCTGACTCCGCCGCAGGTCAAGATAATTTTGGCGCAGCACAACTGCCGTCCTTCCGGACAACAAGCGGCCTTCGGGGTCGCGTGAGCATCGGGCCATCGCAGCAGAAAGCCCGCCGCAAACTTTCACTCTTTTCGCAATAACTTTCCCAAATTGACTACAACACTTACACGATTGAGAGCTATAGCTTCAGTCATTCGCGCCGTATCCAACGCACTTGCAGGAGCTTGCAGAAGATTGCTTGAACCACAGGCTTTTGGCTCCTCAATTGCGATCCATATAATTGCGGGCTACAACAGGCAAACGCGAACCGCCCCTGCTTAAGGGCGGTAACCTCTGGGTATTCCCAGACCAACTGAGTAGCCCGTCCGCGCTCCGTACATTTGATTCCTTGTGTCCGACCATCAGGGCCAACGTGTGTGGTTCACTTCAGCTTGGCGTATTCGGACTTGGCAGCGAGGAGGATGGGAATGTCGGGGTCGGTTCAGAGGAAACTCTGTTCAAGCAACACACTGGAGCCGGACGGGTGTACAATCCCTGCCTAGCCCGTAATCGGAAACCAAATCCAAGATCGGAGATCGTATGAAAAGAAAGGCACTTGTGTTGACCGCTGCCGTGCTGTTCGCTGCCGTTGTAGCGTGCTACGCCGCCGGCGACGCGTTTATCGGCACCTGGAAGTTGAACGAAGCTAAATCCAATATCGGCGCTGGAATGGCGAAGAATTCCATGGTCGTCTACGCCGCCGCAGGCGACAACGTGAAAGTCACCGTGGATGGAACCAACGCCGACGGAACGTCCCTGCACACCGAATGGACCGGCAAGTACGACGGCAAAGATTACCCCGTTACCGGTGATCCGACGGCCGACTCGCGCTCGTATGAGATGGTCAACGATCACACACTAACGCTCACCAGCAAACAGGGCGGCAAAGTTACCACCACCATTGGCGTCGTCGTCTCCGCCGACGGCAAGAGCCGCACCGTCACCATCACTGGCACGGACGCCAAAGGCATGAAGACCACCGCCATCTACGTCTACGACAAACAGTAGCTGCGCAACTCGCCAATTCCTCAAGGGCCGCACTTTTTCGCGGCCCTTTTTCTTTGAACTGAAGTTGTCTGTGTGCTACACACCATTTACGCGGCTTACTTGCCCGAGCGCGCCTGACTGTGACAGTTTGATCGAGGCCATTCTTGGAGTATCGTAGAAAATCACAAGAAGGGGCTAGGAGAATTCAATTGAAAATTTCGTCTCGCTGGATTCTTGCGTTCGCGTTGGGATGTCTCGGAGTGAGTGCGGTGCAGGGGCGTCAACATTCCGGAATGGGCATGACGGCGAACGAAGCTCAAAGTGCGGGGACGCCTGAGGTGACGGGAAAAATCCTGCAGGGCCTGGGCAATTGGCATCATCCCATCACGACGAAAAGCGCGGAGGCGCAGGCGTTCTTCGATCAGGGCTTGACGCTGGTTTACGCGTTTAATTTTGATGAGGCGGTGCGTTCATTCAAACGCGCGTCTCAACTGGATGCGGCGGCGGCGATGCCTTATTGGGGATTGGCGCTGGCGTTGGGGCCGAGCTACAACGGCGGCACGAACGTTCATGGTCCAAACGAAAAGGCCGCATATGAAGCTTTGCAGCAAGCGAAGAAGCTGGCGGCTGTCGGCCCTGAAAATGAGCGCGCTTATATTGATGCGCTGTCGAAATTATTTTCCGGCGATGACGGTGCGGATCCCGCAAAGCTCGCACATGAGTACATTCCGGCGGCTCGCGAATTACGAAGCAAGTATCCTGATGATCCTGACGCCGCCACACTTTACGGCGCGATCCTAATGGATCTGCACTCGCGCAAATTGTGGTCCACTGACGGCGTTCCGAGTGAAGACACGATGGAGATTATCGCGGTGTTTGAAGACGTTTTGCGCCGATGGCCGGATCATCCGGGCGCGAATCATCTTTATATTCACACCATGGAGGCATCGCCCTTCGCTGAGCGCGCGCTTCCAAGTGCGCGGCGATTGGAAACTTTGGTGCCCGCGGCGGGACACCTGGTCCATATGCCGGCGCATATTTACGTGCGAACGGGAGAATATTCCGCTGCGGTAAAAAGCAATGCGGATGCCATAGCAGCGGATCGTGTTTACTTGCGTGATCTTGACACTTCAAATTTGGGCTACCGGTTCGCCTACGCGCAGCACAACTACTCATTTTTGACGGCGGCGGCTGAAATGGCCGGCGAGTACGAACTCGCATTAAAGGCGGCGAAAGAACTGGCGGCGGACGCGGTTCCGTTGATCGAAAATCTTCCTGGCGCCGAAGCGTACATGGTGAATCCGATTCTGGTTCCAGTGCGATTTGCACGATGGGACGACGTGCTAGCGCTTGGCGCTCCGGACGAAAAGCTTAAAGGACTGGCTTTTTTCAGGCATTACGCGCGAGGCTGCGCGTTCGCCGCGAAAAAACAGACTCAGCAGGCCGAAGCGGAACGCGACGCGATGGAACAAATTTACAAATTGCTTCCAGCCGGGCATGCCTTTGGCATGATGCCGAATGACTGGAGCACGATTTACGACATGGCGGCCGGCGCATTGAGTGCGCGAATCGCGCTGGCGCGCGGGGATTTCGCAGTGGGTGCCGAATACTGGCGCGCGGCCATCACCGTCGAAGATCACATGGTCTATCACGAGCCGCCGGACTGGTATTACCCGATGCGGGAGTCACTGGGCGCTACGTTGTTGCGCGCCGGGCAAGCGGCTGAGGCGGAAAAAGTTTTTCGTGATGATTTAAACCGCAATCCACGGAGTCCGCGATCGCTTTTCGGATTGTGGAAGGCATTGGAAGCCGAGCAAAAGCCGGCCGATGCGGACTGGGCGCGGCGTTCGTTTGAAGCGGCGTGGCACGGCGGAGCGAATCAGCTTCGGATTGAAGACTTCTAATTCTGATTTTTTCCTGAGAATGCAGTTCCTGGCGGTCAAGCGCGAAAACACGGACCAGCTACTTATCTGCCTTTTTCTTATCGAGCTTGAGAGTCAGCACGATATCTTTCCGCGAGTCGAAACTTGAAATCGTGCGTATGGTAGAAGTAAGACCGTTCAACTCGGCGTGGATTTCGTAGTCCACATTCGGATCCAGACCGCTGAAAGTATATTGGCCCTGATCGTCACTGATGTAAGTGCGAATGACCTGCGTTTTTTTATTTTGTAGGTATACAACCCCGCCATTCACGATATTGTCCTGCTTATCGAGCACGCCGCCGTGAACCGTACGGACCTGCGAATCTTTCTGCCGGGCGGCAATCGGAAGAACGGTCGCGATTGCAAACATCAGGATGAATAACGCGCGCATGATTCTCATGGTTTTTTAGGTGATCGTGGAACGAGATTAAAAACGACATCCAGTCTTTGGCCAACTTCAGAAGTTACTTTCCGCGTTTGCGGATCGTAGCCTTTGGCTTTCACTTCAATTTCATAGTCGCCCTGAAAGGAAACGCGCACCGCAAATTCACCACGCGAATCCGAATATCCGTCCCAGTGGGGTTTATTTTTACCTGTAGCGTGGGCGGTGAACGCAGCATCGGGCAAGCGCGCACCCTGGTCAGTGAAAACGGTTACGTACAGGATGCAGTCGTTCGGGCTGGGCTTTTTTTGTGGCGCCAACGCATTTGATGATGTTCCCAACGCATGGGTGTGAATTGCAATCAACGCGGATCCGGCCAAACAGACGAGCGGAGCAATACTCCACAGAGTACGATGCCGGAAGCGCCGCGCGGGAGGCGTGACTGAATGTTGTGGATTACGCAGGTTCTTCCTCTTCATCGCCTTCCACATCGTCGTCATCATCGTCGTCATCCGCATCGTCGTCGTCTGCTTCCTCTTCATCATCATCGTCATCATCTTCAGAAATGATGTTGAGGTGAACGGGATGCGTCTGAACAATTTCCAGCTCTGCTTCACACTCGACGCAAGTTACAATTTCGCCTTCTTCGACTTCGTCTTCGTCGAGATCAATTTCTACGGCGCACTTTGGACAATGAACCACGGCCAACGGCCTCCTTGATTAACAGTGACCCCACCAGTTGGCCGTATTATATACCGGAGCCGCAAGCAACAAAAAATCGGCGGCGCACAATTCGCCAAGTCCCCGAAGGGGTACGATGGCTGGCATTTCGGCGGGCTCATGACAACAAGACGCGAATATCCGGATCTTCCAATGGTGGGCGTGGGCGGAGTGGTGATACAGGACGGCCGCGCATTGCTGATCCGGCGCGGCAGCGAACCGCTGAAGGGCCAGTGGTCGATCCCGGGCGGAATGCTAGAGGTCGGCGAGACGTTGGTTCAAGGCGTCGAACGCGAGTTACTGGAAGAAACGGGATTGGCGGTGCGCGTAATTGAGCTTATCGAAGTATTTGAGCGAATATCCCACCTCAAAGTTCCCGGCGCCGTCGTTGGACCGGGCGCGCGGCCGCAGTATCACTTCGTGATTGTTGATTATCTATGTGAAGTTGTCCGTGGCACGCCGGTTGCGGGCAGCGATGTGACAGATTTGGCATTCGCCGCGGAAGATGAGCTGTCTCGTTTTAATTTGACACCGACGGCAACGCGAATTTTCAAGAAGGCATTTGCGATGGCTGGCGCGCGTGGCGGCGTGCCTCGAGATCCGCGCGAGTGATCCGTTTGTGAGGATTGATCGTTAGTGTCTTGGCGTGTTGCTTTTCAGGATCTCGATATTCCCGTTAGTATTCGTCAATTGGAGCTGGCAGCCGCCGCCATTTATTTTTGCATTCAGAGAATCGCCACCGATCATCCCGACCGTTGTGATTGGCAATTCGCTCGACACTTTGCCGAAAGATGCGTGGGCGGAGACGTCGTACTTGGATGCTTCGTCCAGATAAAGGCGAAGCGGGCTGAATGACGTGCGCAGATTGATAGCGTTGCAACTGCCCGACGAAGATTTTGCGGGCACGGCAGAAACTTCGACCGATCCATTCTGATTTTCCACGTCCACGCCGCCGGAAATGCCATCGAGCTTCACAGGGCCGAACGATGTTCTTACGCTGGCCGTACCGTGAATTGACTGGGCCTTCACGCTGGTGTTTGACGCTTCAACGGTTAGCGGGCCGGCGATATCCGCGACCTTCACTGAGCCGAAACTTGTTTTCACGTACGCTTCGCCGCCGATATCAGTGAGTGAAACATTCCCGTTCCCAGTAACCACATGGGCTCCTTTGTGCACACCCGATGCTGTCACACTGTCAAAACTCGTACGCACATCGATCGCGCCTTGAATTTCCGAAAGGCGAATCGCGCCGTTGTTGTTGGAAATCGTTGCGTCGCCATGAATATCCGACGCATCGACGGATCCGAATGAAGTCTTGAGGTTCGCGCCGGCGTGAATATCCCGCGCAATGATTTTGGCGTTCTGGTCCACGACTTCGAGTGGCCCGCCGATATCGTGCACATCCACGCCACCAAAACTGGTGTGGATAGTTGCACTGCCGCCGACGCCGCTGCCGGTGACAGCGCCGTTCTGGGATTTGCAGAGAAGCTTTTGTTTGATATTCAGAAATGTAATCCGGTCAAATGACGTGCCGATGTCGGCGGAGCCGCTGACGTTGGTTACATCCACGGAAGCATTTTGATTTCGCAGAATTAAGTCGCCGGTAATATCGCCGACTTCAACGAATCCAAATGAATTTGAGACTGTGGAAGTGCCGGCGTGATGCAGACGGACAGATCCATTTGAGCTTGTAATTGTTGTGGCGCGTTCAATGTTCGCTGCGCTGACAGTTCCAAACCGATCGTGAATGGTTAGCGCGCCGTGGATATCGGAAACAGTCACGTTGCCATTCGTGGTTCCAACGTCGGCGTCGCCATCATTGCCGATGAGCTCGATCGAGCCGAATGAGGCGCGCAAAAGTTGCGTGCCGCGCCCATCGTGAACCGTGACGCTTCCCTGCTCGTCATTGATATCTGTTGCGGCCTTCAGGCCTGCTACGCTGATTTTGCCGAACTTATTGCGGACGGTGAGCGGCGCGTCCTGCGGCATGTCAATCGTATATTCGACGGAAACGGAAAAGTTCTTGTGCGACCACCACGAATCGTTCTGTTGGGGATAGTCGGTGCGAACGAGGACGCCGGACGGCGATGATTCGACGTGAATTTGAATTTGATTCGCGTAAGTTTCGGCGTCCTGCTGAGAAGACGCGGAAACGTGAATCGCGGCGGAGACATGAACGTCGCGCGAAGCGTGCGTGCGAACCGTGATGTCGCCGAACTTGTGTTCAATTCGAAGGGACTGGCCCGACGGCAATGGGATGCTGCGATCGAAATTGTGGGTCACCTGCTGCTGCGCGCTGCCGCCGGGGCGGCCAGCGGGCGCGGCGTCGGAAATTACTGGCAGTACAGCTGCCAGCAAGATCATTCCCACCACACTGACTGCGAACTTCGATACCTTCACTTTATTCCTCCCGAAGAACTTGTTCGAGCGTCTGCTGCTTTTCCTGATAGAAGGAAAGCAACTCATTTCGCAAATACGCATTTGCGTGATTTCTTTGCAGATTCGTGCGGCATTCAGAAATTGCCGCGTCCAACAAATTCAATTTTTCGCGATAGTTCACCAGAAGCGGAGTTGACGCGGCATCCAATCTCGGCTCGGCCAGCTTCGCCAGCTTGTCAATAGATTGTTCATAGGCTTTTTGGGCCTGCTCGACTTGTTTTACTGCCTGATCGGTGAGCAGATGAGCGTCGTTCGTCTGCACGGAAGCTCCGTGATGCAACAGCAGCCATGCGCCCATGCCTGAAACAGCTACGAGAACCATTGTTGCGAGCGCCATTTGCCAACGAAACTGTCTTCGCGTCTGCGCCGCCAGGCCGAGAACCGAAATCCAGGAGCGCCAACCGCGCGGGCGCGCAATTTCTGCTTGCAGCGTGTTTTCAATTCGCGGCCAGAGCTCGGGGCTTTCCCATTCTTTGTGCATGGTTAGCGCGGCGGCGGAAATCTCGCGCCAGATTGCCAGCTCGGTGCGGCACGATATGCAGCTTGTGGCGTGCTGTTCGAGCGCCGCGAGCAGTTCTGGCGTTTCTTCGTGGAAAGCTCGCTCAAGATCACTGCAATCAAATTTTGGTAGACCTTTTTGTAGTTCTGCCATTTCTCACCTCTTGCTTAACTTTGTGAAGCCGCCATTTGTCCATGGCCGCGCTGCTCGGAAAGCATCTCGCGCAGTTTGCGCTTGGCCTGATACAGCGCGTTCTTCGATGCCATTTCAGAAATGCCGAGCATCAGTCCGATTTCTGCATGCTTAAATCCCTCCACTTCGTAAAGCAGGAAAACTGAGCGGAGATAGGGCGTCAGTTGCGCAACGCATTTTTCGAGCGCCATGCGCAAAGGATGATCGTGCATCGGCGCAGGCGATTCAAAACTTTGATCTTCGGGAACCAAATCCCGTTCCGCGGTTTCCTGGTGCCGCATTTTTTTTCGCCGTAAGTCGTAGCAGCAGTTCACCAGGATTCGATACGTCCACGTGGAAAATGCGGACTGGCCTTTGAAGTAACGAATGCCGCGGTGAATTTTCAGGAACGTTTCCTGTACAACGTCTTCCGCGTCATGCGCATTTCCCAGCAGATTCATCGCGATGCTTTTCATTTTCGCGCTTTGCACGCGATAAAGCTGCTCGTACGCTTCTAGATTCCCGCTCAGGCAGCCCTGTGACAGACGTGCGTCTTCCGCGCGCGCTTCAAGGCGCGAAGTTGCGGCAGCCGAGTCATCGAGCCTGGGCAAACAAAGCTCCTGGGTTGCGTCCTGCCACGCTAGTGTACCTGCATGCGCCAATCCGTCATCCTCATCGTATTTCTTCCCACGTCAACTTAGACGATGGGGAAGACAGAAGTGTCAGGTGCGCTAGAAGTCCGGCGGCTAACGGACGCTGGTCGCATTATTTGGCGGAATGGAGGGTGACAGGGCGAAGTAGATTTTGCCGTGGAGCGGACTTTGCTCGTGGCCGATGATGAGAGAAGAGATGGGATCCGCGTCGCCAACAAACAAGCGCGGATTCCAAATATTGGCGGGTAAATCAAACACAAAGTCCGTGCTGTAGGATTCGTTGGGGCGAAGCGGAGTGGTCAGCGGAGTGGTAATCGCGCCGGGCGTGAGTTCAAATGCGCACTGGCCCGATTGGGAAGGACTGAATTCCCGTCCGGCGTCGTCCACGACTACAACTTTTCGAGGCGAAGGAGCGAGCGGTGAATTCCCGCGAAAAGAAGCGATGGTGCTCGGATCGAACCAAGTCTGGACGCGAACGACATAGAATTTTCCCCTGGCAGCGATGAGTTTTTCTCCGCTCCCCAATTCCGAAGCGTTTCTTACTGAGGTGACTGAATATGCGATGTGGCAATCGACTTCACAGAAGTGTTTCTGACCGCCGAGCGGCAAGACTTTTTCGCTACTGGAAAGCGAGAATCCAAATAGCAAAGTTGCGTAAAGCAGAATGCCGAATGTTGCAAGCGCCCCGGAGACTTCGATTATCCAGCGTTTCCGGGCGGCCAGTCCGTAAATGAAGACAAGCACCATCAACAGCAGCCCGGCAGATGCAGCCAGAAACGTTACGGTCACAAGTGGCGCGTATTTTGGCATTTCGATCATTTCAAGATTCCTCCGCGTCCAATTGGCGGCTTAGCGCCCGCGCATGCTTGATTGAATTTCAACTCGCAATCGCTTGCGAAACCTCTTCCGGAGCTTGCTCGGGCACCTGGCCAAATGTGCGGACGCGGCCGTGAAAGTCGGCTAGCGCGATACGAAGATCTTCATCTGAAAATTCCGGCCACATCTTCGATGAGAAATAAAGTTCGGCGTATGCGGATTCCCACAATAGATAATCACTGAGGCGCTGAGCGCCTCCGGTGCGGATTACTAGATCCACTTCGCGCGCTTCGTCGTGAGTGACTTCACCAAGCAGCGCTTCAAACGATTCACGGGAAACATCGGTCACCTTGTAAAAACGGCATGCGGCGCGATAGAGCATTTCGCGCGAGGAATAATCAACGGCCAGGCGAAGGTGCAAGGACTGGCCTCGCTCTGTTGCAGTTTCGGCTGACTCGGCGGCTTCTCGCAACGCGGTCGAAATGCGGTCCCGGCGTCCAATGACGGAGACGCGAATACCGCGTTCGACGCAACGCGGAGTTTCGACAATAAGATAATCGCGCAGAAGACGCATCAGGATATTGACCTCGGACACGGGACGCTGCCAATTGTTGGCTGAGAACGCGTAGAGGGTGAGAGTTGAGATATTCAGTTCTGGAGCGACTCGAAGAATCCTTCGCAGATTTTCCGCGCCGGCGCGATGGCCGGCAGACCGAGGCAGGCCGCGAACTGTGCCCCAACGGCCGTTACCGTCGGTGATGATTGCTACGTGAAGTGGTGATACTGCTGATGTGTTCATGAAACTACTTTCTCCGCCGCGATACTGACGAATGTACTTTGTATTGCAAAGTGGACAGCTAAAAAAATTTCCGGTTACCGCTCCCGGGTTGCTTGGATTAGCGCTTCCATGTGATTCAAATAGCGTTCGAGGGCACGCCTTCCCGCGGCGGTCAGCCGAAACTCGGTTTTAGGCAATCGTCCGTCGAAGGATTTCGTGCAAGCGATGTAGTCGGCCTCTTCCAAACGCCGCGCATGAACGCTGAGATTGCCGTCGGTGGTCCGCAGAAGCGCTTTTAACTGGTTGAAGGTGAGCGAATCGTTTACAGCGAGCGCGCTGACAATGCCGAGGCGCATCCGCTCGTGGATTAAGCGGTCAAGGTCCGGCGCGACGGCGTCGGCATTTCCGCGCACGGTGCGCAGGCGATCGTCTGCCACGCGGGATCTTAATCCGCGATCCTGTCGCAATGCGTTTGATTTAGCCAAAGTTCCTTTTCTCCAAACTTTACTGCAAACAATTCGCTGCGCCCGCCATTAACCGCCGTGGCGATGCGCGATCCATGAACCAAATACAATTTGCAGTCCGCCGAAACCAATTGCCATGAAAATATTCCCCCACGCGACGGGCGCAAGCAGCGCGACCGCGCCGGTGACCATCATGCAAAGACCCATGAACGGCACAACGCGCACGGAAAAAGCGCCGCCGGTGACGACCGCTGTGCCATACAGAAGCAGCCACATTCCGGGCAACACACGCATGAGGCCTGCTTGGTAAAGAACGATGGTGAGCAGCGCGCCGACCAGAAGTGGCGGAACAAAACTCAGAGCGAATCGCCTGCCGGCGGCCGAAAACACCTGGACTTTCGCGGCACGGGCCTTCAGTACCGTAGCGCACGAAGCGATAACGACGGCTACCGCCAGCTCAGCGAGCCACACGGCAAGCCAGCGTCCATTCGACGGCTGATATGTTGCGGCGATGGCAGCGGCCAGCGCAGTGACGCCCATGCCGACGCCGCCCCAGCCCGGGACAGCGGTAAAGCGACCGGCATTCTCCATGGTTTCGCGAATGAAACGAAGATTATCGGCGGCGCGAACTTCGAGGCGCAGCGGCTCGGGATCGCGAAAGGAGCGTGCCGTGCTCATAGAGAAAGACTACCAGAAAACGCAGTACTGTCAAGTACTTTGTTATACAAAGTACATCGCTATTTTCGCCGCGGATATCGCCCAATGAGGGCGTTCCACCGAACCGCCGCAACTTCAAAAAACATGGCCCGCACGCCGTCCCACAAACTCAAGTGAGTGCCCGGATCGTTTGACCAGCGCACCGGCACTTCGGCCACCGTCAATCCGTTTCGCTTGGCGAGAAAAAGTAATTCCGGGTCGAACCCGAAGCGTTCAATACGCTGCTGCTGAAAAATAATCTGTGAACGCTCGCGGTGGAATGCTTTGAAGCCGCACTGAGTATCTTCAATATTTAATCCGAGCACGACTCGCACGACGCCATTAAAGATAATTCCTGCCCACTCGCGGGCCCAGGATTGGTGCACCTCAATGAGGCGGCGATCCATGGCGCGCGAACCGATGGCCACATCGTGCGTCGCGAGGGCGGCTAGCAATTTGTCCGCTTCTTCGATGGGCGTCGATAAATCGGCGTCGCTGAAGAGAACTACGTTCCCGCGCGCTTCCAGCATTCCGTGGCGGACGCTGTAACCCTTGCCACGATTCCCGGGATTCTTCAGTAAGCGCAAAGCGGGCCACGCGGCGCTTTGCGCTTCCACGAATTGCACAGTGCCATCCCGCGAACCATCGTCAACAACAATTACCTCCGACGAAATCCGGTGTTTATCGAGATGCGCGTGGATACGGTTCAGTGTTTTTGGTAGCCGCAGCTCTTCGTTATACGCAGGGATGATGATGGAAAGTTCGATTTGAGTTTCCGCCGTCATTGGTTTCTGTTTGCGAGAAGACGGTTGTCTGAGTTTTGCATTACGGTCATGACGGAAATCCGTGTCGGCCGGTCAGCGGCACGAAGCGGCACTGGTAGAGAACTTGCGATCGAATCGCTCCCTCGCGCCGTTGGACGAATACTAAATCCTGCGTCTCTTTCTGGCCAACGGGAACCACCAGGCGTCCGCCTTCCGCGAGTTGATCCACCAGTGGTTGCGGCACGAGTGGCGCCGCGGCTGCTACGACGATCGCGTCATACGGCGCAGCTTCCATCAGGCCGAGCGAACCGTCTGCTGTATGCACGCTGACATTTGCAAAACCGAGGCGGGCTAATCGCTCGCGCGCGGCGATCGCGAGAGCCGGCCGGGTTTCCACGGAATAAACGAAATTCGCAAGCTGCGATAGAACAGCGGCGGCGTAGCCGGAACCCGTGCCCACCTCTAAAATTTTTTCGTCGCCGGTAAGGTGCAGCGCTTCGGCCATTGACGCAACCATGAACGGTTGCGAAATGGTTTGTTCCTCACCGATGGAAATCGGCCGATCTTCGTAGGAAAGATTCCGGAACTCCGCAGGCACAAATTCGTGGCGCGCCACCGTGAGCATTGCATTTAATACGCGCTCGTCGCGAATTCCTCTGGCGCGCAGTTGCCGCTCAACCATTTCCCGGCGAAGCGCGGGGTAATCTGGCTTCGGGACTTCTTTAGGAAACTCGACGTTCGCTGCCACCAAAATCTCCTGGCTTTCTAACAGAACGCTCATTTATGCGGCGCCGTTCCGATCTGGCGCAACAGTTCCTGTACGGCGGCGTCGAGCTGCGAATCGCGAGTGCCGTAACTTTCACCGACGGGCCGCGTCACGGCAATGTCCACTTTGCGCGGATGCATTTCCATTTGCTCTCCATCATGCGCGGTAATGCGAGTGCCGGGCAAACGCAGGCTGGAACCATCAATCAAGTTTACGTTGGAAGTATAAATAATCCATCCAGCGGTCGGCTCGCCAACCACTTTGCCCAGACCTAGCGTGCGATATCCTTCAGTGAAATCCTCCGCATCCGAAAGCGAATGTTGATCGGTCACAAGAATTGTCGGCCGTCCCAGGGATCTCTGGCCGAGCATGGTGCGCGCGGGAGCGGAGGACATTCCGCGCGGAGTCATCGTGAAATAATCGTGACGCGCAAGGACGTCAATCGCGTACACGTTTACGAAGCCGCCCTGATTATGGCGAATGTCCACCACGACGCCTTCGCGGCCCTGATTTTCGGCGTCGAGGTCGAGGTATAGCCGGTCGAGCGATTGCTGTGACATATCGATCATGTGAACGTATCCGAGGCGCCCGCCGCTTACTTTTTCAACGTAGGCGCGCTTCTGGTCCACCCACGCGCGATAGAGCAAGGCGAGCTCGGCCTGCCTGCCGATTGTTTGCACCGGGACGATTTGCTTGCCGGCTCCATCCGCGCTGGATGCGATGCCGAGTTCCACGCGGCGTCCGGATTTATATTCGAGGAGTTCATCGAGATTGGTGTGCGGATGGATATTTGTTCCGTCCACTGACAACAAGTAATCACCGACTTTAATTCCCTTCACGAGTGACGCGGGCCCGAGCGGCGTAATTTCCGTGATGCGTAGATTTCCTGTGCGATCGTATTCAACGGGATCGAAACTCATTCCTATGCGGCCCGTTCCAGAACGTGCTGGCCCGCCTGGGGCTCCTCCCCCGCCAGCAGCAATTCCGGAATGGGATGAGTTGAGATCGCCAATCATTAGTGAGATAACGCGGCGCATTTCGTCGGGTGTAGACGAAGCTGCGACGTACGGCGCGTATTTTACGCGCTCGGCATTCCAATCGACGCCATTCATTTTCTCATCAAAGAAATTGTCGTGCAGATAGCTCCAGGCCTGATGAAACACTTCCATTTTCTCTTTCGCAAAATCCACATCGAGATCAGCGGTAACGTTTAACGTTCGCGTTTGCCGCGAATCAACAGAAACGGCTTCGATGCGACCTTGCTGGAGATAGAAGACTTCTTTGCCGTCGGGCGAGAATTGCGCTTCGCGTTTGAAACCGGGCGTGGAGGTCAATTGGCGCGCGACGGCGGGCTCACGTGAAAGCTCGTCCAATGAATACACGTAAAGATTCTGCTGACCTGCTGCGGAAGCCGTCATCAGCAGCAATTTTCCATCCGGACTGATGCTGAGCGAATTCGCATCGACGCCGACCGGCAACAGACTTAAGCGGCGGCGAATTCCCTCCCAAACAATTTCCACGGGCTTCACATTTTTCTTTTGCGCGTCAGTTGGTGCGACGCCTGGACCGGCCTGGCGGGTGGTGGTGTCAAGGGTTGCGGGTGGCGGCGAATCCGCGGGCCGGGCAGGGCTGTCGTTCTGCCGCGGCGGATTCATAGTTCTCGGCGTTTCTTCTTTGAAAAGATCGCGGAACTGGTCTTCCCGGAAACGCGGCGCGCGGGGAATTAAATCGACGCGAGCGATCTGGACGGATTCCGTCCGCTGCGTAGTGTTAAACAGAATGTACGTTCCGTCCGGACTCCACGTGACATAGTCACCGAATACGTTCGCAAGAAACGTCACCGGTTTTGCATCGCCTCCGGCTACCGGCGCGATTGTCACGTTCCGGAAATTTTTGTCGGTGGCAGGAATCAAGGCCAACCAGCGGCTGTCGGGCGACCACATGAACGGACGAGCCGATCCGAGCGGCGGACGGTCAAGATGACCGGTGGCGGCTAGGTGCTCCTGCTTCGTAGCCAAATCCAGCACGATCAATTGTTGCGCGGCGCGCAGAAAGGCCAGCATTTTTCCGTCTGGGGAAAATTGCGGCTGGGTATCGGCCTGCGAGCCGTGCGTTAATTGTGTTTCGGTTCGCGCAGGAAAATCGTAGGTGAAAATATGAGGTGTGCCGTCGCGATCGGAAACATACACGAGCTGCTTGCTGTCGGGCGTCCAGGCAATCTGATTTTCGGCGCCGGAAGTATTTGTGACACGCGCCGCATCACCGCCATCTTTTGCCGAAGCGGCGAAAACTTGTCCGTGCGCGACGAATGCTACTTTCTTTCCGTCCGACGATAGTGCTAATTCCTCGAATCCATTTGTGAGTGAGCGATGTTCGGCGGTCTCAGCGGCGGGCGCGCCGCGAAGCGTAACCGAGACGCGTGCGGCTTCACCTGAGGCGACGTTTAGTTTCCAAATTCCGAAGTCGCGCTCGAAAACTATTGTTTGGCCGTCATTGGAAATTGCGGGCCACAGTACGCGGCCTTCGCGGAAGTGCGTGACTTCATGTGCCGCGCCGCCTTGCGGCTTCGTCCAAATATTTTCTGCGCCGCTGCGGTCCGAAACGTAATACAAAGTTTTGCCGTCGGCACTCCACATGGGCCAAATCTCTTTGGCCTGGCCGTCCGTGACGCTTGTATATGTTGGTGGCGAGCCCGGGTGACACAACACAATTTCCGATTCATCGAGATGGCTGTGGCCCTTGCGCCACCACTGGCCGGAAGCATTTCCACGCGCGCTAATGGCAATGGTTTGTCCGTCGGGCGACGGTGCGGCGAAGAATTCATTGGCGTACCGGTCCGCGCAGACCGGCATTGGAGTTCCTCCGTCCACGCTGATGCGATAAATATCGTTTTGGCCGGCAATGTCATGACTGGAGGTCGAGAAATAGAGCCAGCGGCCATCGTGCGACCACGCATTGAGAACTTCGGGGGCGTCGTCGAAAGTAATTCGGCGGACGTCACCAGTGGCGAAAGTAAAAAGATAAATGTCTCCGCCGCCAGTGCGCGTGGAAACAAACGCGAGATGTTTTCCATCGGGCGAATATACCGGGCGCGATTCGGTAGCAGGATTGGAAATCAGAATGTGTGCTGCGCCACCTGCGGCTGGGACAGTCCAAATGTCGCCACCAGAGACGAACGCGATCTCAGATCCGTCAGGAGACACTCCGGGATCGTAAAGCGGGGCTGTGGCGACGGGCTTTGCGGAGTCTGCCTGGCGCGGCGACGCGTGAAATGCCGCGGCGGCCAGTAATGAGATAGCGATTACAATCACTGGAATCGGGAACCGCAGTCTTTGTTTGCTCATGTTAAAGCTGAGAATACTCATGACTCCTCCACGAACGCTTGTTGAGAGGCTGCAACTCAGACTTATTTCTTCGATCAACAAATCCTACGCGCGCTTTTTGCCGCTGCCACGTTTTACCGATGCCTTCTTGCGGCGTTCCCACGGCTTGGTCTCCAGGATTTCCGCGATTTGCTCCAGCGCGAAATCAATTTCTTCATCCTTATTATAAAAATGGGGCGAAAGTCTGACGCCCGCTTTGGGCCGGTAGTCGACCATCACATTTCGCGCCAGTAACTCTCCGGCAACTTCATGCGGGTAGGGGCAGCCGACGGAAACCGTGCCGGCGCGTTCAGCGGCGTCGGTGGGTGTGTTTACAGCCCATCCGTGGGCAAGGACACCTTCTACCAAACGTGCGGTTTGCCGCATGGATTTCGCGCGAATCGCTTCGATACCGACCTTATTTAGTATTTCCAATCCGGGCTGGCAGGCGTAGAGCGCAGGAATATGCGGCGTGCCATTCAGAAAACGGTAGGAGTCGTCACGCCGGTCCACCGGACCAACCTCAAAACCGAATGGGCGTTGATGGGCCATCCATCCGGTAATTGCCGGCTTCAATTTTTTGCGCAAATCTGGTCGAACATACAAATATCCGACGCCGGGCCCGCCGCAGAGCCACTTCAGAACTCCGCCCGTCGCAAAATCCACGCCCAGTGCGTGAACATTTACTGGGATAGTTCCGGTTGCCTGAAAAAGATCGAGAACCACGTGTGCACCCATTTTGTGCGCGCGCTGAATGATCGCTCGAGCATCAACGATTGTGGCGCTACGGAAAAGCACCTGTGAGATTGGAACTAACAAAGTTCTGCGATCAATCGCGCGCAGGAATTCTTCGGTCGGAACGTGGAGGCCGTCTTTCGACGGGACAATTTCTACCGTTGCGCCGTAGCGGCGTTGCTCAAGATAGAAATAAATGACTGACGGAAAATCCAAGTCCACCATGACGATCTTGTTGCGAGGCTTGCTGAAATCAAAACAGGAAGCAATGATGGCGTTCGCGAGCGTGACGTTCTGGTGCAGCGAGATTTCGCCCGGGCCGGCGCCAATCAGACTGGCAATTCCGTCGCCGACTTTCACGGCCATATCCCACCAGGGGTCGTTCCACGCGCGAACTCCCTGCGTCGCCCAGATTTCCGCATAGTCGTGCATCTGCTTATAGACCGCGCGCGGCATTGCGCCGAGCGAATTGCTAATCAGATATGTGGACGTACCAAGGATCGGAAACTCTTCCCGCCACTTCAGCAATTCATCCATTTAAGATTGCTCCGAGTCATTTAGATTTACCGCGCCGGACGCGCGGCGGCGCGCCCACGCAAAGTAGCACAACGTTATGAATGCTAGCCAGGGAATCCCGGCCTGCAGAGTGATTCGCAGACCGGGGACCCACCACGTTGAAACTAATACAGCGGTCAACGCGGCGAGGCCAAGCAGCGAACTCCACGGACCCGGCGGCGCGAACCGAAGCGCGCCTCGCGGTGCGCGGCGCCTGAAAATTAAATGCGTGACGAAAATCATCATCCAGACAAATAGCCCGCCGAAGAACGCCGAGCCCAACATATAAACGTAGGCCGTTTCATGGAGCCACTTATCCATCACCAGCGCGGCAAACATTCCGACGCTTGATACTAGTAACGCCGCGAGCGGTACGCCCTGCCGGCTGAGCTTTCCGAAAGTACGCGGAGCGTATCCACCGCGCGAAAGAGAAAAAATCATTCGCGAGGTGAGATACAAGTTGCAGTTCATGCTGGAAAGCGCCGCCGTCAACACAACGAAGTTCATGAGGCCCGCGGCGGCTGGAATATGCGCCGCCTGAAACACACGCACAAACGGCGATTCCGCGAGGCCCGCTTGATCCCACGGAAGAACTCCGACGAGCACCGCGATTCCGCCGATGTAGAAAAGCGCGAGACGCGCGAGTGTTTGACGCAGAGCGCGCGGAACGGCGCGATCGGGATCGCCGGCTTCGCCCGCGGTAACGGCGACAATTTCTGTGCCGAGGTAACTGAAAATCGCCATCGCGATTCCGAGGCCGACCCCAAGCCAACCATGCGGAAGGAATCCGCCGTGACCGGTGTAATTCGTGAAACCAATTCGCTGAAAACCAACGCCGAAAAGCAAAGCGAGACCGAGCACCAGGAACATCACGATGGTGACGACTTTAATCATCGCGAACCAATATTCAAATGCTCCAAAATTTGCGACGCTTCGCGCATTCACATAAACCAGCGAAACCGAAAATACGACAATGAACACCCACGACGGCACGCCGGGCATCCAGTAGCGGCAGTAAATCGCGGCGGCCACGACTTCGCTTCCGATCGCGACGACCTGAGCGATCCAGTACGAGTAGCGCATTACGAATCCGGCCCACGGGTGCAAATAAATTTCCGCATACACGCCGAATGAGCCGGCCACCGGATGCGCGACCGCCATTTCGGCGAGCGCCCACATCAACAGCAGCGTGATTACGGCGCCTGCGGCGTAACTTAGGATTACTCCTGGGCCTGCGGCACGCACAGAAAGGGCGCTCCCGAGAAACAGTCCTGTTCCAATCGCGCCGCCTAGCGCGATCATGGACACTTGTGACGAAGTTAATTTTCGGCGCAGGCCGGATTCGCGTCTCAGAATTGTGGCGGCACGCGCGGCGCGATCAGTGACGGAGGTGTCCGTTGAAATTGGCTGCTTCAGCTCAGGGTCGCGGGAGGCCATGGCGTCGGGAGCGCCATGCTAACAGATATTCAGTGGTTCATGCGCGGCGGAGCCTTCTATTTGAATCGCTGCTTGCGCACGATATCCAAACTGAATGTGCCGTTGTAATCGCGCAGGGCGACAATGCTCAGGTCCGGGCGCACCTGATATTCCACTTGAATCACCTCTTCCTGCGCCCCTGCGACGTTCGTGACGTAAGTGACCGTGAGGTGATGCCCGACACGTTCTTCGATGGTGACGCGCGCCGCGCCATTCTGAGCGTTCGTAGTGCCCGCCAGGAAGGGATCGACTCGAAAACGGCTGATGCCAAATAATTTTTCGAGTCGGCCCCCGAGCTGATTTGAAATTGCTTCCGAGAGCAGCGATGTTGCTCCAGATTGAGGCGTCTGTGAAGAAGAGGCGCCGCGGTAGGCTGTCGATTCCGTCGCCTGTCCCAGGGCCAACAAACTGATAATGTCGCCCGCGGGCAGCGGCGGGTCCGAGCGATAGTTCAATGCAAGCCGGCTGGCCGGGCCGGAAATATCCAAAGTTACTTCGTACTGCTCGACCGTCGTCGTTGCTTGCACATTTAATTCTGGGTCAAGACGGAACGGATTTGAGAAGTTGATATCGCCGCGCGAAAGGTGATAGCGGTTTCCGGCGAAGGAAAGTTCGCCGTTCGTCAAGCTGATGCGTCCGAGCAATATTGGATTTTCCCAAGTTCCGCGCACGCGTAGATTCGCTTCACCTTCAAAACTCGTGTTGCTCCATTCCACCCGCGCGTCGGGACTGGTGGTCGCCTGAATATCGAATTGCAGATTGCGAAGAAACGACACTGAAGTAACCGGCGCGGCCACCGGCGATTTACTGGAAACTACGAGCGAGCCGAGGTCGAATCCTTCCGCCATTAAAAGGCGCTGCACCACGACGTTTCCGGAAAGCAATGCGGATTGCGTTCCGCCAACGAAGCGTAATGTTCCGGAAGCTAACCAGCTCATACCGACAGGATAACGGACACGCACATTGGTGGCACGTCCGGACATGTCGTAACGCAGCGCGCTCAGTCCTTCTCCGTAGCTAATAGATCCCGTCATCAACATTTCGCCGCCGCCGATTTCCGTGCGCACATTTTCAAACAACATCCGGTTAGCATCAAAGACCAATCCGCCGGTGATTTTGCTTAGCCCCGCCGGGAAGTCGTCGTAATTCGCAGAAGCGTTTGCAACATCCAGCCGGCCATTGATTCGAGGAGCTGAAATCGTGCCTTCGATTGAAACATTGATCTTGGCAGCGCCACGCGCATTCAGGTTTTGCACAAAGCCGCCGATAAGGCGCAAATCGATCGCGCCGAGAACCTTTAATTCAAGTGCCCTGTCTCCTGCAAATCGCGCGAAACCGGATACTTGAAAATCTGTGTCCGTACCTTTCAGCGTGGCTTGTTCGATTCGGATTTCGTTGCGTTTATAAGTGAATTTCACGGGACCATTGTTTTCGAGTTTCACAAATTCATAGTCCAATGCAAGGTGCGAAAGATCCCCGTCAACCGAAATCGAATCCGTCTTCAGTAGTGCCCCCGTCAAACGCAAATGGCCGTCCATGCTGGTATGCCCTGTGACCGCTTGCAGGTGAAGTCCGGCGCGAATCAGCGGGCCGAGGTCCATGTCCTTCAGATCCAATTCGCCGAAAACGGGAAGATCGCCGGAATAAGCCATCTCGACATATCCCTGCAGACGATTGGTCGGGAGAGCGGAGGTCAAATCAATCCGCAGGCGCTTGCCGTCAGAATCCAGTTTGCCGTCGAAGCTGCCGAGTAGGTCGCTCGCTGCTCGAAAATCCACGATTCGCAACGTGCCTTGCGTGATCGGCGCGAGCAGCGGGCCGTTGCCATGCAACTGAAAACTTAATGTGCCACCGAGAGGCAATTTTGCGGTTTGAATGCGCCGGATCCCTTCGATAGGAATTACAGCGCCGGTCAAATCAAAATTCACGCTGGCATCAGAGAAGCGGTACGCAACATTGCCCGTGATGACGCTCGGCGGGCGACCGCGCGCCGCGTCGGGCGCGGCGAGGCGCACTTCTCCATTTGCAACGCGCATTTCGTTATGGTCGAGAGTCAGTTGGCCGCGCGCTCGGTCAATCGGCCAGCCCCAGGCGTTTAGCTCGGCGAGATCAAACAAGCCCGTAACTTGCGGATTCGCGCGAGTCCCGCGTCCGTGGAATTGTCCGCTGAGCAGACCGGTTAATGGAAATGACCAGCCGAACATTTGTTGAATGCCGTCAGTGGGCGAGCGCACGACATCGGCGTCAAAGTGCCATTCGGCGTCATCGTAAAAACTCCACTCATCCAGCGTGAGCGCAACTTCAAGCTGCGCCGACGAATTACCGCGACGGGCGCGAGCACGCGCGAGTTGGAACTCCCTGGGCGAATAAGTAAGGTCGCCTTCCACTTCATCCCAGAAAAGCGCGCCGTAGGTGGCGTTGAAAGCGTGGACGTGGCCTGTAAATGTTGGAGCGCCAAGCTTTCCGGTGAGCCGGCCGGTCCAGGTCGCGCGGCCGGTGATGCGAACAGGATCTGCATCGGTGCCGCGGAGAGAATTAATAAAATCATTCCACGGCAGCAGATCTTGCGCTTCGAGGCCGACATCGAGAGCTGAGTTTTCGGCGCCAAGGGTTCCGGAAACTGTGAGGCGGCTTGACGGGGTTACGATTTCACTCCCTCGAATCACCACGTCGCGCCGGTCCATGACGTAGTCGTAGTCGAAATGCGCGGACACGGGAATTTTCCCCGACGCAATTTGCCGTGGCGCGTTCGCGTCAGGAACCGTCCAGTCTGTTACACCACGTGATTCCAAATGCTTAAAGTCTTCCGTCCAGGTTGTGAGGGCATCCACGCGCATCGCGCCATCCCAATGAAATGTTTGGACAGGGAAACTGGGATTCGCCACCGCCGCAAGCACTGCCGCAAGATCAAATCCGGTTGCGTGAGATTCAACCTGAAATTGCAAACCGTGGAACACCAGATTTACGCGTCCGTGCAGCGAACCTCCGAGCGCCTGCGCCTCAAAATCCGGCACGACAAGCTGGCCTTTGGCGATCTGATATGTCCCCCGGCTTGTTATATCGGAACTGTGGAACCACTGGTACGGCAGAGAAAGATCATGCGCAGCGTAATGCCCGTTGGCCTTCCACTGGCCTGCCGCAAACTTTCCGTCGCCTGAATATTCAACGCGGCCGCCGGGAACATTGGGCTTGCGCAAAATGTCGTGGATATCAGCCAAGTCAAGCGAGCCGCGATAGCGGAACGTCACCGCCGGCAGAGCGAGTTGGTCGACGTCAATTTGAGCGTCAACGTTCGAGTGCGGCAGCTTGAGTTGCAATTGTTCCACGTGGAACGATTCGGCGGCGAAGGTGAATTTCATTGACACGTCGACTTTTGTCGGCAGATAGCGGCGCGCAGCGAATGTGAACTGTTTCCAACTGAACTGGCCCAGATACACCGGTGCTCCGTGCGCGGTTCCCCAGTCCATCGCGAAATTGAAATTGTCGCCTTCGGCTACGAGCGGGGCGCGGACGTCGTTATAGAGCAGCGTGCCGTCGTCGAGTTCCAGGTGACGAATCGCAAATTCGAATAATCGGATGCGCAATGGTTTGTTGCTTGTCTGTGGCGTACGCTGCGGCGGAAGATTCGATGTGCCATCCGCGTTGAACCGCACATGCACCTCAGGTTTCAGGACGCGCAAATTCTTCAGCGAGACTTTCTTCTGCCAGAACGAATCGACTTGAATGCTGGCGACGAGGTAATCGGTGTGAAGCAGAGGAGGCGTGCCATCTGGTTCCAAGCCATGCACCGTAAGACCTTGCAATTCAACGCGCAGAGAAAATGGCGCGAAATGAAAATGCGTAAGTTCCACGCGTCCACCGGTGATGCGTTCGATTTGGCTGATGACGGCGTTGCGCATCGGCGCGTCAAACCAGCCGATTGCTAGCGCGATGACGCCGGCGGCGACGGCGAGCACGACCACGATCGCCAGTGCGAGCAACGTCCTGACAATTCGGCGCGGCCAACGGCGCTTTGCCCTGGGCTTCGGGTCCGGTTTTTGTTTCTCGGTCATTCGTTTTCCAACTGTTTTGCCGGCTACGAGGTACCCGGCGCGGTTGATACCGCGGCGGGTACCAGCTCAACCTTCAAGCGCGAACGGCTTTCCGTTAGCCATTCAGCGGCGCGCTTTGAAATATCTTCTTGCACCAACAATTCATGAATTGATGGGCGGACGGAATCGAGCGGCGGGAGTTTTTCCCCGCGCGCCTTCAGTTGATCCGCAAATTCAGTGTTGTAATATTTTTCTTCGGCCGCCGAATCGACTTGTGCGGCCGTGCGGAATTTGTAGTCAAGATAGCGGCTGAAAAAAAGTATCCGACCCAGGATTCTTCGTACCGCAGCGGAAGAAAGGCCGGTTTCCTTCACGCGCCTCTGAAATGTGTCTTCGCCGCCGAGATTCTTCTTGAACTGGTCCAGACTGGCGGTGACATCCGCTTCCGATGGCTGCGGGAACTGCGCAGCCTGCCCTTCATGCTCGATAATCCACTGATCAATCAGCTCGTCGATCCGGGTAGAATCCGGCTCAACCTTGCCGCTTTGGAGTTGTTGGAATTGGCCGAGTTCACGAAGATCACTGAGGAGCAGAACATCTCCTTCGATTCGCGCGATGATTCGGTCGACCACTTGCGGCCCGAAGGCGGCAGAGCTTGATTGGAGGCGGGTGGGCCGCAGACCCGCCCCTACGATTGCGGAGCGCGCGGGCGACGGAATCGTGACCGAGATCATTACGAACGCTGTCAGCAGCGTCACGCGCAGCGTCGGACGTGCGGCGGTGATGATCGTACGGTGAATTTTGTTCCGACGTGGCGTGAAACCCGTCATTAAAAAACATCTCCCAAATTGAAAAAGAGCTGGAAGTGCGGCAGCCGGGTAAGCAGCGTGCCAGTTGGCGAACAGCCCAGCGTGCCGATTGTGCATGAACTAATAAATTGCGCAGGATTAATTTGATATGCAAAATCCACGCGCACCGGACCAACCGGAGTGTTGTAACGAAAGCCTAATCCGACAGTGTGCGACAAATAGGAAAGCTGACCCGAGGTCTGAGAAGTCAGCGAAGGCGCCGAGTGCACGGTGATTGTGCCCACCGAACTGAAAACATTGCCCGCATCATAAAATATCGCGCCACCGAGTTTCGTTCCGATCCGCGGAAGCCGTAACGGGAAACGCAGCTCTTGATTGAACACCAGCATCGCCTGGCCGCCGACAGGAAATCCAGTAACCGGATCGCGCGGCCCGGCCTGATTCAATCCAAACCCGCGCAGCGATGTTCCGCCGCCGGCAAAAAACCGTTCGGGTAACGGGATGTCCGCGGATAGCGTGTTACCAAGCGTTTGCTGCACGCCAAAGCGCGTTCCTCTCGCCAGAACAAGCCATTTCGTCAGAGTGTAGTAACTTGAATTCTGAAAGAAAATCCGCGCGAAACTCGCCGACGAACCGATCTGCTTCCCGGCCAGCGAAAAGTCCACGCTGTTGTAATCTCCACGCGTGGCATCCGCCGGATTGTCACGGTGCTCTCGCACCCAGGCGACGCCAAATTCCGAAACTAGATCGGGCTGGCTGAAAAGTGGAATTTCCTCGGGAGCGATCATTAGCGACGCGGCGTCCACCAGCACCTTGCGATACGTGTAGCGATAAAACAATTCGGTCGTACGGGAAACACGGTGCTCAAGCTGCACGCTGCCTTCGTAGCGAGTGGAAGTAAACGTCGTCACGTCGCGCGATTTATCCGCGAAGAAAGTCGTTTGAAAAATCAGGCTTGGCTTGGCAAAGACGTTCGGCGCCGTGTAACTCAGCAGTGCGCGGCCTTGCAGTGTGCTCGCGCGAATTTTGAAAGATAAAGTATCGCCGCGGCCCGTGAGGTTCGCTTTGGAAATTTCGAAGGTCACCAACGGAGCAAACTCGAACGAAGTTGAATCCGGCCCGGAACCACCCAGCCGTTGAACTTCAATGCCGCCTCCGTACGCAATCGTGTAGCGCTTCGCTTCTTCGACAATTACATCCACTGCTTTTTCTGGGTCGGTGCCCGAAGGATTTTGTGGCGCTAGCGTGACACGCGTGAATATTCCAAGGTTGTACAAGCGGCGCTGTGTTTCAATCACATCGCCTTCGCGCAGCGGCTCGCCTTCCTTTACTTTTACTTCGCGTGCGATCACTCCGCGCCGCGTTTTATCGTAGCCGCCGATGAACACCCCGCTGACTTTCACCTGCACGCCTTCGTCGATGTGATACGTGAGCGCGACGCGCGGATGTTCATCCGCCTTCGCACCCGGCTTTGTATCTGAACCCGCGCCAGCTGCAGGCACACTTACAAGCGTTGCCTTGAACTGCACGTCAGGAAATCCCTCGTTGTAATAGAGGGCGAGAATATTGTCGCGGTCAGAGACCACGTTGAAGTCGGAATAGGGCTCGCCAGCCGACGATGCAATTTTTGAAAGAATCGTCTGCTTGCTGATTGCCTTGCTGCCCTCGACCGATAAGGTATCCACCAGAGTTTGCGGGCCTTCTTTGATGTGGAAATGGACAAACAGATCGTCTTTCTTGCCGCGATAGTCCCGGTCGATGTCGCTCGTCACTGCTACGTCTAGAAATCCGTTGGCGCTGTAGAGATTTTTCAAAGCGGTAAGGTCTGCTTCCAGCAGACGCCGGCTGAAACGGCCCGGCGAATCGAACGCCGCTGGTTGAATATTCAATTGCGTTTGCAATTGGCTGGGGTGGAAGTATTGCTGGCCATCAAAGCTGACGCCCGCCATCCTCTGGTGCGGTCCACGATCGATCGCATAAGTGATGACCTGCTCGATAGCCGCCGCGGCCTCCTTCTTCGTTTCGTCTCCGGGCTGCGGCTCAGTCGTCTTGTAATCAATTTCCACCTCGAAATAACCCTGCCGCTCGAAATAATCACGCAAAGCTCGCTGTCCTTCTGAAAGTAAATCCGGATCAACGGCGCCTTCCGCGAAAACGGGGACGCGTTTTCTAAGTTCTCTATCGGAGATCTTCGCTCCTGTAACTTCCACACGCACGCGTGAACCAGTTACAGTTTCCAGCGTCAACGGCAGAAGATTGGTCGCCGGATCGTAATCGCCTCTGCGTAGCGTTGCGCGCGCGCCCAGGTAATCATTCTTCATTAGAAACGTACGCAGACGGTCTCCCGCATGCTGCAGCGTTTTAGAAAGTACTTGCTGCCTCGACTTTAGTTTGGCGCGAGACAGGATTTCGGCATCGGGATACGCGGTCAGATTGTGCAGCGCTATTGCGCCGATCCGCGCACGCGGCCCCGGCGTCACGCGCACAGTAAGATTCATCCTGCGCGTTGCCGGGTCAGGCGCGCGTTCCGCTACAACTTTCGCCTGATAGAACCCTTCCTGTGCGAGCGCTTCGTCTAGCCGTTTCAGCGCGTCGCTTAATTCGCTTTCACGGAACTGCGTCCCCACCGGCAGGCGTAATGCCGAGAACGCCGTGGAATCACTGGGAGGATCAACCAATCCTTCGACGCGCACTACCCCGATGAAAAAATTCCTTTGCACGACGAAATCTACGCGGAGCCCGCCGCTCACGTTCGTCACAGCGGCGCGCAGGTCGGAATAATCACCGGTCGCATACAATTTCCGCAGACTTGCTCTCACCGTCTCGGCATCGTATGCATGACCGGAAAGCAACGGCAGGTCTGGAAGATCTTTCAAGAAAACTTCGCCCGAGTCATTGACTACACGGACTTCTGCGACATTTTGCCCTTCGAATTGACTGACCTGCTGCGCGTTTGCCACTGTGAGAGCCTGTGAACCGGCAGGATCCGTCTTCGGGGTTTGCGCCCGCGCGTGGCCATTCATGAAAAGAATGATTGCCGCCACGATGGCCAGAGAAGGTTTCGTCAGGATTCGCCTAAGGGTCATGAGAAAAAGTAGATTAAAGATTAGCACAGGCCTTTCGCGGGTTTGGTATCGCTCGGCAAATGCGTTCGTATTAGAAATATCTCTCCGAGAGGGCCGGGCCGTACGCAGTCCTGGCGGAGCCTCTCTTGTATAGATGCAGGATTCGCTGGCTTCGCGCCGTTCGTTCCTAAACCGAATCGGCGCTATCATGCCCTCTGGATCTTTGCGCGACGTTTCTGGCGCGGGTGACGACACGATTGCAACCACCTATGGAATTGCCACTCGACGAACGCTATTCCCGACAGATACTTTTCGCCGGAATCGGTGAAGCCGGCCAGCGCCGCTTGCTGGCGTCCCGCGTCGTAATGGTTGGATGCGGCGCGCTAGGCACTTTCCTCGCAAATCTTTTGGTGCGCGCGGGTGTCGGCTCAGTCCGAATCATTGACCGCGATTTCGTGGAGGGTTCCAATCTTCAGCGCCAGACTTTATTCGATGAGTCCGATGCGCGTGAATCGCTTCCGAAAGCGATTGCCGCAGAGCGGCGTCTGCGTGCTATCAATAGCGCCGTCGCGGTAGACGGCGTCGTCGCCGACCTCGGCCCCAGAAACGCTGAAGAGTTGCTTTCCGGTCACGATTTAATTCTCGACGGTACGGACAACTTTGAAACACGTCACCTGCTGAATGACACAGCTGTGAAACTCAGCGTCCCGTGGATTTACGCCGCGGCCGTCGGAAGCTACGGCGTCACGATGACGATTCGGCCCGGAGTTACGGCATGTCTCGCATGCTTGCTGAGGCCGAAAAGCGGAACAGACGGGGCTGAGGTAACGGCCGAGCCGCAAACTGAAGATACTTGCGACACCGTCGGTGTGCTCGCTTCCGCGGCCGGAGTCATCGCATCGATTGAGGCCGCTGAAGCCATTAAGTTGCTCGTCGAAGAAAAGGACCGCACGCAATCCATTGAGACTCGTCTCGTCTCGTTCGATGTTTGGACTGGACAGTATCACTCTGTTCGAGTTGCGCGGGATCCCGAATGCGGCGTCTGCATTCACCACAAGTTCCGGTATCTGGAAGGGACGGCCCAACCGCACGTCACCATGTGCGGACGCGATTCCGTGCAAATTCACGAGCGCAATCGCAATCTCGATCTTGCGCTAACCGCGCAACGCCTTTCCGCAGTGGCGTCTGACGTACGCCAAAATGATTTTCTATTGCGCTTCCGAGTGGCGCCTCATGAAATCACGGTGTTCGCGGACGGCCGGGCCATCATTAAGGGGACGCGTGACGCTGCGATCGCGCGCTCGCTTTATGCGCGCTATCTCGGCTCATGAAGAAACAATTTGATTTGTGGAATCTCAGACTGGACGCGAAGCAATTCTTCCCGGAGGCATTCGCAGGGCAGCGCGATCCAAACTCTCTCGAAGATTCATAAGCGTAAGGAATGTGCTCAGCACGCGCGCTTTCAGTTCGTCGGCCAGGTGCATTCCGCTGGTGGAAACGCGCGCCAGTAATTCACCTTGATCGCTGATGAAGTGAATAATTTCCGCGCTGCGTTCCGCCGTCGAATTGCCGGAAACAGTTTCGCGCCTCAGCTCCGCGCATTTCTGCTCGAGCTTCAACGTGAAATGCAATAGACAATGTTCCTCGGATTCGATTTGCGAGGGCACGGGCATCTTACAACCGGTCATCCGGCAGGTTTTAATCAATTGAGGGGCACCACCCCAGAGGAACAATTCTTCCACTGGAGCTAGCCGAAATCCAGTCCCATACAGTGCTATTTCTCAAAACGCCAACCGTCCCTGCGGACAGGTGTTATTTCGCGCCGGCAACATAGACGTGATCCGGAGCAATCAGCTCCACGTCTCCGGCTTCGACCGTAACCTGCAGACGCGCGAAACGCGCTTTTTCGGAGGGAGTGGCCAGAAACGTCAATATGTACTGCTGTCCGAGAAGTTTTCGCACGTCCTCCAGAAACGGATGGAAGGAAATCGGCGTTTGAAATCCTTGAAAAAACGCGTCTCCTCCAGTTTCCGAGGCCAGTCGCGCGAGCGAGCCTTGGCCATTGTTCACCAGGAATTGATTCTGCACAGCCCGACCGGATCCATTTGCGTAGATCGCATACACGACGACGACGGCACGTTCGGCTGCGTCAATCGCTCGTTGTAGCACCATACTCTGGCCCGGTTCCGAATCACTCACTCCATTTGTTACATCGATTCCATCGCTAACAAAAATCACAACTTTTCGGTTTTGCGTCGCCGGCCATTTCTTGACTAACTCGGTAAATGAATCGTAAACACCGTTCGCCGTTCCCGGGAAAGCGTTTGGAATCCTGATTCCCTTCGCCGCTTTTTCATGATCTGTCGTGAATTCCTGCTCGAACCGGACGGAACCGAAACTGGCGTAGGCAACAGCGACACGCGCGTCGGGGGAAAGTGTGCCTAGAAATTCGCCGATATCTTTCAGTTGTACGGTAGCCTTCTGGGAAACTGAGTCGTCGATGAGTACCGCGAGATCCAGCCCCACCTTCCCGGCACTGACGGGCTCCCAGGAAAGAATCTTACTGACTTTGCCATCCTGTTTAACAACGACGGCGTTTGCGGGAACCGCGGGTGGCTGTGTCTGGTCCTTGCCGGTCGCCGTCACTGTGACGGTAACTGGGACGCCTTCGCTCGATTGCGATGCGCGCTGGGCGAATACGGCCGGTGTGCATAATCCAAAGGCTGCCACGAAAATGAGGAACTTCCGAAAAACTCGCATGTGAGTCTCCTTGCAAACAGGCAGCATGGCTACCCATTTACTTAGATGCTCAAATCGAGTTTGCCGTCTAGTGAGGGCTCGACCGATTCTAAGCGCGAGCGAGCCAAGCCCTCCGGCTGCAACCGTCATCAGTCCGCGGGATTAGCGCGGCAATTATCTCTCAGCGTTCGTTATTGTTTACTGGCAACAGCGCCGGGTGACATCTCCGCGGAACTCCGCTGGAAAAAACTGCAGCAAGAATCGGAATACGCGATCGGCAAAGGAATTTCGTTGTGGAGTCATGACAGTTTTCTCCCACTCAAATGCAAATTCAAATTGGTTCGGCTTTCGCCAACAAATTCTTCGATCGCGCCAGCGCCAGCATGTCTCGCAATCGTTCCGCTTCCGCGCACGCTACCCGCCGGCCAAATTCTGTCAGGTGGTAGTATCGCCGCCGTTCATCATCCAGTTCCGGAGCCGGACGCTCCTCTTTTTCAACAACCATCCCTTCGCTATCAAGCCTGCGCAGAATTCCGTACAGCGTTCCCGCACTCAGCGAGACAGCGCCATCGGTCAGCCGCGTCACTTCCTTCATGATCGCCTATCCATGTTTGTCTCCGTCCGCCAATGCCAACAGCACGTGAAACATTGCCGGGGTTAGTGGTAATAGTGGTTCGGGGTTTCGTAGGTTAGTCATTTTGGTTCCTTCACGAAAGACGCAGCAGAATCTATATCGTTACATACTATATCGTGTGACGACATAATATCACACACCACGGGGCGCTGCAAACCAAGGGCTGGGCGTTCGCTCACATCAACTTAACTTCAAATGCTGGAATGACTTACGGGACTTCGCGCGACGAATTGTCGGACTCGACGTCAAGCTCGCCAGAAACATGTTATTGTTAAATTTCGATACCCCGTCTCCTGTTTCTCGTATGTATTCCAAATAAAGGACTTAGCGCTATGTGCCGCGTATGTATTGCAAATAAAGGAGTTACGGATACCACCTTATAAGTAAGGGGCGCGAGGTTGAGGTCCGACGATCTATGTTTACTGGGTCTAACGGCGGTGCAGACAGAAGGGCTCATGCGACTAAAACCTTGTACCCACATGGAGGAAGTTGCAGATGCACGCAAACCAGATGAATGCGGCGCATCCCAGAAGGGTGATCGTGTCGCCGAATTTGCTTAGCACCCAGCGATTTGGCGTGCGCCAGGAACGAACTGCATTCACTAAGACGACTATTGTGGCGATGGCGCCGATCCATCCGGCAATCTGGAGTAGTGTAAGGAAAGTGTCCAGGCTACGGTCGGTACGCATCGGAGTTCCGGCATTGAAATACTGCGTCCATCCGAATGCGACGGCCAAATCAAACGCGCAAACCACACGCGTCCACCTTTGCCAGCGGCGGTCCGCGATGCTTGCTTCCAACTTCCTGTCATAGTGCCAACGGATCAGCGCGCCGACCGGCCAAAATACGACCGTCAATCCCAAAATTACTAATGCGAAGTTTCGCAAAAATGTCACGAAGGCCGTGCTTTCGGTATATGGGACCTGCTGAAATCCGGACGCCGCACCGGAAGTAAAAATGTCGTAGCGTCCATCGGTCTGTTTTACAAATCCCAATTTCGCGTCGCCATCTTCGGCGCGATATACAAGCGGGCCGATTTCCCGGTAACGTCTGGGCTGGCCATTTGGTCCGCGGATTTGGCTCGCTACAATCGTGGCATCCGGTTGCGCTACAAATTGCACCTCATTCAGAATCGCGCCCATCTTCAGAAAATTCGTTTCGCCTCGCCGGCTGGTAATGTAGTTGCCACTCACTAATCTTGCGTCATTCGACGCGCTCGAAATTGCGGGCGGAAGCGGCGGTGTCGGCGGGAAATAACGGTCCAGAAATTTCTTGAAGACGATTCCGCGTATATCCACATCTCCGCGTCCAGCGCTATTCAATGAAATGAACAAGCCGACGTTTGCGTCTAGAATCAAATGCAGGTGGCTGTGAAAATATCGAGTGTCGCCACCGTGTCCGATGATTGTGTGGCCATTTTGATTTTCCTGAAAAAACGCGAGCGCCATTCCATTTAAATCCGCCACGGGACCGAACGCGCGAGAATGCATCAGCATTGCGGTTTCCGGTTTCAGGATTTGCGCATCGCCGTAACGCCCATCCTGTAGGTGAGCAATCATGAATTTTGCAATATCCCCTGCTGAAGTGGACATACTTCCAGCGGGCGCGCTGTTCACGAATTCAAATTCCTTCGGTCCACCCGAAGCCAACGCGTAGCCGGTGGACATCAACGGATTCAAGTCCGCCGGCAGCGGCTGCACGAACGTCGAATGGATAATCCCCAGTGGTTTGTAAATATGATTTGCAACGTAGTCCTCGAATTTTTCACCCGAAACACGCTGCACGATGTAGCCGGCAACAGTCATCGCATAATTAGAATATGCAGGCATCGTTCCGGGCGCGAAGACGCGGGCTGGAAGATGATTCGGCAATACTTTCTGAATCGGCTCCAGATCCGCCGCGGTTGGCACAAATAGATCTTTGCCCCATTCCTCGAATCCCGTCGTGTGCGTCATGATCCGTCGCAGCGTTACGGGCTGGGCGTATGTCGCTGCAATCTTGAAATCCAAATAGTCGTTCACGTCGCGATCTAAATCTAACTTTCCCTGCTCTACCAACTGCATGACAGCCGTGCACGTAAATAATTTTGAGATGGAGCCTGGACGGAAAAGCGTGTCGTCAACCGAAACAGGCTTCTTGCTCTTCACGTCCGAGTAGCCGTATCCGTGCGAATACAAAACTTTGCCGTCCTTCACGATCATCACGACTGCGCCGGCGACGTCATTGTGTTCCAAGAGCGCCGGCAGCAATCCATCCAGGAAAACTTGCGCGTCCGCTTCGGTCAATTGATTGGCTACAGTAGCGGGGGCGCTGTTCGCGGCGGGTGAAGACAATTGCGTCGCCGGAGGGGCGGGTTTTTGCGCGCCAAGCGGCGCGATGGCGACAAACAGAATCACAGACGCCAAGAAAATCTTCTTCATGAGAACCGTCCTTAAACAGAATTGCCGATCAAAGTTGCTGAACGCGGTTGCTGAACGCGGGCCGGTGATTCAATTACCGCTGCATGTGAAACGTCTTCGGATCGCCATCGCCCACGCGAACACCTGACAGGGGCGCGCCAAGTCCCGAGCCGTCCATTGTCATCGCCGTTGCGCGCCCATCCTTTATCACAAATGAGACACGCCCGCGCGGCGAAGTCCGCATCACGAAACTTCCGTCTTCTTGTTTGAACAATCGCTCCGGCACTCCACCCAACGCTTCGATCATCAGTCGGCCGTTTTCATCGAACACACGATATGTCCTGCGGTATTGCGCAAACGAATCATGCAATTGCGGAGTGAGTCTTTCCAATTTCAAAACGTAAGTCCCTGCAACTTGCGCTCGCTCTGCCGGTGACATTGGATTGTCCGGTAGAACTCTCTCCGGGGAATTACCACCGCCAGCCGGAGGCAAATCCGGCAACCCCAGCACAGCACGCGCAAGCGTTCGCGTGATTGCGTAAGCGTTTTGCCCTTCCGTATTTGTCAGCACGACAATCGTCAGCCCGTCCGCGGGAAAATCGTAAAGACTTCCGCTGTAACCCATCAGCGAGCCGTGTTGGCCAATCCGTTTGTGATCTTCTTCCTGATTGAGCGAGAGCGCGAATCCATAATGCGCGTTCGGATCCGTTGGACTCATCTGTAACGCGACGCCTTCCGGCGTCGTCATCTGCTTAAATGTTTCGGGGCGCACCAGTTTCTTTTCTTGAATGGCCCGCCACAATTGCAGCAAGTCGCCCACCGTGCTGCAAAATCGCAAGTCGGAGTTGTAGGCCATATCATCTTCATTCGCCGGTTCGTATCCCGCGCCGAATCGGCGATATGCATGCGAGAGTCCGCGCACCACAGAGAAGTCATCGCAATATGTGGTGGACTTCACTCCGGCTGGCGTAAAAATATTCTGCTGGACGTAATCGGGAAAGCTTTCACCGGTCACGCGCTCGACGACCGTCACTAATAGTGAAAAACCGGAAATCGACCAATCCCATTTCTTGCCCGGCTCATTCACCCAATCCTTGTCGGCATAAAGCGCCATCACTTCGTCCAGCGCTTTCGGCTCGCGACTCGTGGCTTCAATCGGATCGCCCAGATAGTGGTAGTCCACGATTCCCGAAGTGTGATTCAGCAATTGGCGGATGCTCACGCGATGCCCTTGCATTGGGAATTCCGGGATGTATTTCGATATGTCGTCATCGAGCGACAATTTTCCGCGCTCGACAAGCTGCATCACGGCGATTCCGGTGAACGGCAGCATGGGACCTACGATGTGATAGACCGTCTCGTCCTTGGCCGCTGTTTCCAGCCCCAAATCAGCAAATCCGTATCCCGCGTGCAGCAGAATCTTGCCGCCCTGCGCCACTGGAACTGACGCACCTACGACGTGTTGTTCGGCGATCAAGCGCTTCGCAAGCGCGTCCAATTCCGCCGCGGAATTCTTGGCGACAGGCGCCGATTGTCCGAACGCAACTCCGCTCGCGCAAGTAACAAAACACAACGCGAGCATTGCCATCCCTTTCAGATTTGGGCTTCGCATAGGCCGCGAGTGTAATCCGGCTCTCCCGTCAATGGAAGCTGGTATCCATTCCCGCTTAAGCCTCCGTTAACATTGAGCGGGTGTACACTACATCCCACCGGAAACCAAATATCCGGATTATTGGAGGAAGAATTTAATGCGACGATATTCCGTAGTATTCGTGGTAGCACTCGCGATGCTGGCGTCAATCGCCATCGCGCAGGCACCGACATCAGGTCCATATTCAATTATCAAGACGGCAAAGGTTGGCGGCGCAGGCGGATTTGATTACGTCTATGCCGATTCCGACGGACGCCGCTTGTACATTCCGCGCACCGGGCAGAACCCCGCAAACGCTCCAGCCGGCGCCCCTGCTGGCCCCACTCCGCGCATCTCTGTCTACAATCTCGATACGCTCGAGCCAGTCGGCGAAATTTCGCCTTACAACGCACGCGGCGCCGCCGTTGATCCAAAATCAGGTCACGGATTCGCCAGCAGCAAACCCGTCGTAATGTGGGATACGAAAACTCTTGCCGTCATCAAGACCATTGACGTGCAGGGCGGACCCGACGGCATCATGTTCGACCCATTCAACGCGCGCGTTTGGGTTTTCAGTCACAGTCAGCCGAACGCAACCATCATCAACGCTGCCGACGGTTCCGTTGTCGGCACGCTCGACCTGGGCGGACAGCCCGAGCAGGCCGCCACCGACGGCAAGGGACATATATATGTTGACCTGGAAGACAAAGACCAGGTTGCCGCGGTGGATGCGAAGACTTTGACTGTCACCGCGCACTGGGATATCTCGTCAAAGGGCAAAGGTCCCGGCGGCCTAGGGTTCGACGCGAAAAATCACGTCCTCTTCGCGTCCTGCCACGAACCGGCGGTGATGGTGATTCTGAGTTCTGACGACGGAAAAATAATTGACGCTTTGCCAATTGGGGCTGGCACCGACGGCGCCACATTCAATCCCGCGACGATGGAAGCGTTTAGCTCGAATGGCGATGGCACGCTCACCGTCATCAAGGAAAATAGTCCGACGAGTTTCGTCGTCGAACAGAACTTGCCGACGATGACGCGCGCCAAAACTCTCACGCTCGATAGCAAGACGAATCACATCCTGCTGATCGCCGCTGAGTATGCTCCGCCTCCTGCGCCCCCAGCGGGTGCTCCGCCACCAACGCCGGGACGCGGTGGACGTGGCGTTATGGTGCCCGACTCGTTCACGATTCTCGCTGTCGGAAAGAAATAGAACTTCGTTCAACGAATCAGTACAGCACAAATAGACTAAGCGGCCCCGGCGCAATCTCTTTTTAGCTGGGGCCGCAGTTTTTTGTTACCATCGCGCGTCTCCTGTTTCTGAAATTAAGATGGAATTCCTGCGTCAAGCGAAGAGCGTCAACAGACGAATGCGACGCATGGGCGCTCGCTTCTCTCATTCATTCTTTCTCTGCGTGACCACAACATTCCTTCTGTGCGGCTGCGGAAAAGGAAATCACGCAAACTCCCATACTTCGCCGCCCGGCGTAAACGTTCCCGGCGTGCGGCGCGCAATGTCCGACATTCATCCGCAGGCGACTTTTTCGGTGGAGGGCAGACCCGACTGGATGGTTGTGACCGAATACGCGGTGTGGGTGACCAGTTCAAACGTGAACCATGTTGTGCGTTTGGATCCGTCCACGAATCGTCCCGATACCATCGTTACCGTCGCCGAGCCTTGCTCGGGTTTAGCGTCTGGATTCGGCAGCATCTGGGTTCCGAGTTGCGGCGCGCACAATTTAGTCCGCTTCGATTCGCTTACCGGAAAAATTCAGGCGGAGATTCCCGCGAGTCCGGCTGATTCCGAAGGCGGAATTGCCGTCGGAGCCGGTAGCGTCTGGATGGCTACCGACAAGAAAGGCGTTCTCGCGCGAATTGATCCACAAACGAATCAAATCGTTGCGACGATTGCGATACCTTCCGGTTCCTATGCGCCGGCATTCGCCGACGGCGCGCTCTGGATTACTTCCACCGAGCACAATTTACTGACGCGTGTGGACACGCAATCGAACCAGGTTGTTGTTTCAATTCCCGTAGGGCCAAAGCCGCGCTTTCTTACTGTGGGGGCAGGCTCCGTGTGGACACTCAATCAAGGAGACGGCACGATCTCCCGCGTCGATACGAAGATGAACAAACTGGTCGCGAACATCGCCGTTGGCATTCCCGGAGCCGGTGGAGAAATCGCCTTCGGAAAGGATTCCGTATGGGCCACCGTGATCCAAATTCCAATTTCGAGGATTGATCCACAGACCAATTCGGTAGCTCAACAGTGGTTCGGAAAAGGTGGTGACAGTATTCGGGTAGGTCACGGATCGATCTGGCTCACCGATTTAATGCACAGCACTGTGTGGAGACTGGATCCTGATCAGGCCAATCGAAAAGTACCTCTTTGGGCTTTCGCTGCAATCATTTGCTTTGTTTTTGTTGTCTTCGCTCTCCTTCTCTTCCGGCGGCGGTATCGGCGTGACCGCTAACATTGTGATTCTGAAAATCAAATGCGTCCTTATGATCCAGCCCTTTCCACTTCTTCTTTAGACCGATAAATTTGAACCACGGGTTCTGGCGTAATTCGCGATTTAAAGTCAGAATTTTTAATTGTCTCGGTCTCGCCGACCTCTAGAGAGTCTTTTCCATCGAACTCATAACGGCCAAGCTCGCCTTCAAACGCGCTCATGTGGTGATAAAACACTATGTCGTTGCGCCCGTGGTGCATTGTCTTTAGAAACTGAAATGCTCCGTGATTCAGGAAAATATTCGTAACATATTTGTAGGATTTTCCGTCTATTTTCTGAAATACATAGAAAGAACAACCCGCGTTTCCACACTCCGAGGCCACCGCGACGAAAAACAGATCATTCATCGCGGAGCAGTGGCTACAATCGAATTGAGCAATTCCCTGATCTGGCGAATCCGTGTGAGATAAGACCAAGCGTTGCGGGTTATCCGTTATCTCGCCGGCTTTCACCAGTGTTTGGGCAGGCGTGCCTCGAAACAGTAAAAGCAGCAGAATCGCGGCCACAAGATTCATTAACTTATCCTCCGTCTCGATTTCATTTTACCTAATACGCGAATTCTGAGGGAGTCCGAATGTACAACGCAAGGATGTCCTCAAAATGGTAGCCGGGAGTATGTTCAGCAGAAGCGCCCCCGGTTGGAATCTCTTCTCCGCCGGGGACGTAATTTTTTGGTACCATCGCCAGCCTATTAAGAATGAAAACCGTTTCTCAACGAATGGAATTCGGCAAAAGCCGTCGCCGCGCCGTTAGCCGCGGCGCGCAGGGTGAACTCCGCACGAAGCACCGCAATTTTGATCCGATTCAGGTGCTGCTCTCGTCAACCGAGGGGCGCCGGAAAGATTTGCTCCCCATCAAGTATTTGCGAATGTCGCATTCGCCATTCGCTTTCTTTCGCGGAGCCGTTTCCGTAATGGCGGCCGACTTGGCGCGCCTGCCGTATTCCGGCCTTCACGTACAGTTATGCGGAGATGCGCACGTTCAAAACATGGGCTCCTTCGCTTCGCCCGCCGGAAACTTGATTTTCGATCTGAATGATTTCGACGAAACGATTCGCGGCCCGTGGGAATGGGACGTCAAACGCATGGCCACGAGCATCATCCTCGCGGGCCGTGAAGCCGGACAGAAGCGCGCCGTTTGTCGCACTGCCGCGGAAATTTTTGCGGATACGTATTGCCGCTCAATGGACAAATTCTCGCACCAGCCCGTTCTGCAGGTCGCACGGCACTTCATTCAGCGCGAAAAAAATAACAGCACGATTCAGGCCGTAATGTCCGAATCCAAGCGCGTGAAACCGCTGGCCCTGTTGAAAAAATACACGTACGTGGACGGACGAGGTCAGCGCCGTTGCCGTCATCGTCCCCCAAATTTATGGCGCGTCACGGGCCGCGAAGCCCAGAAGGTCTTGTCTTCCCTTAAGCTGTACCGCGAAAGGCTGGCTCCTGAAAGGAGGCACCTCTTCGACCTTTTTCGTCCTATCGGCGTCGGATTCAAAGTCGTCGGCGTCGGTAGCGTGGGATTACGCGATTATGTCGTGCTGCTCGAGGGCAACGGTCCGAACGATCCGCTGTTTCTACAGATCAAACAGGAAGTGAAGTCCGCTTATGCTTCGTACGTTTCCGACACGCGATACAAACATGAAGGCCGGCGCGTGGCCGAAGGACAACGAGCGATCCAGCCGCTTTCCGATCCCTTGCTGGGTTGGACGGAATTTGGCGGCCACGAATATCTGGTGCGCCAGCTCAATGACCGCAAGGGCAGCATCAACCTGGAAATGCTGGAAGGAAACGGATTGGCGAGTCTGGCCACGGTCGCCGGCGAATTGCTGGCACGCGGACACGCTCGCACCGGCGACATGTGCGCGATTCACGGCTACTGCGGGAGCGGACCAAGAATCGTAAAAGCCTTCACTGATTTTGCCTCGGCTTATGCCGACCAAACCGAAATTGACTACGCCGAGTTCATGACCGCCGTCAAACGTAAGAAAATCAAATTAGCCCAACAAACTGCGCGCTAGCTGCGAACTGTGTCTCGGAATCGGCCTTTCACTTGATCGTGACATGGCCATGGTGCAATAGAATCAGCGCGTCCGCTCGAGCAGGGCGTCAACTTCGGCGCGAGATGGCATAGAAGGTGCGGTGCCGGGACGCGTGACGGAAATTCCGGCAACGGCGCAACCGAATCGAGTTGCGGCGACGACGTCCTTGCCTTCAGAGAGCGCAATCGCAAATCCGCCGTTGAACGCGTCGCCGGCGCCGGTAGTTTCCACTACACGACCGGCGTCCACAGCTGGGACGTGCGCTTTGAGACTCAGAGTTTTCACGAGAGCCCCTTGCGCGCCAAGTGTGATTACGACGTTGCGCGCGCCCTTCGCCAACAGATTGTCGGCAGCGCGTTCCGCGTCCACGATGTTTGCGACCGGAATACCGGTGAGCGTCGCCGCCTCGGATTCGTTCGGAGTTACATAGTCGCAATGCACGAAAATGCTTTGCGGCAGAGCTAATCCCGGCGCGGGATTTAGAATCGTGGTTACGCCGAGTTGGTGAGCGATTCGCAAACCATATTCGACAGTAGGAATCTGCAACTCAAGTTGCGTGAGAAAAACCGAAGATTCTGAAATTCGCGAGCGTGCCTGATCGATTTCCGCGGGCGTTACATGAAAACAAGCGCCGGGGAATACGATGATGGCATTTTCACCTGTCTTTTCATCCAAAATGATTGTAGCGCCGCCGGTGGCGTGCTCCAGAGATTCAAAAACGAATCGCGTATCAATTCCTTCTTGTGCGTACGTTTTCCGCGCCAAATCTCCAAAGGGATCGCGGCCCAATTTGCTGATGAAACTTACTTTGCCGCCCAATCGCGCGGCAGCTACGGCTTGATTGGATCCTTTGCCGCCTGGCCCAAGTTGGAAATCGGAACCGAGAACCGTTTCGCCCCACGCAGGAATCTTATGCGTGCGAAAAGCCAGGTCGGCGACGAAACTTCCGAGGACGGTGATCCATTTTTCGGCCATACGGATATCTCCGAAATGTTTCGCGCGGTCAGGAAACCTGATACGCGTGCGCGATCAAAGCGAGCGCCAACAAATAACAGACGAACATACCGACCAGGTATTTCTTCGCGCGAGGGCTTGCGCCGCGGAATTCATGCCACACGAAAACTCCCCAGAGCGCGGCGATCATCGGCGATGCCTGTCCGATGGCGTAAGAGATCGGCACGCCAACTAAACTGGCGGCAACTAGATTGAAAACTGTGCCGACGCCCCAGACTGCGCCTCCTAATAATCCAAGCGCGTGATACGAACCCGAAGCGCTCCAGTACCCAGAAAAACCCACAGGCTCTCCGATGAGCGGTTTCTTCATCAGATAAACATTGAAGAAGAAACAGCAGACGAGCGCGCCGAACGTAAACAAAACAGAAACGGTGTATGGCGTCAAAGGCTGCGCGGCAGTCATTGATTTCGTGACGAACGGCGCCCAGACGCCCATCAGCAAGCCCGAGATGATGCAAACGATTACGCCTTTTCGCGGGGTCTTCTTATTTCCAGATGGAAGCGCGCCATACGCTTTGCCAATCAGAATGACGGCGAGAAGCGCCATTCCAACTCCGAGTCCCAAAAAGAGCGAGCTGCCCTTAGGCTGAATCAGATAACTCAAGACGACGCCTTCGACGAGTGCGATGCCAATCGATATCGGAAAAGCGACCGCGAGACCTACTATTTCAATTCCGGCAATCAACAACACGTTGGCAATATTGAAAATGAATCCACCGATTGCGGCTTCCAATAAATTGATCGACGCTGCGGAACGAAGGTTCTCAAGGAAGGTCATGCTGTAAGCGCCCATCGAGCCCATCGTGAAAGCGAGCACCAGCGAAATCAGAAAAATTCCCGCAGCGTAATCCCAATAATAAATTTCGAAGCGGTAATTTTTCGTGACCTTGAAAGTATTGGCGAACGATCCCCAGCAAATGGTGCTGAACACCGTCATCAGAAGTGCGGTGACGAACGTCGTGGGCGCAAACATTGTCGCTTACCTCCAGACCGGCAGAGAGCGCAGCTTCTTTTACTACTTCCGCGCGAATTCGTCGAGTGCTGACGAGACGCGGTCGAGGCCCGCGCGAAGCATTTCTGTTTCACCGCCGATGCCGAGCCGGAAGTGGTCCGGCATTTCAAAAAAACGCCCGGGAACAACTTCGGTTTCGTATTTCTCGCGAAGGAGTTGAATGAAGCTCTCGGCATTGCCTTTGGTGAGCCGCGGAAAAACAACCGTGCCGGCGGGCGGACGAAAGAGTTCCAGGTCGGCGCGGGAATTCAGAAACTGGTCGAGCAGCGCGCGATTTGTATGAAGAAGATTTCGCGCGCGCTTCGCGATTCCGGCGAGATTATCGAGCGCGATGACAGACATGAGCTCAGCGGAGTGCGGTGGAATATTCCCAAACAGATCATTAATGTGCCAGATGCGCTCGGCGAGTTCGGGCGCGGCCAGAATCCACCCGCAGCGCAGGCCGCTGAGTCCATAAACTTTCGTGAGACTGCTGGTAATTACAAATGTTTCGCCCAAATGAAATGCCGATGGAACGGGATTATCGAAAAACATCTCCAGATAGACTTCATCTACCATCACCCGTGCGCTGTTGCGCTCCGCAATTTCTCCAACGGCGCGCAAGGTATCCGAGGAAACAAATGCCCCCGACGGATTGTGCATATTGGTGAGAACAATCAGGCGCGTTTTCGGAGTGATGGCGCGTTCAACTTCAGACAGATCGACTGCAAATCCATTCTCGAAGCGGCGGTGGAATCGGACGACGTTTGCGCCTGCAAGTTTCGCCGCCTCAAACATCGGCTCGTAAGCGGGGTGCTCAACCAAAACGTCATCACCAGGTTCGAGCGTTCCCGCATAAGCCAGATAATTTGCCATTGAAGTGCCGATCGCGGCGACAATGCATTCTCTTGATACGCCAGAGTGGCGCGCCAATTCTTCCTGCAACGGCGCGTAGCCATAGCCGGGAGTTTGTCCGCTGATTTCCAAATCACCGAGTCGCACGGGAAGTTGCGCGAGCGGATAATTCATCACGCCGCTGGTGGCCAGATTATATTTCGCATGAGGCTGCGTCTTCACCCAAACAAGATACGGCGACTGCGCGTGCGTGTGCCGATAGGTCATTTCTTGTGTCACTGCCTGCGCCCTTTCCAGCCCCAAAGAAAATATATCGGCAATCCGGCAAGCGCAAGGCCGAGGCCAATAAGGGAATCCTTGGGATAATGATAAAAAGTTGCCGCCACTACAATCCAACAGCATGCGATGTAAGCAGCGGTGGTGAATGGATGACCGGGAATGTGGTACACGTTGCGCGCATCAAGCGACGGAGGCTGACGGGCTTCGCGCCATCGGAAAACAAAAATACATAATCCCGACAAGCCGAAGAAAATCAGGTCCATCGAACTGACGAAATTCAGTATTTGTTCGTAGCGCCCGGAAAGCGCGATAACGATGGCCCAAACGCCTTGCAATGCTATCGCTATGACGGGCACGCGCGTACGCGGACTGAGCCAAGCGACGCTGCGGAAAAACACTCCGTCCTCCGCCATTGCGAAATAAACGCGCGGCGCGGTGAGAATGGACTGGCTGAGAAATCCGAGCGCGGAAATAGCGATGCCCGCCGCAATCCATGTCGCACCGCGCTGTCCGAGCGCCATACGCATGACCGCCGAAGCAGGGGTGGTCGTACTGGCGAGTCCGGCCGCGCCAAGCGCGCGCACACAAATATAATTCACGCTCACATAAAGCGCGATGACGCCCGCGACGCCGAGCATCAATCCGCGCGGCAAATTCTTTCGCGGCTCCCGCACTTCTCCGGCGATGAAATTGGCGGTCTGGTAGCCACCGTAGGAAAACGTCACAGGCACCATCGCCGCGCCAAATGCAATGATCAACTGAAATCCCAGCGGGCGATCGAGCACTGGAGTCCATAGCGTGTGAGACTCGGCTGCCGGAGATTTCAGAAATATCGCTCCGCATACTACCAGCGCCGCAATGATCACAATTTTCATGACCATCAGAGAGCTTTGCACGGTGCTGCCCGCGCGAACGCCGAAGCAGTTGACTAGCGTGAGAATTCCCAGTGCGAGGGCGGCCAGCGCGCCACTGGGGATGGGGATGTGCGTCAGCTCAACGAAATATTTTCCGAACGTGATGGCCACCGCGGCCATGCCGCCGGTTTGGATCACCAGTAGAAGCACCCAGCCATAAAGAAACGCAACTCCCGGATGATACGCTTCGCGCATATACGCATACTGCCCACCGACGGCGGGCATCCGCGACGCAAGTTCGGCATAAACGAACGCGCCCGCCATGGCGATGAGCCCGCCAAAAATCCATGCTGCAAGAATCAATGTGGGCGTATGGACCTGTTGAGCAACGACGTAGGGATTAATGAAAATTCCGGCGCCGACGATGCCGCCCATGACGATCATCGTGGCGTCAAAAAGTCCCAGGCGGCGGGCTAAGCCTCGCGCTGAGGAATCTGGCAACGCGCCGGCCGATTGTGTCTTATTTGTGGCTGGCAAGTTGATGAGTGACTCCGCGCACCGACGAGTAAATTCTAAAGTTTACTTCGCGCGAACCGTACTCTACCATTTCCATTGCGTAGAACGCGCAGACATCGTGCGGAGAATCTTTCTGCGGAAATGAGCATCACAAGAGTGTGCGCGCGAAGTGATGAATCGCAGAATGGAACGCGACCGGCGAAAGGACTCGCAGGTAAATCGAAATGAAGATCAATTGGCAATTGACGGCGTCTCTAATTGTTGGCGGCGCGTTATTTTTGCTTCAAGTCCGGAGCGCTCAGGTGCACGCAAATGCGGCGTCAGCGCAAACCTCACCAAACTTGCCGTTTACCGATTATCGAGCGCAAGCTCCCGGAGTGACGCATCACATTACGGTTGCGGACTTGCCGCAGCCGTACGCCACGAGTTCGGCAGTCAATGATCCTCGCCTAATCTCGCGGCCAAAAGACGCGTGGCCGCAGGCGCCGGAAGGTTTCAAGGTAGAGCTTTACGCAGATGGACTTAATTTGCCCCGGCTGCTGCGCACTGCGCCGAACGGAGATTTTTTCGTGGCCGAAAGTGATCTCGGCCAAGTGAAAGTGTTTCGGGGAGTGGGGACTGACGCCAAAGCGCAGCAGATGCAAGTGTTTGCTACCGGACTGGTTCAGCCGTTCGGCATCGCCTTTTATCCGCCGGGGCCCGATCCGCAATGGGTATATGTGGCCAATACAGATTCGGTAGTGCGCTTTCCCTATCACAACGGCGACCTGAAAGCCACCGGCCCGCAGCAAGTGATCGTGCCGGATATTCCGGGCGGCGGACGTCTGCACGGCGGCGGGCATTGGACGCGCGATATTGCTTTCACGCTGGACGGAAAGAAAATGTTTGTTTCCGTGGGCTCGCATTCCAATGTGGATGATGCCGACACCCATCCGGAAGAATTTCATCGCGCGGACATTTTGGAATTTAATCCCGATGGTTCTGCGCTGCGAATTTACGCGTCCGGTATTCGCAATGCAGTGGGCATCGCCGTGAATCCGCAAACCAGCGAGCTTTGGGCTTCGGTAAACGAGCGCGACGAGTTGGGCGATAATTTAGTTCCTGACTACATCACGCACGTGAAGGACGGCGGATTCTACGGCTGGCCATGGTGGTATATGGGTCCGCATCAGGATCCCCGGCACGCGGGAAAACATCCGGAGCTGAAAGACAAAGTAATTACGCCAGATGTTTTGTTGCAGCCGCACCTCGCGTCGCTGGAAATGACTTTCTACACCGGGAAACAATTCCCCGCTGCGTATGCTGGAGACATTTTCGCGTCGGAACACGGTTCGTGGAATAAGACAACGCGAGCCGGCTACGAAGTGGTGCGAGTTCCGTTACATCAGAAGGGACATGCCACCGGAGAGTATGAGGATTTCTTGACGGGCTTCGTCACAGCGGACGGACAAGTGTGGGGCCGTCCGGTTGGGGTGACCGTCGCAAAGGATGGCTCGTTGATGGTAACGGATGACGGATCGAAGTCCATCTGGCGCGTCAGCTACGTCGGTAAGTAATCTGAAAATCAGAACTTACGGATTTTGAGGTGCGCCTTGTCACGGGTTTCCGGTTTACGGGACGCCGCACCAACCTTTGATTTCCTGCGGATCTGATTACACCTTGAAGATTCTCTCAATAAAACCCTGCACAGACGCGTAACACTCTTGACTGTAGAGCGTCTACTGTAGAGACACTACGCTGCCTCCCGTGCTCTAGACGTGGAAACGGCGTGGGATCCCGGGGAGCCCCTATGACGGAACGATACAAAAACCGCATTGAGTTGCTGCAAGGAACGCTGGACTTCATGATTTTGCAGGCGCTCAGATGGCGTCCTCAACACGGCTACGGCATCAGTCAAGTGATTCGCACAAATTCGCGCGAGGCGTTTCAGGTACCGACTGGCTCGCTGTATCCGGCGCTGCACCGATTGGAGCGGAAGGGATGGATTACCTCCAGTTGGGAAATGGCGAACGATAAGAATCGGGAGTTCAAGTTCTACCGGCTCACTGCGGCGGGCAAAAAGCGGCTCGCTACTGAAGAATCCAAGTGGAATCAATTTGTGACGGCAATTGCGCGCATGATGCGTCCCGCAGAGGAGAACTGACATGGGCGATAAACGAGAGAAGCGTGAAAAGGATCTCGACCGCGAATTGCGCGACCATTTGGAACTGGACTCCGAAGCGAAAATGGATGGCGGGCTCGGCGCGGACGAAGCTCGTTACGCAGCGCACCGCGATTTCGGCAACGCGACGCTGGTGAAAGAAGTGACGCGCGAAATGTGGGCTTGGAGTTTTCTGGAGCGATTTCTGCAAAACGTTCGGTATGGTCTACGGCTGATTGGGCGCAATCCGGGATTCACAGCGGTGGCCATTTTGGCGCTGGCGCTCGGGATCGGCGCAAACACGGCAATTTTTTCCATCGTGAATGCGGTATTCCTGCGGCCACTTCCATTTCCGGATTCGGACCGGATATTCCTCGTGGCGCGCACCGGCAATAAAATTGGCGGTGGCAGCATCTCTCTACCAAATTTCCTCGCTTGGAAAGAAAAACAAGGCTTGTTTGATGCATTGGGAACTGTAAACGGCCCCGCGAATTTCACACTCACCGGACGCGGTGATCCCGAACAGGTGCCTACGGACATCGTCTCCTCCGATGTTTTTTCGGCACTCGAAGTACGGCCCGCGATTGGGAGAGGGTTTCAAGCGGAAGAGGCGCAAGTCGGCGGACCGAGTGCAATCGTGATCAGCGATGCACTTTGGCGCCGAAAATTTTCCGCCGACCCGAATATTGTTGGCCAGTTAGTTTCGTTTGCCGGAGCGTCTCGAGTGGTGGAAGGAGTGATGCCGCCGGGCTTCCAGATTCCACTACCATACGCGGAAGATGCGCAAATCTGGCTACTGACGCAAATGCCTTCCTCCAGCCAGAATCCGAACAACTATGCACGCTGTATCGGGCGCTTAAGCCACGGCGTGAGCGTGAGTCAGGCCGAGACGGCACTTACCACACCAATCGCCGGACTTCACGATATGTATCCCAATATGATCGGGGCGAACGAGCGCGCGCACGTGAGAACTTTGCATTCCTACATGGTAGGGGCCGCAGGCACAGCGCCGTTGCTATTGCTCGGCGCCGCTGGATTTGTTTTGCTAATCGCCTGTGCGAATGTCGCAAATTTGTTTCTTGCGCGGGCATCGTCTCGCCAACGCGAAATTGCAGTGCGAACCGCACTTGGAGCTACACGCTCACAGATTATCGGGCAACTTTTGACGGAAAGCATACTTCTTGGCCTTGCGGGAGGATTCGCCGGGCTATTGGTTTGTTACGCGAGCTTTAATTCCATCTTGTCGCTTGTGCCGGCCAACTTGCCGACCTCGGAGCGATTCAGTTGGATGCGCGGGTGCTGGTCTTCTCACTGCTGCTCGGCGTTTTGACCGGATTGTTTTTCGGACTGGCTCCGGCGCTGCAAGCTTCGGCGGTGGATTTGCAGTCGGGCCTGAAAGACGGAACATCAGGCTCAAGATTCGGGCGAAAGCGCGGGCGATTGCGCTCCGCACTGGTCGTCACCGAAGTGGGAATGTCACTGATCTTGCTGGTAGGCGCGGCGCTGATGTTCCAAAGCCTTGAAGGCTTACTGCGCACTCAGCCGGGATTTGATCCTCACAATTTGCTTACGTTTAACGTAGGGTTGCTCCGTTCCGCCGGCTACGACACGAAAACTAAGGCGATCGCGTTCTATGACAGTTTCGCCGCCCAGCTTTCCGCGCTGCCGGGCGTGCAAAACGTTTCGTACGCCAGCACCCTTCCGCTTAATCTCAACGCGCCCGATACTCTTCTTAGCGTTGAAGGCGGCGGAAAGTTTGAAGGTCAGACTTACGACGCCGGGTACCGGTTCGTCGGTGGAGATTATTTCCGTTCGCTCCACATTCCATTGATTCGCGGGCGCGAGCTTACGAGCGCAGACAGCAGCGAATCAGAACCAATTGTTCTGATCAACGAAACAATGGCCCGCCAGATTTGGCCGGACGGCAGCGATCCTATCGGTCAGCACATTTGGTTTGGCAAACCTGCGGGGCCGGCCGCCATGGAAGCGGCGCCACGAAGGATTGTCGGCATTGTCGGCGACGTCAACGAAGCGTCGCTTGCGGAAAAGGCCGAGGCCATTATGTACATTCCCTACACTCAAGTTAAGGGCACACCTGACCAGGCGACATTTATCGTGCGCACTTTGCACGAGCCTCACGGACTGGCCCTACCGGTGCACGACGTAGCTCACACGCTGGATCGGGACCTTCCCTTGAGCTCACTGAAAACGATGGACGAACTCGTTGCAGATTCGCTGGACAACCGCCGCTTTCCGACAACCCTGCTCTCACTTTTCGGCGCCATGGCATTGCTGATTGCGGCAGTGGGTGTGTACGGAGTGGTTTCCTATTCCGTGGTGCAGCGCACGCATGAAATCGGAATCCGAGTCGCGCTCGGTGCTTCGAGAGGACGAATTCTGCGGATGGTATTGGCGCAAGGATTGCGGCTGGCGGTGTTCGGCATTGGCACCGGACTTATCGCGTCGCACTGGCTTTCGGGATTGCTGCGCGATCTTCTGTATGGAGTTACGCCATCGGACCCTGCAACACTTGTTGTCGTGGCGCTCGCACTGCTCGCAGTAGCGTTTGTGGCGTGCTGGATTCCGTCACGGCGTGCGACGCGCGTGGATCCACTGGTCGCGCTACGGTACGAGTGAAGACGAAGATTCAGCTGCACGTCAACTGATTGGTACGACCCTTCAAATTTTCGGTGGAAGACAAATTGTCCGCCGTTCGTTGTTATGCATGCTCCCTATATTTCGCATCTGCTTGCGTGGCACGCTAGAATGTTCTTTTGTTGTTTGCCATGGCGAAGAAAGACTCAACAGAGATAGCGGAATCGGCGGCGCTGGAAGCGGCGGAAACTTCTCCGCCAATCGGTGGAATGCCCGCGCGCGCCGGTCGGCTACCAATCACGCTGCGTGCGCTGCGCCACCGTAATTTCCAATTATTTTTTGGCGGCCAATTGATTTCCCTGGTCGGCACCTGGATGCAGAGCCTGGCGCAAGCGTGGTTGGTCTATCAAATGACGCACTCCTCGCTGCTGCTGGGCGTGGTGGGATTCGCCTCGCAAATTCCGATCTTTCTTCTCTCGCCCGTCGGGGGCACAGTAGCGGATCGTTACAACCGACACCGCGTGGTAATCGCAACACAAACCACTTCAATGATTCTGGCGGCAATTCTTGCGCTTTTCACGCTGGCGCACTGGCTGACGGTGTGGGAGCTGATCACGCTGGCGTCGCTGCTTGGCGTTGTAAACGCTTTTGATATTCCCGCGCGTCAAGCGTTCCTGGTGGAAATGGTTGGCCGCGAAGACTTGATGAACGCCATCGCGCTGAATTCCTCCATGTTCAATGGAGCGCGTGTAGTCGGTCCGGCCATCGCCGGAATTCTGGTGGCGAGTATCGGCGAAGGCTGGTGCTTCTTCGCAAACGCCGTGAGCTTCATCGCGGTAATCGCCGGGCTGCTGATGATGAAGATCCCTCCGCGAAAACATGAGCAACACGCCCGCATGGTTGAACATATCGTCGAAGGATTTCAATTCGCACAACGCACTGCGCCGGTCCGCAACTTGCTGTACCTGGTCGGATTAATCAGTTTGGCCGGCGTGCCGTACACAGTGCTGATGCCGATTTTTGCGGATCGAATTCTTCACGGAGGCGCATGGGGACTGGGAATTCTGATGGGCGCCACTGGCGTCGGCGCTGTTCTGGGCGCGCTGACCCTGGCTTCCCGCACCGGCGTGCGGGGGCTGGGCCGCATCGCGGCATTTTCCGGAGCAGGGTTCGGCGCTTCGCTTGTGATTTTTGCGTTTTCGCGGAATTTTATATTTTCACTGGTGATTCTGGTGCCCACCGGTTTCACTCTGATGACGCAGATGGCGTGCGCCAACACGCTCATCCAGGCCATGGTGCCCGACCGTTTGCGCGGGCGCATGATGGCGCTTTATTCGATGATGTTTATGGGCATGGCGCCGCTGGGCGCTCTATTCGGCGGCATCGTTGCTGACTGGATCGGAGCGCCGTGGGCCGTTGCCATCGGCGGGATGGCTTGCGTGTGCGCGGCGGGAATCTTTTATCTCAAGTTGCCCGCAGTTCGCATGGAGGCGGAACGATTGATCGTCGCGCAGGGAATGGCCGGCGGCGAGCCTCCGGAATAAATGACCTCGCGGAAGCAGTAAGAATTTTCCCCGCACAAAATGAAGACTATTGAATCGGTGGTGGTGGAACCAGCGGCATCCGCCGCATTTCTCCGCGAGCTTCGCGTCCTTCCACGTCGGAAAATAAAATTGAAGGCGCCGTGAGCGTGCTGGCCACACCGTCCACCGCTGAGCCAAACGTCGCCAGCGCGGTTCCAACGATGTTTTGGTTTTGACTCTGCGTATATGTAAACAACGTGGCGTCATTTCCAAAGCCGGAAGCGTCACGCAGAACGCGCAGATTCATTCCCAGAAGGTGGCCGGGACGCAGAAGTTCTTCGCTGCCATCGGAAACATTTACGCGATAGAGCACGAGTGGGACGCGCTCACCGCTGGAAGTTCCCGCCGCCAGTTCTTGTATCTCTCCGGAAAGCTCTTCCTGGCTGCTGATTCCAATGGAAGGATTATCCATCTCGTGAATCATCAGACACCATTGACGAGCGGCATCTTTGCAGGCCGCCAGAAACTTCTTCTTCAATTCTTCAGGAGAAATAGCCTTGGAGGAACGGAAAACTAAATTGCTGCTGGCAGCGCGCGGATCGCTCAAAAATAACGCCTGAGCGTGACCATTCGAGTGATCGAAATCAGGGCCGGGCCGGCGTGACATCAGAAAATCTTTCAAGATGCCATTGTCAACGATCGCGACGCGCTGCGCGGGCACTCCCTCTTCATCCACAGCGTAGGAGCCGGCAAGCGCGTGACCGCGTGCGTCGGTGGCCATGGGATCATCGGCCAGCGATACGTCGGTTGGCAACACCCGCGTATTCAAACGCCCGCTCCACTCACTGCGGCCTCCTAGGCGCTCCATCAATTGGTCCACCATGGGCAACATGGAAAGCGGCGCGCGCGCGCCCGTCACCGAAGGCGTCAACATTTGCGCTAGCAGAGACGCAGCCGCGCGCGATTCCAACAACACTGGGCCGGAATATGCGGGCATCGGATCGGCGGTGCGCATGGCGACCAACTCTTTCCCGCGCGAGTCAAGTTGCTGTGACACTTCGGCAACCGCGGGAAGATCTGCGGGATGCGCCACATAGGCGGCGTAAAAATGATGCATGGGCACACCATCGGGCGCCTGCGTTTCGATGTTCGCTTCGATCGCCGCCAGCGAGCGGCTGGTGCGAACCTCGGTGCCTTCCGTATTCATCACGTAATACGTCTCATAGATCAGCGTGTACGTGATGCGATTGCTGTACAGTTCCGGATACACGCGTAACACTGCGCTGGCTTGTTTCGCTTCTTGCTCCCAGTTTCGATTTGACCAATCGGGCACCACGCGCGGGTCCACTTTTACGAATGGCTTTTCCTGCGAGAAATCCGCGATTTCGGGAGGCTTTGAAAGGCTGCGCAGAAATCCCTGCTTGTGAGCCAGATTATCAAGCGCCTCTTTGTAGGCTCCATCCGTGGCGATCCACAAATCTTGTCGGAGCGAATTGTAATCGCCGTCCACGCCAACCTGTCCCGCGGACCCCATAAAACCGGTAAAGCCGTCGCCAGAAATGAAATTCGAGCTGTCGAGTTTGTTGTCGCCGACTCGAATATTCACATCCATGAAACGATTGTGCGTCGTCGTGGACGATACCAGTGCGCCGAACGAAGCGGTGATGGTGCGTACGTCAAGATCCAGCAAACGATATTGAATGAAGTACGGTTTCTGCAAATTGGGGATCTGCATGTTGCGCGAACGTTCCAACTCGTCGTGCATCGCCTTCAGAGTCTGATCCGCGGCAGCGCTGGGCCATTGTTGACCGCGCGCCGGCGCGATCAGCGCGGCGGAAATAAGTGTCGCGCCAAGAACGAGCGCAGTGGTGCGAAGAAACGCTGGGATCCGCGCGGAGATGAAAGAGGCTGCGAGCGTCATTGTTTCACTCCTTGCGGTTCAACGGTGGGCTTTGGCAAAGTCGGCGGCCTATCGGTGGATGATTCCTTTTTGGATACTTCCATTTCGGTGATGAGCATGGCCGGCGCGGCTGCGGCCACCGGAATAGATCCTGATTCCGCACCGCAGTAACCGTTGAATACTTCCTGCGTGTCTCCGGTAGCCACAATTTTCGTGAGCGAAAGCAACGGTGTGCCGACAATATTCACGCCACGCACCATCTCATCCGGTCTTCCGTCAGCGTACACTTTGTAAACTACCAAGGGTTCCACCTGGAATGCCTGAGGCTGTCCGCGTCCAGTAAATGTAAAACCGCCGGCAATGTCGTCAATCAAAAGTCCGAAGGGTTTGCCCTGCTTCTTAATTTCAGCGATGAACATGCGCCGCAATTCAGCGTTGCTGACCTTGTGGCTGCTTTCCACAATCAAATTCCCCTGACGTGAAACGGGTTGCGCGCCAAGTTGGCGCCGTCCGTGTCCGTTCGAGACGGGGAATTCTTTCAGCGGCTGGCGAGACATCTCAAAGTTTTTCAGAATGCCCTTGTCCACCAGCAGTACGCGCTGCGACGGCACACCTTCGTCGTCAAATGGATAGTAACCGAGCAGCACATCCTTATTCAGACGCCTCATCGTCGGATCGTCAACGATGCTGATGAAGTCCGGCATGATGGGTTCGCCCACCTTGCGTGCGAATGTTTGTCCTTCGTTGACGGCCTTCTGCCGGAAGCCTTCGTCGCGGTGGCCAAATACCTCGTGGAAGAAAACCGCCGCGGCTCGCCCGGTAAGCATAGAAGGCCCGGCGAACGGCTCGACGAGCGGTGACTTCACCAGAGCATCCAGTTCAGTCACCATAGTTTTTTCCGCGGCAAAAACAGCTTCATTGGTAGGCTGTTCTTTCGAGTCTACCCAGTCAAAGTTGTAATACCGATTCAGATCCATGCCGTCCGGGGCTTTACTTGTAATATAAAGTTCCAGGCGAAAGCGCACCTGTCCGAATTGCAGTTGCGTCCCGTCCGAATTCACTTGGTACGCGTTATCCGCTTGCGCCGTAAACGTCACAATGGAATTCAGCACGGTCGCCGATTGCCGGAAATAGGCCGTATAATCGCGCACCTTCTGTTCCCAGGGTTTCCGATCTAATTGATAATTCGCCTCGGGCGTATAAGACATTTGCGGCTTTTCATGAGAAAAATCCGGCGCGCCTTCTTCCGAAGATTGCGCTTCAACTTCTTTGTTCGTCTGAATTCTGACGAGCGCCTCAGCCGCGGCTCGATATTGCTTATCGGTTTCCAGCCAGATGGCTCGGCGCAAAACCGCCGGATCATCTTCTATCGGCGCAGGCGTGCCGGGACTTGGCTCGTATGCCGGTTGGCCACCGCTGATCTTGTGCGTGTTATCCAAGTTGGAGTCGCCGACGCGCACCTGCACTTCAAGCCACCGCTCCAGCTTTTCAGAGCTATCGAGTAGCGCGCCATTTGAGCCCATCACGCTCGCGCGCCGCGCTTGCGTCAATGTGTAATTCATGAAGTACGCGGGCGGCGTGGCCTTGCTCAATATCGGCATGCTGCGGTCGAGCTCAGCGGTCATCGCCGCGAGCAGAGGTGAAGGCGTCGCCTGGGGACTTTGAGGATTTTTACCCGGCACAGGAGTGCGCGGCAGGGCTTCAACGGATGCGGCCAGCACAGCCAGAAGAAAAACTGAAATGAAAATCATGCGTCGGTGTGAGGATCGTGGATGAATTGCGGTCAAGGGTGTCTCTTTCTGCCGGGTTATACGTCGAATTTCCTCAGCCTAATGAGTGTATGCCTGCGAGCGCGGCGGTCCAAATCCAGAAGCGCTGCGCGCTAGGGCTTCGCTTGAGGTTTGACGAACAACGCTGCATCGGGATTCACATTAAATTTTATTTCCTGCACGGTGTATTCGGAAAATTTCTGTCCGTTCCGCAATGTAACGCCGTGACAGGGAAACTTCGCACCGTCCACTTCGCGGTAATCGCTCCACATCTCGATCGTCTCCACCGCGCCCTGCGGCGTATCCTGCTGATAACGCGCACCCGCGGCAAGATGTGTGGACGGATCGAAATAAACAACCACATGGACGCTGCCGGAGACCACGGCCACGGCGTCAGTCTTTTGCCCCTGAAAATCTCTTTGCCCAATCGCCTGCAACTGTACGGTCCCTGCTTGCGCGGCCTGATAAAGTCCAAGTCCGCCCGTTAACAGAATGCGGCGGATGAATTCTCCGAATTGCGCCGGCGGAATATCCTGGGAACCTTGCGGCGAACTGGTCCATCCGGACTTGCCGTCGTAGCCAACCAGAAGCGCGTTTCCGGCCAGGCCCGGCAGGTTAACCACGGTATCCAGGCGATAGTGGTCCGGATAGGTAAGGTACAATTTTAACTGTACCGGTAAGTCTCCCTGCGGCGACGCCTGAATTCCGACCCCAGAATATTCCACACTTTGAATTTTGCTCACCGCTGGTCCGCCGGCCGCTTGCGCGGCATCAGCTATTTCGGACTTCCCCTGTGCAAGCGTTTCAGGCGTAGCGGCCGGTACAGCTTCTGGCGCGCGGTGCATGGCGGGCAAAAGAAGATCCATTTCCGCCGGGGTGAATTCCTCATAACTGGCATCCGGGAATTCCCGTTTAAGATTGTCGCGGAACAGCGCCGCGTTCCCGGCTAGAACAATTTCCAGTGTTGTGGGCTGAAAATACTTGGCGGCTTCCGCATTCGCTTGCTGCAGCGTCACGGCGCTAATTCTATTTTGGTAGGTTTCATTATAATTTGCCGACAAACCATAATGCGCGACGGTCAGCACTCGGCTGGCAACTTCGTCGGGCGTTTCGGTCTGAATCGGATAAACGCCAACAAGATAGTCCCGAGCGAAAGTAAGTTCCTCCGGCTTCAAATTTCCACTGGCCATGCCCTTGATCTGATCCACTACCAATTGCACCGCGGCCGCGGTGGTTTCGGTGCGGGTAAATGTGGATGCAAGTAAGTTGCCGGCTTCCATGCGCGTATCAAACACAGAATTCGCACCGTAGGTGAGGCCTTTCTTGACGCGCACCTCCGTGTTCAGCCGGCTGTTGTAGCTGCCGCCAAAAATGCGGTCCGCAACATACAGCGGAATGAATTCGGGATCGTTGCGCCGAACTCCCGGTTTCCCAACGCGAATCTGAGTTTGAACGGTATCGGGCTTGTTCACGACAATAATATGCATGCCCGCGGAAATTCCCGCAGCGGCGTGAACGGGCGGCGGAGTCTGCTTTGCGGACCACGCACCGAAATATTTTTCAGCGGCGGCGAAAGCAGCTTCAGGTGTGATATCGCCGGAAAAAGCGAGAAACGCGGAACCGGGCGAATAGTAAGAATCGTGGAATTGAACGATGTCTTGGCGGCTCATCGCCTGTACAGAAACAGGAGTTCCTTCCGTCGGCAGCCCATAAGGGTGCACGCCGTAAACCGCGCGCTCGAATACCGTAGTTGCCAGGTAATCCGCATCGTCATAATTGACGCGTAGATTCGAGAGTAGTTGCTGTTTCCGTCGCCCAATTTCGTCATCCTGAAATTTCGCGCGCAAGGTAACGTCAGAGAGAAGGTCCATCGCCAAATCGAAATCTTTTTTCACAACCGTCGAGCTGACGATCGTGCCGTCATATGACGCGTTTGCAGCAAGAGAGCCGCCGACGAAATCAATCGCTTCGGCGATTTGCTGTGCGGTGCGCCTTCCGGTGCCTTGCGTCAGAAGGCTTGCGGTCATCGCCGCCACTCCGGGCTTGCCCTGTGGGTCGTTCACCGAACCAGCGGAAGTCAGCAGAAGCTGCACGCCAATCGCAGGTTCCGACGAAGACGTCACGACGAAAACCCTCAGTCCATTCGCAAGAGTTCGCGTGGCCACTGGCGGAAAATGATATGGCTTGGAAGGTTCCGCGCCAGGCATTTGCGCAACGAGTTGTGCCGCCGACGCCTGCGGCGTGGCTGTCGTGGGTGGTGTAGCCGACTGCGCCGGCGGGGCCGTCTTCGGTGGCGGAGTTTGTGCACCCGCCGATCCGAGTGCTGCGCTGGTCACGATCATCGTGAGCGCAATCGAAACGATACGAATCACATCCAGCATCTTTTTATCTTGCTCTCGTGCGTTCGCGCTCACTGTTTGTTCTCCTGATCTTCTTGCTGTCCGGCTCCCGGCTGTGGCCCCGCAACTTTGGGAGGTTCGACGGTCAGAACCGTGGCGCGCGCGGCTGCAAAGTATAGGCGCGCTACGCGTTGAATATCCGCGCTGGTAACTTTCAAATAGTTGCTGAGATCCGTGTTTATCAAATTAGGATTTTTTCCGAGAACTGAGTAACGGCCCAGCGCATCGGCCTTTTCCTTCGCGGTTTCGCGGCCCAGGATGAACGCCGCGATTTCCTGATTTTTCGCTTTTTCAAGCTCATCTGCGGAAACCGGCGCCGTCTTCATCGCCTCAAGCACATCGTGGATTTCTTTTTCGCCTTCAGCTGACGTTCGGCCCTGATTCATGATCGCAATCGCGAAGAAAAGATTGGGGTCTTCTGTAAAATTACCCGCGCCACTCACTTGCACGGCGATTTGATCGTCGTAAACCAATTTTCGATACAGCCGGCCGCTCTCTCCGCCGCTCAAAATATTCGACGCCAAATCCAATGGATACGAATCCGGACCATATTGCGCCGGCACTTTGTATCCGATCACAACCGCTGGCAGCGGCGAATTCGGATATGACATGGTCAGCCGCTTCTCGGTTCCTTGCGCAGGTTCCTGCGGAATCGACCGCACCAAAGGCTGAGTCGGCTTCGGAATTCGGTCGAAATATTTTTGCGCCCACGTGGTGGCCTGATCCACGCTGAAATCGCCCACGATAATCATCGTTACGTTGTCCGGCCGGTAATACGCGTGGAAGAAATCGCGAACGTCTGAGATTGTGGCTTTGTTCAGATCGTCCATGCTTCCAATGGTTGTGTGGTGGTAGGGATGAACTGTGAACGCCGCGGCATACAGATCCTCGATCACTCTGCCGTACGGCTGGTTATCCACGCGAACGCGCCGTTCCTCTTTTACCACTTCGCGTTCGGATTCAAAGTTCGCCTGATCAACATTCAGACTGCCTAGCCGGTCCGCCTCCAGCCACAGCACGCGCTCCAAATAATTGTTGGGGAATGTTTCCCAGAAAACCGTCATGTCGTCGGCGGTGAACGCGTTGTCAAACCCACCGAATGATTCGATGATGCGCGAATGTTCTTCCGCCGGAACGTGGGCTGAGCCCTTGTACATAAGGTGCTCGAACAAATGTGCGAATCCAGTGTGGCCGGTTTTTTCGTCCTTTGAGCCGACGTGATACCACATCTGCAAATTGATGACCGGCGCGGCGTGATCTTCCAGCATGATGATTCGAAGACCGTTCGGCAGTTCGCGCGTGATGATGTGCAGTTCGGGCGGCCGGATCGCAGGCGGCTTTGGTTCCGGAGGTTTCTGCGCTGTGGGAGTCTGCTTCGGCGCGGATTGTGCCGGAGGAGTTGTCTGTCCCCTCCCTGTCTGGCCCCATGCCGCTGGGGCAAGTACACAAACTGCCGATAAGAATAGACGCGCGCTAAGAAGTTTCTTCAACCCCCACCCCCGAGAATCCAAGTAATGTACACAACGATTAAACTTACCGCACCTTATGCACAAAACGTAATTTGCCACAAAGCATGCTAGACGGCTGCGTACCTGTCGTCAATAAAGCGCCGCGAAAACGTCGCACCTGCAAGGTTCAGAATGCTTGAGATTGACCGAGGTAAACCGAGATTCCCCGACATTGTTTGATGCGCGCTAAGCTTGCAACGCTGGCTAACGATTACCGAAATTTACCTGCCGCCGGCGTATACCAATGAGCACGCCTTCCCGCCCATCCTGTTGCCCGCGCCCCACAGAAGGCGCAACAATAGTTACACTATGAAACTGATCGGCGGACTCGTAAGTTTGCTGGTGGCAATGGCACTTGGTCTGGGCGTCTACTACATTTTTCTGAAGCAGGCCTCGCCCGCGGGCGGAGCCGTACCCACGCAAGTGATCAGCACAACCCGCGTTGAAATGGACTTGAGCACCATCGCGCAAGCAGAGCGCTCCTACTACGCGCAAAACAGTTCTTACGGCACCATGGACCAACTTGTTTCCGGCGGCGAACTTTCCGCGGCGCTCAGCGGACGCGATGGTTACACCTATACGATGGACGCCTCATCTTCCGGCTTCACGGTAACCGCGAAGTGGGCGCCTCAAACAGCGGAACAGCAGGCACTGCATTCCCCCACGATTATCGTGGACCAGACAAATCAGGTGCGCCAGATTCCCTAAGCACAGTTCTCCTGTGCGAGTGAACCTCTACGGCGCACGCTTCTGATCCGCGACTGTCACTCCAGCTTCCGCATAATTTGTCGCCGGTACGTCCAGAAACGCGACGTGAATATTTTCCCGCTTGGCGCGCCCTTCGGTTTCCAAAGTCTGCGTAATCTGCGCAGCGATGTTGCGCTTCTGCTCCGGTGATCTTCCTTCCACCCAGGTAATTTGAACGTGTGGCATTTAGCATCCCTTCCGCAAGTGATCGTGCACGCAATTACGGGCAATCCGTCCGCGCCAGCATGCCTATAAAACAACGCATGATGTTGTAGCCTTTTTCCGCTGCTTTGTCTCTTTCCAGCTTTACGGTATGCTTTCGACTCGCATGCATGACCTAGGTTATTTCCGGGATCATCTGGAACTGTTCGAGCAAATGGCGCGCAACCGCGGCGCCACACTCGATGTTGCCGGATTCCGCTCGCTGGATCGGGAACGCCGCGAATCCATCACCGCTGTCGAGCGCCTGAAAGCCGAGCGCAACAAAGCCAACGATGAGATTGCCCGTCGCAAACGCGCAGGTGAAGACGCCACCGCATTGCTCGCCGAAATGAAGAGCGTAGCAGGAGAAATCTCCGCACACGACGCTCGCGTCACCGAATTCGACGCGCGTCTTCGCGAGTTCATGCTCGCGGTCCCGAATTTGCCGCATACTTCGGTTCCCGTTGGGCGCGATGCCTCGGCAAACGTTGAAGTTCGCCGCTGGGGCGCGCCGCCGAAATTCGATTTCACGCCGAAGCCTCACTGGGAATTAGGTGAACAGCTCGGCATTCTGGATTTCAAAGCCGCCGCAAAAATGTCCGGCGCGCGGTTGACTGTGTATCGAGGTGCAGGAGCCAGGCTCGAGCGCGCTCTCGCAAACTATTTTCTCGATGTCCACACTCGCGAACACGGCTATACCGAAATTTTGCCGCCGTTCATCGTCAACACTGCTTCTCTAATCGCAGACGGTAAGTTGCCGAAATTCGCGGCAGATATGTTTCATCTGGAAGGCACAGACCTGTGGCTCACAACGACGGCCGAAACCGAGCTCACCAATCTGTATCGCGACGAAACCATTGACGCCGATGCTCTACCAATAAGAGTTACCGCATGTACTTCTTGTTTCCGTTCCGAAGCAGGCGCCGCCGGTAAAGATACTCGCGGCATAAAGCGCCAGTATCAATTTCAGAAAGTTGAAATTTTTAAGTTCACCCGCCCGGAAGATAGTTACGCAGAGCACGAGTTGCTTGTGAAAGACGCCGAAGTTCTCCTGCAGCGCCTCGGCCTTCACTATCGCGTCATTCTGCTTTCCACCGGCGACATGGGATTTGCTTCCTCGAAAACATACGACATCGAAGTGTGGCTGCCCAGCACCGGCGAGTTCATGGAAATTTCTTCGTGTTCAAATTGCGAAGCGTTTCAATCGCGCCGCGCGGGCATTCGTTACAAGCGGAAAGGCGGCAAAAGTGATTTCGCGCACACGCTGAATGGCTCCGGTTTGCCCATTGGCCGCACCTGGCTTGCAATCCTGGAAAACTATCAGCAAGCTGACGGAAGCGTAACAATCCCAGAAGTTTTGCGCCCTTTTATGGGTATCGAGCGGCTCGTCCCCGAACCCTGAGCCAGCAACAACCGGACGGCCAAATCACATATAAGTCTTTTATAATCAGAGGTTTACGAATCAGAAAAGGGCTGCAACGCGTCTGCTTTGCGCATTGCCGTCCGGCGGCCTGCGGAAATCTTGTCTCTATCCTCATTGACTGTCTTCACGACGTTGACTACACTGCGCCAACGTAACCCCCAGATTCCAAAGGGGAAGCGGCCTCAGTAAAATTTGCGCGGGACGCCGCTACGATGGAATTCAAGGAGACATACTAAATGGCCACGTTGACGAAGGCGGCTCCGCAGCCGATTGCACCGCGCATGGCGCCTCGCGAAGATCTGAATCCGTTTCGCATCGCGCAGCTCCAATTTGATATGGCCGCTGAATTTCTGAAGCTCGATCCCGGACTCCGCCAGATTCTTCGCACGCCGAAACGGATTCTTGAAGTTTCCGTTCCCGTGAAAATGGATAACGGCCAGTTGAAAGTGTTCACCGGATTTCGCGTGCAGCACAATATCGCGCGCGGCCCGGCGAAAGGCGGGATCCGTTATCATCCCGGCGTGACGCTGGACGAGGTGAAGGCGCTCGCAGCGTGGATGACGTGGAAAACGGCGACCGTAAATATTCCATACGGCGGCGCGAAGGGCGGAATCATCTGCGACCCGAAGCGCATGTCCAAAGGCGAGCTGGAGCGTATGACGCGCCGCTACGCTTCTGAAATTTTGCCCATCATCGGACCCGAGCGAGATATTCCTGCACCTGACGTCTACACCGATTCGCAAACGATGGCGTGGATCATGGACACCTATTCCATGACGGTTGGATATTCCGCGCTCGGCGTCGTCACCGGCAAACCAGTTTCTCTTGGTGGATCCGAAGGGCGCGGCGAAGCCACCGCGCGCGGCTGCATGTACGTGATTGAAGAAGCCTGCAAAGCGAAAAAGATTTCGTTGCGCGGCGCAAGCGTTGCCATTCAAGGATTCGGTAATGCTGGAGCAATCGCGGCGCGGCTGCTTTCCGAAAAGAAAGCCAAGATTGTGGCCGTTAGCGATTCGCGCGGAGGCGTTTACAATTCGCGCGGAATCGATCCAACCAAAGCACTGCGCTATAAGGAACGCTCGGGCACCGTCGTAGGTATGCCCGGCGCCTCACGCATGTCCAATGACGATTTGCTCACGCTGAAGTGCGACATCCTGATACCCGCCGCGCTCGAAAACGTGATCACCTTGCATAACGCCGAACAAATCAAAGCGAAAATCATCGCCGAAGCAGCCAACGGGCCGACCACTCCGCACGCCGACGAAGTGCTGGCACGCCGCGGCATTTTTGTTCTGCCTGATATTCTCGCAAACGCCGGCGGCGTCACCGTCAGCTACTTCGAGTGGTCGCAGGATTTGCAAGGCTACTTCTGGACCGTTGACGAAGTGAACTCGCGCATGGAAACCGTTATGCGCCGCGCATTCCAGGGCGTATTCGACACGAGCCGCAAATATCGCACGCACATGCGTAACGCCGCGTACATTCTTGCGGTTGGACGTGTCGCCGAAGCAACTACGATTCGCGGGTTGTTCCCATAAGACACTACAATTTTGCCGCCGTGTCCCTCTAGAGCGAACGCGGCGGCGAAAATATTCCCCTCCAACGAAATTTCCACTTGCGCGCGGCGGACACCGCGCGTACATTTCCATTTGCTGGCATCGTCCACGCGATTCGGACGCAGCCGGCAATTTTTGCCTCTTACGGATGAATCGAAGCCTCCGGAGAGCGAACACATAATTTGTGCAGAGGAAAAAACGAATTGAGCAACAATCCAGCTTCAGCGCCACCGATCGTGCTTGTCATCGCGGGATTTGATCCTTCCGGAGGCGCGGGCATCGCGGCGGACTTGAAAACAATTTCCGCCCACAATCTGTACGGCGTAGCAGCAATGACCGCGCTCACCGTGCAATCCACCAAAGGCGTCGTTAGCATTCATCCAATTCCTTCGGCAACTCTGCGCGCGCAGCTTGACGCGCTGGTGGAAGACGTAAAGCCTTGTGCGATTAAAATCGGAATGCTTGCGAATCGCGGCAACGCCGTGGTCGTGGCAGAGTTTCTGGATGCTCACAAATGCACAAACATCGTCCTGGATCCCGTTATCAAGCCTTCCTCCGGCGGCATAGATCTTCTGGATGCGGGCGGTGTGAAATTTCTCACGGAAGAATTACTGAAGCGCGCGAATCTGGTGACGCCAAATATCGCCGAAGCCGCTCTGCTGAGCGGTCTTCCAATTAAGGATCTTGCCGGAATGGAAGCGGCAGCGCGCAAAATCGTCGAGCGCGGCGCGAAAGCCGTCATCGTCAAGGGTGGCCACATGGAAAAGCCCGTAGACGTCCTTTTTGACGGCGCGGAAATGTTTACGTTTGGCGGCGATCAAGTGAAAACGCTGAACACTCACGGCTCCGGCTGCACATTTGCTTCCGCCATTGCGTCGCAACTTGCCACGGGACGGGCCCTGCGCGAAGCCGTTCTGCTCGCAAAAACTTACGTGCAAAAGGCAATTGAGCACGGCTATGCGATCGGCAAGGGCGCTGGGCCGCTCGATCATTTTTACCGCACGCACCAGGAACCCGTGCTCCGTGGAGTTCATGAAGTGCCGCAGCACGGCATGCATCCAGCCGCCGAGCCTGGAAATCACTGAGCGAGTTTAGATTGATTTGTAAAGCCGGCGAGTTACGCCACGGCATTATCTTCTTTCCAGATCCACACCCATCATGCCCGTGATGAAACTTATCCTCGCCTCCGGTTCGCTCCGCCGCGCCGAAATTCTTGCGGCGGCAGGAATTCCATTTGAAGTCCGCGCAACAAAAACAGACGAGTCGCGTTTAGCCGGCGAATCACCCGAACAAATGGTGGAGCGTCTCGCCCGAACGAAAGCCCAGGCCGCCGCAACTGGCGTGAACGCGTCCAGTCTATACATGATTCTCGGCGCGGATACGGTCGTGGTGGAAGGTGAAGAAATCCTTGGCAAGCCCCAAAACGCGGCCGACGCCCGTCGTATGCTGCTGAAGCTTCGCGGCCGCGAGCATTGTGTGATAACCGGCTTCGCGCTTCTGCGCGTGCAGGACGGAGAGATCCGTGCCGGCCATGAAACCACTCGAGTGTGGCTTTCTGCCATGACAGATGCTGAGGTAGACGCCTACGTCGCTGCAGGTGAGCCGCTCGATAAGGCCGGAGCATACGCAATTCAAGGAATTGCCGGACGATACATTCCAGGCATCGAAGGATGTTATTTCAACGTGGTTGGCCTGCCGCTCGCTCGCGTGTGGCAAGCACTGACGGATCTCGGCTGGCCCAACACGTAATTCGATCGATAAGAAGGTTTTCGTAGCGCCGACATCCTGGCGGCTCTTTTCCGTTTCACTAGATCAAATGCCGTCGCCTCGCCGCCGCGAGTGGCGCGAGGTCACTCCAA